>Ga0137403_10002581_pt2 | contig 17595 bp, 3 predicted proteins | sample CZOMad2_1_16fung_FD_122057 | JGI IMG/M metagenome (GOLD analysis project Ga0137403, IMG submission 122057) | Vadose zone soil fungal communities from Angelo Coast Range Reserve, California, USA - CZOMad2_1_16fungal (Hybrid Assembly) | ecosystem: Environmental > Terrestrial > Soil > Vadose zone...
TGCGTGCATGAAATGTTCGAGGAGCAGGCTGGGCGGACGCCGGGAGCGGTGGCGGTAGTTACGGAAGAAGAGCAAGTAAGCTACGAGGAACTTAACCGGCGGGCAGAGAGGGTGGCGCGGCGGCTGCGGGAGATGGGGGTAGGGGCAGAGACGGTGGTGGGACTGATGCTGCCGCGTTCGGTGGCGGTAGTGGTAGGGCTGCTGGGGATCCTCAAGGCCGGGGGAGCATATCTGCCTTTGGATGCTGAGTATCCGCCGCGGCGGTTGCAATGGATGATAGAGGATGCGCAAGTGGGAGTGCTGATCACGCAGGCAGAGATGATGGCGGGAGTGGGAGTAGAGGTGGCGCAGGTGCTCTATCTGGAAAGGGAGCAGGAGGTCGAGAGGGAAGCGGAGAGGCCTGAGTCAGAGACCAGCGCCAGGGAAGGGAGAGAGGCTGAAGCGGTGTTGGGTCCGGACAACCTGGCCTATGTGATCTACACGTCAGGATCGACCGGGACTCCCAAAGGGACGCTCATTACTCATCGAGCCATAAACCGCTTGGTCTTCAATACGAACTACATCGAAGTAGCTTCTTCTGATCGGTTGGCTCAGGTTTCAAATATCTCCTTCGATGCCGCCACTTTTGAAATCTGGGGAGCCTTGCTTCATGGGGCACAACTCAACATCATCACCAAAGACATCGCCCTCTCGCCTCTGGATTTCGCTTCGCAAATCAATTTGCAGGGAATCACCATCATGTTTCTCACCACGCCTTTGTTCAATCAAATCGCTCGTGAGGTGCCTTGGGGTTTCCACTCGCTGAGATGTCTGCTGGTCGGTGGCGAGTTTGCCGATCCGAAGTGGTTCAGAGAGGTGCTCAAGAGTGGGCCTCCCAAGCAGTTGCTTCATGTTTATGGCCCCACAGAAAACACAACTTTCTCGACTTGGTATTGGGTGCGGGATATCCCTGCCGGAGCTACCAGCATCCCCATCGGGCGACCGATAACGAACAGTGAAGTATATGTTTTGGACGAGGAGATGGAGGTAGTAGGGCCAGGGGTGGTGGGGATGCTGTATGTGGGCGGGGCGGGGTTGGCGCGAGGGTACCGGGAGCGAGCAGAGCTGACGGCGGAGAGCTTTATGCCGCATCGGTACAGCCGGGAGGGAGGGGAGCGAATGTACCGGACCGGAGATCTGGTGCGATGGAGAGTTGATGGGGTGTTGGAGTTCATCGGGCGGCGGGATGAGCAGGTGAAAGTGCGAGGATTTCGGGTGGAAGTGGGAGAGATTGAGGCAGCCTTGAGGCAGCATCCGGAGATAGCGGAGTGTGTGGTGGTGGCGCGGGAGGATGCGCCCGGGGAGAAGCGTCTGGTGGCCTATGTGGTAAAGGAGGAGGGAAGTGGGGCCGAGTGGTTGGTCTCGGAGTGGCGGGAGTATCTGGGGCAGCAACTGCCGGAGTACATGATCCCGGCGGCCTTTGTGAGTCTGGAGAGTTTGCCGCTGACGCCGAACGGGAAAGTAGACCGGCAGGCTTTGCCGGCGCCGGAGATGAGCCGGCAAGGGTTGAGCGCGGGGTATAGGGCGGCGGGGACAGAGACCGAGGAGCGGCTGGCGGAGATCTGGGCGCAAGTGTTGCGGGTGGAGCGAGTGGGAGTGGAGGACAACTTCTTTGAGTTGGGCGGGGACTCGATTCTGAGCGTGCAGATCATCGCCCGAGCGAACGAAGCGGGGCTGCGGCTGACGGCGCGCCAGATCTTCCAATATCAGACGGTGGCAGAGTTGGCGGCCGTGGCTGGGACGGCGGAGGGAGTGGCGGCGCCGCAAGGGCGGGTGAGGGGCACAGTAGCGCTGACGCCGATCCAGGAGTGGTTCTTCGAGCAGCAGGTGGTCCAGCCGGAACACTTCAACATGTCAGTGATGTTGCGAGTGACGCGGCAGCTGGAGGCGGGGCGGCTGCGGCAGGCAGTGGCCTACCTGCTGGAACATCACGATGCGTTGCGGCTGCGGTTTAAGGAGGAGCCGGAGGGCTGGCGGCAGTGGCAGGGTGAGGAGGAAGAGGCAGAGGAAGTGCCGAGCCACCTGGTGGACCTGAGCGGGGTGGGAGATGAAGAGTTGCGTGAGCGGATTGAGCAGGAGGCGGATGGCTGGCAGCGGAGTCTGGAGTTGAGCCGGGGACCAGTGCTGCGCTTGGTCTACATGGACTGCGGGCCGGAGCGAGCTGGGCGAGTGCTGGTGATCGCGCACCATCTGGTGATGGACTTGGTATCGTGGCAGATCGTGCTGGAGGACTTAGAGAGATTGCTGGAGCAGTTGGAGGACGGAGCAGAGGTGAGGTTGCGGGCCAAGACCAGTTCGTACCAGCAGTGGGCGGAGCGGTTAGTGGAGTATGCGGGGAGCGAGCGGTTGCGAGGGGAGGAGGAGTACTGGCTGGAGGTGGGGCGCGACAGCAGCAGGGTTGGGGCCGTGCCGGTCGAGCATCCCGGGGGAGGGAATCTGGAGGGGCAGACACAGTATGTGACCGTGCGGCTCAGTGAGGCGCGTACCCGGCAACTGCAGCGGGAAGTGCCGAAGGTCTACAACACGCAGACGGGAGAAGTGCTGCTGGCGGGGCTGGTGCAGGCCTATGGGGATTGGAGCGGGGAGGGGCGGTTGCTGGTGGATGTCGAGGGGCATGGGCGGGAGGCGTTGTTTGCGGAAGTGGAGTTAACGCGGACGGTGGGCTGGTTCACCAGTATCTATCCGGTGGTGTTGGAGAGGGAAGGCGGCGGGGAGCCGGGAGCGGTGCTCAAGAGTGTCAAGGAGCGGATGAGGCGAGTGCCGGAGGGCGGAGTAGGCTATGGAGTGCTGAAGTATCTGAGGCCGGCAGCAGAGGTGCGGCGAGAGTTGAGCGAGCAGCGGCGGGCCGAAGTAAGTTTCAACTATGTGGGGCGACACCAGGAGAGTGGGCGGGGCGGCCAGGACCAGGCAGGGTGGTTTGGGGTGGCCGAGGAGTGGCGGGGAGCAGCGCGAGATGAGCGAGCCGAGCGCCGATACCGGCTGGAGGTTAATGCCGGAGTGATCGGAGGAGAGCTGCGCATAGTGCTGGGCTACAGCGCCGGCGAGCAGAGCCAGGCGCGCATGGAGCAGCTCAAGGACCACTACCACGCCCGCCTCGAAGAACTGATTGAACACTGCCTGACCACCCACCCTGGCGCCTTCACTCCCTCCGACTTCGCGGAATTTGATTGGAGTGAAGCGGATATAGAAATCATCAATGAGGCAATCAAGACATCCAGAGGGTAGTTAGGTGGACCTGGAAAGCGTTGAATCGATCTACCCGTTAACACCGCTTCAGCAGGGTCTGCTCTTTCACTCTCTATTGACGCCTCATAACGGCGTCTATGTAGTTCAGGTCAGTTGTCGTCTGCGCGGTCCGCTCAACCTCCGTGCTTTTGAACACGCCTGGCTGAAAATCATAGAGCGTCATGCTGTCTTTCGAACGTTTTTCATCTGGGAGAACATCGAGAAACCCGTCCAGGTCGTGCAACGCCAAGCGTCACTGAAAACCGACCATCTCAACTGGCGATTTATGTCAAACGACGCGCAACAAACTCAATTGATTAGGTACCTCAAGGCGGATCGCGCGCGCGGCTTCGAACTCTCCAAAGCGCCGTTGATGCGCATTGCGCTGGTGGAGTTGGAAGCCGATGTTTTTCAATTCATCTGGAGCCATCACCATCTGTTGCTCGATGGCTGGTGTCTCTCGCCTGTGCTCCGAGAAGTCTTTGCCTTCTACGAAGCAGACTGCCAGGGGAAAGAACTACAGCTCGCGCCAAGGCCGCCATATGCTAACTACGTTGCGTGGCTGCAACGGCAGGACCTGACTGCCGCGGAGATGTTCTGGCGGCTTACGCTAAAAGGATTTACAGCGCCAACTCCGATTGGCGCGGATCATGTTGCGAAGCACCAGGCAAGCACCGAAGAGAGTTATGGTAATAGGACGTTAGAGCTTTCAGCCGCGACGACACTTGCGTTACAAGCGTTGGCCCGCCGGCAGAAGCTCACCCTGAGCACGATCGTGCAGGGCGCATGGGCCATTTTGTTGAGTCGATACAGCCGGGAAAAAGATGTGGTGTTTGGCACTACTGTTTCTGGACGACCCGCATCGCTTCCTGGTGTTGAGCAGATGGTCGGACTCTTCATCAACACTCTGCCGGTGCGGGCGCGAGTGGATCCGAGAGCCAAAGTAGTGAGTTGGCTCAAAGACTTTCAGCGGGAGCAGGCAGAGGCTCGGGAGTACGAACATAGTCCTCTAATTGAAGTGCAGCGTTGGAGCGAAGTGCGACGGGGTGAGCCGTTGTTTGAGAGCACGATTACGTTTGAGAACTACCCGCGGCGCACTTTTACTGGCGACAACGCCAGAAGTGATGGTTCAGTGCGCGCCAGCGCTCTAGAAGTCAGATACATCCACTCCTACGATAGGCCGCACTACCCTCTGAGCGTAACCGTAGTGCCGGAGGCGTCGCTTCTGATAATGATGATCTACGAGCGTCAGCGTTTTGACGGCCAGACTATCGAACGGATGCTGGTCCACTTCGAGCGACTGCTGGAAGGGATGGTAGGTGGAGCGGAGCAGCGAATATCAGAGTTGCGGCTGTTAAGTTTGGGCGAAGATGAGTATCTGCGGGTGGGATTGAATCAGACTGGGGTGGAGTATGAGTGGCGATGCGTGCATGAAATGTTCGAGGAGCAGGCTGGGCGGACGCCGGGAGCGGTGGCGGTAGTTACGGAAGAAGAGCAAGTAAGCTACGAGGAACTTAACCGGCGGGCAGAGAGGGTGGCGCGGCGGCTGCGGGAGATGGGGGTAGGGGCAGAGACGGTGGTGGGACTGATGCTGCCGCGTTCGGTGGCGGTAGTGGTAGGGCTGCTGGGGATCCTCAAGGCCGGGGGAGCATATCTGCCTTTGGATGCTGAGTATCCGCCGCGGCGGTTGCAATGGATGATAGAGGATGCGCAAGTGGGAGTGCTGATCACGCAGGCAGAGATGATGGCGGGAGTGGGAGTAGAGGTGGCGCAGGTGCTCTATCTGGAAAGGGAGCAGGAGGTCGAGAGGGAAGCGGAGAGGCCTGAGTCAGAGACCAGCGCCAGGGAAGGGAGAGAGGCTGAAGCGGTGTTGGGTCCGGACAACCTGGCCTATGTGATCTACACGTCAGGATCGACCGGGACTCCCAAAGGGACGCTCATTACTCATCGAGCCATAAACCGCTTGGTCTTCAATACGAACTACATCGAAGTAGCTTCTTCTGATCGGTTGGCTCAGGTTTCAAATATCTCCTTCGATGCCGCCACTTTTGAAATCTGGGGAGCCTTGCTTCATGGGGCACAACTCAACATCATCACCAAAGACATCGCCCTCTCGCCTCTGGATTTCGCTTCGCAAATCAATTTGCAGGGAATCACCATCATGTTTCTCACCACGCCTTTGTTCAATCAAATCGCTCGTGAGGTGCCTTGGGGTTTCCACTCGCTGAGATGTCTGCTGGTCGGTGGCGAGTTTGCCGATCCGAAGTGGTTCAGAGAGGTGCTCAAGAGTGGGCCTCCCAAGCAGTTGCTTCATGTTTATGGCCCCACAGAAAACACAACTTTCTCGACTTGGTATTGGGTGCGGGATATCCCTGCCGGAGCTACCAGCATCCCCATCGGGCGACCGATAACGAACAGTGAAGTATATGTTTTGGACGAGGAGATGGAGGTAGTAGGGCCAGGGGTGGTGGGGATGCTGTATGTGGGCGGGGCGGGGTTGGCGCGAGGGTACCGGGAGCGAGCAGAGCTGACGGCGGAGAGCTTTATGCCGCATCGGTACAGCCGGGAGGGAGGGGAGCGAATGTACCGGACCGGAGATCTGGTGCGATGGAGAGTTGATGGGGTGTTGGAGTTCATCGGGCGGCGGGATGAGCAGGTGAAAGTGCGAGGATTTCGGGTGGAAGTGGGAGAGATTGAGGCAGCCTTGAGGCAGCATCCGGAGATAGCGGAGTGTGTGGTGGTGGCGCGGGAGGATGCGCCCGGGGAGAAGCGTCTGGTGGCCTATGTGGTAAAGGAGGAGGGAAGTGGGGCCGAGTGGTTGGTCTCGGAGTGGCGGGAGTATCTGGGGCAGCAACTGCCGGAGTACATGATCCCGGCGGCCTTTGTGAGTCTGGAGAGTTTGCCGCTGACGCCGAACGGGAAAGTAGACCGGCAGGCTTTGCCGGCGCCGGAGATGAGCCGGCAAGGGTTGAGCGCGGGGTATAGGGCGGCGGGGACAGAGACCGAGGAGCGGCTGGCGGAGATCTGGGCGCAAGTGTTGCGGGTGGAGCGAGTGGGAGTGGAGGACAACTTCTTTGAGTTGGGCGGGGACTCGATTCTGAGCGTGCAGATCATCGCCCGAGCGAACGAAGCGGGGCTGCGGCTGACGGCGCGCCAGATCTTCCAATATCAGACGGTGGCAGAGTTGGCGGCCGTGGCTGGGACGGCGGAGGGAGTGGCGGCGCCGCAAGGGCGGGTGAGGGGCACAGTAGCGCTGACGCCGATCCAGGAGTGGTTCTTCGAGCAGCAGGTGGTCCAGCCGGAACACTTCAACATGTCAGTGATGTTGCGAGTGACGCGGCAGCTGGAGGCGGGGCGGCTGCGGCAGGCAGTGGCCTACCTGCTGGAACATCACGATGCGTTGCGGCTGCGGTTTAAGGAGGAGCCGGAGGGCTGGCGGCAGTGGCAGGGTGAGGAGGAAGAGGCAGAGGAAGTGCCGAGCCACCTGGTGGACCTGAGCGGGGTGGGAGATGAAGAGTTGCGTGAGCGGATTGAGCAGGAGGCGGATGGCTGGCAGCGGAGTCTGGAGTTGAGCCGGGGACCAGTGCTGCGCTTGGTCTACATGGACTGCGGGCCGGAGCGAGCTGGGCGAGTGCTGGTGATCGCGCACCATCTGGTGATGGACTTGGTATCGTGGCAGATCGTGCTGGAGGACTTAGAGAGATTGCTGGAGCAGTTGGAGGACGGAGCAGAGGTGAGGTTGCGGGCCAAGACCAGTTCGTACCAGCAGTGGGCGGAGCGGTTAGTGGAGTATGCGGGGAGCGAGCGGTTGCGAGGGGAGGAGGAGTACTGGCTGGAGGTGGGGCGCGACAGCAGCAGGGTTGGGGCCGTGCCGGTCGAGCATCCCGGGGGAGGGAATCTGGAGGGGCAGACACAGTATGTGACCGTGCGGCTCAGTGAGGCGCGTACCCGGCAACTGCAGCGGGAAGTGCCGAAGGTCTACAACACGCAGACGGGAGAAGTGCTGCTGGCGGGGCTGGTGCAGGCCTATGGGGATTGGAGCGGGGAGGGGCGGTTGCTGGTGGATGTCGAGGGGCATGGGCGGGAGGCGTTGTTTGCGGAAGTGGAGTTAACGCGGACGGTGGGCTGGTTCACCAGTATCTATCCGGTGGTGTTGGAGAGGGAAGGCGGCGGGGAGCCGGGAGCGGTGCTCAAGAGTGTCAAGGAGCGGATGAGGCGAGTGCCGGAGGGCGGAGTAGGCTATGGAGTGCTGAAGTATCTGAGGCCGGCAGCAGAGGTGCGGCGAGAGTTGAGCGAGCAGCGGCGGGCCGAAGTAAGTTTCAACTATGTGGGGCGACACCAGGAGAGTGGGCGGGGCGGCCAGGACCAGGCAGGGTGGTTTGGGGTGGCCGAGGAGTGGCGGGGAGCAGCGCGAGATGAGCGAGCCGAGCGCCGATACCGGCTGGAGGTTAATGCCGGAGTGATCGGAGGAGAGCTGCGCATAGTGCTGGGCTACAGCGCCGGCGAGCAGAGCCAGGCGCGCATGGAGCAGCTCAAGGACCACTACCACGCCCGCCTCGAAGAACTGATTGAACACTGCCTGACCACCCACCCTGGCGCCTTCACTCCCTCCGACTTCGCGGAAGTCGGATTCACGCAAAAAGAACTTGACGACCTCATCGCGGAACTTAGTGAGTCCGACGGTGGAGGACAAAAAGGGAATATCGAATCGATCTACCCATTATCACCGCTTCAGCAGGGCTTGCTCTTTCACACCTTATACGATCACTCGTCGGCCATGTACCTTGGGCAGCTGAGTTGTGTTATTCGAGGCGACCTCAACGTCTCGGCGTTCAAGCATGCGTGGCAACGCATGCTTGAACGCCACTCCGTTCTGCGCACGCTCTTCGTGTGGGATCAGAACCACAAACCCCTTCAGGTAGTTCGACACCGCGTCAACCTTCCCTGGGAAGAACTCGACTGGCGTGGTTTAACTGCCGCCGAACAGGCAGAGAAGTTCAAGACTTATCTCAAAGCAGACAATGAGCAAGGGTTCGATTTCTCTAAGGCGCCTCTGATGCGGCTGGTGCTCGTTAAGGAGAATGAGAGCACCTACCGATTTATCTGGAGCCACCACCACCTGCTGCTCGACGGATGGAGCGTGGCCGTGCTCATCAGGGAAGTCTTCGCTTTTTATGAAGCGTTCTGTCAGGGAGGCGACTTAGAGCTGAGACAAAGCCTGTCCTACCGTACTTACATCGCGTGGCTGCAAGAGCAGGACCTGACTGCCGCGGAGTTGTTCTGGCGGCATACGCTCAAGGGATTTACGCTTCCCACGCTGTTGGGTATCGGGCGAACCGTGCCGGAGCTATTCAATGGAGAAGAAAGATCCTCTGTGCAACGCCTCCGGCTCTCGGATGAAACGACTCGATCTCTGGAGTCTCTCGCGCAACAGCATCAGTTGACAATGAATACGATCGTGCAGGGGGCATGGGCCATCCTGCTAAGTCGATACAGCGGAAGAGAGGATGTTCTTTTCGGCGCGACAGTTTCCGGCCGTCCCGCCGAGCGTATGGGAGTCGAGTCAATGGTTGGCCTTTTCATCAATACGCTGCCAGTGCGTGTGCATGTCACTGGTGAGGCGCCGATGCTCTCGTGGCTGAGGAGACTACAGGACCAGCAAGCCGAGGCGCGACAGTACGAGTACAGTCCGCTCGTCGAGGTGCAGGGATGGAGTAAATTGCCGCGCGGCCTGCCGCTGTTCGAGAGTATCTTCGTCTTTGAAAACTATCCTTTCCATGTCTCCTTCGGAGAGCACAGCAACCGTCTCGAAATCCGCGATATCAATTTCGACATTCAAGTGCATTACCCGCTGGCCGTCGTGATCAAGCCGGAGGCCGAATTGTTGCTGGAGATGATCTACGACCGGCGCCGCTTTGATGACGACATGATTACCCGCATGCTTCACCATTTGGAGATACTGCTCGGCGCCATGGCCGCACAACCCTACACTCAAGTGCGACTGCTGGATATGTTATCGCGGGAAGATCACTTCCTGCTTGATAAGAGCAGCGCTATCGAAGAGCTTGATCAAGGCTTCCACTTCTGAGAGCGGCGTTTGCCAAGCTGCATGCGCCAACAAAAAGTTAGGAGGAAGAGTGAACAGCACTCCTATCGATTGCATCGTCATCGGCTATAACGAGATCCCGTTTCCACAGTACGAGAGTTTTCTGAGAACCTACGGCGAGGACTCAGAAGCCTACCGTGATCTTAAGTTCAGCTTCGTCAATCTGGACGGCGAGAAACTCGATTACGTAGGTCTCTTAAACCACACCCTCAAACTGGCTGCGGCGGGCGGCCGCGACCACCCGTCCGGAGAGCTCAAATCAGGCGACATCCCGAACCTTGCGGCCGTTTACCTGACGGGCTTTTTACGGCGTTGCGGTCACACGGCGCAGTACATCAACCTCTTCCAATACGAGAAGGAACAGCTCGCCGCCTATCTGGCAGAAGATCCGCTCTGCGTCGCCATTACGACGACTTTCTATGTGGTGAACCAGCCGGTTAACGAGATGGTTGACTTCATACGTCAACACAACAGCAAGGTTAAGATTGTGGTGGGCGGTCCGCTGGTCGCTAACCACATGCGGAATTACCGGGTTGAGGCGCTGGAGTCAGCTTTACAAGATATGGGGGCAGATATTTATGTGCATGAAGGTCAGGGGGAACTAACTCTCGCGAGGACTGTCGAGTGTTTAAAAAGCGGTGGCAGCCTCGCCAGGGTTGCCAACATCGCCTACTTCGAGGGCAAGGAACTGCGCATGACGCCGCTCGTGCCTGAAAATAATTCGCTCGACGAGAATTTCGTGGACTGGCGCTCGTTTCCAGGTGTCGAGCTGGGGTCCACGCTTCAAACTCGGACGGCGCGAAGCTGCGCCTTCAAGTGTTCCTTCTGCAACTACCCTTCACGGGCGGGAAATCTGACGCTGCTCAGTGTTGATGTGTTGGAGAAGGAGTTGGACTCGATGATGGCGCTGGGCTACGTGCAGAACGTCGTCTTCATCGACGACACATTCAACGTGCCGTTCCCGCGCTTCAAAGACATCTGCCGGATGATGATCCGGAAGAAGTACCCATTCAATTGGTTTTCCTACTTCAGATGCAGCAACTCAGACGAAGAGGCCATCGAGTTAATGGCCCAAAGCGGCTGCAAAGGAGTCTTCCTCGGCATTGAGTCCGGCTCGCCGACCATCCTGGTTAACATGAATAAGGCGGCCACGGTGGAGAAGTACGAGAAGGGCATAGACATGCTGCGGCGGTATGGGATTATGACCTTCGGCTCCTTCATCACGGGCTTTCCTGGTGAGACACAGGAGACCGTGAACGAAACCATCGACTTCATTAAAGCCACCAGACCAGATTACTACCGCTCACAGATGTGGTACTGCGAGCCGGGCACGCCCATTCAGCTCGAGCGTCACAAGCATGACATCGTGGGTGAAGGCTTCGTCTGGAGGCACGCGACGATGGAGAGTCTCGAGGCAATGGATCACCTGGATCATATGCTGCTCACCATAAACGAGTCCATCTGGCTGCCGCAATGGTCCTTCGACTTCTGGATTATTCCTTATCTCATGGGCAAGGGAATCTCTTTGGACCGATTTCGAGAGTTCATGACCGGAGCGCATAAGCTTTTGGCCCTGGAAATTGCGTCTGTCGATGATCAGCCAAAAAAGGCCCTCCAACGGGAGTATCTCCAGCAAATGGTGGAAGCGGCCGGGCAGTTGAAGTAGCCTGCCGCCAAATCGAGTCGCGAAAAAGAGGGCAACATGAACCGCGCGAATCTCACTTTCCTCGACAATCAACTTGAGCAGGAAAAAGACTACTGGCAGCGGAAGTTGACTGGCGAACTCGTCGTAAGCGGTCTCCCTCGCGACTTCTCAAGCTCGGGTGACGCAAGTGACGCGAAGCGTACGCTCCCTATTGAAATAGATGGCGAGACCCAGGGCCGTTTACATCAGCTCTGCGGAAAGAGCGAGTCGCTCTATCTGGCAGTTTTCATCGCCGCCTTGAAGATTTGCCTGCACAAGTATACGGGCCTGGAAGACATTATCGTCGGCACCACGATTCACGAACGCTATAGCGAGATGGCCGCACTCAACAAGGTCCTGGCGCTGCGCGACAGACTAGACGGGGCGACAACCGTCCGGGAGCTGCTCGGAAATTGCAAAGACACACTGGCCCATGCCTACCTCAACCAGAAGTTTCCGTTTGAGAGATTACTCGACTTGTTGAACATCGAATGGCTAGAGAATCGCGCGCCGCTATTCAACGTGATGGTGCTACTTGAGAACATCAATGACCGCCGCAATGTGGCCCATCTAAAGCATGACGTGACGTTGAACTTCAACGTCAAAGGCGACTGCGTCACCGGCTCGATCGAGTACCGGTCGCAGTCGCTTAAGGAAGAGACGGTAACCGTCTTTCGAAAACACTATGAACGGATCATTCGAGCCGCGCTGCAAAACCCCGACCAACAAATCTCGAAGCTTGAACTGCTAACAGAAGATGAAAAGCATAAGTTGCTCTTTCACTTCAACCTGACACAGCGAGACTACCCGAAGTTCACGACGATTGATCGACTTTTTGCGGAACAGGCCGCTCGCACGCCCGCAAATATCGCGGTGGCTTGTGACGACAGTCGCCTCACGTTTCAGGCATTAGACCGCAGGGCGAATCAACTGGCACATCGTCTGCAATCATTGGGTGTTGGACCATCTGTGCCGGTTGCGATCTGTCTTGAACACTCCCTGGAGACAGTGGTGGGGCTGCTCGGCGTTCTCAAGGCTGGGGGCTATTACGTGCCTTTGGACCCAGCCCATCCGAAGATGCGACTCTCGTTTATCCTGGCTGACGCACGCGCGCCGATCGTTTTGACGCAGGATCGTCTGTTGCGCTCGTTGCCGGAAAGCGGCGCGAAAATCATTTCCCTCGACTCAGATTGGCCCGAGATGGAGTTGGAGGACATTGAGTGCCCACCTAACCGAGCGACGGCCGATGACCTGGCCTACGTGATTTACACATCGGGTTCAACCGGCGAACCAAAGGGAGTGCAAATTCCACATGCCGCGCTCGTGAACTATGTCTGGTGGGCTAAGGAGATGTATCTGCGCGGCGAAGACCTGGATTCGGCGTTGCACTCGCCGTTGACGTTCGACCTAACCGTCACCGCGATCTACCTTCCGCTCGTCACAGGGAACAAGATTATTGTCTACCGTGCCGAGGCAGGAGACCTGGTCATTTCCCGGATTCTCGAAAGTGATCAAGTCGGGCTGCTGAAACTGACCCCCAGCCATCTGTCACTGATCAGTGAGAGGGATAACACGCGCAGCCGGATCAAGCGAGTCATCGTTGGCGGCGAAGCGTTTGCGACGAAACTTGCAAAGCAGGTCTACGAGAGTTTCGGCGGACACGTGGAGATCATCAATGAGTACGGGCCGACCGAGGCTACAGTTGGCTGCATGATAGCCAACTTCGACCCGCAGAATGATGTGCAATCCTTTGTACCCATCGGCAAACCAGCCGCCAATACCCAAATCTACGTGCTTGACGAAAGGCTACAGCCCGTCGCTGAAAACGTTGTCGGTGAGCTCTACATCTCGGGTGACGGATTAGCGCGAGGCTATCTTAACAAGCCAGAATTAACTGCCGAGAAATTCATTGATAACCCGTTTGTTCGCGGCCAGCGAATGTATAAAAGCGGAGACCTGGCAAGGTGGTTGCCCGGGGAGGTGCTGGAGTACGTAGGCCGTCGAGATGACCAGATCAAATTTCATGGATATCGCGTCGAACTCAATGAAATTCGCAGTGCGCTAAATCGACACTCGCAAATTCGAGACAGCATTGTCAGGGTCATCAAGGATAAGAAAGACAACGACGTGATGATCGCTTACTACGTGGCGCGTCGGGAACTGGAAGTGTCGACGCTCCGCGCTTTTCTTTCAGAAACCATCATCGAGGAGACCCTTCCCAACATTTTTGTCCATCTGAAGAAGCTCCCGCTCACGCTTAATGGAAAGATTAACCACCACGCACTGCCGCAACTTGAAGAGATCAGGCAGCGGCAAAGCCGAGATGTCGTCGAGCCACGCACGCTGACTGAACAGACCCTGGCAGAAATCTGGCAGCAGGTTTTCAGTATTCAGCGGGTCGGCATACACGACAACTTCTTCGAGCTGGGTGGCCATTCCCTGCTGGCGAACCAGGTTATCGCCCGAGTGCGCAAAGTTTTTCAGGTCGAGTTGCTGATGCGCTGCTTATTCGAGTCGCCGACCATCGCTGGACTGGCCCAGGTTGTAGAGGAAAGCCGGTCCCAGCAGAGAAACGGAGATGTACAACAGCAGGAGATCACCCAAAGAATCATGATGGAGAGCGCCGAGGAAACGCTGGCCAATGTAGATCGCCTTTCGGAGGCTGAGTTAGACACACTGCTCAGTAGCATGTTGGTCGAGGAGAACGTAGAAGGATGAGCGCGACCCACGACAATCCAGCTCGCCTATCGGTCGAAGAAAAGCGGGCGTTGGCAGCACGCTTACTGCGGAGAAAGTCCACCAGGGTGGATCACTTTCCCCTATCGTTCGCGCAACAGCGTCTCTGGTTCCTCGATCAGTTGCAACCGGGCAGCCCGCTCTACAACGTAGCTTCGGCAGTCCGTCTGGAAGGTCAGCTAGACGCAGCGGTCCTGGAGCGGAGCTTCGCGGAAGTCATTAGGCGACACGAAGCTTTGCGCACGACGTTTCATTTGGTCGGCGGCCAACCCGTAACGAGCATCAACCCGACTGCCAACCTGAAACTCTTGTATATCGACCAGTCATCCCAGGCGGCGACCATTCGCGAGAGTCAGGCGCTCAAGTTCATCGAATCAGATGCACGCCGTCCATTCGATCTTACCCAAGGGCCGCTCCTCCGAATAACCCTGCTGCGGTTGCGCGCTACGGAGCACCTGCTGTTGCTGACCATGCACCATATCGTTGCGGACGCGTGGTCGATGGGTGTGCTAATCCGCGAGTTGACTCTTCTCTACCGGGCCTTCTTGGCAGGTGAAGACTCGCCGCTGCCTGAACTCTCGATTCAATACGCGGACTATGCGCAGTGGCAACGACGATTCTTGACCGGAAAGGTGCTCGAGACGCAGCTGGCCTACTGGAAGCGGCAGCTTGCGAATGTGCCGGCGCTGGACATGCCAACCGACCGACGTCGCCCGCTGGTCAGGAGCTATGGCGGCGCCAGGCAACCGTTGAGACTCTCGGTGCAGTTGACGCAGTCGCTCAAGCAGTTGAGTCGAGAACAGGGCGTGACGCTGTTCATGACTTTGCTGGCTGGCTTCCAGATGCTGCTCCAACGTTACACAGGGCAGGACGACATCATCGTCGGCTCCCCTGTAGCTAATCGCAATCGGGCCGAAATCGAGCCGCTGATCGGATTCTTTATTAATACGCTGGCCTTTCGTACCAGAGTTGACGGCAAACTGAGCTTTCTTGAGTTACTCACGCAGGTGCGTGAGGTGGTCCTGGACGCCAACACGCATCAGGACGTGCCATTCGAGAAACTCGTCGAAGAGTTGCAGCTTGAACGAGATTTGAGCAGGCAACCGCTCTTCCAGGTGATGTTCGCGCTTCAGAATACACCGATGGAAGCTGCCGAACTTCCTGATCTTACTTTGAGTGTGTTGGAGGTGGAAAACAGTACAGCCAAGTTCGATCTGACCCTGGAACTATGGGAGACGGCGGACATTATCACCGGCACCTTGGAATACAGCACGGACCTCTTCGAGGAGAGAACGATACAGAGAATGTTGCAGCATTTTGAGCAACTGCTCGATGAAGCAGTGGCGGACCCGCAGCGGCCTATTGCCGAGTTATCTTTGTTGAGGAGGGAGGAGCGAGCGGAGTTAGTAGAGGAGAGGAACGAGAGGCGAGGGGAGTATAGGGGAGGATTGATACATGAGTTATTTGAGGCGCAGGCAGGGGAGAGGCCAGAGGCGGTGGCGGTGGTCTGCGCAGGTGTTGAAGTGAGCTATGGAGAGTTGGAGCGGCGGGGGAACCTGGTGGCGGAGGAGTTGCGGCGGGAGGGGGTAGGGCCGGAAGTGGTGGTAGGAGTGTTATTGGAACGTTCGATCGAGATGGTGGTAGCCGTGCTGGGGATTCTGAAAGCGGGAGGAGCATACCTGGCGCTGGAGTTGGAACAGCCAGCGGAGCGGGTGAGATTCATGTTGGAGGACGCTGGGGTAGGCTTGGTGGTGACGCAGGGGGAGTTGAGTCAGAAGCTGCCTGGAGGAGTTGGGGTGGTATGCCTGGATGAACTGGCTGAGGGGCAGGAGAACCAGGGGGTAGAGGCAGGGCCGAAGGGGCGGGGCGAGGTAGTGGGGGAGAACGCTGCGTATGTGATCTACACCTCGGGTTCGAGCGGGACGCCGAAAGGGGTAGTAGTGAGCCATGCCAACGTGGTGCGTCTGCTGGAGCAGGCGGGAGAATGGTTTGAGTTCAGCGCGCAGGATGTGTGGACGATGTTTCACTCCTATGCGTTCGACTTTTCAGTATGGGAGATGTGGGGAGCGCTGGGCCACGGAGGACGGCTGGTAGTGGTTCCTTACGAGGTGAGTCGGACGCCGGAAAGCTTTCACCAGTTGCTGAGGCGGGAGCAGGTGACAGTGCTGAACCAGACGCCGTCAGCCTTTCGCCAACTGGAGCAAGCCGAAGAGCGGGTCTGGGGTGGTGGAGAGCGAGCAGGGGAAGATGGGGATGAGGAGGGAAGTAAGGAGTTGGCGCTGCGCTACGTGATCTTCGGAGGGGAAGCGCTGGAGTTGTCGAGCCTCAGTGGGTGGGTGAAACGGCACGGGGACAGTGATCCGCAACTGATCAACATGTATGGGATTACGGAGACAACGGTGCATGTGACCTACAAAAGAGTGCGGACAGAGGAAGTGATGGGAGGGGCTGGCAGCCTCATCGGAGAGCGGCTTGGCGATCTGGAACTGTATGTGTTGGATGAGCGGCTGGAGCCGGTGCCGGAGGGGATCGGGGGAGAACTGTATGTGGGCGGGGCAGGTTTGGCGCGGGGCTACCTGGGACGGCCGGAGTTAACGGCGGAGCGATTCATAGCGCATCCGTACAGCAGGTGTGAAGGAGCGCGAGTGTACCGGACGGGAGATGTGGTGAGGTGGGTGAGGGCCGGGGAGTTGGAGTATCTGGGGAGAGCAGACGAGCAGGTGAAGGTGAGAGGATACCGGATCGAGTTAGGAGAGGTGGAGGCGGTGCTGCGCGAGCACGAGCAGGTGCAGGAGTGCAAGGTGCTGGCGCTTGAGGGAGAGCTAGGCGGGGGCAAGCGTTTGGCGGCTTTTGTCGTGGGTTGGGAAGGGCTGGTCAAAGGGGAGCAATTGCGTGGGTGGGAGGAGCAATTGCGGCGCTGGGCGCAGCAGCAGTTGCCGCCTTACATGGTACCGGGGCAGTTTGTGAAGGTGGCGGAGTTGCCCTTAACGAGCCACGGGAAGGTTGACCGGCGGGCACTGGCAGCATTAGGGGTGGCCACGAGGGGCGAGGGGGAGCCAGGAGAGCAGCCGCTGAGCGAGTTGGAGGAGGTGGTGGCCGGGGTCTGGTGCGAGGCGCTGGGGCTGGCAGAGGTGGGGGTGGAAGAGAACTTCTTCGCGCTGGGAGGAGACTCAATCCGCAGTGTGAAAGTAGTGGCGCGGCTGAAGCAGCGGGGAGTGGATCTGAGCCTGGCGGAGATGTTCCAACACCAGACGGTGCGGGAGCTGGCGCGGGCGGTAGCGGAGCGAGCGGGGGAAGCGATTGAGTGGGAGCGCAGCGAGCCATGGGACCTGGTGAGCGCGGAGGACCGGGAGAAGTTACCCGCGGAGGTGGAGGACGCCTATCCGCTGACGCAGTTGCAGGGCGGGATGTTGTATCACATGGAGGCGCGGCCGGAGTCTCCTGTCTATCACAACGTCAATAGCTATCATCTGCGCGCGCGTTTCGATTTGGAAGCCTTTAAGCAGGCGGTGCAGCGGGTGGTGGCCCGCCATGAGGTGCTGCGCACGTCCTTCGACCTTTTGCACTACAGCGAGCCGCTGCAACTGGTCCACCGCACCGCGCTGCTGCCGGTGACGGTGGCCGACTTAAGCCAGCTGCCCTTTGCCGAGCAGGAAAGCATGGTCAAGGACTTCCTCGAACAGCAGAAGCAGCGCCGCTTTGACCTCTCTCGCCCACCTCTCCTGCGTTTCCATATTCATCGTCGCAGCGCCGACTCTTTCCAGTTCACCCTCACCGAACACCACGCCATTCTTGACGGCTGGAG
>Ga0137403_10003953_pt1 | contig 17594 bp, 19 predicted proteins | sample CZOMad2_1_16fung_FD_122057 | JGI IMG/M metagenome (GOLD analysis project Ga0137403, IMG submission 122057) | Vadose zone soil fungal communities from Angelo Coast Range Reserve, California, USA - CZOMad2_1_16fungal (Hybrid Assembly) | ecosystem: Environmental > Terrestrial > Soil > Vadose zone...
TCAGGCCGGACCTTCGAGGTCGTTTTCGGTCAGCACGCGCTCCTGCCCCGTCACGACCGACTTGACGCGGTACTGGTTGGTGCCGGCGACGGTCGGCGGCAGCTGGCGGACGACCTCGTACCGGCCGGGCGGGATGATGGCGAGCCGGTCGCCGCGGGACTCCACGATCTGGCCCGTGCGAAATCGATGTTGTGACATGATGGCTTGTTCCTTGCGTTGACGGGCGGTTCGAGGAGGGGAGGGCGTGACGCGTCGCCGCCGGCCGAGACTCACATTACGCCAATATGGGGTCGCGGGCGACGGATAGCCAGCGATACCCGTGCGATCGGGCCCGGGCTACCCTGCGCCGAGCGGACCGCGTGCGAGCCGGCGCTCGATCAGTTCGACGAGCGCGGGTGCGCCGCTGAAGGCGAAGCGCAATTCGCCGAGCGACGGCCCCGCCACCAGCGCCGCGAGGGCGCCGCCTTTGAGCGGCGCATAGTCGCTGAACCGCGTGCGCACCAGTTCGACCAGGTCGAGCGAAGTGGCGCGGAAGGAGAGGTCGAGCCCGTCGCGCAGGTTGCCGGTGATCGTCAGGTTGGCACGCTCGCCGGTGGCTGGATCGATATAGGCTGCAAGCTGCCGCTGCACGTCGTCGGCGATCGCGTCGACGACCAGCGCCTCCACTCGCTGGCGGATTTCACCGGGCGCTACCGGGCAATCTGCCGCGATGACGAATTCAATGTCGATCATGGCGTCGCCTCTCGACGCCGCGGCTTCGCGGTGGTTGCATGCGATGTCGGCGGCGTTTCCCCGGTCAATGCAGTGTTCGCGGACCGCACGGCGCCAACGCGGCCTAGGCGGCGCGACCGAGATCCGGCAGCTGCGGGCTGGAGCCCGGCACCGGGAAGTTGCCGGGTGGATCGAACGCTACCATCAGGGCGCGCTGCTCGTCTTCGCGCTCCTTGTGGTCGCCGAGATTCACGTGGGCGAGCACGAAGGAGGCGCCGCGGTTGCAGCAGTAATCCCAGGCCTCATGATAGCGCGCCATACGCTTCTGGAGGCTGGCGGTCTCGCCGATGTAGAGGGGCACCCAGCCGGTACTGGTCCGCTTGGCGAAGATATAGTTGCCGGGTACGTCGGCCCAGAAGTCTTCGAACCGACGGACGCTATATGTATACCTGCGACCGCGCAGGTCGCTGAATTCAACGCGGGAGTCCATTCTGCAACTCCGATCAAATCGCCAGACAGTTCTCTGCCTGCACGCTGCCGAGTGTGCGCCTCGCATGGTTAAAGTCGTCTAAAATCCGAGCGATCTGCGACAAGCCGCCGCATCGTCCCCGAGCGCGTTGCCGGCGCGCCGGCTCGATCGTGCCCCAGCGCCGCTCGGCCGCACCTGCGCTCAGGCCACGGAGTCAGCGCTTCGCGATCTTCAGCCCGGCTTCGGCGCAGACGGTGCGCAGGTGGGCGTTGCCGAGCTCGGCGTAGATCAGGGGATCGGCGACGCGGGGATCCTGCTCGGCTTCGTGCACGATCCAGCCGTCATAATCGATCTTCTTCAGCTCCTTCGCCACGGCGGCGAAGTCGACGATGCCGTCGCCGGGAGCGGTGAAGATGCCGCAGAGAATGGCTTCGGTGAAGCTGAGGTCGCGCTCGAGCGCCTGCAGGAAGCCGCCGCGCCGGATATCCTTGGCGTGCACGTGGGCAACGCGCTTGGCATGCTTGCGGATCATCTTGATCGGCTCGCCGCCGGCGAAGGTGAGGTGCCCGGTGTCGACCAGCAGCCCGACCGACGGCCCGCTATTGTCGAACAGCTTGTCGACGTCCTCGGCCGTCTGCACGGGCGTACCCATGTGATGGTGAAGCGCGAGGCGCAATCCCTGGTCGAGCAGATAGTCGCCGACCTCGGTCATGCGTCGCCCGAGCTCCTTCCACTGCGCGCCTGACGTGATCTGCGGCCGTTCGGAGAGCGGTTTGGAGACGAACGGAACGGTGTCGCCGGCGGTTTCCGCGAACACCATCACGGTGCAGTCGAGCGCCTTCAGCAGGTTCATGTGATCCTGCATGGCCGCGATCTCGTCCTTGGCGCTGCGCTCGAGCAGGCGTGCGCTGTACCAGCCGGAGACGAGGGCGAGTTCGTGGCGGTCGAGGATTTTCTTCAGCTTCTTGGCGTGGCGCGGAAACTTGCGGCCGAGCTCGATGCCGACATAGCCGGCCCGGCGCGCCTGGGCGAGGCAGACCTCGAGCGGAATCTCGTCCCCCAGCCAGCGGACGTCGTCATTGGTCCAAGCAATCGGATTGATGCCGAGACGGATCATGTTTGCCCCTGTGCCTGCCCGGAATGAAATGCGCGCGGGATCAGATCACGCCGGCAGGATGTCGTCCAGAGGCGGCGGCACTTTCCTTGAGTTGCGCGGCGATGATGTCGCCGAGCTTCTGCAGGCCGGGTTCGATGCGGTCGGCGGGTATGGACGAGAAGCCGAGGCGGAAGGCATGGCGAGGCGGCGGGTTGGCAAGAAAATAGACGTCGCCGGGCTCGATCAGAATGCCCGCGCCGGCGGCGCGGCGCTCGGTCTCGCGGCTGTCGAGCGGCGGCGGTCCTTCGATCCAGTATGCCGTGCCGCCGATGGAGGACCAGACCTTGCATTGCGGCAGGTGGTGGGCGAGCGCGGCACCCATCACTTGCCAGCGCTCGCGGAATGCGTGCGACAGCCGGCGCATCAGCGAATCATGATGACCGAGGGCGAGAAACAGCGCCACCGTACGCTGATTGTTAGCCGGCGGATGACGCAGCATCAGCCGACGGAGTGCACGGGCCTCGCGGATCAGTTCGGCAGGGCCGACCATGTAGCCGAGGCGCAGGCCGGGAGCGAGCGTCTTCGAGAGGCTGGCGACGAACACGACACGGTCGCTGCCGTCGAGCGACTTCAGCGCCGGCGTCGGCGGGCCGACATGGTTGATCTCGCTTTCGTAGTCGTCCTCGATCACGATGAAATCGTCGGCGGCCGCGCGCCGGAGCAAATCTTGGCGCCGCTCGAGCGAGAGATGGGCGGTGGTCGGGAACTGATGGCTCGGGGTCACGTAGACGCAGTCGCAGCCGGCCAGCCGCCCGTCGATGACGAGGCCATGACCGTCGACGCCCAACCGGCGCAGCTTCTCGGTCTGCAGCAGGAAGATGTTGCGCGCATCCGCATAGCCGGGGTCCTCGATGCCGACCGTGCTGTCGCGGCCGACCAGGAGGGCCGCCAGCAGGTAGAGCGCGTGCTGGGCGCCGACGGTGACGAGGATCTCGTCGTCGGCGGCGCGCACGCCGCGGCGCGGCAGAAGCCGCGTCCGGATCTGCTCGATCAGCAGGGGATCGTCCTCGGTGAAATGATCGAAGGCCCAGTCGTTCACCGCCTCGACGCTCAGGGCCTGGCGCGAGCACTCGCGCCAATCGCTGATCGGGAACAGCGCCGGATCGATCTGGCCGTAGATGAAGGGATAGCGGTAGCTCTGCCAATCGCGCGGTTTGACGATATTGCGTTGGCTGGTGGGCCTGAGCTTGAACCGCTGCGCCCAGTCGGGCATTGCGGCTTGCGCGCGCGCGACCGTTACGGCCGGCGCCCGGCCACCGAGGATCTCGCCATTGATGAAGTAACCGCGCCGCTCATGGGCGATGAGGAAGCCGTCGGCGACCAGCTCCTGGTAGGCGAGCGCCACCGTGTTGCGGGCGACGTCGAGGGTCTCTGCCAGCTTTCGGCTCGAGGGCAAGGCGCTGCCGACGGGAATCTGCCCTTGCAGGATGGCCGAAACCAGCAGTTCGCGTAGCTGCGTCTGCAGCGACGTGCGACTGTCGCGGTGGAGATGGAAGAGCAGATCGCGCATCGGCGGTCGAGCAGCAGCTCAATAGGTATGAGCGGGCGTCACAGTATCTGATGCCGGGCGAAGACGGTGCGCAAGAGTTCCCCGGCGGCCAGTTCCTCGCGCACGGTGTTCTCGTGGGCGACCTTCTCCAGCGCCAGCGTGACCGTCCGCTCGGCCAGCGCGGCCGGAATTGCGCAGACGCCGTCGATGTCGCCGAAGATCCAGTCGCCGGGGGCGACGCGCACGCCGCCGCACTCGACCGGCACCTCGATCTTCATGACCATGCCGCGCCCCTTGCTGTCGAGCGGGCCGATGCCGCCGCAGAAGACCGGAAAGCGCATCTCCCGGATCAGCTTGACGTCGCGTGCCAAGCCGTCCGTCACCGCTCCGGCGGCGCCGCGCGCCCGCGCCGCCGTGCTCAGCAGCTCGCCCCATGGACCGATGCGATTGCCTGGCGGACAGGCCAACACGGCAACATCGTCCGGCTTGAGGTCGTCCACCAGGGCAATTTCGTGCTCGTAAGGGTTGATGCCGGGCTCGACGTGATAGACCGGCATGTAGAGGCCGGTGCGGGCGCGGCCGAAGAGGACGAGATTTTCGTCGAGCGGCCGGACGCTGGGCGCCATGGCGTGCTGCATGTTGCCGAGGCCGTCGAGCACGTCGGAGATGACGCCGCTATAGAGGCGGGCGCGGGCCTCGGCGATCAGTTTCTTGTCCATGGGCATCCTCCCGGTGATGGTTCAGGGCTTGGTCAGGTAGCGTGTGGCGAGCAGGCAGAGCAGAGTGGTGCCCGCGAGCACGAGCGCGACGAGGGCGTTGACGTCGGGCGTGAAGCCGAGGCGCATCATCGACCACAGCCACATCGGCAGCGTGCTCTTGGTGCCCGTGACGAGCAAGGTGATGAGAGTCTCGTCGAACGACAGCGCAAAGGCGAGGATGCCGGCGGCGAGCAGCGCGGTCATCAGCTGCGGTAGCAGCACATAGCGAAAGGTCTGCCAGCGGTTGGCGCCGAGATCGAGCGAGGCCTCGACCAGCGTACGGCTGACCGTCTGCAGACGCGCCAGGACGTTGCGGTAGACGACGGCCAGCACGAACACGGTGTGGCCGATGACGACCGTCACCAACGAACGCTCGAAATCGATCTGGCGGAAGAAGATCAGCAACGACAGGCCGGTCACGATCGGCGGCACCAGAAACGGCAGGTAGATGACGACCTGCAGCAGATCGCGCCCGCGCCCGCGCCCCGCATGATGGTAGAGGGCGAGCAGCGTGCCGATCACGAGCGCAAGCGCCACGGCGATCACACCGACGACGAACGTGTTCGTGAGCGCATCGATGATGCGCTGGTTGTCCATGAGCCTGGCATAGGCAGTGAAGGAAAAGCTGTCCCACTGCACACGGTTGCTCCTGAAGGCGAAGAACGAGAAGAAGATGGCGAGGAAGAGAGGGCCGTAGAGCAGCAGCAGCACGAAGGCGGCCACGATCCAGAGCGCCGCCTGTATCGGCAGGGCCAGCCGCATCATGTCGCGTACCGGGCGCGTCCGGCGCGGTCAGCAGCCACGATCGCCATCAGCACGGGGATCAGCAGGATGACCGACAGCGCGGCCCCGAACGGCCAGTTATTGCCGAATCCGAATTGGCTATAGATGATGCGGCCGAAGGTGAAGCCCTCGATGCCGCCGACCATCTGCGGCGTGACGTAATCGCCGATCGCGAGCACGAAGGTGAGGGAGGCGCCGATCACCACGCCCTGCAGGCTCAAGGGCAGGATAACCGTGAGGAAAGTCAGCAAGGGCCGCGCACCGAGGTCGGCCGACGCTTCCAGGAGGTTGCGCGGAATCCGTTCGAGCGCGACGAAGATCGGCAGGATGGCGAACGGCACCAGCAGAATCGCCAGCGTCAGCATGACCGCGTTGAGGTTGAAGATCAGGAAGGTCCAGGGCTCGTCGATGACGCCGAGATAGAGCAACGAACGATTGAGGAAGCCGTTGCCGCCCAGGATGCTGCGGATGGCGTAGATCTTGATGATGTAGCTCATCAGCAGCGGCACGGCGAAGAACATGGCGACGGTGTATTTCGCGCGCCCGCGCAGGCTCGCCAGCAGATAGGCGATAGGATAGCCGAGGACGACGGCGATCGCCGCCACTTTCAGGCCCAGCAAGCAGGTACTGATAAAAGTCGGTAGGAAGCCCGCGTCGGTGAAGAAGCGGGTGTAGTTCTTGAGCGTCAGTCGGTAGACGATTTCCGTGCCCTGGATTTCGAAGAAGCCGAGGATGAGAAACAGGAGCAACGGCACAAGGATGAACGCCGTCGGCAACGCCCAAGCGGTGGCCGTCAGCAGCGCGTCCGGCCACGCTCCGACGGCGCGTCTGCCGTCGGCGATATCGCGCTGATCCATGGGTCTCAGCAGGGGCGGGTGCTGGACCCGCCCCTCCATCGTGTCGAAGTTTGCTCCGCCGTTACGGCGCGGCCTTGATTTCGTTCCAGAGGTCGGCGCGCTTGGTCGGGTCCTCCACGAACTCGAGCCAGACCATCGTGTCTTTGTCACTGGCGCTCGGGAACGGCGCGACGGTGTTGCCGAAGCCGGTGCGCTGGGACAGTTGCTCGCCGATCTTCTTCTGCAGCACGAAGTTGATCCAGGACTCCGCCAGCTCCTTGTCCCGCACGCCGCTGGTGAGGGCCCAGGTGTCGAGCCAGGCGATGGCGCCTTCCTTGGGGTTGACGTAGACGATGTCGAGGCCGGCGTCCTTCATCATCTTCACCTGCTGCTGGCCGTAGTTGGCGAACATGACGGCGACGTCGTTGTTCTGCCAGAGCTGCAGGGCCTCGTCGGCCGTGGTGTAGAAGCTGAGGATGTTGTGCTTCAGGTCGATCAGCTTCTTTTTTGCGGTGTCCATCTGCTCGGCAGTCAGCTTGTAGGGATCCGCGATGCCCATCGTCAGCGCGGTGATGGTGAAATTGTGCTCGCCGTTGTCATAGTCGAGCACCTTGCCCTTGTATTTCGGATCCCACAGCACGGTCATGGAATCGGGCGCGCTGCTTACCTTCTTCGGATCGTAGATGATGCCGATGGAATCGAAGGCGTAAGGCACGGAGTGCACCTTGCCGTCGCGCATGACGCCGGTGACCTTCGAGAGGTCCTGGAAGCGCGGCAGCGTCTGCTTCTGGTTCGGGATCTTGTCGAGATCGATCGGCGTGGTCAGGCCGGCATCGATGTAGCGCTGGAGCTGTGCGGTGTTGACGGCGAAGAGGTCGAAGTCCTTGCCCTCGCTGCCCTTGATCTTGGCCCAGATCTCGTCGTCGGTGCCGATGAAGACGACACTGACGTCGCAGCCGCACTGACCCTTGAACTCCTTCACCCAATCGTCGTCGGCATAGCCCTGCCAGGCCAGGATGCGCAGCTCCTTGGCCCAGCCCGGCGAAGCCAGGGCCACGGTGACGGCAAGGGCCGCCGCCGCCAGCAGCAGATGTTTCACGGAACGCATGGTCATGGTCTCCCTCCCTGTGGGTTGGTCTTGATTGCCTGCGATTATGAAGGCAGTGCGCCCCGGTGGAAAGCGTCAGAGCGGGCGCACGGTGACGATGCCGGGGTCGGCCTCCGCTACCATGGTATTGCGCAGCGGCCGTCCGAGGGCGGGCACGTCGATCTCGAAGCGGTCGCCGATGCGCGCCTTGACGCCCTCGGCGGAACTCAGGATCGCCGCGCCGAAGTAGTAGGCGTGGGCGTCGCCGGGGCGGCGGAACATCGAATAGCGGAAATGGTAGTGCTCGAGGTTGCGGATCGCGTGCGACATGTTGGCCTCGCCGCTCAGGAACTCGCCCTGCCAGATGATTTCGTTGCCGCGCACGATGCGGGACTGGCCGCGCACGTCCGGCGGCAGCTCGCCGAGCAGAAGCTCCGGCCCCAGCGAGCATTGCCGCAGCTTGGAGTGCGCCAGATAGAGATAGTTCTGCGCCTCCGTGACATGGTCGGAGAACTCGTTGCCGAGGCAATAGCCGATGCGGCAGGGCGAGCCGTCCGGAGCGATCACGTAAAGGCCGACGATCTCCGGCTCCTCGCCGCCGGCAAGGGCGAAGGCCGGCGTCGCGATCGACGCCTCCGGCGCCACCACGCAGGTGCCCACGCCCTTGAAGAACCATTCCGGCACGACGCCGACCTCGCCCGGCTTGGGCTTGCCGCCCTCGATGCCCATGCGGAAGATCTTCATGGAGTCCGTCATGGTCGCCATGTCGCCATGCTCGGCGACGTGCATCTTGTCGCGGGCGGCGGCGCTGCCGATGTGCGTCAGGCCGGTGCCGGTGATCCAGAACCGTGCCGGCTCTGGATGGTCCAGCGGCGGCAACAGGCGCCGCTCGGCGACGACCTGGTCGTAGCTGATCCGCTCCTTGCCGGTGCGGGCGCCCGCCAGGGTGGCGAGGGCGAGGCTGCCTGCGATGGCCTCCTGCGCCAGGCCATAGACGGTGTCGACACGGTCGAGCAGCGTGAGCCGGTTGCCGTCGTCATCGACGATGGCGACGCGGCGCGAGCGATCCGGTTGGATGATCTGAACAAGGCGCATGTTGCTTACCGTGGGGTTCCGTCGGAAGTGATGTGGGCAATAGTCGCTGAGAGCTATCAGGTCCAGCCGGCATCGACGATGAAATTCTGCGAGCTGCACATCCGGCTGTCGTCGGCGGCCAGCCACAGGACCATGCGTGCGACATCGGATGGTTGAAGCCGTCCCGGCAGGCACTGGTTCTCATCCATCTGCCGCTCGCCCTCGGGGGTCACCCACAGCTTGAGCTGCCGCTCGGTCATTACCCAGCCGGGCACCACGCAATTGACCCGGATGCCCTCGCGCCCCAGTTCGCGCGCCAAGCCGCGCGTCAGGCCACCGACGGCCGACTTCGCCGTGACGTAGGCGATGCAGTCGGCCTCGGCGTTCATCCAGCTGATGGAGCCAAAATTGACGATCGAGCCGCCGCCGGCCGCGCGCATCTGCGCCCGTACCGCCTGGGCCGCGAAGAACTGGTGCCGCAGATTGACCTGCATGCGATTTTCCCAGTAGTCGACGGTGACGTCCTCGATCTTGTGGCGGTCGTCGTTGGCGGCATTGCTGACGAGCACGCGGATCGGTCCGTCCTCCCTGCCGACGCGCGCGATCGTCGCCTGCAGCGCCGTGATGTCCCTCAGGTCGCCCGGGATGAACCGCGGCGCCGCCTGGTCCTTGGCCGCGATGCGGGCGACCAGCGATTCCGAGGCAGGCTTGTCGATGTCGATAAAGCTGACCCGCGCACCCTGGTCGCAGAAATGCTCGACGATGCCGCCGCCGATGCCCGAGCCGCCGCCCGTGATTAGGACGACCCGATCCTTCAGGCTGGGATAACGCGCCTCGAGACTCATACCGGTCTTCCTCGCCGATCCGCGTCTTCCTTGTCCGCAGCCGGGACGCGGCAATTTGTCGTTGGCAGCAAGCTGCGTCCGCCGCCGCGGTGGTGTCAAGGCGGGGCCGAAGCGACCGCGGCCGCCATGCGATCACGGGATTTTGCTTGGTAGCGCGACCGGCCACGCGGAATGCCCTTGACGGGCCCCATCGGACCGGCCGATCCTAGTCCGGCAGGAAGATTAACAAAACTGTCATCTGACAGACATCGATCGCTTGGTATGAACCGCACCCGCCGCAGCCTGCGGCGCGGCGCCCCGAAGGAGACGGCGGACCCGTCGTTCTCATCGAGGCGCTGTCACAATCCTGCAATCGAGCGCTCGATCATGGGAGACAAAAAATGAAGCTCGCGTGCATGCGCATGATTCCGGTTTCGGCTTTGGCGATGCTGGCGTCCACGGGACTGGCATCGGCGGCGTCGATGGATGATCTCGTCAAGGCGGCGAAGGCCGAGGGCCAGCTGACCATCATCGCGGTGCCGCACGATTGGTGCGGCTACGGCGCGGTGATCGACAGCTTCAAGGCGAAGTACGGGCTGACGGTCAATGAACTCAACCCGGACGCCGGATCGGGCGACGAGGTCGAGGCGATCAAGGCCAACAAGGACAACAAGGGCCCGCAGGCACCGGACGTGATCGACGTCGGCCTGTCCTTCGGGCCGTCATCGAAGAAGGACGGGCTGTTGCAGCCCTACAAGGTGTCGACCTGGGACAGCATCCCGAACGACCAGAAGGACGCCGAGGGCTACTGGTATGGCGACTACTACGGCGTGCTGGCGTTCGAGATCAACGCCGACCTCGTCAAGAAGCCTCCGGCGGACTGGGCCGATCTGCTGTCGCCCGAATACAAGAACATGGTCGCCCTCAGCGGTGATCCCCGCACCTCCAACGAGTCCATTCAAGGCATCTATGCGGCCGGCCTCTCCGCCACGAATGGCAATGCAGACCAGGCGGCCGATGCCGGGCTCAAATACTTCGCCGAGATGAACAAGAGCGGCAATCTCGTGCCGGTCGGCGGCGGGGCCGCCCCGTTGGCGCAAGGCACCACGCCCATCGTCGTCCGCTGGGACTATCTGGCGCTGGGAGACCGCGACACGCTTAAGGGCAATCCCGTCGTCGACATCGTCGTGCCGAAGACCGGCATCGTCGCCGGTGTGTATGTCCAGGCGATCAGCGCCTACGCCCCCCATCCGAACGCCGCCAAGCTGTGGATGGAGCACCTGTATTCGGATGAAACGCAGCTCGCCTGGTTGAAAGGCTACTGCCATCCGGCCCGCTTCCAGGATCTGGTCGCCAATAAGAAGGTGCCGGACGAACTCCTGGCGAAGCTGCCGCCGGCCGAGAACTACGAGAAGGCCGTGTTCCCGACCCTCGAACAGCAGGGCAAGGCGAAAGAGATCATCACCAAGCAGTGGGACGCCGTGGTCGGCGCCAACGTGAAGTAAGACGCATTCCGATCGAGGCCGGGCCGCGCCGTTCATGCTCTCGCGGGCGCGACGGCACGGCCCGGCATCGTTTCGCATTATCGGATTTCGAAGACAGGAGGAAGAAATGAAACTCGCGTGGGTAACAACGATTTCGATTTCGGCGTTGGCGCTCTTGATGGGCGCGGGATCCGCGTCCGCCGCCTCGATGGACAAGCTCGTCGCCGACGCCAAGGCCGAGGGTCAGCTCACGGTGATCGCGCTGCCGCATGACTGGTGCGGCTACGGCGCGGTGATCGATGGCTTCAAGGCGAAATACGGGCTGACGGTCAACGAACTCAACCCCGACGCCGGGTCGGGCGACGAGATCGAGGCCATCAAGGCCAACAAGGGCAACACCGGCCCGCAGGCGCCCGACGTAGTCGATGTCGGCCTCTCCTTTGGCCCGTCGGCCAAGAAGGACGGGCTGGTACAGCCCTACAAGGTGTCGACCTGGAGCTCGATCCCCGACAGCGCGAAGGATGCCGAGGGATATTGGTATGGCGATTACTACGGCGTGCTGGCGTTCGAGATCAATGCGGACATCGTGAAGAAGTCGCCGGCCGATTGGCCGGACCTGCTGGCCTCCGACTATGCGAACTCGGTCGCCCTCGCCGGCGATCCGCGCGCGTCGAACCAAGCGATCCAGGGTGTCTTCGCGGCTGGATTGTCGCAGGCGAAAGGCAAGGTCGACAAGGCTGGCGAAGCGGGCTTGAAGTTCTTCGCCGAGCTCAACAAGAAGGGCAATTTCGTGCCGGTCATCGGCAAGCCCGGCCCCTTGGCCCAGGGCGCCACGCCGATCATTATCCGATGGGACTACAACGCCCTCGCCGATCGCGATACGCTGAAGGACAATCCGAAGGTCGAAGTCGTGGTGCCCAAGAGCGGCGTGGTCGCCGGCGTCTATGTCCAGGCCATCAGCGCCTTCGCGCCCCATCCGAACGCCGCCAAGCTGTGGATGGAGTATCTTTATTCCGACGAGGGCCAGCTCACCTGGCTCGCCGGCTACTGTCACCCGATCCGGTTCCAGGACCTCGTGAAACACAAGAAGGTGTCGGACGCGCTCCTGGCGAAGCTGCCGCCGGCGGCCGCCTATAAGAAGGCCGTGTTCCCCACGCTCGACGAACAGGCGGCGTCGAAGGAAGTCATCACGAAGCAGTGGGACAGCGTGGTCGGCGCGAACGTGAAGTAAGCCGGATCGTGCTCGAGACCGCGCCGACCCTTCCGCGGACGCACTCCATGGATGGCGGTGCGGTCCTTGAATGGTTGCGACCCTTCCCTGCCGGGCCGGCGGGGGAGGGGGCGGCCTAGCAGACGCCCGATGGCTCAGCAGATGCAGATCGCGGCCCGCGCCTCGTTCGGCGCGCGGACCGGCCTCGACCGGATGTCCTGGGCTTGGGTCGGGGTGGCGCCGTTTTTCCTTTTCGCGCTGATGTTCCTGATCCTGCCGACCGGCTTCCTGTTCGTCGGCAGCTTTCAGGATGCCGACGGAAATTTCACGCTCAACAACATCGCCAACCTGTTTCAGCCCTCGATCGTCAGCGCCTACTGGATCAGCCTCAAGGTCAGCGCCTACTCGGCTATCGGCGGCGCCATCATCGGATTCTTCCTGGCCTATGCCGCCGTGCTCGGCGGCCTGCCGAGCTGGATACGCCCGACCCTGATGACGTTCTCGGGAGTGGCATCCAACTTTGCGGGCGTGCCGCTCGCCTTCGCCTTCCTGGCGACCCTCGGGCGCACCGGGCTGGTGACGGCCCTGCTGGTCAGATTCTTCGACTTCAACATCTACAGCACCGGTTTCAATCTGCTGACGATGATGGGCCTGACGCTGACTTATATCTACTTCCAGATTCCCCTGATGGTGCTCATCCTGGCGCCGGCGCTGGACGGCCTGAAGCGCGAGTGGCGCGAGGCCGCGTCCATTCTGGGCGCCAGCGGCTGGCAATTCTGGCTCTATGTCGCGCTGCCCGTGCTGTTGCCCGGCCTGCTCGGTGCCACCCTGCTGCTGTTCGCGAACGCGTTCGGCGCCATCGCCACGGCCTATGCGCTGACCGGCAGTTCGCTCAACATCATCACGATCCTCCTGTACGCGCAGATCCGCGGCGACGTGCTGCACGACCAGAATCTCGGCTATGCCCTGGCCCTCGGCATGATCCTCATCACCGGGCTGTCCAACGCCGCCTATATCTGGCTGCGCATGCGCAGCGAGCGGTGGCTGCGATGAAGCGCTCGCGGGTGGGATCCTGGATCGCCATCATCGTGGGCGCGCTCTACTTTCTGGTGCCGCTCATCGGCACCTTCGAGTTCTCCTTGCGCCTGCGGCGCGGCGAATACAGCTTCGAGGCTTATCAGATCGTGCTGGCGGATCCGCGGTTCCAGGCCAGTTTCGCCTATTCGACCGTGCTGGCGCTGGCGACGATCGTGGTCGGCGTGCTGCTGGTGCTGCCGACGGCCTACTGGATCCAGCTGCGCCTGCCGCGCCTGCGGCCGATCGTGGAGTTCATCACGTTGCTGCCGCTGGTGATTCCCGCGATCGTCTTGGTGTTCGGCTACCTGCGCATCTACAACAGCTCATCCTGGCTTCCGATGACCGGCAGCGAGCGGGCGACCGACGTGCTGCTGATGTGCAGCTATGTGACATTGGCGCTGCCCTATATGTATCGGGCGATCGAAACCGGCCTGCGGGCGATCGATGTCCGCACGTTGACGGAGGCGGCGGAAAGTCTGGGGGCCAGCTGGCCCACGATCATGTTCCGCGTCATCTTTCCCAATGTGCGCGTGGCCGTGCTGAGCGGCGCCTTCCTCACCTTCGCCATCGTCATCGGCGAGTTCACGATGGCGAGCCTGCTGGACCGCCCGGCCTTCGGCCCCTACCTGCAGCTGATCGGCGCCAATCGCGCCTACGAGCCGGCGGCGCTCGCAATCATCGCCTTCATCGTCACCTGGGCATGCATGGGGCTGATCCAGGTCTTCGGCCGCGGCGCCCGCGGGTCGACGCCGGATACGCGCTAGGGCGACGAGAGGGCAGAGGGGACGGGGATGGCGTTTCTCGAAATCGAAAAGCTGCGCAAGGCCTACGGGCCGCAGACCGTCGTGCAGAATTTCGACCTCGCGGTCGAGCGCGGCGAATTCATTTCATTCCTCGGCCCGAGCGGATGCGGCAAGACCACGACCTTGCGCATGGTCGCCGGGTTCGAGACGCCGAGCGTGGGCGCGATCCGCATCAATGATCAGGACGTCACGCGCCTGCGCCCGAACCAGCGCAACGTCGGGATGGTGTTCCAGTCGTACGCCCTCTTCCCGAACATGACCGTCGCCGGCAATGTCGGCTTCGGCCTGCGGGTGGCGAATCGGCCGGCGGCGGAAATCGCGACCCGCGTCGAGGAGATGCTGAAGCTCATCAAGCTGCCGACGCTGGGCGGCCGCTATCCCTATCAGCTCTCGGGCGGACAGCAGCAACGCGTCGCGCTGGCGCGGGCACTCGCCATCAAGCCGCAGGTGCTGCTCTTGGACGAGCCGCTGTCCGCGCTCGACGCCAAGATCCGCGTGGCGCTGCGCGAGGAGATCCGCACGGTCCAGCGCAGCCTCGGCATCACCACGATCTACGTCACGCACGACCAGGAAGAGGCGCTGTCGATGTCCGACCGCATCGTCGTGATGAACGAGGGGCGCGTCGAACAGATCGGCACGCCATTCGAGATCTACAACTTCCCACGCACGCGCTTCGTCGCCTCCTTCGTCGGCACGCTCAACATCCTGCGTGGTCGCGTGATCGAGGCGGCCAGCGGCCGCATCGCGATCGACGACCAGGAAATCTCGACTGCCCGCGGCATCGTCGACGCCCAAGCGGGCGAAGTCCGCTCGGTGGCGCTGCGCCCCGAGGCGGTGTCGCTGGACGACGTCGACGGCGGGCACAACAAGATGCGCGGCACGATCGAGGAAGTGAGTTTCCTCGGCGCGATCGTGCGTATCCGCGTGCGCTTCAAGGAGAACGCCATCTCGCTCGACACCTTCAACGACCCCGGGGTGTCGCCGCCCCAGCGCGGGCAGCCGGCCACGGTCGCGTTTGCCCGCGAGGATCTGCTCGTGCTGGAGGGAGCGGAGGCGAGCTGAAACGGGCCGAATGGACCTTGACGGTCCTCCCGGCCGGACCGATTCTGACCACGGGTATCGTCGAAGCTGGTAGAGATGGCCGCCAGGGCGTTCAGCCGTCGGACAGCGTTGGGCGGCGTTGCGGCGGCGGGGACGGTGCTGGCGACCGGCCCGTGGTTCGTGCGGGATGCGCGCTCGAGTTCAGGCGAATTGAGCATCCTCCACTGGGCCGACCAGCTGAAGGATCCGGTTCGGAAGAAGTTCACCGACGAGACCGGCATCAAGGTCAACGCGACCGCGTTCTCGACCGATCAGGAACAGATCGACAAGCTGGAGGCCAGCAAGGGCGAGGGCTTCGATCTCTGCCAGCCTGCGCTCGATCGCGCCTCGCAATGGCATGACGGCGGCCTGCTGGCGCCGTTCGACCTGGGCAAGCTGCCGAATGCGAAGAACCTGATCCCGTCGCTGCTGGCGGCCTCAAAGGACCTGTGGCAGTGGGGCGGTGGCCTCTTCAACCTGCCGCATTGCTGGGGCAGCGAGGCGATCGCCTGGCGAACGGACCGGACAACGCTCGATTACGGCACCCTCTCCTTCGGAAATCTGTGGGAGGACCAATACAAGGGCGCGGTGCAGGGGCGTCCGCATTCCCTCCTGCTCGGCATCGGCCTGTGGATGGACGCAACCGGCCGACTGCCCTCGCACCGCATGCTCGATGCGTTCAAGGACGAAGAGACATTCAGGCGGATCTACGACGAGATCGTCGGGTTTGCGGTCGAGCATAGACCCTGGATCAAGCAATTCTGGGATACCCCGGACAGCATCAGAGCCGGTTTCATCGACAGCGGATGCACGATCGGTCAAACACTGGACGGCCCTGTCGACGACTTGCGCAGCGAGGGAAAGCCGGTGGCCTTCCTGGCCCCGCGCGAAGGCGCCATCACCTGGACGGACGGCTGGACGTTGACCGCCGCCGCCAAGAACATCGAGCAGGCCTACGAATTCCTCAATTTCCTCATGACGCCCGAGACCAGCGCCCTGGTCGCGGAGACCTCGGGCTATAACCCTGCGATTGGCGGCGCCGCCGCGCTGCTCGCGGACCCGGCCAAGACGAACTTCACCGAATCCTATCCCGGCGACGCGCTGGACAAGCTGTGGTTCCGCCGCCCGGAGCCGACATGGTTCAAGAGTCTGCGTGTTCAGTATGCGGAGAAGCTGCGGGCCGCGTGAACGGCATGATTAACGAGGAGCGTTTGGACAACGATTTCCATCTGCGGCAGAATGGTCTGGAACTGCGCCGGTCCGTGGTGGGTTTGACACGGCGTTGATGGCGTGGAGGGAGGCGTGGCGTGAGCGGACTCAGTCGGTCTTCAACGCGGAAGACTGTCGCGGCTGCCCGCAGCTTCCGGCGGCGCACCTTTCTGGCGCTTGGTGGGGCGGCGGTCGCCATGGCCGCGGGTGGCGTGGGCATCGTCAGCGCGCGGCCTGCACGCGAACTCAACCTCCTGAACCGGCCGGACGAGTTGCCGGATCCGGTGATCCCGAATTTCGAGAAGGCGACAGGGATCACGGTAAAATCGACGCCGTTTTCGCAGGATGACGAACTGATCGCCGGGCTGCGGGCGACCGGCGGCGAGGGCTTCGACTTGTGTCAGCCGACGCGCGATCGGGCGCTGCAGTTCAAAGAGCTTGGCGTGCTCGGCGCATTCGACGTGAACAAGCTGCCGAATTCCACGAACCTCGTTCCGTCCCTGTTCAACGGCTCGACCAGCGTCTGGTCCTGGGACGGCGGCCTCCGTCATCTGCCGCACTGTTGGGGCACCGAGGCCATCTCCTGGCGCTCCGACAGGACGGTTCTCGAATACAGAAACTTGAGCTTCGGCACGCTGTGGGAAGATCAATATCGGGGCGCCGTTCAGGGCCGGCCGGACGCCTTGCTGCTGGGCATTGGTCTGTGGATGGACCGCACGGGCCGGCTGCCGTCCAATCGAATGCTGGATGCCTACAAGGACGAAGAGTCCATGACCGCGATCTATGACGTGATTCTGAAGTTCGCGATCGACCGCAGAGCCTGGATCAGGCAGTTCTGGGGCGGCGCCGACGATGCGAAAACCGGCTTCACGGAAAATGGCTGCACGATCGGCAAGACCTGGGATGGCCCGGCCCTCAGCCTGAAGAAGGACGGCCTGCCGATCGGCTACATGGCGCCACAGGAGGGAGCCATCACGTGGCTCGATGGCTGGGCGATCGCCAAGACGGCCAAGAACCTCGAAGAAGCGTACGAATTCCTGAACTATCTCATGACACCAGAAGTCAGCGCGCAGATCGCCGAAGGCTCCAGCTACAATCCGGTCGTCGCCGGAGTCCATGCCCATCTGTCGCAGCAGGCAAGGAAGAGTTTTGCTGAGGCGTATCCCGAGGACGCGCTGCTGAGGCTGTGGCATCGTCCGCCGGAGCCCTCTTGGTTCGCCGCTCTGCGGGTGCGCTACGCCGGCAGGTACAGGGCCGCCTTGCAGGAGGCCTGACCGAGGCCGACCTGCTGGCGAACGTGGCGGTCGGGCGATGAATACGCGGGCAACCCAGGAGAAAGATTCCGTGAGCGACGTCAAACTGTTCAGGGCGCGCGACCTCGATCTGACGCCCGACGACAAGGGCATCGTGACCGCGCCGGTCGTCAATCGGCGCGTCAGCACGGGCCTCGGCGCCGGCATCGGTGTGTTCGAGAACTGCGCCATCGAATGGACGGTGACCTACGACGAGGTGCTGTTCATCAAGGACGGCAACTTCACCCTGCG
>Ga0137403_10003954_pt1 | contig 17592 bp, 12 predicted proteins | sample CZOMad2_1_16fung_FD_122057 | JGI IMG/M metagenome (GOLD analysis project Ga0137403, IMG submission 122057) | Vadose zone soil fungal communities from Angelo Coast Range Reserve, California, USA - CZOMad2_1_16fungal (Hybrid Assembly) | ecosystem: Environmental > Terrestrial > Soil > Vadose zone...
GACGAAGGTTAGCGAGGCGGCACATGAAAATTCCAGGCCCCGAGCAAGGATGAATTGTGAGCCGACTATAGAGCTAGTCCTTCCGCTATTGTCCAACCCCAGTCAGAATCGCTCGCGTGTAAGGCGGTAGCGTTAGCGCGCTTGTTTGTGCCCTGTCAGCGAAAGGTGCCGAAAATGGGTATGGAGAACGCTGTACCAGGTACGCTCGACTATGAACTCATCCTCAAGGAAGCGGGCGAGTGTTCGACCGAAGCATTGATTAGCTTTCTGTCCGAAGAGTTGCCCTACCTTTGGCGGGATGCGTACGCGCGAATGACTCCCAGAGCAACCGAGATCGTCCGCATGCAGCGTGGTTTCTTTGAATACATCTACGATGATTACGCGACATTAGAGGCAAGCCGTGCGGTGCCGTACAGCCTAGATGCCGAAGCCCGCCTGGTTGGAGTCCTGGGCCGGTCCGAGCCGAAGATCGAGAAACGCGATGATGGGCGGCTCCGGGGCTGGGTTGGGCCTACGGAGAGGATGTTCGGGCGCGAGTGGGGCAAGGGTCACTTCATTGCACACTCCATCGGCGGCGCCGTGGATGGATGGGAATTGAATGTCTTTGTCCAGCGTCGGGAGCTGAGCCGGGGATGGTCCGAGGCGGGCAGGCGGTTTCGGGACATGGAGGATTACTGTGCATTACGCGCGGCCACGTTTTGCTTTAGCCGGCCGCTTGATGTCGATCCCACAGCCAAACCGGCATTTGTGGAGTTCGGCGTACTTAAAAGCGATGGCCAGCTCTGGGTGGAATGTTTCGATAACCGATGATTCGCGGTCAAGTGGCGCTGGCCGGTCAACGACTTACGATATGGATGTAACAATCCACATCATTTAGTTAGTAGGTAGCCCGACCTCCGCTTACGTCGTAGCATTGACCTGTAACGAAGGAGCAGTCGCGGCTTGAAAGGAAATGGACCACAGCGGCCACCTCCTCGGGTTGTCCGGTGCGCTTCATTGGGATTCGCTCGATCATGTAGGACACTTGGGCAGGTGTCAACTGATCCAGCATTTTTGTACGGATGACTGCGGGCGAGACTGCATTGACGCAAATGCCTTCCGTGGCAACCTCTTTTGCGACCGATTTGGTGAGGCCGATGATCGCTGCTTTGGAAGCGGAGTAAGCCGCCATATTGGGGTTGCCCTCCTTTCCTGCAATGGAGGCGATATTCACAACACGGCCATACCTTCGACTACGCATGTGCGGCATCACGGCACGACACATGAAAAAGGGCCCAGTGACGTTAATGGCCAGTGCACGGTTCCAGTCATCATCAGTCTGCTCCCATACTGGGGCGGCCTTGCCGGCAAGTCCGGCGTTGTTCACCACAATTTCCAGAGACTGTGTGCGCACGAGGAGCGTCTCGATGGCCTGCCGCACGGAGTTAGCATCCGTAATATCCAGATGTAGGGGGAACGCATGTTTTCCGATGCGCTCTGCAGCCTCCGCTGCTGCCTGATCGTCAATGTCCGCGATGGCGACTCTCGCCCCTGCATTCGCCAGTCTTCTCGAGATAACTTCGCCGATTCCGTTTGCCGCCCCGGTGACAATGGCCGTTTGTCCACCCACTTCAAACATGATTCGTCCTTACCGTCGTTATTTTGGAAGCGGCTGACTCCAACGCTCGCCGCAGAAGAAGGGTTTCCGAGACATTGTCGGTGCGATTGCAACCCTTCCAGTCCACCCATACATATTCCAGTGCCAGGAAGCCCCCGTACTCTAGCTCTTGCAGTCCAGCCAGCATACCGGGAAAGTCGATGGTGTTTTCCTCAACCGAGGTTTGGAGTCTTCCGATCGCACCTCCGCGTACATGCACATGGGAAGCGAACGGGAGCAGACTATGCACCCGCTCTGACGTCTCGCCAGCGGTGATGAAGTGTCCGTAATCAAGCGTTAGTGTCACTCCTTCGGAAGCATCCAGAAAGGCGCGGGTGCCGTCAACGTCCGCGCAGATCGAGTCGAGATGAGGCTCGATCGCATAGCGGACACCAGCACTGTCACACTGACTCGTGCGTCGGACAGCCTCTTCAGCTGCAAGCTCCAAATCACGGTCGCGCGAGGCCTCCACGTGAAATACACCCGGCAGACCCGTAAGATGGCCGCAGCCCAGCGCGACGCAGAGCTCGAGTGCACGTGCAAATACGTCACGGTTTTTTCCCCTCACAAGTGGACTTGGGTCGTTTGCAGCACATTCCGATGGGTGGACTCCGATCTGGACAAAGACGTCGGAAACACGCAGCTCCATCGCATTCAGTTCATCCAGCAGTTGCGTAGTGTACTTTTTTGGGGATGTCTGCAATTCCATTGGGGAAAAATGAGAGCTGCGTGCAAACAAACCAATGTCAATATGACTGATGTCGAGCAGTTTTCAGACACAAAGTGTCGGAGCGGTCCAATACTGGGAAGGTATAGTCCGCGCAGGAAAACCTAAGCATGCGGTGTATCTCCTTTTAAACTTCCGCGATAGAGGAGGTTTATTTGTTCTAGTGTCTGTCGCGCGTTGCATCGATGTTTGCAAAATTCACCGATGGCATCGCCGCCGCTCTCCTGCAAGCCTACATAGCCGCGGTACCTTGGCCGGACGTAGGCGGTTTCTACGCTGGCGATGGTTTGCGAAAAGAAATCGGCGGTGATCTGGTTGAGCAGGGCGTCATGCCAAGCGCTCCGTCGTGCTGGTTGACCACCACACATCCCATACAGTGTTCGCTGACACGAGCGGCCGGCGACAAACAAACTGTAGTCAAGAGCGAGAGGGATGTCCTTGCAGCCCGCCGAGATAGCGATTCCAGTGCCTCCGAGCACAGTGCGCATCGGTGTACTGTGATCCAGCGCGATCGGGTTTGAGAATCGGAGATGCCTCTTTCCAAAGCCCTCGCGCGAGTAGTTGCTGTAGGTGTACGCGAACGGGCAGTAGGCAATGCTGTCCTCGTTCGTCATGCGTTCATACAGGGCGATCGGATTCATGCCGTAAACCTCATCCGTCATCAGATCAGCAAGTTCACAAAGCTGCTCCAGGCAATGAATGCCAATCTCGCTATCGACAAGTTGTTCAGGGCAAGCAGCCACGGCGGATCCTCGGGAAACGCATAACCCGAGAAAGTTGAGAAAGATGTCTGCCGAAAAACCTGGCATCCGCACCCAGCCCAGCCGCGCCATCTCCATCACATCGCGCCAGTTTCTTGGTTCTTCTAGGCCGTGCTGATCAAGCAAGTCAGGACGAAAGCTCGCGGCCGGCGCGGCGGCGTCTATCGGCAACGCATAGAGTCGCTCGTTGTATTTGTAGCTTGAGAAGCATTGGCCAAGCGAGTCATCTTGGAAGTCCTGGAGGTGATCGGATGAGAGCAACGGTAGAAGATCGGCCAACACTCCCATCGCTTCTGCGTCACCCACCATTGGATGGTCAATGACGAGGACATCGAAATGATGAGCAAGGGTGGCGATGTCCGCATGACCGAATTCGTGCAGGCTACGTTTCTCCCATTGGATTCGCATTCCAGGATGTTGTTCCTCAAACCGTTGTGCGGTTGCGACCAGCGGAGGCAAGGCTCTGCTGTGGTTCCACGTGATCCCACGTAACAAAACCGGGTTCATATCGGTTGTTCGAGGAGAAGCGACGCCACATGAACATTGTTGCCGCTCTTCGCTGAGAGGCACGCCGCCTCAATCACTTCCATCGCGGCCACCCCTAGAGTTGCCGGTGACTGATTGCGGTGTGGCTCACTGATCGAATCAATCAAGTTCATGGCCGGAGCCTGATGAGGATAAACCTCCTCCTCTGGGAGGTCTGAATAAGTACGTGGCTCCCCTATAATTGGCACAAATTCCAATTTTCCCCGCCATAGATCCTGAAAGAGCATTCCCTTGGTTCCGAAGACCCGCACTTCGAAATCTTTACGTCCAAGGCTGGTTGCACCGGTGCTGGCTATGGTGACAATCGAGCTATCGTCCATGCGCAGGTCGAGTGCATCGTAGATGTCCAGCACCGCGTCGTCGTTGTGGAATCGCGCAAAGACCTCGGTCGTCCATGCTCCAGTGAGAAAGGTGAGGTAGGCCGCTGCATGACTGATCTGTGTATAAATTTGCCCGCCCCCAGCCAACTTGGGATCGCTATACGTGCCTACACGCGGGTGCATATACGGAATAGCGTGCGTCGAGTGCGTGGGTTGCGTACCTTCACCGCGAAGAAGATCGCCGATCGGATTCGTCATTAAGACACTTATCATGCGGACTTCACCCAGATCTCCGTTGCGTATCAGACGCTGTGCCTCGATGGCATGCGCCGTGTAATGCCAGGGGCAACTGATAAGGAACTGGGTTCCGTGTTCCTCCGCCATGCTTACCAACTCCATGGCTTCGGCGGTGGTCAGTGTCATGGGCTTTTCAACCAGCACATGTTTACCCAACGCGAGTGCCGCGGCTGCATGTTCGTAGTGAAGATTCGGGCTACTGCTGACTACGATGGCAGATAGGCCTTCAATGGCAAGCAGTTCGCTGGCCGTGGTGCAGGCGATGGGGACGTGGAAGTCATGAGCAATCCTCCGCGCCTCACGCGGGTTGTTATTTTCAATTGCGATCAGCTCGGCATTGGGATGCCTCAGCAGCGCAGGGATGTGGGCGAAAGTTGCCCACCATCCTGCGCCGATAACTCCGCATTTGATCTTTTCTTGCACGAGGCGCTCCCTATGCCCGGAAGTCAATAGGTTCCAGCAAGTTGCGATTAAGTTCAACGCCGAAGCCCGGGCTCGAGCCGAGCGTGACGTGTCCGTTGATAGGGAGCGGCTCTCCGATGATCGCCTCGAAGATGGGGCGCACACTGGTTCCATCTCCTACGGACAGATACTCGGCAAATGGCGAATTCAGATTTGATTGCACAAAGTGATAGTTGTATACGCCTGAGCCGTGCGGAATGACCGGTACATCATAGGGTTTGGCCATGGCCGCGATCCGCCGGACCGCGGTAAGGCCGCCGCACCACTGCATCTCTGGCTGAATCACGTCACATGCGCGTGCCGCCAGAATTGCGGCAAAGGCCTTTACGTCAAACTCCAAATTTCCGATGGCGACCTGGATCGGGTTGATGCGCGTGCGCAGTTCGGAATTCATGTGCTCAGCCCATCCATTTTGTAGCGGATCTTCAAACCACTTAACATCGCAATCCCGCATGCGCTCCGCCAGCCGGGAAGCAAATTCGATGTCCCATGAGAGGTAACAGTCCACCATTAGTTCCATGTCAGCGCCGAGCGCAGACCGACAGTCCTCGAGGCATTTCTGCATCTTGATCAGGCCCGCGCGGCCGTCCGCGGCGCCCCAGGGAGCGGCAATCTTCACACCGATGAAGCCACTGTTTTTCCAATGCGAGATCTGATCCGGGTGGGTGGTCGCGTAGCAGGGGATCGTCTCTTTGGTTTGACCGCCGAGTAATCGATATACGGGTTGACCCAACGCCTTGCCCATCAGGTCCCACAGCGCGAGGTCAACACCACTCATGGCCATCGCCGTCACCCCACCCAACCCGTATGGCATGGTGGAGCGATACATCTGGTCCCAAAGCAGCTCTATGTTGAAAGGATCTTGCCCGATCAGAAACTTGCTAAAGTGCTGCTCGATGACGGCGCAGGAGAAGTAGCCGCCGCCATAGTTGACCGCGCAGCCGGTGACTCCTTCGTCGGTTAGGATTTCAATGGCATAGGGGTCTTGTCCAGGCCCCATCCACAAAGTGCGTACACGCGCAAACTTTGGATAAACCGACATCGGGTTCGCGATCTGTGATCCTGTCTGCCAACCTCCTCCCCAATATTGAGACTCCCCAAACACCGCACCTTTTTCGCCGAGATTGCCTGATCTGATCCGATAGAGCTTGATTTCTATAATCTTCATTATTTCCTTCGCCACTTTCCTTGAGGCAGATTGATTCGGCCAAAACACTAGATAACAAGTGCACACCTAAGCGAGGACAAAGGTAAAGCATCATCTATTTTGCGAGTATCGCAAAACAATCCATTCGACACCGTATGCGCCTCATCCATCGGTCTGTACAGTGGCCACAGCACCGCAGGCTAGTCCTGCAAGGCTAAACCGGTGGCGCGAGGTTGTCGCTAAATGGTGGGATCCAGGGCGCGGCAAATTTAATCTTCGCCGTTGCCGGCGCTAGTGATTGCGCATTCCGCAATTGAGCTTTACGCTGTACCGATTCTCTACCTGAAGAAGATCGACCTGATGGCAGGTGGCCGCCAAGCATATCTCCTGTGTCACCGCCACAGGAAAATAAATCGCTTGTTCTGCGATGGATATCCAACACGAGATCGCTTCCGGATCAAGAGTCGAACGTTCAAAGAATAGCCTCGTCCGTCAGCTCACGAAGGGTCGCATTTCTTTCCGAGCCCTTAGAACTCGTCGGGAACGTTCGCCCAAATCCAGTCTGGTCCACCGCCTCGCTACAAGTCTAATGATTTCTGATTGTCCGCGAAGTGAGCCGGTATCGTACAGGCGCGCGCAACCGCCTCCAGTTTGTATGGGGATGCTTCCCGGGTAGAAGCGCACATATTGAATCCAAAAGGCTGAGGTTCGAGTATCGCCGGCGAGGTTAGATTCCTCGACGATCCGGGTCACATGGCTCATTGCGATATCCGTAATTTCGAACCTCTTGACTTTTCGTCTTGTCAGTTGAAGTCCTCTTGGTGCTTCATCTCCTGGGCAGTCATGCCAGGAAGCAAATCTGCCGAAGCAACGCGAACCCGGAGGTTCAACCCAATGCGAGAAGTTCTTCGCAACAAGATTCTGCAAATTGCGACGTTTCTCAGCTTGTTAATTGTTACAGGTGCATTCCTGTACGGGCAGGCAGGCGCAGGCGCCATTTCTGGCACTGTAACCGATACGACAGGCGCTGTTGTCGCGGATACAAAGGTGACGATCACCAATGAGGCGACGGCTGTTTCGCGTATCGTGACGACAGATGACAGCGGCTTCTACTCGGTCGAGGGGCTTCCCGTCGGCAAATACAGGATCGACTTTTCAAAGGCAGGCTTCAAAGAGAATGTCACAAGTGCGGTACAGATCGATCCGGGCCAACGCCGTGCAAGCAGTATCGTGCTCGAAGTTGGCAACGAGACAACCCAAGTGACGGTCACGGCAAATGCCCTGCAGGTCAATACGCAGTCGTCGGAGAGCGCCGGCACTCTGACCAGCACGCAGATCGACAACCTGATGCTAAATGGCCGGAATTTTCAAACACTGGCAATCGCTGTTCCCGGAGTGAGCAGCACCAAGGGGGCCGATTCCTTGGGCGGCGGAGGGCTCCTCGGTGGAACCACGCTAATCGTGAACGGAAATTCTGTTGAGTACTCTACGTACACCATCGATGGTATTTACAACATGAACTCTGGGAACATGGCGAACATCAATATTCTTCCGGTTCTCGATGGAATCTCTGAGTTTACAGTTCTGAAAGACAGCTACAACGCGAAGTACGGATTTGCCGGTTCAGGCCAAGTGGTGGTCATAACAAAAAGCGGGACGGACACGTTTCACGGAAGCGCGTGGGAATACCTGCGCAACAATGCCTTCGATGCCAACAACTATTTCTCGACAACTACTCAGGCACTCCATCAAAACATCTACGGATACACCTTGGGTGGTCCAGTGATCATCCCCGGACTCTACAATACAGACCGGAAGAAGAAGACTTTCTTTTTTGCCTCCAACCAATGGCAGTCGATCAGTGCCGGACAGGCTACGCGCGCCGCGGTTTTTCCGCAGGCTATGCGCGATGGAGACTTCAGTAACAGCCCAACACTTCATGGAAACCTGACATTGGACGCACACAGTCAGGCACTTCTGGCTGCACAAGGCAAGACCAACTGCATCACCGGCCCGACAATTCTAAGTCCAGCATGCTTCGATCCAATCGCGGTCTCCTTACTGAATACCATCGTTCCGTTGCCGAATAATCCATCCGGAGGATTTCAAAACTATATTAACCAGAATCCTCTGACCACCAGTCAGCTCGACTATCAGTATCGAGTGGATCATGAAATAAATAGCAGTCACCAAATTTTTGGCCGTTTCATGTACGAACCTGTCAAGAACGGCTTTCCGTTTGACAACTGGACCGGAACCCCGTACACAACCATCACTGACAGCTTCTATACGCCAAGCTTCAACGCACTACTGCGTTTGCAGTCGCAGATTACGCCAAACCTAATGAATATCGTGAGCCTGGCGGCGACCGCGGACAAGCCGCATATCCAAGTGACAAGCGGTGGGCAGCTTGCCCCTGGATTGTCCATCGTTCAGTCATTCCCTGATGCGCCGGCTAATGGCCGGATTCCGAATATTAATATCTCCGAAGGGTGGGCGGGCAACGGAGTTGGGTCTCAACCAATCACCGCCTCGGATGGTGAAGGCATGATCATGGACGATGTAAGCTTGGTTCGAGGCAGACATATCCTGCAAGCGGGCGCATTGTATATGTGGGGTATCAAGCGGCAGACCGTGTTCACGAATCCACAGGGCACTTTTGGTTTTAGCGGCGTGCATACAGGAGACCCCGCAGCAGACTACATGCTGGGACTGGATTCCACCTACTCTCAGGCCAGCTCCGAGAGAGAGGGAGCCTTTCATTATCGGCAAGGCGAGTGGTACGTTCAGGATGACTGGCGCGTGACGCCTCGCTTGACGGTGAACTTGGGCGTGCGTTGGGCGTATTTCTCCAACGACACAGTAAGTGGCTCCTTAGTGACGAGCTTCAAGCCATCCCTCTACGACCCTGCGCAGGCTCCCGTTGTAAATCCGGACGGATCGTTTCTGCTCAATGGCTCCAATCAACCTTTGACAGCCGGTGGGCAACCTGCAAATCTTGTGAATGGGTTGGCTTTCGCTGGAAAAAATGGAGTCCCTCACGGTTTCTTTACTCCGGTCAAGACAAACTTCGGCCCCCGAATTGGTTTTGCTTACGATCTTTCTGGACATGGGACGACATCGCTACGGGGTGGATATGGAATCGGCTATTCAAGAATTCCACTCGCGCAGATCTACTATGCTTTTGGGCAAAATCCGCCGTTCAACCAAAGCGCCAATATCCTGAACAGTCTGCTGAGTGACGGAACGGCAGGCGGTACGGCGGTAGCGCCGACGCCGCAGAACTTGAACAATGTCCCGTTTTCATTCCAGCCATCGCAGATACAGTCCTACAACTTGACGCTGGAACATCAGATCAAGACAAACCTTGTTGGAGTCGTGGCCTATGCGGGCAGCCAGTCGCGGCATCTGGCGTCAGGTATAGGCGGCGGCAATGACATCAATTGGCCGCTGCCGGTCACTGCGCCGAGTGTCGCGGGCTGTCTACCGGCTGGACAGCCGGCTTCGGCCTCCTACGACTTTGATCCCTGCATCAACAGTGGAGCTGCTTCCTCCAACGCCACCCGTCCTTATCTGGGTTACAGCACCATAAATCAGCAGTATGACGGGGGTACCGGCAACTACAATGCGCTGCAATCGTCGGTCAGCTATCGGGCTGGTCCGTCGCAGTTCAGCTTGGCGTACACTTGGAGCAAGACTCTGGCTACCGTGGGTGGACACGGCGCCGGTAACAACACGTCTCAGGGCTCTGGCCCGCAAGATCCACGCAACTGGGCTGCCGAGTATGGCCCACCCTCTTACGATTTTCCAAATGTCATAAATGCAACTTGGGTATACGCCATTCCCTATTTCAAGGGGGGTAGCCGGGCTACGGAATTCGCCCTTGGAGACTGGAGCTTTCAGGGCCTATTCCAGCACCAGAGCGGCTTTGCATTGAGCCCTGGCATGTCAACGAGTACAGCAGGGGTAGCAAACCGTCCTGACCAGGTGGGCGCAAATCGACAATTAGGCCACCTGGATGAATGGTTCGATACCAGCGCATTCGCTGCCCCAGCCTTCGGTTTCTTTGGTGACGCCCGCAATGGAATTATTCGTGGGCCGGGGTACACTTCGGTCAACGTGTCTCTGTATAAGACATTTCCGCTGGGCGAACGATTCAATCTGCAGTTTAGAGCTGAGGCGTTCAACGTGTTGAACCATCCCAATTTCAAAAATGTAGATACAAACGTGGGCAGCGGAAGTTTTGGCCAAGTCACTAGCGCGGGTGATCCTCGAATCCTTGAGTTCGCTTTGAAGGTTTCATTTTAGAGCGACCGGAGCGCTCCGCTGGGCAAGGTGCAGGACCTATGGGTCCTGCGCCATACGTCCATATTGATCCGCCCTTGCGGAAGTCCAAGCGTGTTGACCAGTTGTTGTAGCCTGCGATCCAACCTGTAGAGGGGCTAGACTAGAAATGAAGCAATCTGTGATTCCATTTGTCCTGCTCGCTGTGTTGGCGGTGTCGAACGTCACGGGCTCCGCACAGAACAAGGCTGCCGAGACAACTCCTCTTTATCAAGGCTTTCTCGATCCACCTCACGACTTTTCTCTGATGCCCTTCTGGTTCTGGAATGGCAAGATGCGAGGCCCGATCATTCAGCAGGAGATCCGGGATATGGTCGATCAACACGTGTACGGAGCGTTCCTCCACGCACGAGACGGTCTCGAGACCCCGTACCTTTCTGAAGAATGGTGGAGTGCCATCGGTGCGGGTCTCGAACAGTCTAAGATTTCTGGATTTGAGTTTAATTTTGTAGACGAGTACGACTGGCCCAGCGGAGAAGCGCGAAATATCTGGATGGCCGGCAATCATCAGAGCGAGGTGTTGGCGAAACGTCCCGACTTGCGCATGAAGACGCTGGCATATGAATCGAAGATCATCGATGGCCCACAGGTCGTCGATCTGGCAGTCGACACGGATTCTCAAGCGATCGTCGCGAGTCGCTGGCTGGGAAAGGACCAGGTTGATGCGACGACTCTCACCTTGCTTGATTCGTCGAAGAATGGAGAACATATTCAATGGACCGCTCCGCCAGGCCAGTGGGTTATCACGCAGTTCAGTCTCAAACCAGCGATGGGATTCGACGGCGGCTTCGTAGACCTAATGAATCCCGACACGACCAACCTCTTCTTTAACCTCGTGTATGGCGAGTATCACCGCCGCTTCCCCTCATATATCGGAAATACGATCCGCTACGCGTTTTCCGACCACGAAGGCGACTATGGGTATCGCATTGCCTGGACGCCGAGACTTTTCGCCCAGTTCCAGGAGCACGCGGGTTACGATCTGCGTAAAGTACTGCCTCTGCTCATCTACAACGGTGGTGATCTGACCACGAAGGTTCGTACCGACTATCTCTCGACATTGACAGATCTCTACGGCAGTTCTTTCTGGCGCGGCATTACCGAATCAGCGGCCCGCCTCGGCCTCGGTCGTACCGGTCATGCGTGGGAAGAAAGCCTTCAGTGGTCCGCGGCATTGCAGGGAAGTCTGTTCACGGTGGAGCGTGGACTCAATCCTGTAGGAGTCGATTCGCTCGAAGACTGGGGCCGCGACCCTCTAAACTTCAAAGTGGCACAATCGGTTGCCGACTTTGAAGGGCGCCGCTTTGCCTGCGAGAACCAGGGAGTCCAAGGCACCAACTCCTATCTCGACATGGAAGCGATTCGTAAGGGAACCAATGGCATCGGCGCGTGGGGCGTCAATCTCTTCATTCCCCACGCGTTTAACTATGATTTGACCAGAGCGAACTATCCACCCGACTGGCTTCACCAGCCTTACTGGCCATACTTTCATCATTATGCCGACTACACGCGACGCGTAAGTTACATGAACGCAGATAGCCAGCACGTGACCAATGTATTGCTCTATTATCCCATCACTACGATGTGGGCTGAGACCGGGCCGTTGTTTTCCGGAAAGGCCGACTACCAGCGGATCGGACAGCCTGCCGCCTGGAAGAACCGAACGGTCCTGATCAATGACTACTACACGCGGATCATTCTGGAGCTAACCAATCATCAGTGGGATTACAACATCGCGGACGACGAATATATTCAGAACGCAGGTGTCGAAGGCAACGAGTTGGTGATAGGCCCGCAGAGATTCCGTGCAATCATTCTCCCCCCCATCACCACGCTCAGTCGTGCCACGCTTAAGAAGTTGCAGGAATTCCACCAAGCCGGTGGTACCATCCTCGGAATACGCCTCCTTCCCACTGCATCTCCAGAAGCTGGAGACAACGACTCGGTAGTCAAGGCAGGCATCACGTCGATCTTTGGCCCAACCAAAGCAGGCACAGAAGAGTCCAGTAGCGAGCAGAGTCCACTGAAAATGGGTGATTCTTTCTACGTGGAAGATTCTGTCAACGCACTGATTGACACGCTTGATGTGCACGTTCCCAAGGATGTTAAGGTCACATCTGGTCCAACACAGCACCTCTTCTTCCAGCATCGCAGCAAGCTGCAGGCGGACTACTATTGGGTTGTCAACGACACGGACAGGAAGCGGGTAAACGAGGTTCACTTTGCGGTAAAGGGAATTCCTGAGAAGTGGAACGCTGTAACCGGAGCGCAAGAGCCGCTCTTCTACGTGAATGGTTCTTCTGGAACGGATGTACGCCTTAACTTCGATCCATGGGATGCGTTCTATTTGGTGTTTCATCCGATGAACGGATCTCTTCAGGATGCAGCACTGGTGGCCACCAATGCAGACACATTGGATAGCGTGTCGCATCAAGGGAAGACACTCAACGTGCATGTGTCAGGACCCTCGAGCGTTTCTGAAACCTTCGTCGAGCTTCGCAGGGGCGGGCAGACCTATAGGGGTGCAATGTCGAGTGGCGGTGCGCAACCCATCACATTAAGTGGCAAGTGGTGGTTTCGACCGCAGCCAGAACGCGTATCCGTGCCGTACGCCAGAGTGAATGTTCCTTCAGAAGGCAAAGGAGACGAACAGGGTTGGGCCGCCACTTCGTTCGACGATACAGATTGGCCGGAGATGTGGCTCAACGAAGAACAGAATACCGTCCGCCATTGGCAAATGATCGGTCCCTTTCCGAATACCGACAACGACGGCTTTGCAAAGATCTATCCGCCTGAACAGGAGTTCCACGCGTACAAAACGTATGATGGTCTCGAGGGACAAATAGGCTGGCAAGATTACAACGGCAACGAGCCTTACCTGACGCTCGCCGCCGACTGGAGCACGTGGACGAAGACCGAGGGTGGCAGTTCCTCGGACTCCGGCTATGTGGTGAAATTCAATCCGGTGCTTTTGACGGACGCACACAGTTGGATCGTGAGTTATGCACACACCTACCTATATTCTCCTAGTGACCAGCACGCTCAGTTCATCGTCGCCGCCGATAACTGGGCCAGTATTTGGTTGAACCGTAAGCAGGTATTTGCGCAACTGCGAACTCCATTCTGGTATGAAGTCAACGATAGCTGGGCCGATCGTGTCCCAGTAGATCTTCATAAAGGCTGGAACGAAGTCCTAGTCAAAGTGGGAAAGGGAAGAGGTACATCCAGCGGTTTCTATGGATTTTCATTTCGGGTCGCCGATGACAATGGAATGTCTCTTCCTCAAGTCGTCGCTAGGACTTCCCCGATCGGGTTGAGCGCATCGAACACGGCCAACGAGGGTACACGCTGGTATCGGATTGAAGTGCCACCCGGTTGCGTTGCTGTTGTGGCGCCTGTATTACGCGGCTCTTATCGGATGCTCTTGAACGGAAGGGAATTACGTCCGCAAGGCGAGGCCCCCGTTGATATCCGAGGAGGCCTCCAAGACGAGAAAAATACTCTGGTCATCATTGCCCGCAAGGATGCTCCGCTGGTTTCTCCCGTTCAGTTCGTGACCGGTGCGACACCTTTCTCGCTCAAGTCGTGGACGCAAACCGGGCTGGCCAATTTCTCCGGGACCTCCGTCTATACCAACACCTTCGTTCTCCCGAGCAACTTCCGCACCAAGCGAGTCATGCTCGACCTCGGCCGTGTGAGTTCAGTCGCGGATGTCTTTGTGAATGGCGAGCATGCGGGAACGTTAGTATGGAGACCGTACAAGATTGATATTTCAAAGCTGATCAAGCCGGGTGAGAACGAAATCAAAATCCTGGTCACAAACACAGAAGCAAATGCACGTGCGGTCGGGACCTGGCATCATATTTTGCCGACGATCGATATCAGCGGAATGGAAGGGCCAGTACAAATCATTCCGTATGTCGATACGATCTTGACAATGCATCTGACCCAAGTCGACAGCGGGCGACAAACGTCGCAGAAGAAGTGAGAAGCCAGGGCGGCCGCGGAACCCGGCACGTTTGCGCGGGTAGGACAATAGGCGCTTAGGTTAGGCGTTCCAGGTATCCACTCTCCTGGAACGCTTTCATCGGATCCGGCGACAGCCCCTTCGAGCCTCGCCATTGCCGGTTCGCAGGCCAGACATCGGTATTGAACGCGTCCTGCAGCAAGAGAATTTGAATTCGAATAGTCTCTATCGCCTGGAAGACTCGGGCCTTCTCCTGTGACTCCATTCGGAAATTGTCCTTTCCCAAACTGCACATCGTGAAGCAATGGCTGTATTAATCTATGTAAAAAATCAAGCAGCAGGGCACATGTTCTTTCGCTCACCCGCGAGCATTGCTGTGCTGGCCAGTGAATGCTTGGTCGCGTTGCAAATGAAGATATCCAGCTGTCCGAATCAGCGCAAAGTGAAAGACGCGTCCGTTCGTTGTTTGCGCAATCCGCAATGCCATGCGTTACTTATCGTCCTGGCTCTTCAATCAAACAAAGAGTCAATTACTTGAGTTGGTCTCCACCGGGAAAGAGATCCTTCGGATAGAATCGGTCTACATTTTGCGGGGTAATGAGTTCAACGGGAGCATAGACGGCGGGGGGCAGACTCTTATGTTGGAGTACGTCCAGTGCCAGGCGAACGAGCGTGGTGCCATAGCGCTCTGGGAAAAATCCAACGGACGCCACGAGTCTTGTTCCAGGCAATCGCAGCTCCTGTCGCGCTTCTGGGATAGCTGCAAGACCCACAGCCAGGCATTGATCGCGGCGCCCCGCTTCATCGAAGGCTCGCAATGCACCCAATACGGCAAAGTCATTAATTCCGGTGATCAAGGTGCGGCGGCGCGGCGAAGTTTGCAGGTGTTTTCGGGTCAGTTCGAAGGAGCGCAGGAATTCTCCGCGCGATTCAAGATGGGTGATGCGAAATGGGTTGGAAGGCGCCTTGGACAATACTGATTGGGCCCCCGACAGGCGCAAGTGGGGCAGTGACCCTGCAATCTCAACCTCAAGGAGAAGTAGTTCATCGAAGGAGCCCTCCCAATATCGTTGCGCAGCTTGTTGCAGAGCTTTGCCCGCCAGGACGCCAACCTTGTAGTTATCGACCCCGAAAAATGTTGCTCCTGGTTGAGGAATTTCAAGCGCAATGACTGGAATACCGGCTTCTTCAAAGAGATGGGACAGCTGAGCTCCGATTCGATAGTAAACCTGAAATTCGATGACCAAATCCACCCGCTGTTTGATCAGAGTGTCAGCGTTCCGAAGTGCAGTCTTGGCGCTGTAGTGATTGCCGACCTCGACCAGATCGACCTGGTGCTCAGAGGCGGCCCAGCGCAGGCCTTGACCCACTGCATTTGAAAATGAGTCCAATGTCTGCGAAGCGTAGGCTATGCGAAATCGTTTCTGGGTTAACAAACGTATGTTAGCGGCGTAGCGGCGACCAGCCACCCGGCGCAGAAATCGTTCCTGTTCTAGCGTGTGAAGCAGTCGAAAACAAATTGTTCGTTCTAAGCCAGTGCGTTTCACAATGTCGTTCAAACTCAGCATTTGCTGGTCGTCTTCGAACTCGCGGAGAATTGTGCAGGCTCGCGTCACGGTTTCCAGCTTGTAAGGCGAGGATTGTGCGGTATCGTCTTTCGGCTTTTCTTTGGGCACGCCGCGATTTTAGCATCGGACGCCATTCTAGTTTGTGACAGTAGAGAGTTTAATTGCTATATCCGCAAACGCAAAATTGATCGGATTTTGCAGTTGTCCCTTGAAGACCCCACGCTTTAAATGTCATGAGTACGTAAGAAGGCAGATTGAAGTTCCTGTGGCTCGGTAATCAGAGGCGCTGCCAAAGTACGTCAGACGGAGCGACCTGAGTTGCTGCCTGCGATACAGGTTTCTTAACTTCCGATCCGAACGAGGCGGCCCGTACGCTTCGTTAAGTTTCCGCCCCCACCCAAGAGGACTGGGCGCTTGAGAGTAGTAGAGGATCAAGTTGTAAGCTGACGATGTCTGCGGCTGGTCGGCGTCATCGAAGAATGCATCATGTTGTCGCAAAGGTTTGAAAATCGCTGGTCAACCCCCACTCCCGGGTAGCTCTTGCTAGGATACTCGAGCCTAGGCTGCAACGGAGGTTGCACGTGTGTTCGTTTAGGTTGCAGAGATGAGGGACGAACAGCGCGGCTGAGCCGATTGATCTTGACTGCATTTGCCCGCCTTCTGTTGCAAGAAAGGGCCGAACGCGAGGTGTTGGCCGACAAACCAAATTCCCTCGATGTATTGAGGGCTAAATGGTTTTGCTAACGGCCCGTTCGGATACACTATGGGAATTCGAGAGGTGGCCAAACGGGCTCGCGTTTCACTGCGACAGTGTCTCGGGTGATTACGGGTGCCGCAAGAGTGGCTCCGAGAACGGCGCCCCGAGTTTTACGCGCAATCGAAGCCCTTGATTTTAAGCCCAATGAGGCCGCTCGCATTCTCGCTGTTCAGAAAAAGCTCAAAAACAAATCGAGAGGGAACGCCAAGGGCTGGATTCTCTAATCGAAGGATGATCCCATCCATCAGATCCCCACTGAACTAGGTCGCCTGTTTCAGGAGCAGATAAGGTTCTTGCGAGCGGGTACCACCGTGCAGTTTAAGGTAAGCAGACGTCCAGCATTATTCGAGGGGCGCCAACTAGTTTGTGAGCGGTGCTCCGAGTTGGGCGAGCAAACGGATTTGTCGAGTGATTCGAGAGACATCCAGGTCTTCCGGAGTCATCTGCGCGGGGTTGGATATCATACGTGCTAGTGAAGGCTACATGAATAATATGCGCTGCTTAGTGGGACTCGCGCTTGTACTCTGTGTGACTTACTCATTTTCGCAATCGGCCCGTGTGCCGGCGGTTCCTCTGATCACACACGATCCGTATTTCAGTATTTGGTCGATGAATGACAAGTTAACCGATGGTCCAACCCGACACTGGACCGGTGCTGCCCAACCGCTAGCCGGCCTGGTCAGAATTGACGGACGAGTGTTTCGATGGATGGGAAGTACACCGCAAGCTGTTCCCGCATTGCGGCAGACCGCTTTGGAGATCACTGCTACACGTACGACGTATCACTTTGAAGAGCGGGGCCTCAAATTGGAAGTTAGCTTTCTCTCCCCATTGCTGCCGAATCCCTCTTCGCCGTTCTTCCTGCAATTCAACCCTGAATTGCCGAAAGCGCAATTGCGTCCCTTGATGGAGTAGATGAGAACAGGGCGTTGGCATTTTCCGTTTGCACCGCACGATCTCGGTACCTACCCGAAAGTCAATGGACAAGTGTACGGCGCGGGCGAGCGTGCAGAGGAAGACCAGATGCCGGTCGAGGACAGCGGCAACATGCTTCTCATGT
>Ga0137403_10003955_pt1 | contig 17587 bp, 14 predicted proteins | sample CZOMad2_1_16fung_FD_122057 | JGI IMG/M metagenome (GOLD analysis project Ga0137403, IMG submission 122057) | Vadose zone soil fungal communities from Angelo Coast Range Reserve, California, USA - CZOMad2_1_16fungal (Hybrid Assembly) | ecosystem: Environmental > Terrestrial > Soil > Vadose zone...
CTCATGCGAGTGGAAGGGTGCATAGGAGTTGGCATCGACGCCGATCAACTCGGTCGTCACCCCTTGCCGCACCTTGGGTTCATGGTGCGGTTCGGCCAGCATGATGAGACCTGAATGCGCGTGCATGTCGATGAAGCCAGGGCAGACGATGTACCCCGTGGCATCGATGACCCGCGTGGCCTCGATGCCCGCGAGGTCCCCCCGCAAGATCCGCATGCGCTCTCCCTCAACCCCCACAGCTCCATAAAAGCCGGGATTACCGGTGCCATCGATGATCATACCATCGCGAACGAGCAGATCGAGCATGGGAAACCTCCTGAAAACGAGTGCTGAGTGCTGAGTCATGAGTGCTGCGAAAGAAGTGAAAGGAACGAGGTGGGAGATTGCTTACGCGTTACTCAGCCCTCAGCCCTCAGCAGTGTCTTTTACGTTACTGGTGCGCGCAAGATTGCTTCCCGGGCGGCACGTGCCAGGGCACTGTAGCGTGGTAGCGTCAGATGCTCGATTTGCTGCAGCAGCTCGGCCGTCTGCAGGATCAGCCGTTCGAGATCTCCCTCATCGATCCCGGCCCAACTCACCAGTTGTGGCCAGGGAGCGCCGGTGGCCCAGCGATGCAGGCAGGCCGCCCGCCGCTCTCCGGCCGAGGGAATGGGCTTCCCTGGCTTGCGTGAGCGGCTGAAGTCGACCTCCTCAGCTTCGCCCTCATCAACATCCAGCCAACGTTGTGCGACTGGCGCCAGGATGATACTTAGTTGCGGTGAGGGAATTCCATGCTGCTGTTCGAGACGCTGCAAATCGCGGATGAGCTCGGGTAAGCCGAATAAGGTCGGATGGCCGATCAGCCGTCGCGGCGGCCGCTCGGTGGTCAGAGCCGCCAGTAACGCCGCAAACTCCTCAGCCGTCGCGGTGATCGCGAGTTGCCGACGCAACAGCTCACAGACGACGAGCTCATTAGGATGGCGGATCTCACGCGCCCATTGCCCATCAGCGCTGAGCTCTCCAGGCTCAGTGACGTACCCCAGGCGCTGAAGGAGTCGCAGGCGCCGCTCAAACTCTCCCCCGACCTTAGCCTGCAGAGTGGCGATGGTGTTCAGCAGTTCTCGTCGATGACGAGTGAAGGTTTCGAGAGAGCTCAGCGACTTATCGCACGCCGCCTGCAAGGCGCAACGCGGACAGGGAAGCTCCTGCAACCGTGCCTGAAGATGGGGCTGGTCATGGGAGGGCTGACGCTCACGGGATGGCAACGAGGGAGCACGGGCGACATCGCGCAGTTGGGCGAACAGCGGCTCGATGATGGCCTGACTATAGGTCTGGACGAAGCGAATTCGACGCATGGTGCATCTGAGGAGCTTACCACCTTCGAGTTGAATCACGGCATGGCCACGCAGCCGTGTACCCTCGACGTCCACAAGCTTGCCACGGTTCGGACGCCGTCCCGCTATCGTCACACGTTGCCCGAGCAGCAGGCTTGGGTCGAAGGCAAGGGGGAGCGGTGGATGAAGCGGTTCGACGGCATAATAGCTGGCGATCTGCTCCAGGCAGCAGGTCTCAACCCGGCCATCAGCGCGCAACACTTCAAGCCCTGTCATTGGCCCACGCCGCCACACACGCTGGACGACGGCCAGACGCCCCGACTGGTGCAGGCGCACCAGCGACCCGATCGCTAGGGGTGTCAAGGCATGCACCGCGACAGGCGCTGGCAGCTGTCTGAGGGAGAGCAGGGGCGTGACGAGATGGTCGCTGGGACGGATGTCGCCCATGTCGAGCAGCCGCGCTGATACGCTGACCACGTCGTTAGCCGTGCAGAGTCGACGCTCGCCGCCACTGGTCAGACACTCCCAGCGCGGCTCCACATCAATCGCCGGCGGCAGCTGCCGGAGGAGCACCGCCAGGTGGCCATCAGCCAGTGTCACCACACGCCCTGGACGGAGCTGGTGCGCTGCCGGCCGTTGTGGTTCGGTCAGCGGTAGCTCCGACAGGCGGCGCTGCAATGCATGAAAGCGATGGCGTGTGACGAGCCGGTCGTCGCAGGGACGCCCCTCCAGCGGATCATCAGGAAGCGTCTCCAGCTGGCGCTGCAAGCCCAGGATAGTTGCCCGCTGTTCATAGGCGGCGAAGGTCTGTGACCAGAATTCGCGCGCTTCACGCTGTTCGAAGCGACCCAGGAGCGCGAGGATCTGGCCATAGGTGACCTGAAAGGCCGAATGCAGCGGTTCCGCAGCCGAGGTCATAAGGGTTTGGGCGGTATTCAGCGCTTCCTGATCCTCAGGCAAGAGCAACACAAACCCGACGCGATCTTTGCCCCGTCGTCCGGCACGTCCGACCATCTGATGAAATTCGAGCGCGCTCATGGCCCGCGGCCCAGCGGTGTCCCACACGTTGAAATTAGGCACCACCACCGTGCGGACTGGGACATCGAGGCCAGCTGCGAGGGTGGTCGTGGCGAAGACCAGTGACAGGAGCCCGGCGCGCAGCAGCTCCTCTACCACAATGCGCCATGCCATCAGGTGCCCGGCGTGATGCGGGGCGACGCCTGCGCCAATCAGCGTATGCCGCAGAGGATGACTCTCCAGGAGCGGATATTCACGGGCCAACTCATGATAGGCGTCGGCACGCTCCCCGGCGCCCGGCAGGCGCACCTCGTGGAAGGCGGCGGCCGCTTCGTCGCATGCCCGCCGCGTCGGCCAGAAGATGATGGCTGGGAGCAGATGTGAGCCGCGCAGGGTTTGCAAGAGGCCGGGTAAATGGTGCGCCTGCAGGGCGCGAAACGCTACCGGGGTCAGCAGATATGGCGCCAAGCCCATGGGGAGCACCGAGCGCTGCTCGCCGAACCATCCATAGCGCAATGGCACCGGGCGCATCTCCGTGGTAATGAGCTCCGGCCGCCGCGGCCTGATACTGGCCATCCAGTCGGCCAGCACCGCGGCATTGGAGATCGTGGCCGAAAGTAGCAACAGGAGACTCGTCGGTGGCGTCAGCACCATGACCTCTTCCCAGGCGGAGCCGCGGTCGGGATCGGCCAGATAGTGCGCTTCGTCGAGAATGATCAGCTCCGGGAAGGGACCGTGTCCGTAGAGTTGATTGCGCAGGATCTCGGTGGTCGCCACCACGATGGGCGCGCCAGTGTTTTCACGCCGCTCGCCGGTCAGGAGACCGACGCTATGATAGCCAAAGAGCGTGCGAAAACGCCGGAATTTTTGATTCGAGAGCGCCTTCAGCGGTGTGGTGTAACATACTGTCTGCCCATTGGCCAGGGCACGCGAGATGGCTCGCTCCGCAATCCAGGTCTTGCCTGAGCCCGATGGCGCCACGACCACCACGTCGGAGTCCAGGCTGGCCGTAACCGCCGCCTGTTGAAATGGATCGGGAATGAGCGGCACACGCGCCGCCTCACCAAGCCCCGACAAGAATGCCTGGGTAATCGGCGCATAGCGCATCCGGGTGGAGGACTCTGCGACCTCTGCTGTGGTAGCCTCAGACAACGCTGCCAAATGCTGTCGGATGTGGGAGCGACGTTTGAGAAGTTCTGCGCCGATGATTACCGGGCGCTGTGGTGCAGCGTTCCCGGAGGAAGAAACCGGTATAATCTCGGTCTGCACCAAGTGTTTCAGGGTAGAAGGCGTAATACGCAGCATGGCAGCCGCTTGATCAAATGTCACATGCACCTGATCGAGGAGACGCGTCCGCAGCGCTGGCACGGCTTGAACGATACTGACTAAGGCGTCTTCCAGTAGGCGATTGTGTGGGACGGAGCCGAGCCCCAGTTCATCCAGCGTCGCCTGGATGGTCACCATAGGCACTAGAGGCACGAGCGCGTGCAGCAGGTCAGCATCAGTGGGGTATAGGGTTGTGTCCATGGCAGGCTACCCTCAGCCAGTGGACAGCCATCCCCTCTGCTAGCCAGGGGAGAAACGCCTCCACGTCGCTCCTACTCTAATCGGTTTGCCTGGGTTTCGTCAATAACACATCTGTAGTACATCTGTGGCTTTGCCCTCTGCAGCATGATCGCCAATTTTTTCATGGGTACCGGGCTCCATATCGAGCGGTCCTTTACTAAGGCTCAATCCGACCAACTGCGGCAGGGGTGGCTGGCCCTCCATGCACGCCGGGCCGCGCGTAATCTTTGAGGTCGCTGACAATTCGTTCGATGCGCCGGGCGCTGGCGTGCACGTCGTGCACCAGTGCGGGAATGGTCTCGTGCATCTCCGTGTAGGGTACGGCACGCGTAAAAGTGATGGCAATCGACTCCAACTTGTTCGCCCTATGATCCGTATAATACTCCCCGAAAATCACCAGGAATTGCGGACATTAGCACCCAACCCCGCCGTCGCCGCTGACCAAGACCTCGGCGTCCCGCGCCGGTCCGGTTACGCTGGGCAATCGCTGCCCCTTAACTGCATAACGCCCGCCATTCCAGACGCCTTCAAAAACCATCCCTGTGGGCGCAAGTCCGGTCACATCGACGTCCACGGCGACTGGCCTTGTCTGCGTGTTGATGATCACCACCGCACACTGCTGCGGCAGCGTCCGTGCAAAAGCATACACACCGCCGCTGGCGTGCAGGCGCTGAAAGGTTCCCGTCCGCAAGGCTGGGGTGTGATGCCGCAGAGCGATCGCCCGGCGGTAGAAGGTCAGGAGGTCATGGTCCCATTGGCCTTCGTCCTCCCAGGGAAAGGCGGCGCGGCAGAAGGGGTCTTTGGCGGCGCTCATGCCGATCTCATCGCCATAGTAAATACAGGGCGCGCCAGGCATGGTCATTTGGCAGAGCACGCACAGGCGCAGGGCACTCTTCTCATCCCCCACGATCCAGAGGGCCCGGGCGGTGTCATGGCTGTCGAGCAGATTCAACTGAGCGTGGTTCACCTGCCAATCGTACCGCGTATAAAGCTCGTCGATCTGGCGAGCGAAACGCGCTGCCGTCAACGGCGTTAATGGGTAGTTGCCCTGTCGGTAGCCCTGGACCAATGTCCGGGCCCCGCAGAAACCTAACACGGCGCGACTGAACGGATAATTCATCACCGCATCGAACTGATCCCCTTGCAACCAAGTCTCGGCGGGATGCCAGATTTCCCCGCACAAGTAGGCGTCAGGATTGACCGTCTTCACCACGTGGCGAAACGCCTGCCAGAAGCTGACATCGTCGATCTCGGTGGGGACGTCTAACCGCCACCCATCGATGCCGAACGCGACCCAGTAGCGGGCGACCTCCAACAGATACTCCCGCACCCCTGGGTTGCGGATGTTGAACTTGGGCAGCGCCGGTAGCCCCCACCAGCACTCGTAGTTGGGAGGATGCCTGACGTCACCGGGATAGGCATGCAGGGGCCAGCCACGGATGATGAACCAGTCGAGGTAAGGTGAGTTTGCGCCACTTTCGAGAATATGATGAAAGGCCCAGAAGCCACGACTGGCATGATTGAAGACCCCATCGAGGACGACCCGCATGCTGCGGTCGTGCGCCTCATCCAACAACTTCCGCAGGGCGGCATTGCCCCCGAGCAGGGGGTCGACCTGGTAGTAATCATAGGTGTGGTAGCGGTGGTTGGAGGCCGAGGCAAAGATGGGGGTCAGGTACAGTGCGGTGATGCCGAGTGCCCGCAAATGATCCAACTTGTCGATGATCCCCAGGAGGTCGCCGCCCTGAAAGCCTTGCTGCTCTGGGGGACTGCCCCAAGGCTTGAATTGAATCCCGCGCGGGGGGGTGCTGCGCGGACTGCGGGCGAAGCGATCGGGAAAGATCTGATAAAAGACGGCGTGCTTCACCCAGTCAGGTGTGAGAATAGCCATAGGGCTCTGGCTCCAAGAACGAGAGATGCATGCTACCCCTATTCTCAGCCAATTCGTTAGTTCTCCGAAGGCTGGGTGAGGGAAGTCGCTGGCGCGAGTATCATGGTTGACCCGCACCTAATCTAGCAGAAGGCTCGCATGGGAGAAAGCCGGTGATCACCTATGCGCTTGCGAAAGGGCGGCGTGGCGCCCCTTAACCCTAGACTTCACGGCACCCCCATGTTACAGTGGCTGCGGCGAGGCAATGGAGTTGATCTCACCACCAGCAGGCTGCAGGCGAATCTGGGAGGGGATGGACATGGCACAACGGGTTGTCGTGGCGGGAGGGGGCATCGTTGGCGCAGCGATCACATACTATCTGGCGCGCGCCGGAGCGCAAGTCACGTTACTCGAGCGCGAACAACCCGGCCGCAAGACCTCGAACAACTCCTTTGCCTGGGTGAATGCGTTTTCGCGGACGACGCGCAGTTATTACGACTTCGCGCGTCGCAGCGTCGAGCTGTATCGCCAGCTTCCTGACGAGCTGGGCATCGACATGGAGTTGCATTGGCACGGTGGCATCCACTGGGTGGACCAGCCAGATGCAGCGCAGGCGTTGCAGGCTCGGGTGCAGGAGTTGCGGAGCTGGGGACATGCGGTGGAGATGATCGGCCGCGACGAGATCATGGCGCGTGAGCCTCATGTGCGTCCGACACTCACGGCTGCCTGCTATGCCGCCTCTGATGGGGCGACGCATCCGCCGTCGGTCATCAGGGCGCTGCTCCAGCGCGCCCAGGCGCTTGGGGTTGAAGTCCGCACCGACACCAGTCTCGTCGGGGTGGAAATCCGTAACGGCCATGTCACCGGCGCCCGTCTCCCCTCTGGCGTGCTCGCTGCCGATACCGTGGTCGATGCCGCAGGGTCTGACGCTGCCGCCATTGGCGCCATGGCTGGGATCCGTATTCCGATGTTTCCCAAGCCGGGTACGCTTGTGCTTACCGTGCCATTGCCACCGCTGGTACGTACCGTTATTCATACCCCGAGTATTCACCTCCGTCAGCAAGCCGACGGGCGCATCCTCTTGGGCGAATCCTGGAGCATGGATACAGAGGATACAGACCTGTCACTGACACGCGGCCAGCAACTGCTGGTCAGAGCCGCGGCCTTCCTGCCGGAGCTGGCCCAGGCGCATGTGGAAACCATGAAGATCGGGGTGCGGCCGATGCCCCAGGATGAACGACCTATCGTCGGTCCGGTGCCTGGCATCAGCGGATTTTATGTGGCGGTCACACACAGCGGCGTGACCTTGGCTCCCATAGTGGGACAATTGGTGGCGCAAGAGGTTACCACCGGTCAAGCGAGCCCAGAGCTTGCGGAGTATCGCATCGAACGGTATGGGGTACTGGCCTCGGCCTGAGATCAACCGCTCGATCATCCACGGCCGCCCTCGCCCTAGCCCTCTCCCACCGGGAGAGGGAACAGCATTACGCCTCTACCGGCCCACGTAGTGGGAAGCGTTCGGGACGCAGTAAATCCAGATGTGGAGACTGCACATGATCGACCAGCCATTGCTTCACCAGCACGCCGGTCATGGGCCCCAGCAAGATGCCATTGCGGTGATGCCCGACGGCCAGGATGAGCCCTGGTAGCCCTGCCACCGGTCCGACCAGCGGCAGGCCATCGGGAGAGCCTGGCCTCAGGCCAGCCCAGGTCCGTATCACCGGCTGACTCATCATCCCCGGCGCGATGTGGCGTCCAGCCTGAATCAATTCTTCCAGGCCTTCTAACGTCACTTCTTTACGAAACCCCACATCCTCGACGGTGGCGCCGACCAGGGTTTCGCCATCCGGGCGCGGCACCAGGTACATATGGCGGCCGTAGATGATCTGACTCACGGCGCGCGGCACCGTGCGCACCGCCAGCATCTGGCCACGCATCGGTTTGACCGGCAGCATCAGGTCCAGCGGTCGGATGAGATCGCTTGACCACGCTCCATTGGCTACGATGACGGCCTCGGCGTACACCGTCTCGGTGGGCGTTTGTACGCCAACGATGCGCTCCCGCTCGCGGATGAGGGCCAGGACAGGCGCACCGCTGCGGAGCTCGGCACCGGTTCGACGCGCGGCTTCGGCCAGGGCGATGGTGAGTCGCCCATTATGCACATGGGCTTCGTCCACATAACGAATGCTCCCCTGGAGGTCTGGTGCGAGGGCGGGCTCTAGGGCCAGCGTCTCCTCACGGCTGAGGCGCTCGACGCGAAGCCCCGCCTGCGTCTGGATCGCACAGCAACGATCTGCCGCGCGTACTTCACCCGGCGTAAACAATAATTCAAGCAGGCCCCAGCGGCAAAATCCCACATCGATCCCAGTCTGTTCGCGCAGGTCGTCCGCCAACCGTCCGTGCAGCTCACGCGCCTCGACGTGCAATTGATACCGAGCGCCAAGGTTGGTCACCCCATGCTGACCCGATAACATACCTGCGGCGGCAGCGGACGACTCCTCGCCGATTCCCCCGCGCTCGAGCACGCAGACCTGCATCCCCGCCTTGGCCAGCTCGAATGCGATGCTACAACCGATGATCCCGGCGCCGACAATGGCGACGTCCCTGGTACTTGCCATGACCGCTCATCCTTCTACATGCGTCCGGCGGCTTTCGCCGCTGGCTGTGTGACGGTATTGTTGCGCTGCTCCTGATGGTCGAGCAGCGCTGGCAGGTCACTGCGTGCCCGCCCTAGCGCTGAGGGGTGCCCCACTCTATCGAAACCCAACCGGAGTGTCAACGGCGCCGTATGCTCCCTTGCTGCACCAACCCGCACGCGCCTCAATTGAACGTTTACATTCGCCGTAAACTTGTGTAGATTAACCTGCGTAGAGGTCCATCAGCACGTCTCACGTCTGGTGCGCCACTTGCGTTACCCGGCTGTACTACGAGAGGCGGCAAAGGTCACGGGCGCTAGAGCCTGCAGCTATGGGTAACAATTCAACTCCCTTCCATACGATGGACGATACCGCGACATCGTGGCACAGTAAGGGGAATGGGTATGAATGGACTGGAAGTCACTGTAGGCATCGGTGGGGCCGCCGGTGATGGGAATGCCGCGACCGGTGATACCCTGGCTAAGGTGTGTGCCCGCCTGGGGCTACACGTCTTCGTCTACAATAGTTACCAATCGATCATCCGTGGCGGACATGTGTGGCTCCGGATGCGCATCGCCGATGAAAAAGTGGAATGCCACGGCGATCACCTCAGCCTGATGATGGCGCTCAATCAGGATACGCTTAATCAGCACACCTCCGAAGTCAATGCCAACGGTGGGATCCTATATAACAGCGATAAGCTCCAGGTCGCGCAAGACGATTTACAGCCAGGAGTTGTGCTTTATCCCTTCCCGGTCAAAGACCTCAGCGAGAAATTCGGTCGCAATCCGATCATGCAAAACACCGTGTTGCTGGGCGGTCTGTTATGGCTGCTAGACCTCGATTTCGATGTCCTCGAAGGCATGCTGCGTGAGACCTTCCGGCGTAAAGGGGATAAGGTCGTCGATGCCAATGTCGGCGTGGCGACTGCAGGCTACCAATATGCCGTCGAACATTATGCCAAGTGGGACTATCGCTGGCCGCTGAGCGGCAAGCGACGCATGGTGGCGGCCGGGAATGAGCTCTTCGGCCTGGGTGCTCTGGCCGCGGGCTGCAAGCTCTATGCAGCCTACCCCATGTCACCCGCTTCTTCGATTCTACACTGGCTCGCTCGATACGGACCACGGCACGGGATGGTGGTCAAGCAAGCAGAGGATGAGATCGCGGTGATTAATATGGCAGTGGGTGCAGGGCACGTGGGTGTGCGCGCCATGTGCGCCACCTCTGGGGGCGGTTTCGCCCTTATGACCGAGGCGGTGGGGCTCGCCGGCATGACGGAAACCCCCGTGGTCGTGATCTCAGCCCAGCGTGGTGGACCGTCCACCGGTCTACCGACGAAGACCGAGCAGGCGGACCTGCATCAGTTGTTCGGAGCCTCCCACGGCGAATATCCCCGCGCCATCATCGCTCCTACCCACCTCTTGGACTGCTACTACAGCGTCATCGAGGCCTTTAACATCGCCGAAAAATACCAGTGCCCGGTATTGATTGCCTCCGACCTGTTACTCTCCGAACACCGTGAAACCGCCGACCCGGAGGCCTTCACGTTTGATGTGGCGATCGACCGCGGCGAACTGATCACCGATGGGACCCCTGCAGATTACAAGCGCTATCGCTTTACCGAGTCAGGGGTGTCACCGCGTGTGTTGCCCGGCCACGAAGGGACGGCGTATGTCGCCCCCAGCGACGAACATGACGAGCAAGGGATTTTGATCAGCGATGAGTTCACCAATCCCCCCATGCGCAAGGCCATGATGGAGAAGCGCATGCGCAAGGTGGACGGTATCCTGCGCGAATTACCCGCCCCAGAACTGTACGGCTCGGCCGAGGCGGATGTGACGCTCGTGAGTTGGGGCTCGACGCAGGGCCTCCTTCGCGAGGCCGTCGCCCTGCTGGCGGAAGAAGGTATCACGGCCAATCTGCTACAAATCAAATATCTGGTGCCCTTCCATGCAGCTGAGGTGGAGGCCATCCTGCAACGCAGCAAATGTAAGATCGCTGTCGAACACAACTTCACCGGACAGCTGGCCCGCCACATTCGTGCCGAGACGGGCATCAAGATGGATGAGAAGATTCTCAAATATGACGGGGAACCCCTTGAACCCCATCACATTGTTGAGCGCGTGAAGGAGGTGCTCCATGCCTACAGTCGTTGAACTGCCCGTATCAGCCTACAAAGGTCCTGTTGACCCCGATTGGTGTCCTGGCTGCGGCGACTTCGGGGTGCTGCGTGGGCTGCAACGGGCCGCAGGAAAACTTGGGATTCAACCCAAAGACCTGATGGTTGTCTCGGGCATCGGTTGCTCATCCAACCTGCCCGGATACATCCATGCCTATGGCTTCCATGGTTTGCATGGCCGGGCGGTAGCGCTTGCGACCGGGATGAAACTTGGCAACCCCGACCTGCACGTAGTGGTCACCGGTGGGGATGGCGATGGCTACGGCATCGGCATTGGTCATTTCATTCATGCCATGCGTCGGAATATGGACCTGACCTACATTGTGATGAATAACATGACCTATGGATTGACCACAGGTCAGGCCTCCCCGACCACACCGAAGACCACTGCGACGAAGTCCACCCCGGAAGGGAACATCGAAACCCCCATCAATCCATTGGCGCTAGCCCTAGTATCCGGGGCAACGTTCGTCGGCCGCGGTTATTCGGGGGAAATCAACCACCTGACCGACCTCATCGCCCAGGCGATCGAGCACAAGGGTTTTGCCCTGGTCGATGTGTTCAGTCCCTGCGTCACGTATATGAACATGTACCAGTTCTTCAAACCCCGTGTGTATAACGTCAACGAGACCGAATATGACTCGTCCGACTGGCATAAAGCCATGCCCAAGACGTATGAATGGGGAGAGAAGATCCCGCTTGGTGTGTTTTATCGCACCGAAGCTCCCACCTACCACGAGTTAGATTCATCATATAAGCATGGCTCCCCGGTCGCGCAGACGCTCGGCTTAACGGCTGAGCAGGGGCAAGTGTTGGTGAAGAGCTTCATGTAGACGACAGGGCTGAGGGCTGAGTCCTGAGTGCTGAGAATTGAGTTTTCTTTACTCAGCGCTCAGGATTTTTTTTGGAAGGGACCTGCACATGGGCGTTGAGGCCAAGTTGAAAGAGTTGGGGCTGGAACTCCCGCCGACTCCACGACCTGCCGCTAACTATGGGGGAGCGGTGCAGACCGGCAATCTCTTGTTCATCTCCGGCCATAGACTGACGAAAGACTGACCCGCTCCTAGCAGGGGCCGCCAGGGGAAGGGTATTTTGGCGGCCCTATAGATTTTTTCACGATCTCCGGAGCGCCACAGCAGCGGGTTGCATCGCGGTGTTCCTGCGATGTACGCCACCTCTAATCGAATGAATGCATGTGATAGGCTATCCCCTTCCGCACATCGACTCCATTCACATTTTCCATCGCGGGCTCAACAGGTGGGAATTCTCGCGAACCTCTACCCTCCGTCATCTGCAGTCGCTGATGCACGAGGGAGCTCGCCGCCACTTCGTCCAGGAAGACATAATAGCCCCCCTGCGCTAAAGCTTGGGCTACCTCGTGCGCCTCCCAGCGGGCCTGGAAGGGGCCGATCCGCACCCGGTGGTAACTCCCAAATGGACCATCGCGTGTCGCGATGTAAACGGCAGAATAGGTGCCCTGCAACTGTTCCATCATCTCTTGCGCCTGTTCGATTTCGAGGAAGGCACCAACCTGCACTTCATACATCACGGCATCACTGGCATCTCGGAGCTCGAATGCCTCTTCGGAAACGATGACCTGTACTTGTCCAACACCGCGATTTAGCAAGCCGATGGCGTCAGCCGCCGCGCGCGACAGATCGATAATGCGTCGCCTCGTCTCCCAGAAGGGCCCGCGGTCATTGATCTTGACCTCGACGGCTTCGTTCGTCGCAAGATTGGTCACGATGACCTTCGTTCCTAGCGGTAAATTGCGGTGTGCAGCGGTGAGTTGCATCATCGAAAAGCGCTCACCACTGGCGGTTTCGCGCCCGTGAAAACGGTTGCCATACCATGAGGCCATGCCCACCTGCCCACGATTGGAGACCCAACGATTGGCATCGGCATGTGGAGAGGACAAGACTAACACTTTACACGCAGCCACGACAGCGAATAAGAGCCGTTTTCGATTCATATGCCACCCCCGTATCGTCTTCGATCAACATGCAGCATATCCGCCTAGCATCGGTTCCAGATTGCCACGATCAATGTGCACTGCAACATTCAACGGTGACAGTGTTCTGCACCCCCGGGGGGAACCTACAGCGCAGAATTCCAAGCGACAAGCCTACTCTGTACGGTTCTCCATTGTGCCGTGTGACGGTCGAAGTTCCAAAACCTGAGTGGCCGCGAGGCCGTCTCTGCGCTCTCCTCTATCAATGCCTGCGATGTCGCGCCCCTACCCTCCTGGGCAACCCGTCGCTCACGAGTGGAGGCGCGTCCGTCGTCGTTGCGCCAACCAGTCTTGGATGTCCTGTAAACCTCGGGTATTCAGCACCTGCTCGGCAGTGACCCCACCTTTGCGAGCGATACCCACCCCATAGGTCACATCGCGTAGTCCGTCGGGGCTGTGGGCGTCAGGATTAATGCTAGTGAGGAGGCCTTGGGCATGAGCGGCGCGTAGATGACGCCAATCGAGATCAAGACGGTGTGGATTGGCATTCAGTTCAATGATGACGCCCAGATGCATAGCCTCCGCGATAATGGCCTCGATATCTAACGCATAACCCTCGCGTGCCAGCAACAGACGGCCAGTCAGATGGCCGATCATGGTGACGTAGGGATTGTGCATGGCCTTGATGATGCGCGCCGTCATCTCGGCTTGGGGCATATTGAAGCGCGAGTGCACGGAGGCCACGACGAAGTCCAGCTGGCTCAGGAGGTCGTTGGCATAATCCAGGGAGCCGTCGGGGAGGATGTCGACCTCACTCCCCTTGAGGATGGTGAGGCCGTCGAACATCTCATTCGCCCGATCGATGAGTCGATGCTGTTCGCGCACCCGGTCAGGGTCGAGACCATTGGCATAGCGCGCCGACTGGCTGTGGTCGGAGAGTCCCAGATAGCGGTAGCCCAACCCTTGGGCGGTGCGCGCCATCTCCTCGATGGTCGCCATGCCATCGCTCCAGGTGGAATGCACATGAAACACGCCCTGGATGTCTCGCTCGTCGATCAGCCTGGGCAATGCTCCGCGTGCAGCCGCCTCGATCTCTCCAAGGCCCTCGCGCAGTTCCGGAGGGATATAGCTCAGGCCCAGCGCGGCGAAGATCGCTTCCTCCTCGTGGCATGCCACCCGCTCATTGCCGCGTCTCAGGCCGTCTTTGTCGAGGGTGTAGCCGTGCTGCGTGGCGTGCGCTTCGATGACCGAAAGATAAGACTGATTTCCGGTTAGCGCGTGGAGGGCGAAGGGGAAGGCCACTTCGTCCACCAGGTGAATGTCAGCTTTCACACCACCCTGCAACTGGAGGCTCAGGTGAGCGGGCTCGCTGATGAGCACCTCCCCGACCAGCGGCCACTTGGCGACCGTTCTCCGCAGACGCTCATCCTGTGTGGTACTGGCCACCAGATCAACCTGCTCGACGATTTCCTGTCGGCGACGCAAGCTGCCAGCCAGCGCCACCCGAGCCGTCAGCTCAGATGCAATGAGGGCATCGAACAGCGGCCGCGCCACCTGCATGGCTTCGTGGCACAGGTACTGGCCGCGATGTTGCTTCAGCTGGTCGATACCTTTGAGGATGTTTTCCTGGGTTTTCCGCCCGAAACCCGGTAGATCCACCAGGCGGTTCTCGTGGCAGGCGTATTCCAGCTCACCCACCGTGGCAATGCTGAGTTGGTCATAGATGGCTTTGACTTTTTTCGGCCCCATGCCGGGGATCGTCAGCATCTCCAGCAGGCCTGCAGGGACCTGCTGTTTCAGGGTCTCATAATAGGTCAAATGGCCAGTCGTCACTAACTCGCCGATCTTGTCCGCCAGTGCGGCGCCGATGCCTTTGAGGCTCCGAAGTTTGCCGCCACGTGCGAGCTCCTGAAGCTGTGGGGTGTCGAGACCAGCAATAACGCGTGCCCCGGCAGTATAAGCCCGTGACTTGAAAGGACTCTCGCCCTGCAGTTCGAGCAAAGTGCCGATTTCTTCAAAGATGTGAACGATTTCCTGTTTATCCATATGATGCATCAAACCCTCACGCATCAGGACATGAGCAGACCATGTCAGTGACGTGCTCAACGCGCAGGCACTATAAGACATGCATCAGTGTCCATCAGCGCAGGGAGCGCGTAGGCGTCGAGCTGGTGATCTGGCCTCAGAGAGGCCTTCCAGCTGGCTTGGATCAGTCCATCGTGCCGGCATCGGTGCGACCGACGCACGAATGGCATGGCCGACATAGGTCACGGCGGCCACTCGCCTATCAGCGACCTCCACCACGACGACCTGGCGTCGATACAGATCGCCCTCAGCTTCATAGGCGTCAAGTTGGACCAGACTGACCAGATCGATGTTGAGGAGAAGGACACCGCGGACAATGACGCCGGCTCTTGGGAGGATGAACGGGTACCCTAGGGGGGAGTTGACTCGCTCAAAGCCGCTGAGCTTCGCGTCTACCCGCTCGAACTGTTTACCAGTGAGGGCTGTGACGCGCTCCGGGTCTGTGAGGGTCCCATAGACGAACAGATGGATCGGCTCCTGGCTTGGCATGCATCGTCCTCTTCCGATACACTGCGGGCTTGAGCGCCTGCTCGGGCCGATAAAACGTCTGAGGATAACCCATCTGCGCACAAAGCTCAAGCTTTTTTTCTGCCGTGTGGCCCCTGGCGAACTGGTTCATACGGGCTCAAGCGTCCTCACCAGCCAAAGCTGGCGGCCTCCCTCCCACCGGACGTGCTCGGTGACAAAGCCGCACTGCCGGTACAACGCCAGAGAGCCTATGTTGCGCTCGTTTGTGTTGAGGCCAATCGACCGACAGCCTCTGTCGAGGGCATGCGCGATCGCGAACTCTACGAGCCGCCGCCCCACCCCCCGCCGCCGTGCCCCGTTCACCACAAAGACATCTTCGAGTTCCGCCTCAAGCACCGATGTCCACATGGAGTGGCGGTAACGCAACTGCATATACCCGAGGGTCGTTCCAAGGATATCGCTGGCTAAAACGAACTCGGTTCCCGCATCCTTCAAAAGGGGAAAGGCCACGTATAATGTTGTCGCGATGTCCTCGCACACCTATCGGCGCTTCCCTTTGCGCGGGCATCCCTTGCAATACCTCCCCTTTTTCTTGTATGCCTTACAGCACGTATCCTTCCTGCTCATGGTTTCACTGCCTTCTCGTCAGTTACGAAGGACGCCGCCGGCAACCGCCGCGCGGCGTTGAGGATATACGCACGTGCCAATGTGACGGGTAGCAAGGCTGCTAGCTATGGATTGAGCCCACCGCAGGCAGACTTGCGCTTCTTCAGCTGCCTTCTCACGCGACCCCAAGACCGTAAGTACGCCCCCAGCCCAGACCAGCCGTGGTGCTGCCGCGGGGGCGATATTCGCAGCCGACCCAACCCATGTACCCTAGATCATCAAGGAGGTCAAACAAATAGGGATAGTTGATTTCTCCTATGTCGGGTTCATGCCGGCCAGGATTCCCGGCAATTTGAATATGGCCAACCAGCGGCAGGTGCGTTTTTATCTCCTCCGCCAGATCACCCCGCATGACCTGACAATGGTAGAGGTCCATTTGCACAAACAGGTTATCGCTGCCGACCCGCTCAATGAGCTGTCGGGCTTGCGCTATGGTCGTGAGAAAATAGCCAGGATTGTCACGAGTATTGAGGGGCTCGATGAGTAAACGAACCCCGTGGGGCTTCAGCGTTTCAGCGGCCCAGCGCAGATTGCGCACATACACCGCCTCACAGTCTTGCCGCGCCACTCCTGCCGGAGGAGTGCCCGCCATAGCATGTAGACAACGACAAGACAGCGCCCGGGCATACCTCAGGGCACGCTCAACACACTCGGCAAACACCTCTTCTCGCCCCGGCAGGGCGGCGACTCCACGTTCACCCCGTGCCGGGTCTCCTGGCGGCAAGTTGCAGAGCGCCTGTTCAAGGCCGCATGCCTGCAGACGTGCGGCGATGTCTTCGGGCGGCGCTTCGTAGGGGAACCCATGCTCGACCCCGCGGAAGCCGGCGCGCGCGGCTGCCTCAAAACGGTCGAAAAAACTCACTTCCTGAAACAGAAAACCCAGATTGGCAGAGAATCGAGGCATCGTCACATCTCCCAGAGCGAGTATACTGGCCGTGTCTGCACCCTACCCCCGAGGCTGATGGGGCCGAGGCAGGAGCCAGTGGCGATCACGCGACGGCGTTGGATGAGCCCGGTTATCATCACCACCCCCTCGACTTGACCGGAGGTGGGGAACGATCATATCCTAATACCGAATCTCGTGCGGTGTATAGCAAAAATGAGGCGCATTTTCTCCGCCGCGGGCAGACAACGTACAGGGAGGAGGGCTACCCCTGACGGTCGTGTATGCTGCGGTCTACTGGCGTGCCTTTATCTGGCAGATGCGGTATGTAGGAAGGCCAACAGGGGTTCTGAGTCCGTAGCTAGCAGGCTGGTACAAGCTGCCGAACAGGGGCAGGGGACGTAGAGATGGTTCAACAGGGCTCGTGCAGGTGGTGGACCTCCTCCAATCCCACGGATGCGTGACCTCTGCGACCCTCAAATAGCAATGCTTACGGCCTGCCCATTAGGCAACCAACGCCATTCGTAGCCGCCATCCATCGTGTTTGGAGATCCCGCTATGACAGGTTTACGCTTTGGTCAACCCGCGCCTGACTTCACCCTGCCGTCTACCTCAGGCACCGACATCACGCTATCGGCGCTCCGGGGGCAGGACGTGGTGCTCGTGTTCTACTGCTTCGACTGGGGCAGTATTTGAACGCCGGAGCTCCTCGGCCTGGTCAAGGTCGATCCGGAGGTCCGGCAGCGCGGCGCAACGATCCTGCCCATCAGCGCCGATAGCCCCTTCTCGCACGCCGCATACGCAAAGGCTCAGGGATTCCCCTTCCCCCTGCTGAGCGACATCCACCGCACCGTCATCCGCACCTATGGCGTCCTCGACGAGGCCCGCAATGTGGCCTGGCGCGCCACCTTCGTGGTCGACCGGGACGGCATGCTACGCTGGGGGCAGGTGGG
>Ga0137403_10003956_pt1 | contig 17586 bp, 13 predicted proteins | sample CZOMad2_1_16fung_FD_122057 | JGI IMG/M metagenome (GOLD analysis project Ga0137403, IMG submission 122057) | Vadose zone soil fungal communities from Angelo Coast Range Reserve, California, USA - CZOMad2_1_16fungal (Hybrid Assembly) | ecosystem: Environmental > Terrestrial > Soil > Vadose zone...
AACATATAGAGACCACGAGCAAACCCTTTTCTGCGTGCCGGCACGATGCCAGCGCTACCGGCACGGGCTTGCCACTGGTCGGCCTAAGGACAGCCCTTACAATGGGAGCGCTTTGGTTGTCGCTTTGGCTGTGAGGCCCTCCTCCCCCTGTTTTTTGTAAGTGTTGATTCTAAAGGGCTTAGCACGTCTGCAAGTCCTTTGTTTTCATACGCTTTTGTAAGTGTTCATTCTAAAGGGTTTACGGGTGCCTTTCGAGGCTAAAAACCTGCAAAACCCGGCAAAACGCGGAATGCACCTCGCAAGTGTTCTTTCTAAAGGTACTTAGCGGGACCCTGGGGCCCCTGAAAGCGAAAAACGCCCCGAATTGCCGGGGCGCTTTGGGCCGAGAATTCTGCCCAATTACTAAAAGTCCATTATAGCAGAAATTACGAAAGCGTCAAGATAAAAACGAGGCCGGATCAAACCCTGAATAGAAATGTCAATAGAGAATGGCCTTTCAGCCGAGCCCGGCGGAGGCCTGCCGATTGGGTGTGGGCAGGAGGCTGTAAATCGTGCCGGGTGTGGGTGTTTTTTCGCTGGTTACCGGAGGCCTGATGGCGGCGGTGGGAGCATTAACGGATTGAAAACATGGGGTTTACGGCTTGGCATGGAGTTTGCCACTATCAAATGAATCCTTGGTGTCCCTTATGCATTGTGGGCGGCACTGAAACGAATAACGAAGCAGCAGGCTACAGAGGAGGCTTGGCTTATGAAACTCAAGGGATTAGCGGTTATGGCGGGAATTCTGTTGGTGTCTCGAGTGGCGGCGGGACCGAGACCGCCCCAGGCTACGGTGGAAACGGCGGCAGGCCAATCAGCTGGCGTGCAAGCGGGTGCGCAGGCCGGCGCGCAGAGTTCGGCGGAAGCTGGAAAGGCGCAGGCGACCGGGAATGCTTCGGCTGCCGGACAAGCTCGGGCCGGGCAGACCGACGCGGCTTTGGCCGGCGGGACGTCAATGAACGCGGTGCTGAACGCGCCGGTGGACTCGAAGAAGGCTAAAGAAGGTGATGCCGTTACAGCACATACGACGGAAGCAGTTAAGTCGGATGGAAAAACGGTGATCCCGAAAGGCACGAAACTGGTGGGACATGTCACACGGGCGTCGGCGAAAGGCAAGGGCGACGCGGAATCGGCGCTGGGAGTGGCTTTTGACAAGGCGATTCTGAAGAATGGGCAGGAAGTGCCGGTGAACGCAGCGATTCAGGCGGTGGCGGCGGCGCAGAGCAACTCGGCGATTGCCGGATCGGATATCGATACGATCGGAAGCGCGGGCGGCTCTGGAGCGGCGGGCGGACGCGGCGCGCTGGGCGGAGTTACGGCCACCGCGGGTGGCGCCGCTGGCAGCGTGACGAATACGGCGGCGAACGTGGGTAGCGTAGCTGGGGCCGCCGGAAGTACGGTCGGCGGCACGGCGAATTCCGCGGCTGGCGTGGCAGGATCGTCCAAGGGAGCGATCGGCGGCTTGAACGCCGCGGGCCAACTGACGTCCAACAGCCAGGGAGTGTTCGGGTTGAATGGATTAAGCCTTGTGACGTCTTCGGCTAGCGATGCGCAAGGATCGGCGATTACTTCAACTGGGAAGAATGTGCATCTGGATAGCGGGACGCGCATGCTGCTGGTGACGCAGGGTGAGGCCGGCAAGCAGGGCGAAGGCAAGAAGCCGGAAGGCGGTAAGCCGGAGCGGGAGCCTAAATCCGAGGAACGGAAGCCACAGAAGCAGTAGCAGCGGTTACTTGATGGACGGGCCGCGCAGGCGAGGAGCTTGTGCGGCCCGTTTGTTTTTTGGCGCAAGGCTGTGAAGATGCACGGTCAGCCGGCGGTTGGGAATTTGGAGGGCGGTAGCGACCTCGGCTGGCGGAAAAGCGGCGTCGAGCCGCCGCACTCCAAATGAAATGTCGGTGTCATTGAGGGGCCGAGGGTTTAGACTTGGCGTAGCGAGTGGCGCGAACCGCGGGGCTGCGAGTTTGGCGGCTGCGGGAGGGTAGATTTATGGCGCGCGATGTCCTGCGTTGTTTGATTCCGAGGAAAATTCTGCTGGTGGTTGTGTGGGTGATGGCTTGCGCGTGCGTGCACGCGCCTATGGCCTTGGCGCAGCGCGGTGTGCATCCCGCGGGAGGTGGGCACGTTGGCGGTGGAGCGCGGGTCGCTGCGCCGCACGTGGCGGCTCCGGCTGGTGCACCCGGGATGGTTCCGCGGCCGCATGGAGTGAGAGGACCACGTGTCATGGGACTGGGCGCGCCGGTCAGTGTGCAAGGGTTGCGGTTTCGGCCGGGCGCGGGTCCCATACGGGGATTCCGTTCGGGGTTTTTGGGTCCGCGATTTTTCCGATTGGGGCGGGGATTGCGGTTCCGGTCTTATTGGTGGCCGGGATGCGGTCCGGTGTGGGGCTGGGAGTTTGGGTGCAGCGGGATAGCGCCGTACCCAACGGGATTCGAGAATTACGTGGCGGTACAGAGTTACGAGAATCCGGCTTACGTGTACGGCGGATACGGATCAGAAGGGCGCGACCTGATATGGCTGTATCTGAAGGATGGCACGGTGTATGGGGTGAGCGACTACTGGTTCGTGAATGATGAAGTGCATTTCAAGGCGGTTGGGGATGGCGGGGTGCCGTCCGGCGAGCAGGTGATTGGCGCGGATGAGCTGGATGCGCAGAAAACCAGCGACATGAATACGGCGCGGGGATTTCGCGTAGTGATGCGGGATGCGCCCTGGGAGAAGTATTTGAAGGATCATCCGGATCTTACGCCGCCGGCGCTGGTGGCCCCGGGGGCAAAGGAATAAAGACGAAGAGAGATTCCTCTCTGCGCCAGCGGACCGCCTCGCAGGAAGCGAGGCGGGAAGAAAAAGCGTCCGCTGGCTTCGTTCGGAATGACGGTGGAGTGGTGGCTTGCGCTAGAGAAGAGAGTCAAAATCCGCACCCTTAAAAGCGAAGGTGGGGCGTCCGAGCGCCAAAGTCAATCGGCCTTAAGGGAATAGGGAGTCAGTTCGCGTTTATCCGAAGGTTCCAAGGGCGGATACTGAGGGCAAACCTCAGCGTGGGCCTCGAATACGGAGATGGAATCGAGATAGGGCTTTTGGTCTTTTCGACTTTGTCCAAAGGCGAAGGCAATCCCTCTTTCGGCGTCAATCCAGTAAATGAGCGGGTACCCTCCACTGGCTCCCGAAAAGCCCTCGGAGAGAATGTATGCACGGAGTCCGGAGTAGGTTTTGCGGATTTCTTGGGGCGAGCTTCGTATGGTGATGCCCTCCGAGGTCTGGAAACTCGGCGTTCGCGAGTCAATTTGGAAGGCTCTTCCATTTCTGATTCGAATGAAAACATTCCCCACCACTGTTTGCCGTTTCTTGTCGAGCCAATTGATAGTGGTTCCGCAGCCACCGCCCTCTTGCCATTCCTGATCCATATTCGGTTTCCGAGGAAATAGCTCGAACGCCCGTTCGCGGGTATCACCCAGTTGCAGGAGGCCAACGCTTTTGCCCGGAACAATTACTGTGGGCCCAGAACCGCCTTGCGGTTCTAGGGGCGTCAGAGCACGGACAGCAAGTGACAGCGCAAAGAAGAGCAGTAGGTTTCGGCGCATGGACACAACCTACTACAAAACTTTGAGGAGTAGGACGTTGCCCGTTTGGCAGGGAGAGAGATTGAGACTAGCATGACGGCGTTGCGCGAGGGGGCGTTTGGTATACTCGCGCGATGGCTGATAGGAAGCGGCTGTTTCTGGTGGATGCGATGGCGCATATTTATCGGGCGCATTTTGCGCCGATGCCTATGCGCATGCGGGGGCCGGGCGGGGTTCCGACCAATATTCCGTTTTTGTTTGGGAATATTTTGCGGCGGCTGATCAAGGATTATCAGCCGGACTATATCGGGATTGTGTTTGATCCTTCAGGGCCTACCTTTCGCGACAAACTTTTCGATCAATATAAAGCCAAGCGCGCGCCGATGCCGGATGAGATGCGGCTGCAACTGCCGTTTGTGCGCTAGCTGTGCGAAGCGTTGCGGATGCCGGTGCTGGAATTCCCGGGCTATGAGGCGGATGACGTGATCGGGGCAATGGCCAAGAAAGCGGCCAAGGAAAAGCTGGAGGTTCTGGTCGTCAGCAACGACAAGGACATGATGCAGCTGGTGGACGGGAATGTGCGAGTGCTGCGGGCGGGCACGGGCGGCGCGAAGAATGACGTGATTGTGGATGCGGCGAAAGTGGAGGAGATTCTGGGCGTGCCGCCGGAGAAAGTGGTCGATGTGATGGCGCTAATGGGGCACACCATCGACAACATTCCGGGAGCGAAGGGGATTGGAGAAAAAGGCGCGCGCGAGCTGATCCAGAAATATGGGAGCGTGGAAAACGCGCTGGATCACGCGGATGAAGTGCCCAACAAGAGATATCGCGAAGCCCTGCAACAGCAACGCGAGCAAGTGATGATGTCCAAGCAACTGGCGGCGATTGCCACGGAATTGCCGGTGGAGTTGGAGCTGGGGAAGCTGAAGCGGCAAGAGCCGGACGCGCTGGCGCTGGCGGCGTTGTACAGAGAGCTGGGATTCAGTTCGCTGCTGCGCGAATTAGGAGATGTGACGACGGGCGGGGTTGCGCCGGGGGATTTGCTGCGGCCGGAAGGGGCCATGGCTCCGCCAGTAGTCGAGAAAACGGATTACGCGCAGTTGGCGAGCGCGGCGGAGTTTCGCGAATATCTGGAGAAGTTGCCGGCGAAGGCGCCGCTGGCTGTGTGGCTGACGCTGGATGCGGATGGGCGCGAGGCGGAAGGATTTGGTACGCGGGTGATGGGGATTGAAGTGTCCGCGAAGGCCGGCGAAGGGCGGGCCGTTTGGGTCGATCCGGATGGCGATGCGCTGAAAGCGCTGGCTCCGGTGCTGGCGGACAAGAAGCGCGCGAAGATCGTGCACGATCCGAAATTGTTTCAGGTGCTGACAGGTCCCTTTTTGACGGAAAGGGCGGGGAAAATCGAGCACGCGACGCAACTTTATTCCTACTTGTTGCGGCCGACTACGGCGAATCACAATTTTACGGATGTGGTGGTGCGGCAGTTCAACGCGACGCTGGGCGGCGGGCCGGGCGAGCGCGCGGATTATCTACAGCGGCTGGCGCCGATGTTGCGCGCGCAAGTGGAGCAGCAGGAGCTGACTCGCGCGTACGAGGAGATCGATTTGCCGCTGGCTCCGGTGCTGGCGGAGATGGAGCGCGTCGGGATTCGCGTGGACCCGAAGGCGCTGGAGGCGATGTCGCAGTCGATGGAAAAAGAAGTGCGGCGGCTGGAGAAAGAGATTTGGGAGCTGGCCGGCGCGGAATTCAACGTGAATTCGCCGCTGCAACTGGCGGAAGTGCTTTTTGACAAGCTGGGACTGGAAGTGGCGGCGAAACGCGGGCGCGGGAAGACGCGGTCGACGGCAGTGGAGATTTTGCAGGAGCTTTCGGCGAAACATGCGGTGCCGGCGAAAATTATCGAGTACCGGGAATTTTCCAAGCTGAAATCGACATACGTGGATGCGCTGCCGAAGCTGATTCATCCGGAGACCGGGCGGCTGCATACGAGTTTGTCGCAGACGGGGACGGCAACGGGGCGGCTGAGCTCTTCGGATCCGAATCTGCAGAATATTCCGATACGCACGGAGCTAGGGCGGCAGATTCGCGCGGCGTTTGTGGCGGATAAAGGGAAGATCATGATGTCCGCGGATTATTCGCAGATCGAGCTGCGGATTATGGCGCATTTTTCCGGCGATAAGGTGCTGATCGAAGCGTTTCGCTCGGGCGAGGATATTCATGCACGGACAGCGCAGGAAGTATTTGGCGTGGGGCCGCTGCTGCAGACGGGCGAGCACCGGAGGGCGGCGAAAGCGATCAATTTTGGGATTATTTATGGGCTGTCACCATTTGGGTTGGCGCAGCAATTGAATATCGAGCAGAAAGAAGCGGCGCAATTTATCAACGCTTATTTTGCGCGGTATCGCGGCGTGAAGGAGTATCTGGAGAAGGTGATTGCGGAGACGCGGGCTTCGGGGATGACGCGGACGATGTTTGGGCGAATCCGTCCGATGCCGGAGATCAATTCGCCGCAAGTGCAACTGCGGAATTTTGCAGAGCGCACGGCGCTGAATTCGCCGTTGCAGGGGACGGCGGCGGACTTGATCAAACTGGCGATGATCAAGATCGATGAGCGGCTGCGGGCGGAAAAGTTCGAAGCGCAGATGATTTTGCAGGTGCATGACGAACTGGTGTTTGAAGCGCCGCCGGACGAGCAGGACGAGTTGCAGGAACTGGTGAAGGCGGAGATGGAAGGCGTGTACAAACTGGCGGTGCCACTGGTGGTGGAGATTGGCGTGGGACCGAACTGGCGGGATTTGGATTAGGACAGGTCAAGAGCAGTACAAATTGGGTAGGACGGCGGGCATCCCGCCGGCCCTCGGGACAGTCTAAGATTAGCGACACGTCATACCCGCGTTACCCGCCCTCGTCGCCGCGACGTGATACGTTAAGCGCAGTTGCCCTGAAAACGAGGAACCCATGCGTCGCACCACGATTGGCGTCGTTGTTTTGGCATTGGCAGCAGTTCTCACCGGCTGCAGCGGACTCCCGCATCAGAACGTGCCGCAGAACGTTACAGTGACGGTGAGCGCGCCGTCGCAGACAGTGAGCGTGTTTGGAACTTTGCAGTTCACCGCCACGGTGACGGGAAGCACGAATACGGCTGTGACTTGGGAAGTGGGAGGAGTGGCGGGCGGGAGCCAGGCGAAAGGATTCATTTCGAGCACGGGGCTCTTTGTGGCGCCGGGTTCGGCGCCGACGCAGAGCGACGGAACGCCGATTCCAACGACGATCACCGCGGTGTCGAAGGCGAATACGGCGTCCACCGGGTCAGCGATGGTGACGGTGCAGCCGCAGCTCAACCAAAGGACGCAGGCGGGCGCGGTGATGCTGGGTACATCCGGCGGTAATAAGACCGACACGGGGAACAAGTGCTGCAGCGGGACGCTGGGATCGCTAGTGGTGCGGAACGGCGTCAAATATGTGCTGAGCAACAACCATGTCTTGGCTAAGAGTGATTTCGGAACCGCGGGCGACGCGATCACCCAGCCGGGGCTGGCGGAGACGCATTGCCAACTGACGGGACTGAACACGGTTGCGAATTTGTCGGAGTTCTACAATTTGCAGACCGGATCGCTGCCGAAGATCGATGCGGCGCTGGCGCAGATCGTCAATGGATCAGTGGATCCGAATGGGAAGATTCTGCTGCTGGGCGCGACGGCGACGAATGGAGTGCCAGACCCGGGGATGCCGGCGTCGGGCGCGTCAGGCACCGGCAAAGCGGCGACGGTGGGAATGAACGTGGCGAAGAGCGGCCGGACGAGCGGGCTGACCTGTTCGAGCGTGATGGGATTGAATGTGACGTCGAGCGTGGATTACACGCAAAACTGCGACGGGACGGGAACCGCGTTCACGATTACATTCGCGGATCTGGTGCAGGTGCAGGGCGGAACATTCAGCTCGGGAGGAGATTCGGGGTCGCTCATCGTAGAGCAGGCGACCGCGGAACCAGTGGCGCTGCTGTTTGGCGGCAACGACACGGACACGGTGGGCAACGCGATTTCGGATGTGATGGCGTTTTTCACGGCGAATGGCGGAAGCGCGACAACGTTCCAGACGGCGGCAGATCATCAAGTGATCGGGTGCACGTTGCCGACCAAGCCGGCCGCGGTGGCGCAAACGCAGGCGGCTTCGGCCCTGGGGGCCGAGACGCTGCAAAAAGCGGCGGCGGCGCGCGATGCGCACCTGACCGAGCTAATGGGGCACGCGGAAGTGCAGGCGATTGGCGTGGGAGCGAGCTACGACAATCCGGCGGACGCAGCAGTGATTTTGTTTGTAGCGAAAGGGCAAGCGCGAACGGAATTGCCCGCACAAGTGAATGGCGTGCGGACGCGCATCATCGAAGGCGACGTGGCGGCGCGGCGCGGGGCGCTGACGCTGGATGAGAGTGCGCAATTGGAACGCGGATTTGCGGCGCCGCGGCAGGTGTATGCGATTGCGGAGACGGAAGTGACGCGCGCGAAAGCAGTGCAGGCGCTGCACGTGGAGGAATGGATGAAGAAGGCCGGCGTCCAGGGGGTGGGGATTACCTCGAGCGTGGACTCGCCAGGCGAAGCGGCACTGCTGATTTATCTGACTCGCGGAGTGGAACATCCAGCGATTCCCGCGGTGATCGATGGAGTGCGGACGCGAGTGCGCGAAGGCAGCCGGTTCAAAGCGGGATTGGGGTCGACGCCGGCTGGCGGTTCGTGCAAAGCGCCCAAGGGAGTGGCGTCGGTAGCGAGCAGCGCCACAACGAAGTAGCTTCAAACAAATTACGTAGCTTCAACAAAAGAAAGACAAGACTGTGGCTGGCAAGCCATTTCAGGCGAGCGCAGGAGTGTGTCCCGGCTCGCGACGGCGGCGATGTGTGCTAGGCTGCGTTTGACCAGCGAAATTGCAAAGGAGTTCTGAGCCATGGCGCATGCTGCAAATTTTTTGAAATTGGTGAATGACGCGAAGACTCGCGTGAAGGAAACGAATGTGGCGGACGTGAAGCGGCGCATCGATGCGGGGGAGAAGTTTATTTTGGTGGATGTGCGGGAAGACAATGAGTGGGTGCGCGGGCGCGCGGCGGGAGCGGTACATTTGGGCAAGGGGATTATCGAGCGGGACATCGAGCAGGCGGTGCCGGATCCGAAGAGCAAAGTGATTCTGTATTGCGGCGGGGGATTCCGGTCAGCGCTGGTGGCGGATAATCTGCAGAAGATGGGTTACACAAACGTGGAATCGATGGACGGCGGCTGGCGGGGCTGGGTGGAGGCGGGGCTGCCAACAGAGAAAGACTAGCTTCGGGCTAGTGAGACGGAGCGTAGAAATAATAATCGGCGGAGTAGGCGGCTTTGATTTCGGCGCCGCGGTGCGAATCGTCGCAACCCGAGGGTGGCGGCTGGCCGCCCTTGGTGTGGATCCGCTGGATGGAAGTTACGCTGGCGAGAATTCCTGCTCCTGAGTGACTAGCGGCGGTAAGCAGAAGCCACGGAATGTCGGTGGTATCGGGCGCGTCCTGGCGGACAGCGACTTTTCCGACGACTTCGCTGCCATCGTTGTGCTTCCACGCGGGACCGGCGTAGTGCTTGCCGATCGATTTATTGTTGGCGTCGAAGAGTTCGGCTTCCGGCCCTTTCAGCGTCCACACAAGTTTTTGATCGGCTGCGGCGCGGCAGGTGTAAACCTGAGATCCAGTGGCATGAACTTTCAGGACAAGTTGTTCCGCAGCGGGAGCGGCTAGTTTCTCGGGCACGTCTGGCCTGGGCGTTTGTTGCGCTCCGGCGAGCAAGAGAGGGAACAGAAATAGCAACAAGAAGAAACCACGCATAGCCGGACTCTAGCATAGACACGTCAAACTTCTTAGCGGGGAAACTTGGCTGGGGCGGAAGGATTCGAACCTTCACCGTCCACATTAACAGTGTGGTGTCCTACCAGTTGGACCACGCCCCAGCGGCGTGACGGAGTAGGCTCCGCCGTCAAGAGCGCAGCGGAGGGTATTGGTACGATAGCATGGCCCACGGGTTTTGCAGCGGGTCTAATGCAAACTAATATCGAGCAAAAGCTGGGCTTGGATGGAGCGGGAAATCACTCAAAAAGCCGAAAATGTCCGCGCCGGGCTCGCGACGTGGGAATTGCGAGGACCGAAATGGCAGAAAAATTCATTTTGAAACTTTCGGAGACATATGTCTGGTTTGTCGAGACGAAAGCGAAACATTTCTAGTAAACAAATTCTTCCAGCGTTGTTGCATTCCGGAAAGATTTGTTGGACACTATCGCGTCGTAACGACCCGAGTGTGCACTTCCCGGTCAATGAGTGGTGGATCCCCTAAAGCAGCGCTCCTTTTCCAGGGCGCTCCGCCGCACAAAGTGCAAAAGCGACCATGGCGCAGATTTTTCACCGTAGCACGAACTTCATCGCTCGATTCAGTGTGTTTGCCGGATTGCTGGTTGCCGGATTGGGTGTCGGCGGCGTGATCGGCATCGCGCGAACCCCCTATTGGACGAATCAAAACGTTTCCCGCGAGCAACCGGTGCAGTTCAGCCACAAGCATCATGTGGGAGACGACGGAATCGACTGCCGATACTGCCACACGGGTGTGGAGAGTTCGGCCACGGCGGGCATTCCTCCAACGAAAACCTGCATGAACTGCCACTCGGTGCTGTTCAACAACGCCGAATATCTGGAGCCGGTGCGCGCCAGCTACCGCACGGATAAATCGATCGAATGGGTAAAAGTCCACCGCCTCGCGGACTACGTGTATTTCAATCACAGCATTCACGTGAATAAAGGCGTGGGCTGTTCGACGTGCCACGGCACCGTGAACCAGATGCCGCTGATTTTTCAGGCCAGCACGCTGCAAATGCAGTGGTGCCTGGACTGCCACCGGAACACCGCGATGGCGCTCCGGCCCAAGGATCAAGTTTTCAATATGGACTGGAAAGCACCGGCCAATCAACAGGAAATCGGGGAAAAGTTCCAGGTCGAACGCAAGATTCGGACAGTGGAAGAGCTGACCAGCTGCTCGACCTGTCATCGCTAATGGACGGTATGCGCGCTCACGATCACGACGACGAGCACTTGCACCACGAACATGATTCCGCGCATGAGCCCAATGCGCACGATGCTCATGATTCTCATGACGCCGAGCTGACCGCCGGCGAGCACAAACTCGATCTGGCCACGGTGCGAGCGAAGCTGGCAACAAAAACCGGCAAGCAATACTGGCGAACCCTGGAAGAACTTTCTGACGACCCTCACTTCAGCGAGTTAATGCACCGTGAATTCCCGAAGCATGCGTCGGAATGGGACGATTCAGTCGACCGCCGCGATTTCCTAAAACTGATGGCGGCATCGCTGGCTTTTGCGGGCATGTCCGGCTGCGGACGCGCTCCGGAAGAGCACATCGTGCCGTACGTCAAGCAGCCGGACGGCATGGTGCTGGGCAAGCCGCTGTACTTTGCCACTTCGATGGCCTTTGGCGGCGACGCGCTGGGGCTACTGGTGGAAAGCCACGAAGGGCGCCCGACGAAAGTCGAAGGCAATCCGGACCATCCGTCGAGCTTGGGTGCGACTGACGCGATCGCGCAGGCGTCCGTGCTGAATCTATACGATCCGGACCGCGCGCAAGTGGTTACCTACCTCGGCGAGATTCGCAGTTGGGCACAATTTCTGGACAAAGCGTCGTCACTATCGGCGGCCATCAAGGCCACGAATGGCGCGGGCTTCCGCATTCTTACCGGCACAGTGACTTCACCAGTGCTCGGCGATCAGATTCAGGCGCTCCTGAAGCTGTATCCCAAAGCGAAATGGCACCAATGGGAACCCGCGGTTAGCGACGGCGCGCGCGAAGGCAGCAAACTGGCGTTCGGCCGCTACGTGAATCCGGTCTACCGGCTGGATAAGGCCGAAGTGATTCTGGCGCTCGATGCCGATTTCCTGGCCAGCGGGCCCGGGCACGTGCGGTATATGAAGGAATTTTACCGGCGCCGCCATTTGAACGGACCGGAAGACAAAATGAACCGGTTGTACGCGGTTGAGCCCACGCCGACGGTAACCGGCGCGACGGCTGACGACCGCTTGCCCCTGCGCGCGTCGGATGTGGACGCGTTCGCACGAGCACTGGCCGCCAAACTGGGCATCGCAGGCGGCGCGGCAGCCGCTCCGACCGGCGCCGACAAATTTCTGGAGGCGGTCGCCAAGGATTTGCAGGAGCATCGCGGCACATCGCTGGTAGTGGCAGGCGAACAGCAAACCGCGGCGGTGCACGCGCTGGCCCATGCGATTAACGCGGCTCTGGGCAACGCCGGCACGACCGTCTATTACACCGAGCCAGTCGAGGCGAATCCCGTCAATCAACTCGAGTCGCTCCGCGATCTCTGCGCGGACATGGACACAGGAAGAGTCGAAACCCTGCTGATCATCGGCGTGAATCCGGTGTACACCGCTCCGCACGACTTCGATTTCAAATCCAAATTGATGGCTTTTGTTCCAGGCAGCCGCGAGAAAAAGGTCAAGACTTCGATTTGCGTCAGCTCGCATTTCGATGAAACCGCGGACGATTGCGATTGGCACGTGGCGGAATCACATTTTCTGGAAACCTGGGGCGATGCGCGGGCATTTGACGGGACTTTGAGCATTGTCCAGCCGCTGATTGCATCGCTTTATCACACGCATTCGGCGCGCGAGGTGCTGGCCGCGTTCAGCGACAAGCCCGGCGTCTCGGATTACGATGCGCTACGCGAGCACGTGAAGGCCAAGTTCAAGCCCACTGCCTCCAATGAGGAATTCGAAAAGTTCTGGCGCAAGACGCTGAATGACGGTTTCGTGGCGAATTCCGCGCACGCGCCGCTCGCTGGTATGACCGCGAAGGCAAATGTTGCGAACCTGCCGCCAGTGAATGCAGCTCCCGCGGGCGAATACGAGTTTATCTTCCGGCCCGATCCTTGCGTCTACGACGGGCGTTTCGCGAACAACGGCTGGCTGCAGGAATTGCCCAAGCCGCTGACCAAACTCACCTGGGACAACGCCGCGTACGTCAGTCCCAAGACCAAAGACGATTTGAACCTGGGCTACCAGAAGGTGGCAGCGCGCGGCGGAGAGCACGGCCAGATCGTTGCGGACGTGGTGGACATTTCGCTTTCGCAAAGCAAGGTGTCGGCGGCGGTGTGGGTCGTTCCCGGCCAGGCGGAAGGCGTAGTGGTGCTGCCGCTGGGCTATGGACGCAGCAAAGCCGGCTACACCGGAACCAACAAAGGCTTCAACGCCTACGTCGTGCGGACTTCCAGCGCGCTGTGGACGGCGTCGGGCAAGGACATCAAACCAACCGGCGAACGCTACTCCATGGCGTGCACCCAGTATCACTTCAACATGGAAGGCCGCAAGATCCTCAGCTCCGGCACACTCGAGGAGTACCGCAAGAATCCGGCGTTCGCGCATGAAGAAGACGAGCAGCCGCCCAAGGAATTGTCGCTGTACGAGAATTTCGACTACAGCAAGAAGCAAGCCTGGTCGATGGCCATCGACCTGAACAAATGCAACGGCTGCAATGCCTGCGTGGTGGCTTGCCAGTCTGAAAACAATATTCCGGTGGTCGGCAAAGACCAGGTGATGCGCGGGCGGGAAATGCACTGGATTCGCATCGACCGCTATTATCTGGCCAAGACCGAGACCAACGATCCGACCACCCATTACGATCCGGAAACGAAAAAAGACGTGCTGGCCAATCCGCCGACATTCTTCCAGCCGGTGCCATGCCAGCAGTGTGAAAACGCCCCGTGCGAACAGGTTTGCCCGGTGGGCGCAACGGTGCACAGCGCCGAAGGCCTGAACGACATGGTCTACAACCGCTGCATCGGCACGCGCTATTGCTCGAATAACTGCCCCTATAAAGTCCGCCGCTTCAACTTCCTGCTCTTCCAGGACTGGGAAACGCCACAATTCAAGATGATGCGCAATCCCGACGTCAGCATCCGCAGCCGCGGCGTCATGGAGAAGTGCACCTACTGCGTGCAGCGCATCACCGTCGCCCGCATCGATTCCGAACGCGAGGAACGCGCCATCCAGGACGGCGAAATCCAGACGGCGTGCCAGCAAGCTTGCCCGTCGAACGCCATTGTGTTCGGCAATATTAACGACCCCAACAGCAAAGTCTCGAAACTGAAAGCCCAGGCCCGCAACTACAGCATGTTGGCCGAGTTGAACACGCGCCCCCGGACCACGTATCTGGCCGAGGTGCGCAACCCGAATCCGCAACTCGAAAGCCCAGAGCATGCTCTGGAGCACGGTTAAGACATGAGCACCGATCACGCGATCGCGTTAGCAGAAGAAGACCGCGAAATTCCCGTCCTCGAGCCGGGTCACGATATGGCCAGCATCACGGCCAAGATTAGTGACATCGTTCTCGAGCGGCCGCTCTCCATCGGTTGGGTGGCGGGCGTCATGTTCTGCTCCGCCATTGTGCTCATGTTGGGCACGGCCGTCACCTATTTGTTTTTCAAGGGCACCGGCATCTGGGGCATCAACATCCCCGTCGGCTGGGGATTTGCCATCGTCAATTTCGTCTGGTGGATCGGCATCGGCCACGCGGGCACGCTGATTTCCGCCATCCTGCATCTGCTGCGGCAATCTTGGCGCAACTCCATCAACCGCTTTGCCGAGGCCATGACGCTGTTCGCCGTGATGTGCGCGGGCCTGTTCCCGCTGATTCACACCGGGCGCCCGTGGCTGGCCTACTGGATGTTCCCCATCCCGAACACGATGGCCTACTGGCCGCAGTTCCGCAGCCCTCTGCTGTGGGATGTGTTCGCGGTCTCGACCTACGGGACGATTTCCCTGGTTTTCTGGTACACCGGCCTCATCCCCGACCTGGCCACTCTGCGCGACCGCGCCAGCAACAAATACATCCGCATGATCTACGGCGCCCTGGCCATGGGCTGGCGCGGCGAAGCCCGGCACTGGGAGCGCTATGAAAGCGCCTATCTTTTATTAGCGGGGCTCTCGACGCCGCTGGTTCTCTCCGTCCACACGGTCGTAAGTTTCGACTTCGCAATTTCTATCATGCCGGGCTGGCATACCACGGTCTTCCCGCCCTACTTCGTCGCCGGTGCCATCTACTCCGGCTTCGCCATGGTGTTGATCCTCTGTATTCCCGTGCGCGCGGTCTACAACCTGAAAGACATGATCACGCTACGGCACCTGGAAAATGCCGCCAAGGTCATGCTCGCGACCGGCCTCATCGTCGCTTACGGCTACATTCTCGAAATCTATATGGCCTGGTACGCCGGGCCGAAATCGATTGACTGGTTCACGGTGCACAACCGCTTCTTCGGGCCCTACGCCGGCCCCTATTGGGCACTCTGGATCTGCAACATCATTACCCCGCAGGTGCTGTGGATCAAGTCTGTGCGCCGCAGCCCATTCTGGCTCTTCATCATCTCGCTGGTGGTGCTGGTCGGCATGTGGCTGGAGCGCTTCGTCATCATCATCCTCAGCCTGCACCGCGACTTCGTGCCTTCATCCTGGGGCATGTACTACCCAACGAAGTGGGATTGGATGACCTACATCGGCACTCTCGGCCTGTTTGTGACCATGATCTTCCTGTTCTGCCGCGTGCTGCCTGTGATTTCCATTTTTGAAATCCGCATGCTGCTGCCAGAGTCGCATGTTCATCCTGTAGGCGCTCACCCTGTGGACGCCAAGCATGCCGGAGCTCCGCAGTTGGAGGGCAAACATTAAATGAGCGCCCTCAGCGGATTGTTGGCGGAGTTCGAATCGGCCTCGGAACTTGTCGCGGCCGCGAAAACGACCCACCGCTCCGGCTACAACGACATCGAAGCCTACAGCCCATTCCCCGTGCACGGCCTGGGCGAAGCCATTGGCTTCACCAAGAACCGCGTGCCGCTGGTGGTCCTGATCGGCGGCATCGTCGGTGCTTGCACCGGCTACGGCTTGCAGTACTGGGTTTCAGCCATCACCTATCCCATCAACATCGGCGGCCGCCCGCTGAATTCCTGGCCGTCGTTCGTTATCATCACGTTCGAACTCACCGTCTTGTTTGCGGGCCTTTCCGCTGTGGCGGGCATGCTGGCCCTGAATGACCTGCCGCGGCCGCACCACCCCGTATTCAACGTGAAACAGTTCGAGCGCGCTTCGCAGGACCGCTTCTTCCTCTGCGTCTTCGCCGCCGACCCGAAGTTCGACGCCGCTGAAACGCGGCGCTTTCTCGAAGCTCTGAAGCCTATCTCCATTGCGGACGTGCCCGATGAATAACCTGACGGGCTGCCGCAAAACATTTAGCTTCGGCCTTCTGGCCGTGCTGGCCGTAACCTCGGCCTGTCGCCAGGACATGCACGACCAGCCGCGCTTCAAGCCGCAGGCGCGCAACGATTTCTTCCCCGACCTGCGCTCGGCGCGCGAGCCGGTGGATGGCACGGTGGCCCGCGGCCAGTTGCATGAGGACACTTATCTCTACACCGGCAAAATCGGCAACAACCCGGGCGACGCGTTTCCCTTTCCGGTTACGCAACAGGTGCTCGAGCGCGGCCGGCAGCGCTACAATATTTTCTGTGCGCCCTGCCACTCGCGCGTGGGCGATGGCAAAGGCATGATCCCGTCGCGCGGATTCAGCCGCATGCCTCCGTCGTACCACATTGAGCGCCTCCAGAAAGCTCCGGCGGGATACTTCTTCGACGTCATCACAAACGGATTGGGCATCATGCAAGGCTATTCCGCGCAGATTCCGGCGCAAGACCGCTGGGCCATCATCGCCTACATCCGCGCCCTGCAACTCAGCCAGAACGCGAGCTCCGCCGACCTGCCTTCGGGTCAGACCGTGCCCAGCGCGCCACCGAATTTCAAAGGCGATGCGCCTTCGGGAGCGAGCCCGGTGAAGCCCGCGGTGGTGACGGAAGAAAAGAAAGAAGGAGGCGCGGAATGAGCACCTTGGCCCGCCTCAACGCAACCGACTTCGCCGTCCCCGCCGCCGTCGAAAAGATTCGCAGCCGGTCTATGGTGGTGGGCGTCGGCGGCGCAGTGCTGGCGCTCATCGGCTATGTCACCGCGCCGGACCAGTTCTTTCGCGCTTACCTGCTGGCCTTTATGCTGTGGCTGGGCGTTTCGCTAGGATCGCTGGGCCTGCTGATCATCATTCATCTGACCAACGGCCGTTGGGGTCTGGTAATCCGCCGCATTCTTGAAGCCGCCGCCAAGAATTTCTGGTTCATGGCGATCCTGTTCGTGCCGCTGTGTGCCGGCATTCCCCATCTCTATCCGTGGGCCAGCGCCGCAGCGCGCAGCGAGAACGAGGGTCTGCGTTGGATTCACGACGTCTACCTCGATCCAACGCAGTACATCGTCCGCGGTCTTATTTACTTCGCTATCTGGGGTGGCCTGACCTACTTCTTTACCAAGTGGTCGGCCGAACAGGATACAGAAGGCAATCGCAGCCACAGCCGCAGCGGCGCTCTCGCCGGCCCGGGCGCCCTGCTCTTTGGCTTCACCGTGACCTTCAGCGCCGTCGATTGGGTCATGTCGCTCAGCTACAGCTGGACGTCAACCATCTACGGCCTCATCTTCCTGATCGGCCAACTGCTCTCCGCAATAAGCCTTGCCACGATCGTGGCGGTTATTCTTGCCCGCTACGAGCCCATGAAGTCGATCCTCAACATCGACCACCTGCACGACTACGGCAAATGGATGCTGGCCTTCACCATGGTCTGGGCCTACTTCTCGTTCTCGCAATGGGTCATCATGTGGGCCGGCAACCTGCCGGAAGAAATCGTCTGGTACCGCATGCGTCTGCACGGCGGCTGGCAATACTTCAGCCTCTTCGTGGCCCTGTTCACCTTCGTTTTCCCCTTCATCCGCCTGCTGTCAGCGCAGTTGAAGAAGGACAAGAGCACCCTCGTCACTACTGCCTGCTGGCTGTTCATCATGCGCTACTTCGACCTCTACTGGCAGGTCATGCCGATCCTTTCGGCC
>Ga0137403_10003958_pt1 | contig 17579 bp, 14 predicted proteins | sample CZOMad2_1_16fung_FD_122057 | JGI IMG/M metagenome (GOLD analysis project Ga0137403, IMG submission 122057) | Vadose zone soil fungal communities from Angelo Coast Range Reserve, California, USA - CZOMad2_1_16fungal (Hybrid Assembly) | ecosystem: Environmental > Terrestrial > Soil > Vadose zone...
GCAAATTCCACCAGCATGATGGCGTTCTTGGTCACGATGCCCATCAGCATCAGGATTCCGATCCACACCGGCGTCGTGAGCTGCTTGCCGGTCACCAGCAGCGCCACGATCGCGCCGCCGATCGAGAGCGGCAGTGAGAACAGGATGGTGATCGGCTGCAGGAAGGTTCCAAACAACAGCACCAGCACCGCGTAAACCATCATCAGCCCGGCCGTGATGGCGGTGGCAAAACCGGCCGACAATTCGTTCAGGCTTTCGGCATCGCCCGACGGGTTCACCGTCACGCCCTTGGGCAGGCTTTTCATCACCGGAAGTTCGTAGATCTTCTTGGTGGCGTCACCGAGCGCCGCCGTGCCGACCAGGTCAGCCGCCACGGTGGCCTGCCGCTCCCGGTCATAGCGGTTGATGCTGGTGGGGCCCTGGTCGAGCTTGATGTCGGCGACGACGGACAGCGGCACGCCGCCGCGGCCGCCGCCGAGCGGCACTCGCAACTGGTCGAGAATTTGCAGATTGCCGCGCGCGCCGTCCTCGAGCTGGACACGGATCGGCACTTGCCGGTCGCCGGCATCGAATTTGGCGAGCGCCGGGCCGACATCGCCGATGGTGGCGACGCGAATGGTCTCCGACAGGCTTTCGGTGGAGACGCCGAGCCGTGCGGCGAGATCCGCCCGCGGCTGGATGCGAAGCTCCGGACGGTCGAGCGAGGTCTCCGAGATCACATTGGCGATCAGCGGAATTCGCTTCATCTGGTTGGCGAGTTCGCTGGCGACATTGTTGACGATATTGCTGTCGGCGCCGGTGACGACCAGCGAGATCGCGCGCAGGCCGTTCTCGTCGAGGAACCAGAACCGGATATCGGGAACGTTTTCGAGTTCACGGCCGATTTCGAGCTCGAGCTCGCGCTGGGTGATCTTGCGATCGGTCTTTGGCGTGTAGTTGATGATCAGCGCGGCACGGCGTACTTCGAAGGTCCCCGGCGGTACCCGACCGCCGTCGACGAATACGTTTTTGACCTCCTGCCGCTTGCGCAGGCGCGTGACGATTTCTTCGGTGACCTTCTCGGTATAGGCGAGCTGCGAGCCGGGCGGCAGCTCCATCGCCAGCAGCGAGCGCGCGGTGTCCTGCGCCGGCAGGAAGCCCTGCGGCAGCAGTGTGATGCTCCAGATCGAAGCTGCGAAAATGCCAAAGCCGATCAGCACGGTGATGAAGTAATGCTTCACCGACCAGGTCACGAGCCGCGTATAGGTCTGCAGCACCCGTCCCGGCGGCGGGTCGTCATGCGGATGATCTTTCAGGAAGTAGGCGGCGAGCACCGGCGTGACGAACCGCGCGGCCAGCAGCGAGAAGAACACCTGGACAGAAACCGTGATGCCGAATTGCTTGAAGAATTGCCCGGCGATCCCGGACATGAAGCTCGCGGGCGCGAAGATCGCGATGATGGTCAGCGAGATCGCGATGACGGCGAGTCCGATTTCGTCGGCGGCTTCAAGAGCTGCGCGATAGGGCGACTTGCCCATCCGCATGTGGCGCACGATGTTCTCGATCTCGACGATGGCATCGTCGACCAGAATACCGGTCGATAGCGTGATGGCGAGGAAGCTGACGAGGTTTAGCGAAAATCCCAGAATGTCCATCGCCCAGAATGCCGGAAAGATCGACAGCGGCAGCGAGATCGCGGCGATGATGGTGGCGCGGATATCGCGCAGGAACAAAAGCACGATGATGACGGCGAGAATGGCGCCTTCGAACAGGGTCGAGATCGCGGCCTCGTAGTTGCCCTTGGTGTATTCCACCGAGGTGTCGATCAGCTTGAGGTCGACGTCGGGATGCGCAATTTTCAGCGCGTCGATGCGCTTCTGTACGGCGGCGGCGACCACCACGTCGCTGGCGCCTTTCGAACGTTTGATGCCGAGCGCCACCACCGGCTCACCGTTGAAGCGGGCGAAGGTGCGGCGGTCGGCGATGGTGTCGGTGACCGTTCCCAGATCGTCAAGACGGACTTCGCCGCCGGTCGGCAGGCTGATCATGGTTCCGGCGAGATCGTTGAGGGTCTTGGCGCCGGCAAGCGTGCGGATCGCCTGGTCGTTCTTTCCGATTTCGGCGCGGCCCCCGGCCAGATCGACATTGGTGCCGCGCAGGCGGTGGCTGACATCGACCGCGGTGAGCCCTGCGGCCTGTAGCCGGTCGGGATCGAGTGAGACGAGAATTTCGCGTTCGACACCGCCGATACGCTCGACCTGGGCAACGTTGCGCACGCCCTGCAGCGCGCGCTTGACGACGTCGTCGACGAAATAGGACAACTGCTCGGGCGTCTTGCCGGGCGAGATCGCGGCATAGGTGACGATCGGCAGGCCGATCACGTCGACGCGCTGGATCAGCGGCTCGGTGACGTTTTGCGGCAGGTTGGCGCGCACCCGCGTCACCGCGTCCTTGACGTCGTTCAGCGCGCGGTCGGTGTTGGTCTCAAGCGCGAACTGGATCGTCGTCAACGACAGTCCATCGGTGATCGAGGATGAAATGTGCCGCACACCCTCGACGCCCGACACGCCGTCTTCGATGGTCTTGGTGACCTGCGATTCAAGCTCGGCTGGCGCCGCGCCGAATTGCGATACGGCGACCGAGATCACCGGAATATCGGCGCTCGGCAGCCGCGTCACCGCGAGCTTGGTGAAGCTGACCCATCCGAGCACCAAGAGGATGATCGAAAACACGATGGAAGGCAGCGGATTGCGGATCGACCATGCCGAAATATTCATAGCCATCAGCGTACCCGCGTTCGATCGAGTTCCTCGGCGAACATGGTCTTGATCTGGTCGCCGTCATGCAGCGAGGAGCCAGCGTCGGCCACCACGATTTCGCCGACGTCGAGGCCCTCAAGGATTTCCGTTGACGTGTCGGACACCAGGCCAACCCGAACTCTTCGCGTCTCAACGATATTCCCTTTGACCACCTGAACCGTCAGATGGTCAATGGCGGTGCGCGGGATGGCAACGCCGCAGCTGCGCTTGGCGTCGATGCTGGCCTGGGCGAACATGCCGATCTTGAGCGAGGGATTGTTGGTCAGGGTGATCCTGACATGGCCGAGCTGGGTGGTGCGATCGATCTGGGGCGAAACCAGCCTGACGCGCCCGACGATATCCGGTCCGTTGTCCCGGCTGATACGCACGGTCGCGCCGGAATTGAGCTTCATCATGTGGACCGCGGGTACTTCGGCATCGAGGTCGACCTCGTTGTTGACGGCAATGCGGAACATCGGGCCGGCCTGGGGCGAAGCCGGGGCGCCGACGATCGTGTTGACCTGGGTAAGGAGTCCGGCGGCCGGTGCGCGCAGCGAGGCCGGCCGTGAGCCGCCACCGGCCGGTTGCGCCGGTGGCGTGGTCAATCGCGCGAGTTCCTGATTCTCTGTGACCATTTCACCTTCGCGGACCAACAGATCGGCAACCTTGGATCCCTCCTGGTCGACCCCGACCACCGCTTCCCGGCGCGGCACGACAAATCCGGTGACCCGCACCAGGTCGGAGAAGCATGCATTGGTGGATTTCGTGACGATGACCAGGGCGTTGCTCGGCGTGTCCTTCTCTTCCGGACGGGAGCGGTGCTCAAACCAGTACCAGACACCGCCAAGCACCGCGAAAACGGCCACCGCTAGCGCTGGTTTGAGATATTCGGAAAGCGTCATCGCGCGATCAATCCAGATCTATCGTCGAGGGAGTGGTAACGAGCGCAAATGGTATTAGATCGCAGCGGCCCACTCAATTCCATCCCCGTCATTCATTTGTTTTCGTCATGCCCGGGCTTGTCCCGGGCATCCACGTCTTCGCTTCACCTAGACAAGGAAGACGTGGATGGCCGGGACAAGCCCGGCCATGACTCAATTCGCTCTTCGGAATCCGAACGAATAGGCGCCCGATGGCCGTTCACTTGGATGCAGTGGCCTTGTTTTCCATGTTCACGACCTGGACGCGGCGGTTCACTTCCGCCGTCGGGTGGGCCGAGTCCTTCAGCTTGGTCTTTCCGTATCCGACCGTTACGAGGTCGGTGCCGGCAATAGCGAATTTTTTGACCAGATGACGCTTGATCGAATCGGCGCGGCGCTCCGAAAGGTCCTGGTTGTAGGTCTCGCCGCCTACGGCGTCGGTATGACCAGCGACGATAAAGGTCGAGCCCTTCAGATCGGGATTGGAAAGCGCCCGCCCCAAAGCCTGCACCGAGGGCAATGACTTGCCGCTGATATCGGGTGAGTTGTAGTCGAAGTTGATTTCAAGATCGATCTTCGGCTTGTCCTTGACGATGGTGGCGATTTCCTCGCGCTCCGTGACCGAAAGCGAGCGCGTGGGCCGGTTACGCAGCGTCTGCACGAAACGCCCCTCGGCGGCGGCCCCCGCCGGATCGGTCTGGGTCTGCGGTCCCGCCGAGAGTCCTCTGGTCGAAAGTTCCTTGACCGGCGTCAGCGCCCGCAGGATCTGATCCTCAGTGACGTCCTCGGCGGCTGTGGCCACGCCGATCGAGAGCGCGGCGCTGATCGTCAGCAGTGAAAGGAACGTGATAAGACTTTTCTCTCGTGAAATCTTCGACATTGCCAGCCCCTCCTCCGCACGTTGCGCGATTGCAATGGATTTTCCAATCAGCCGTTGCCAGTAAAACCCCAATCGGCCGCGGCTTTTTTCTCATTTGTCGTTGCGCCCGCTCCGAGGTTCGCGGAGGCCCGCCGTCAACCTAAATTATTGTCAACGCACGCCGTAATCCGCAAATTCCTTGACGATATTCGGATCCATGGCCTTCGCATTGGCGATGTCCACCTCGCCCTCCGCGACTGCTCCGTTGCGCTGCTTGGCAAGTCCCCGCCCGTATAGCGACGACGTCAGCCGCGGATTTATCTTCAGGGCGGCGTCAAAATCGGCGATCGCGTTTTTGGCCTGCCCGCTCTTGAGGTTGACAAGACCACGGCTGTCGAGGGCATCGACGAAATTCGGGCGCAGCCGCAGCGCCTCATTGCAATCCCGCAGCGCCGACAGCAACTCGCCGATCACCGTGCGGGCCCAGCAGCGGTTGTTATAGGCTTCGACGTCCTTCGGATTGAGCCGCAGCGAGTTATCGAAGTCCTTGATGGCGAGATCGTACGCGCCCTTGCTGGCATAGACCTGCCCGCGCCGGTAGAGCGCGCCGGCATCGTCGGGATTATCGGCAAGCCTGGCGGTCAGGCTCTTGATCGTCGGGTCGTCAGCGAGCGAAGGCTGCTGCGGCGCTGGCAGCGGCGTCGCATCGGCTTTTGGTGGGTTTTGCGCCGGCTTTTCGGGCGGAAGCAGGACAGGGGTATCAGCCTTCGCAGGCGGCGGCGGTGGCGTCGCATCGGCTTTTGGTGGGTTTTGGGCCGGCTTGTCGGGCGGACGCAGGACGGGAGTCTCGGCCTTCGCCGGCGGTGGCAGCGGCGGGGGGTCCACGCGGGGCGGTGTCGGCGGAGGCGGAGGTTCTGGAATCGGTGGTTGGGGAAGTGCCGCGACAGGGCCGGGAGGCCGCGCGCCTGGAATGAACGAGAAGTCCTCGGCCAGCGATGATGAAATCCACGGCACCTGCTCGCCGCGGGATGCGCGGGTGACGCCGACACGGGTCCGGTTCAGCGTCTCCTCCGCCATCAGGTCGGGAGCGCGAATTTCCTTGAGCAGCCCCTGAACGAACAGACTGTGATCGCCGCCATTGTCGGAGATGACGGAGCTAAGCGCCGCCGAGTACATCACCAGCGTTCCGTTCGGCGCGATCACGGGTGCGAGGCCAGCGGAGAAGCTCCGGAACCGGCGCTCGAATGGATTGCGCCTGGAGGCGTCGATCAGCGCGATCTTGACGCCAGCACCGCGATTGTTGATTTCGCCCAGCACCACCTCCAGGCTGAAGCCGTCGCGACGGACATCCGGCTCGGTCCAGATCTGCGCATCGACCGGAATCATGTAGCTTTGGCGGTTGGACTGGATGCCAAAGCCGCTGAAGAAGACCAGCGCGACGCTGCCGGGCTTGATATGACCATAGAGCCGCTCGAATGCGCGGTGCATCCCGTCGCCGGTCAGATTCTCGCCGATCTCGACCGTAAAGCCGTCGCGCTTGAGCTCGTCGGCGATGTCGCGGGCGTCGTTGATGGGCTCCTTCAGGGGCGCGTCTGCGTCGGGATATTTGGCGTTGCCGATGACAAGGGCAAACCGGTCGGCGGCGGTGGCGGCCGACGCGAAAAGCGGCGCGATCGACAGGGTTAAAAGGGCAATCAATGCAAGGCGGATTCTCATACGGCGTCAGTCCAGCCAAAAAAGGCGCCGATCCCAGCGTGCGCCCGGCGACCTTACCCCACGAAAATCGCATTATCAAACCAGGCCCGCAAGCGCTGTCAACGCGTGCGAAAGCCGCAAATACGCGACGATTTACCGCGATAGGCTTGCGCGCCGTGCCTGTTCAGAGCCGGCCGCCAAGGCCAGCCAACTCAGCGATCGCGGCATTTGGCGGCGGGCCACAAATGTTGCGGACATGTGAAAAGAACGATCGATGGTGTCTTTGCCAATTACGGAGAGCCGGCGTTTCATAGCCCCTGCTAACCGATAGGGGTTTGACCTTTTCGCACGGCGATGGCTTGCTGCGGTCAGTCAATCACTGAAGAAAAAGTTCAACCGATGGAAAACGCCTACGAAATCTATGCGCTTCGCTACGCGACGATGTCGCCACGCACCCCCCATATGAATTACCTGTCGCCGGACCCGCACGAGACCGCGGCGTCGGACCTTGATTATTTCGTCTGGCTGATCCGGGGCGGCGGCCGCGATATTCTGGTTGATACCGGTTTCAATGCGGAGGAAGCGGGCTTGCGAAACCGCAAGCTCACGCTCAATCCGGTGGATGCGCTGGCGCGGTTCGGTGTCAGTACCGGTGCGATCAGGGACGTCGTCGTCACTCACATGCATTACGACCATGCCGGCAATCTCGACCTGTTTCCGAACGCGCGATTTCATTTGCAGGACCGCGAGATGAGCTACGCCACCGGGCGCTGCATGTGCTTTGGCGCCCTGCGTCATCCGTTTTCAGTAGAACATGTGACGCTGATGGTGCGCCACGTCTACGGTGAGCGCGTCATTTTTCATTCTGGCGATGGCGAAGTCGCGCCCGGCGTCACCGTGCATCGCGTCGGCGGTCATTCCGACGGATTACAGGTGGTGCGGGTCGAGACCGCGCGCGGGCCGGTGGTGCTGGCGTCGGATGCGGCGCACTACTACGGCAATCTGCATCGCCGCAGTCCGTTTCCGATCGTCTACAACATCGGCGACATGTGCCAGGGCTGGGAAATCGTCGAGCGCCTCGCCGGTCATCCCGATCGCATCATCCCGGGCCACGATCCGCTGGTTGCCGCGATCTACCCGCGCGCCAGCGACAAGGTCGATGCCTATTCGTTGCACCTGCAGCCGTCGCGCTCATTCGCAAAATAGCCGCCGGTGTTCGGCAACACAGAGCCTTGATCGAATCGGAGTTAGCCATGATCACCCGTTTTCCCGGCCTCACGCCAACACGCAGCCGTGCCGTCGTTCACGGCGATCTCGTGTTCACGGTGGCGGTCGCGCCCGATCCGGTCACCTCCTCGATGTACGAGCAGAGCACCAAAGCGCTTCGCCGCGTCGACGAGAGCCTTGCATTGTGCGGCACCGACAAGAGCAAGATCTTGTCGGCCATCGTCTACATCGCCGACATGGCACGGAAGGCCGAGATGAACCGCGCCTGGGACGAATGGGTCGACGCCGCCAATCCGCCGATGCGGGCCTGCATCGGCGTCGATCTCGAACCGCCGCATATCGTGGAGATCGTGGTGACGGCGGCGAAGTGAATTACTTTCGTCATTCCGGGGCGACGCGAAGCATCGAACCCGGAATCTCGAGATTCCCCGATGCGCAATTGCGCATCTGAGGCCTGGTCCTTCGGACCATCCTGGAATGACAGGTAAACCCCTTAGTAACACTCCCCCTCGTCCGCTCGCTCATTCGTCCGCACAAGGCCAAGGCTGCTCTCGATCTTGCCGAGCAGGCGCGCGAAGTCGGTTTGCTCCTTCGCGCTGAGACACAGCATGATCTCACGTTCCTTGCGCAGCAGGCGCGGGATCAGTCTTTCGTACAGCGCTCTTCCTTTCCGCGTCATCCGCAAGGTGAACTCGCGGCGATCGTCCTTATTCTCGACCCGTTCCACGAGCTGCCGCGTCATCAGCGCGGTGACGGCGCGGCTGATGGTGGATTTGTGGGTCCGCGTGCAATGCGCAATGTACTGCGCGCTGCATGCCTGGTTGCGGAAGCCAAGCGTGGCCAGCACCCGCCATTCCGGGATATCCAGCCCGTAGCGCTCCTGATACTCGCTGGACAGCGCGGCGGAGACCTCGGCCGCCAGCCGGTTCAGGCGGAACGGCACAAATTTGAAGAGATCGAGGCGGGGGCCTGTTTGGGAAGCATTCTCCCCGCGCAAGGGCGCGCGAACTTCGCTCGAAGGCGCTTTTGGCAAAAATCGCTCCAATTTGAGTTGACGGCGGAACGCGCACGGAGTTTAGATAGTTGCAGATGCGACTATCATAGCGGGGGCAGTGCCCCTTGGCCAGAGCGAGCATGGCGCAGTCCAGGTTCCAGTCATCCAAAGTCCAGTCCGAGGCCCAGTTCGGCTATCGTCGCCACGCCGATCAGGATCGGACCGGTGGCAGCATGGCGGAATATCCGGTCGTGGTGATCGGCGCCGGGCCGGTCGGGCTATCGCTTGCGATCGATCTGGCGCAGCGTGGCCAGGGCGTCGTGCTGCTCGACGATGCCGACCGGATCGGCGAGGGCTCGCGCGCGATCTGCTTTTCGAAGCGTTCGCTCGAATTCTGGGACCGGCTCGGTATCGGCCAGCGCATGGTCGACAAGGGTGTTGTGTGGTGCGTCGGCAAGATCTTTCACAGCACCTCGCAGCTTTATCAGTTCGATCTGTTGCCGGAGCAGGGTCACAAGCGGCCTGCCTTCATCAATCTCCAGCAGTTTTATGCCGAGGGCTATCTGGTCGATCGCGTGCGGGAACTCGCGGGCGTCGACTTGCGCTGGCGCAACAAGGTGATCGCGCTGGAGCAGCGTAACGACCACGCCATCCTGACGGTCGAGACGCCCGACGGACCCTACCGGATCGGCGCCAATTATGTCGTGGCCTGCGACGGCGCCCGATCGTCGTTGCGGCAAATGGTGGGCGCGCAATTTGCAGGAAAAGTCTTCGAGGATCAGTTCCTGATCGCCGACGTCAGGATGACCGCGGAATTTCCGACCGAGCGCTGGTTCTGGTTCGATCCGCCGTTTCATGCCGGGCGGTCGGCGTTGCTGCACAAGCAGCCCGATGACATCTGGCGCATCGACCTGCAGCTCAACCCGGACGCGGACCCAGTCGCCGAGAAGAAACCTGAGAATGTGCGGCCACGGATCGCGCGCATGCTCGGGCATGACAAGTTCGATTTCGAGTGGATTTCGCTTTACAAATTCCAGTGCCGCCGAATGGATAAATTCATCCACGGCCGCGTGATATTTGCCGGCGACGCCGCGCATCAGGTCTCGCCGTTCGGGGCGCGGGGAGCCAATTCAGGCCTGGAAGATGCGGAGAATCTCGCCTGGAAACTAGACCGCGTGCTGAGGAAGGTCTCGCCGGAAGCATTGCTCGAAAGTTATCACGTCGAGCGCAGCATGGCGGCCGACGAGAACATCCGGGAATCGACTCGATCGACCGATTTCATGGCGCCCGCTACGCGTCAGGAGGCGCGGTTGCGCAAGGCGGTGCTGTCGCTTGCCAGGGAAACCGAATTCGGCAAGCGCATGATCAATGGCGGAAGGCTTTCGGTTCCCTCGATCTATGACTCACCGCTTTCAACCGCTGATCGCGATCTGTGGCGCGGAGGCCCGCGGCCCGGCGCCTCGATGCCCGATGCGCCGATCACCGCGCCGGCCGGCGAAACCGTGTATCTGACCGACGCCTTCATCAAGTGCGGAACGCGGTTCACCCTGCTTGAATTTGTGAACGGCGCTATGGTCGATCCGCCCGATGGTCTCGGTGTGATCCGTATCGGCGGCGACGCCGGCTTTTCCGATTCAACGGGGCTTACGGCTGTACGCTACGATGCCGAGCCTGGCACCGCCTATCTGCTGCGCCCCGACGGCTATGTCGCCGCACGTTTTCGGCATCCGACACGAATCGCACTCGACGCCGCCTTGGCGCGCGCCGCCGGCAACGACTGAGGTCTCCATGGCATTGTCGACCCGCTCGAATTTCGCCAAGCCGGACGATGCGTATCGCGCCATCGTCGAAGCCCATCGCGGATTGAGCGAGGCGCAAAGTGCCGATCTCGACGCGGCGCTGGTCCTCATTCTTGCCAATCATATCGGCGATATAGACGTGCTGCATGAAGCGATTGCGCTGGCGAAGCGGAGGATGCTGGAAGCCAGTCAGCAGCAACAACAACAATAACAGCAACAGCAGTAGTGGTATGAATATGCCCAAAGGCTCCTCGCAATGACGGGGGAAGAGTTGCCGCGAAGGATTCGAGTTAATGACAAAAGGTTTCGCATCCACGACCGATATGGCCGAGAAGAAGATCACCTTCTCCGAGATCGGCGCCGATCTCTATGCCTTCACCGCGGAGGGTGATCCCAATTCGGCCGTCATCGTCGGCGATGACGGCTGCATCGTGTTCGACGCGCAGGCGACACCGGCGATGGCCAACGAGGTGATCGAGCGGGTGCACACCGTCACCGACAAGCCGATCAAATATGTGGTACTGTCGCATTATCACGCGGTGCGGGTGCTTGGGGCGTCGGCCTACAAGGCGCAAGCCGTGATCGCCTCGCAGGAAACCCGCCGGCTGATCGAGGAGCGCGGCCAGCAGGATTGGGATTCCGAATATGGCCGCTTCCCGCGTCTGTTCCAGGATGCGCAAAGCATTCCCGGCCTGACCTGGCCGACGCTGACGTTCGAAGGTGACATGTCGATTTATCTCGGGAAGCGCGAGGTGCGATTGATGCAGCTCGGCGCGGGACATACCTCCGGCGATATCGTGGCCTGGGTGCCGGATGCGGAAGTGATGTTTTCCGGCGACCTGATCGAGTACCATTCGGCCTGTTATTGCGGCGACGCATATTTGCGCGAATGGCCGGCGACGCTGAACGAAATTCGCGCCTTCAATCCGAAGGCGATCGCGCCCGGGCGCGGCGATGCGCTCAAGGGACTTTCAACCGGCCGCGAGGCGATCGCGATGACGCGCGATTTCGTCACCACGCTCTATGGCGCAGCGGAAGCGTCGGTCGCCCAGGGCCGTAACCTCAAGGAGACCATGGCGGCGACGCGCGAAATGATGGACCCGAAATTCCAGAATTTTGCGATCTACGAGCACTGTCTGCCGTTCAACGTCTCGCGGGCCTTCGACGAAGCATCGGGAATAGACGACCCCGTGATCTGGACCGCCGAGCGCGACCTTCAAATGTGGGCTGCCTTGCAAGGAGGATGACCATGAATATCAACACTTCGCCGGATGTGATCAGCCGCAGCACCGTCGGCATCACGCCGGGCTACATGTCCGGATTCGGCAACAGTTTTGAAACCGAGGCACTGCCCGGCGCATTGCCGATCGGACGCAATTCGCCGCAACGCTGCGCCTACGGGCTTTACGCCGAACAGCTGTCCGGTTCGCCTTTCACCGCACCTCGCGGCAGCAACGAACGCTCCTGGCTCTACCGGATCCGGCCTTCGGTCAGGCACTCCGGCCGCTTCGCCAAGGTCGATGCCGGGCTGTGGCGCACCGCGCCGTGCCATGAGCAGGAGCTTTCGATCGCGCAACTGCGCTGGGATCCGACGCCGATCCCGAAAGAAGAGATGACCTTCCTGCAGGGCGTGCAGACCATGACCACCGCGGGAGACGCCAGCACGCAAGCCGGCATGGCGGCGCATGTCTTTCTCATCACCAAATCGATGGTCGATCAGCATTTCTACAATGCCGATGGCGAAATGCTGTTCGTGCCGCAGCAGGGAGACCTGCGTTTCATCACCGAATTCGGCCGGATCGACGCCGGGCCTGGCGAGATTGTGGTGATCCCGCGCGGGGTGAAATTCCGGGTCGAGATCACAGGCGCTCCGGCGCGCGGTTATTTCTGCGAGAATTACGGCGGCGCCTTCAAGCTGCCCGAGCGCGGCCCGATCGGCGCCAATTGCCTTGCCAACGCCCGCGATTTCCTCACCCCTGTCGCGGCCTATGAAGACAAGGACACGCCGACCGAATTATTTGTCAAATGGGGCGGCTCGCTGTTTGTGACCAGGCTGGCGCATTCGCCGATCGACGTGGTGGCATGGCACGGCAATTACGCGCCGTACAAATACGATCTGCGGAGCTTTTCGCCGGTCGGCGCCATCAGCTTCGACCATCCGGATCCCTCGATCTTCACTGTGCTGACCTCGCCATCGGAAACCGCCGGCACCGCGAATATCGACTTTGTCATTTTCCCGGAACGCTGGGCGGTGGCGGAAAACACCTTCCGTCCACCGTGGTATCACATGAACATCATGTCGGAATTTATGGGGCTGATCTACGGCATCTATGATGCGAAGCCGCAGGGCTTCACGCCCGGCGGCATGAGCCTGCACAATATGATGTTGCCGCACGGTCCCGACCACCAAGCCTTCAATCACGCCAGCAATTCCGAATTGAAGCCGGTCAAGCTGACCGGCACGATGGCCTTCATGTTCGAGACGCGGTTTCCGCAACGCATCACCACGCACGCGGCAAAGTCCTCGACGTTGCAGGATGACTATGCGGATTGCTGGAAGGGGCTGGAGAAACGATTCGATCCGAACAAGCCGTAAGATAGCGCCAGCTATTTTACGTCATTCCGGGGCATCGCGCAGCGATGAACCCGGAATCTCGAGATTCCGGGTCTGGTCCTTCGGACCATCCCGGAATGACGGCTTCTCAATTGGAGAATCAAGTGCCCCATCCCAACGATCCCTCCCTTCGTTCCTTCATTCCGGTCGATGCCGCATCGGACTTCCCGATCCAGAACCTGCCTTACGGCGTGTTCTCGACAGCAGCGCTGCCTGCGCCGCGCGTCGGCGTTGCGATCGGTGATTATGTCCTCGATCTCTGGGAGCTCGAGCAGGATTGCCGGCTGGACGTCGGCAATCTCGGCGTGTTCTCGGCCTCGACGCTCAATCCCTTCATGGCGCTGGGGCCCAAAGTGTGGTCGCAGACCCGCGCGCGGATCAGCGAGTTGCTGCGGCACAACAGTCCTGAGCTGCGCGATAATGACGAGCTGCGCGAGCGCGCGCTGGTGCCGATGGCGAACGCAAGATTGCATTTGCCGATCGCGGTCTCAGGCTACACCGATTTCTATTCGTCGAAAGAACACGCCACCAATGTCGGCGTCATGTTCCGCGGCAAGGACAATGCGTTGCAGCCGAACTGGCTGCATATGCCGATCGGCTACAACGGGCGCGCCTCGACGGTGGTGGTCTCCGGCACCAAAGTGCGCCGGCCGCGCGGACAGTTGAAGCCTCCGAGTGCCGAGCATCCGGGTTTCGGCCCCTGCAAGCGGCTCGATTTTGAACTCGAAATGGGCGCCGTGATTGGGCAACCGTCGCCGATGGGCGAGATGCTTACCGAAGCGCAGGCAGAGGCGATGATCTTCGGCTTCGTGCTGTTGAATGATTGGAGCGCGCGCGACATCCAGCAGTGGGAATATGTGCCGCTCGGACCGTTCCAGGGCAAGGCGTTCGCGACCTCGATCAGCCCCTGGGTGGTCGCCCGCGAGGCGCTGGAGCCGTTTCGGCTCGATGGACCGAGGCAAGATCCAGCGCCGCTGCCCTATCTGCGACAGGTAAAGCCGAACAATTATGATCTTGAACTCGAGGTCGGCCTGCGCGCGGCCTCCATGAATGAGGCGTTGCGTATCTGCCGTACCAACTTCAAATACATGTATTGGTCCTCGGTGCAGCAATTGGTGCATCACGCTGCCTGCGGCTGCGCCATGAATGTCGGCGATCTCTTAGGAAGCGGCACCATCTCTGGTCCGGAGAAGAGCCAGCGCGGCAGCCTGCTTGAAATTTCCTGGAACGCCACCGAGCCGATGGAGCTCGCGAGCGGCATCGTCAGGACGTTCCTCGAAGATGGCGATTCGCTGGTGATGCGCGGCTGGTGCCAAGGCGACGGCTACCGCATCGGCTTCGGCGAGGTCGAAGGGACGATTTTGCCGGCAGTTTAATCCGTCATTCCGGGGCGATGCGAAGCATCGAGCCCGGAATCTCGAGATTCCGGGTCTGGTGCTAACGCACCATCCCGGAATGACGAAGATTGAACTCACTCAACGCTCTTCCGCCGGAATATTCCGAATCCGCGCCGAGTGCTCAGCGATGTCGTCGAGCGCAAACGACAGATGCACCCGCTTGCTCGATGGCGGGTGTTTCGCAACCGACACCCCCGGCCGCCATTCCCGCGCCGGCCGTATCGGCCGCGGGACAAATCCGCCGCCGCAGTTCGGGCAGACATTGCCGAGCTTGCTCTTGACGCAGTCCGCACAGAATGTGCACTCGTAACTGCAGATGCGTGCCTGCGTCGAATTGAACGGAAGGTCCTTATCGCAATACTCGCAGTTCGGCCGCAGCTGTAGCGCCATGATCGTCGCGTCCTGTTAATGCGAAAGCATCATCGCAAATCGAACATGCCATTCGAATGGCGAATTTCCCTCGATTTCGGACAAGCGCGGCCCCGCGATATCAGTAGGGTGGGCAAAGGCGCGTTTTCGTGCCGTGCCCACCGCTTACTTGAAAAAATCGTGGGGCCGTGGTGGGCACGCGGAGCCTGTCATCGGGCGCGCATTCGCGCGACCCGTTGGCTTTGCCCACCCTACAACTTTCGCCACTCACCCGTGATGCTCGTGATGTCCGCCGTCGTGGTCTCGCGGATTGCGGACGGTGTGCGCGAAAAGCGCGGCGCCGGTGCGGGCTGGGTGACGCCGTGACGGTTGACGAAAATTTCTCGCGCCGCCATGTGCGGATGCCGCGGGGCTTCCGCCATGGTCAGGACCGGTGCGAAGCAGACGTCGGTACCTTCCATGATCTTGCACCACTCCTCGCGGGTCTTGGTCTTGAAGATATCGGCCAGCTTCTGCCTGAGCGTGGGCCAGGCGGCGCGGTCCATCTGCGCATCGAAGTCTTCGTCGGAAAGACCGGCCAATTGCCGTAACAACGCGTAGAACTGCGGTTCGATCGAGCCGATCGAAATGAATTGGCCGCACGCACATTGATAGACGCCATAGAAGTGCGCCCCGCCATCGAGGAAATTGCTCTCGCGCCCTTCGGTCCAGCGCCCCATTGCCGCCAGGTCGAAGAACATCGACATCAGCGAGGCCGCGCCGTCGCACATCGCGGCATCCACCACCTGTCCCTCGCCGGATTTCTTCGCCTCCAGCAGTGCGGCGAGCACGCCAACCACCAGATAGAGCGCGCCGCCGCCGAAATCCCCGACCAGGTTGAGCGGCGGGATAGGTCTAGCGGCAGGCCCAATCGCGGCGAGTGCGCCGGTGACCGAGATGTAGTTGATGTCGTGGCCGGCGGCCTGCGCCAGCGGGCCCTCCTGTCCCCATCCGGTCATGCGGCCATAGACGAGACGCGGGTTTCGCGCCCGTACCATTTCTGGGCCGAGCCCGAGCCGCTCCATGACCCCCGGCCGAAACCCTTCGATCAGCGCATCGGCATGTTCAAGGAGATCAAGCACCTGGGCGATCGCGGCCTTGTCCTTCAGGTCGAGTTCGACGACCTTGCGCCCTCGCCCGGCCACCGATTTAAGATTCTTCTTGGCTCCGATGCGATCGAGCGTGACCACCTCCGCGCCCATATCCGCCAGCATCATGCAGGCAAAGGGCCCGGGCCCGATGCCGGCGAATTCGACGATGCGAAAGCCGGCCAAAGGGCCTGAGGTGCGGGTCGATGAGTGAGGCTCTGATTTGTCGAGCACGTTGTTCTTCCCTGAGCGTTTCCTGACGAAAATTGTCTCGCCTTGGGCAGGATGTAGCAAGGACCTTTTGCGGAGAATATGACCAAAAACAAAGCGGCGCGCTCACTTCGCGCGCCGCCTGCATGGAGTTTGTGTTTGAGGGCTATTAGCCGGCCTCGGTCACCGCGCGCTGCGCCATCACTTTGATCAGGTTGGCGCGATAGGCCGCCGATCCATGGATATCCGCCAACAGCCCGTCGGCGGAGACCTTCACACTATCGAGCGCGCCCGGTGACCAGTTCGCCTTCAGCGCGGCCTCAATGGCCGGCACCCGCATGACACCGTTCGAGGATGCGCCGGTGGCGGCCACGCGGACGTCTCCCGATTTGGTCTTTGCAACGAACACGCCGGTCAACGCAAAACGCGAGGCGGGATGCGGGAACTTGGCATATCCCGCCTTGGCGGGAATCGGGAAGACGACCTGCGTGATGATTTCGCCGTCGGCAAGCGCGGTTGCGAACAGCCCCTTGAAGAAATCATCCGCCGATATCGCGCGCTTGTTGGTCTTGACCGTCGCACCGAGTGCGAGCACCGCCGCCGGATAGTCTGCCGCCGGATCGTTGTTGGCGATCGAGCCGCCGATGGTGCCCCGATAGCGCACGGCGGGATCGCCGATCAACGAGGCAAGATGCGCGAGCGCGGGAATTGCCTTTTGCGCAGCACCGTTGCTGGCGACGTCGTAATGCGTCGTCGCCGCCTTGATGGTCACGCTGTCTCCGGAGACTTCGACGCCGATCAGATCCTTGACCTTGCCGAGATCGATAACATCGGAGGGCGAGGCGAGCCGCTGCTTCATGACCGGGATCAAAGTGTGGCCGCCGGCGAGATATTTCGCCTCCTTGCCCTTGGCGAAAAGCGCGGCTGCCTCGTCAATGCTGGAGGGGCGATGGTACGTTGTCGAATACATGGCTCATCTCCCTCTTATTGTGCGCTGCCGTGAATCGCGTGCCACACCCGGTCGGGTGTCGCCGGCATCTCGAGCTTGTTGTGGCCGATCGCGTCGGTGATGGCGTTGATGACGGCAGCGGAAGCGCCGATTGCACCGGCCTCGCCGCAACCTTTGACGCCGAGCGGATTGCCGGGGCAAAGCGTCGTGGTGTGATTCAATTTGAATGACGGCAGGTCGTCCGCGCGCGGCATGGTGTAGTCCATGAACGACGCGGTCACGAGTTGACCCGAGCTGTCATAAACCGCGCCCTCGAGAAGGGCTTGGCCGATTCCCTGGGCAAGACCGCCATGGACCTGGCCTTCGACGATCATCGGATTGATCAGGCGGCCGAAATCGTCGGCCGCGACGAAATTGACGAAAGACGTTTTGCCGGTGCCGGCATCGACCTCGAGCTCGCAGATATAGGCGCCCGCCGGGAAGGTGAAGTTGGTGGGATCGTAGAAGGCGGTCTCCTTCAGGCCGGGCTCCATGCCTTCGGGCAGATTGTGCGCCGTGTAGGCTGCGAGCGCGACCATCGGCAGCGCGATCGATTTGTCGGTGCCGGTGACCTTGAACTCGCCGTTTTCGATGACGATGTCG
>Ga0137403_10003278_pt2 | contig 17572 bp, 19 predicted proteins | sample CZOMad2_1_16fung_FD_122057 | JGI IMG/M metagenome (GOLD analysis project Ga0137403, IMG submission 122057) | Vadose zone soil fungal communities from Angelo Coast Range Reserve, California, USA - CZOMad2_1_16fungal (Hybrid Assembly) | ecosystem: Environmental > Terrestrial > Soil > Vadose zone...
GCGAAGAAGGCCGATGGAAAAACGAAGACGCGCGTCGTGCCCATGTCCGGACAGGACGAGGGATATTGGCGCGGGAAAGCCCGCCCGCTGCTAGACGAGATAGCTGCAACAGAACAGCAGATTGCAAAATTGAAGGATGAAATAAAGAAGTACGGGGCCGGCGGATTTGACGTGACCACGGGAGTGAAAAACAACATTGCGTACATTGAGGACCGGAATGGCCAGATGCAGGAGCTGGAGAAGAAAAAAGCGGACCTCGAAAAAAAGCTGGACCAGTTGCAGGAAGTAGGGCGGAAGGCGGGAGCCGAGCCGGCGTGGTTCCGCTGAGCGCGCAAAAGGCCTGATCCAGTGGGGCAAAACGCAGCATGGCGCGGCCGGCCGAAGTTGTGTTCACGAAGGCAACTGGCCCTCGAAACTTTTGTGCAAGAGAAAAGACTGAGACCAAAACTGACCGTTGGGCCAGTAGTTTTTGGAAGGGCGTTCGCAGTAACCTGACAGCGATTGCAGGTTCGTAGTTCCCTGCTCTGGGAGAGCACCCGTGTATTGCGACCGCTGTGGACTGAATTTCCTGCCCAAACAGTCCGTGTGCACTCGCTGCAAAAGAGTGCCGACGCGGTACTGGTTTCAATTCATGAGTTTGGTAACCATTTTTGCGGCCGTGCTCTGCAACTCGCTGCTGGGGGTGTTCCTACTGCCGCGGCTGGCGATGACGAGCCACGGACGAGGCTTGTTTCGAGCGTGGTGGTGGTTCGATCAGAAAGCGGCGATGTACGGGTGGGTGCCGCTGGCGATCGGCTTGCTGGCCTGGGACTATTTCGTGTGGAAAGAGGCCCGGCCCAAGGTCAAGGGCTGGTTTACGCGCAAGCTGTTGACGTTTTCTCTGGCGGCGGGCGTAGCGCCGCTGCTGCCGTGGTGGATTCCGGCGGGCCAGCCTCCGTGGCAATTCTTCGAGATTATCGGGAAGCATCCAGGAGTTCCAGTAATTCTGGCGTGGGGCGTCGTGCTAGTTGTGACCATACTTCTCTGCATCGATCCCGAGTCGCGCGACTATTTGCTGGGGCACGGAAGGACGCTAAGCATCGTCAGCACAGGGGTGCTGTTGCTGGTGCTGACGATGACCGTGGTCGGCTGGTCGCTGACGTACTGAACGAACTGTTGATAGCCGAACCTTTACCCCATTCTATCTGCCACGTTCTCTACAAGATGATCGCTACGGACCGTTTGAGTCGATGAAAGTGATGACTGCACGGCTGAACTCTTCGGGTTTTTCCAAATACATCAAATGACCAGTTTCGGGGATGATCACCCGTTTTGAGCCAGGGATGCCCGCTTCGATGGCGCCTGCGTGGGCATGAACGTCGGGAATATCCGCGTCGCCGACAAGAATCAGCGTCGGAATGCGGATCTCTCTTAGGCGCGGCAGCGCAGGCTGCGTGGGAAGCGCGTAATCGGCGTGCGTCATGTCCTGAGGACTCGCGGTAAGCAAATCGAGGATGCGTTTTTTGGCGGCGTGATGCCCGGGAGCGAGCAGGTACATCGTCCCAGACCGCGGAATGAGCGATCCCGTCGTGGATAAGAACCACGGCTTCGCGGCCGGTACCGCACTCTTCGTAGTAGAGCTTGGAGCCTTCGACCTCTACAAATGAGCTTGGAACGGGCTGGGAAGCCCTGGGTGCACCTTGCGGCGGAGCCTGGCACCATGCACTCAGACTCAGATAGCGGCCTGCCAGGGGCAGGAATAGGCCGGGCTTGGTCATCGCTCGTCCTCCGAGATGCGTTGGTGGCGCAGAGAAGGGAGTATAGCCATTCCCGGCGGCTGCGGCATCCCTGGAGGCGAAAAGCTGAGACTCCCCCACCGCGCGGAGCGCGAGTGAGAAGCAGTTCCCCTATGCCTGCAGAAGGTGATTCAGGCGAACTGTCCCAAGGGTCAGGATACTTCGAGGAGACAGTTTCGAGCTAAATCCTTGCGAGCGAAAGGCCTTCGCGTTTCAATGGAATTACTATGCGAAACACCAAAATGCCGTTCTTTTTCGCGATTCTGCTGGTCTGCGCGTTCGACGGTCCTTCATTTGGGCAGCAACGAGTCTTTAATTGGATGCCCGCAAATGACGAGAGCGTGCGGCTGGACCCCGCGTACTATCACACCGCGCGGACTTATCGCCCGGGGCCGGGTGGCGGGAACAATCATGTCGACATCAAGGCACAAAAGCCGATCACGATCTTCATGACGCCGGCGGAAGATTGGAACCTGGCGCTGCAGCATCCCGAGGACATCTCGAGCCTGCGGCAGATTTGCCTGCGGGAACATGTGGTGGAGACGACTTACGTCTGCGACATGCCGCCGGGAGCGATGACGCTGGTCATCCGCGACGAACGGAACAGCCTCGATCCGGCAGTCTTTGCCGGACTTGGCGCGGTATTGAAGCCGGACGATAAGGTCGGACAGGCCGTGGGCGTGGGGATTGCGGCGGTGTTGACGGGGCAGGGTTCGGTCACTCGGCGATTCGTTTCGCCCAACGACGTTCACATCCAATATTACCGGTGGGATTGCGTGGAGAACTGCATTCAGCCGGAGTATCAATGGACGCGGCAGATCAAAGAAAAGTACGAGTTGACGTCGTTCTTGAAGGTGTACGGCGGGTTCACGCCGGATCATGACGGCGAGCAGATCAGCATAAAAATCAAATCTCCTGTGCCGATGGTGGTGGCGATGCTGCCCTCGCAAGTCGCGAACCAGTTGCATGCAAGGCCGGAGACGTTTGAGTCCGCGCTGGAGAAAAACGCCTGCCAGCAGCGTGGCGTTCAGTCTCTACAATTCGAGTGCAAGTTTGACGTAGCCGATGGCCCGCAGTCGCTCATCGTAGTGCCGGAAGCGAGCGCGCGCGTCCCGAATCGCAAGAAAGCGGAAATAGAGATGCTGGCGGCGAGATGCGTGGCGAATTGCGAGCTGCTGGAGAGCAAACGATAGAGAGTTGCGGCCTCTGCCGCTGACCGGTTTGCCTGGGAACATTTCGATATTTTCCTTGAAAATCAGAACCCTGGCACACACCGCCAGGAACGGCATCCGGCCAAGGATGTTCCGCGCACCTGGCTCGGTGGGAACTTGGTCGGCATCCCAAGCAAACTGTGGTTTCTTTGCCGCTAGGGGACTTCTTATCCTAATGTTCAAAATGATTGCGATCACTCTGGCCTCAGTTCCAACAACAAAGGAATAACCCCAGGGGCCAGAGTGATCCAGTCATGAAGGTAAAGAGTTACGACCTCCGTTTCCGACCGATTTCCCTGAAGTTTCTTCAATATCTTATCCGAGAATCAAAATCCCCAGACGCAAAACCCGCGTATGGGCACCAGCGCGGCAAGCTTGTGGGGCACGGGTGCGGGGCGTATACTCCGCGGCGAGCAGGAGGAAGACGATGCTCAAGTATCACCTTAGCCGAAGAGAGTTGATCGAGAAGTGTGCGGCGCTGGGAGTGGTGGTGACAGCGACGAGCCTGCCAATTTCCGCGATTGCCAGGATTTGGGACGAAAGCGAGCTGCGCAGGCCCACACCGCCGAATGATCTGGGACCGTTCTACAAGAAGCGATCGCCGCAGGCGCGGGAGTTGCGTGCGGCGGGCGATGCGGGACTGCCGCTCACGGTGAAGGGACGTGTGCTGGATACGCGGGGCGAGGGTCTAGAGGATGCGAAAGTCGAGGTCTGGCATGCGGATCACTTTGGGAAATATGACATCGAAGGCTACCGGTTTCGGGCACAGATTCCGCTGGAAGGCAAGGGCGCGTACAGTTTTGACTCGGTGATGCCGGGGCATTATCCGGCCCGTGTGTGCCAGCACGTGCATTTTCTGGTGAGTGCGCCGGGACACAAGACGCTGGTGACGCAACTTTATTTCGCGACGGACCCGGTGTTTGAGGGCGATCCGGACAAGAATTTCACGCGCGACCCGCTGCTGACGAGCCGCGAATTGGTACGGCCGGTGGTGCTGACGGGCGACCCGAAGACGATGCGCGCGGCGGTGAATTTCGAACTGTGTCTGGAACGGCTGTAATGAAGCACTTCAGGGTTTCGTTTGCCGGGCTTGTTCTTGCCGGGATTCTCCTCACTTTTCCTTTCGCGTCAGCAGCTTCCGAACCGAAACTGGAAATCAAGATCGCCGTGAACGAGGAGGTCAGCTTCACGGCGTTTTCTCCTGATGGAAAGATTGCGGGAGTGCTAAAGAGCAACAAGATTGGCATCTGGTCCCTTGCGGACGGGCGGCAAATCCGGATGGTGGAGTTTGGCGCTGAGCGGCCGGAGTTCGTGGATTTCCTCGACAATGGAACGCAACTCGTGGTCGGATTGCGCAACGGCAAGATCGAACTGCATGACGTGGAAACGGGGAAGATCCTGCGGTCGCTGGACAACGGCGTTCCGCCAGGAGTAGTGCGTGTTTCGCGAGATGGCAAGCTGCTGGCTGCGGCAGGAGGCGACCGGGAAGTCCATCTGTGGGATCTCGCCACAGCCAAGTTGGTGCATCAACTCGGACTGGAACTCGGTGGGGCAGCGGATCTGGCTTTTTCACCGGACGGTGCGACGCTGGCAGGATCAAGCGAGGACACGAACATTTATGTATGGGATACAAGAACCGGCGTAGTGAAAAATGTCGTGCGCGAACTGTTGTTGACTACGTTTGGGCTGGCGTTCGCGCCGGACGGCAAATGGCTGTACGGGGGAAGCGGCGACTATGCGATCCACGTGATTGACGCCGGGTCTGGAAAAATAGCGAAGAGTTTCCCGGCGCAGAAAGCGCCGGTAATCGCGCTGGCGATCTCACCGGACGGGAAGAGCGTCATGGCCGTATATCGAGACGCTAACGAGCCGCACGGCAACACGCCCATTCTGCTCTGGAGCACGGAATCGGGGCAGGTGCTGCGGAAAAGCGATTCGCCGGAATTGAGGGCAAACGGAGGGGGCTTCTTGAGCGACGGCAGGATGGTGTATTCCACGGCGAACGGAAATGAATTGCGAGTGTGGTCCCTGCGCTGAAGATCTTGCGACGCTTTGTGAGTTTCATTCGGATTGCCGCTGGGATAGTGGCGAGGCGAGAGGGACAGAGGCGCCGCCACTGCGCAACCATAACGGATGAGAAGTGACTTGATGTTGCATCCTGGCGATCGCTGGCCAGGTTTCCTTGGGAAGACTGAAGAATGCACCAGTGACCTGCGGATCGTACAGGCTTCCAGATCCGGTTCGAATGACCTTGAATCCTTCTTCGAAAGGCTGCGCGCTGCGATAGGGACGGTCGGAAGTGATCGCGTCGAGGGTATCCGCCACCGCGAAGATCCTGGCGCCAATGGGAATTTGTTCTGCCTTCAAGCCGCGCAGATAACCGCTGCCATCGTAACGTTCATGATGCGTCCAGATCAGCTCTGCGGCTTCCGCGAGAAAAGGGATTTGCTTGACCAGGTCGAAGCCAGTCTGCACGTGCTGCTGCATGAACACGCGCTCCTCCGCGGTGAGGGGACCCGGTTTGAGGAGTATGCCGTCGGGGAGAGCGAGCTTCCCAATGTCATGCAGGTATGCGCCCATGGCAATCGTTTTGTGATGCGCTTCGGAAAGGCCCATGGCTTTGGCGATTTCCAGCGCAAAGCGGCAGACGCGACGGGAATGGCCTTCGGTTGCGGCGTCGCGAAGGTCAATTGCGGCGCCGAGGGCTTCGAGAGTGTCTTCATAGCTGCGTTCCACCAGCTTAAGAGCGGCTTCGATTTGCTTGGTGCGTTCGGCGACCATCTCTTCGAGATGCAGTCGATAGCCTTCAACTTCCTGTTCCAGGCGTTTCTTCTGCAGGGCGCGGTTGAGGCTGGCAATCACCAGTTCTTCTTGAAGAGGCTTCACTAAATAGTCGTCGGCACCGGACTTCATTGCCTGTATGCCCGCGCGCACGTCGTCCAGGCCGGTGGCGACTAGAAAAGCTATCTGGGGGCGCTGCCGCCGAACTTCAGCCAGGAGCTCCATTCCCGTCATACCCGGCATGTTGAGATCGCAAACGATGGCGTCCCGGTTGTCCTTTTCCAGAAGACGCAGAGCTTCCGCACCACTGAGTGCGGTCTTACACTCAAAATCTGCCTCGGACAACAGCAAAGCCAGGAGCTTGCAGGCAGCGGGCTCATCATCAACGATGAGAACGCGAGCGGTTGGGTACTGTCTGGATGGGACTTGGCCGGTTGAGTCTCCCGCTACCGGAGTCATGACTATGGGAGGGATGAGCATTCCGCGGATCTCCAGTTTGTGGGCAAGGCAGGCAGACTGCGATTGGCGCCATTCGAGGATGGAGCAATTCTCAATCCAGTGGATTGCCTATAAAGACCGCAGAATCAGAAGGTTCTCTGGGTCCTATGTTCCGTTTTGGTTCTGTCCATTCGGTTTGGAACGGTACGTGATTTGAGGCGGTCGAAGTCTCGGGCCGCTAGAGACCGTGGGCAGCGCGGAAGGCGCGGACGACCGGGGCGACGTCCTGATGCAGGGCGTCGACGGCGTAGTTGAGACGGCGCATATCTGCGGCAGTGAGCTTACCGGCGAGATCGGCGAGTACGGCACGGAGCTGGGGGAATCGCGCGAGAGTGGATTGGCGGACGACGGGGACGGCGTCGTAGGGCGGGAAGTAGTGTCGGTCGTCTTCGAGGGCGACGAGGCCGAGGGAGTCGATGAGACCGTCGGTGGAGTTGCCGGCGACGACGTCGACTTGATGATCGACGAGGGCGCGGTAGATCAGGCCGAGGTCCATGACTTTGGGCGTTTCGGCGAAGCGGAGATTGTAGCGATCGGACCAGCCGCGGAAGCCGTCGGGGCGCTCGAGGAATTCGTAGCCGACGCCGGCGCGCCACTTGGGTGCGAGGGCGGAGATGTCGGAGATTTTTTGCAGATGAAGATTTTTCGCGTCGTCGCCCCGGATGACCATGGCGAAAGTGTTTTCAAAGCCGAGGGGTTCGGTAACTTCGAAATGGAAGCGATCGGAATAGAGTTGCTTGACGCGATTGTAGACAGCATTCGAATCGCCTTGCGGGGATTCGTGTAGGACGGCGGTAAGGGCGGTGCCGGTGTACTCGACGTATAGATCGAGCTGGCCCGCTTCGAGGGCTTTGTGGACCAGAAGTGTGCCGCCGAGGTTGGTCTTGCGCTCGACGGGGATGCCGGTTTTGGCTTCGATGTGCTGGGCAAGGAGTTCAGCGAGGATGACTTGCTCGGTGAAGAATTTGGAGCCGATGGTGATTTTGGACTTGCCTGGGGCGCGGCAGGCTGAAGTAACGATTACAATCAGAGATAGAAGCAGGCAGAAAGAGCGGTGCATGTCAGGTGACCTTTAACCGGCGCTCAAGGAGGCCGAGGAGGACGTCGGCCAGGATGGCTAGGAGCGCCGCAGGGATGGCCCCAGCGAGGATGAGGGCGTTGCTGACGAGGGCGACGCCGCGGAAGATGAATCCGCCGAGGCCGCCGGCACCGATGGCCGCGGCGATAGTGGCGACGCCGATGGTGATGATGGTGGCGGTTCGAATGCCGGCAAGGATGACGGCGAGCGCGAGTGGAAGCCGGACCCGAAAGAGGATTTGCGAGCGGGCCATGCCCATGGCTTCGGCGGATTCCAAGACTGCAGGGTCAATGCCGGTGAGGCCGACGTAAGTGTTGCGGAGGATAGGAAGAAGCGCGTAAAGGACAAGAGCGACGATGGCGGTGCGCTTGCCGATGCCGCCGATGAAGGGGATGGGAATGAGGAAGCCAAACAGGGCAAGGCTGGGAATGGTTTGGAAGATGCTGGCGACGCCGAGTGCGATCGTGCGCAGCGCGGGGCGTTGCACGATGAACATGCCAAGCGGAACGCCGATGAGAATGGCGATGATCATGGCGACAAGCACGAGCACGAGGTGATCGAGGGTAGCCCCGAGGATTTCGGCGCGATGGTCGGCAAAGAAAGTCCAAGTGCTCGACAGTTGGCTCATCGGGGGGCTCATGCGGGGGCTCCCGGAGGAACGGAAAGAGAGGAGGTAAAAGCGCGGACTTCAGGGTGATCGAGGCGAAGAAATTCCTGCGGGGTGGCGGTGGCGACAACATTGCCGGCCTGGAGCAAGACGATGCGGGAAGCGAGTAGCATGGCTTCGCGAAGGTCGTGAGTGACAAAGACAATGGTTTTTCCGAGGCGGCGGGCGAGGGTGCTGAATTCGCGCTGCAGTTCGGCGCGGGTGACGGGGTCGAGCGCACCGAAAGGCTCGTCCATCAGAAGAATTGGGGGATCGGCAGCAAGGGCACGAGCGACCCCGACGCGCTGGCGCTGGCCGCCAGAAAGCTCGCGGGGGCGGCGATGCGCAAATTCGCGCGGATCGAGGCCGACGAGATGGAGCAATTCCTGGACGCGCGCGGCCGTGCGAGGCGCGTCCCAGTTTTCCAAAGTGGGAACGAGGGCGACATTCTCTGCAACCGTGAAATGCGGGAAGAGGCCGGCTTCCTGGATGACGTAACCGATGCCGCGGCGGAGACGAATGGGGTCCCATTCGGCGGTGGGGCGGTCCTGGACGCGGACTTCCCCCTTCGTGGGAAGTAGCATTCCATTGATCAGCCTGAGGAGGGTGGTCTTGCCACTGCCGCTGCGGCCGAGAAGAACGAACGTTTCACCATGAGGAATTGTTAAGGAAATGCCGGAAACGATTACGCGGGCAAGAATATCGTTTATGTGAAACGCGACATCGCGGAATTCAATCAAAGTTTCCGGCAAACTTGCAGTTTTCGCATTCATTTCGATTGACAGCCCCAATTCCCGGAGCGAATATCCTAATGCATCTAACCTCCTAGCGCTGAATTTTGGCGCATCCCTCCCACGGATGCTGCATCCAAGAGAAGGGGAACACACAATGGGAGCTCTCGCTACAGCCGTCCGCATCCGGCACGACCTGCACACCCGTCTTCTCGATGCGCGCGCGCGCACCGATGAGCTCTTTCGGGTAGTCCGGGAAGAAGCCATGTATGACCGGCCGATACCCGAGAGACATCGCATTATCTTTTACGTCGGACACGTGGAGGCGTTCGATTGGAATTTGTTGGGGGATCGCGCGTTCGGATTGCGGTCTTTTCAACGGACCTTTGACCATCTGTTTGCGTTCGGCATCGATCCTGTGGGGGGCGGGCTGCCGTCGGATAGGCCAGCGGATTGGCCTGCGCGCGAGGAAGTGGCGAGTTACAACCGGCGGCTGCGTGAGGAGCTGGATCGCGCGATTGAGCGAGCGCTGGCGCGACCTGCCGAGGGACATCCGAATCTAATTACGATGCTGGAGGTGGCGATCGAACATCGCCTCATGCATGCGGAGACTCTCGCATACATGCTGCACCGGATGCCGAGCGAGAGAAAAATATGCGGGCCGGAGCATGCAGCGTGGAAAGCACTGCGGGTGAAGTCCCACTTAGTGGACATACCTGCAGGGAGGGCGACGCTGGGCCTGGAACGAACTCACGGGGATGAATTCGGGTGGGACAACGAATTTGAAGCACACGAAGTAGAGTCGCCGGGATTCGCGATAGAAAAGAACAACGTGACGAACCACGATTTTCTGCGGTTCATCCAAGCGGGCAGCTACGAGAATCGGTCGCTGTGGACCGAAGAGTCGTGGGACTGGAAGCAGAAGGAAAGCATCGAGCATCCGATTTACTGGAAAAGGGATGGAAATCTGTGGATGTACCGGACGATGTTTGGCGAGATCCGTTTGCCGCAGGAATGGCCGGTCTACGTAAGCCACGCTGAGGCTACAGCCTACGCGAAATGGCTGGGGCGAGAACTCCCGACAGAGGCGCAATTTCATCGCGCCGCGTACGGGACGCCCGAGGGCCGAAAGGAACGCCTCTATCCCTGGGGCGAAGAAGCCCCGAGCACAGACAGGGGGAATTTTGATTTTCAATCGTGGGATCCTTCTCCGGTTGGCGCGCATCCCGCCGGCGCGAGCGCATTTGGCGTGCACGACCTGGTCGGAAATGGCTGGGAGTGGACGCGGACGGAGTTCGCGCCGTTCCCCGGCTTTGCTGCAATGCCCTTCTATCCGGGCTATTCCGCAAACTTCTTTGACGGCAAGCACTACGTGATGAAAGGCAGCTCGCCTCGCACGGCAGCTTGCATGCTGCGGCGGTCGTTTCGAAACTGGTTCCAGCCTCACTATCCGTATGTCTACGCGACATTCCGTTGCGTCGAGGACTGACGAGACCAACTCCGGGAGACCTCATGCCGACCTCTTCCCTTCCCCTACGGCACGTGTCTGAATTCGCGGCCGACGTGCGCGACAGCCTGACGAAACCTGGCCAAAGAGAACTTCCCTCGAAATATTTGTATGACGAAGTAGGCTCGGCGCTGTTTGAGACGATTTGCGTTCTGCCGGAGTACGGTTTGACGCGGGCGGACGCGCGGCTGCTGGAAAAGTATGCGGGAGAAATTGTGGGGCGGCTTCCCTCGCCGATTCGGGTGGCGGAGCTTGGGAGCGGCTCGGGAAAGAAGACGCGATGGATTCTGGAAGCGCTTTCGCAGCGTCAAAAAACGTATTACTACCCGATCGAGATTTCGCCTTCGGCGCTGGCGGCGTGCGCGAAAGAGCTCGGACAAATTGATCTGGTCAGCATTGTCGGTCATGAGCAGCCGTATCTAGAGGGGTTGCGCACCGTCGCCGAGGGGCGCGGGGAGCAGGATCACTTGCTCGTGCTGTTCCTCGGGAGCACAGTCGGCAATTTCGACCGCGATGCAGGAGATGAATTTTTGCGAGAGATGAGAGCGATTCTCCGGCCGGGCGATGCATTGCTGCTCGGAACGGATCTGGAGAAGAGCGTCGAGCTACAATTGCTGGCTTACGACGATCCAACGGGCGTGACGGCGGCATTCAACCTGAATTTGCTGGCGCGGATGAACCGGGAGCTACGCGCGGATTTTGACTTGAGTTGCTTCCGGCACGAAGCGCGTTGGAACAGCGTGGAGCGGCGTATCGAGATGCACCTGCGCTCCACGCGCCGGCAAACCGTTGAGATCCCGGCCGCTAGCTTGCGGGTTATGTTGGACGAAGACGAGACCATCTGGACGGAAAGCTCGCATAAATACCAAGCCGAAGAAATTCCGGAGATGGCGGCGCGCATGGGATTCCGCTGCGACGGGCAATGGATCGATCGCGAATGGCCCTTCGCCCAAAACCTGCTGATTGCACGATAGTGTGCACGTTCGATGGCAGTTGGGACCAGACACCCTTCGACGAGTGTCTGGTTAACAATAAGAACCCCCATCCCCCATGTTTTTCGTAAGTGTTCATTCTAAAGGGAGTTAAAGTTGTTTGTTTTGATAGACTTTTGCAAGTGTTGATTCTAAATAACTTAATGCAGGGTCGTTCTGCCAGCGAGCAGGAGTAGAGATGCCCCCGACTCCATGAGGCCCAGCGACTTGATCGAGAATTGCCACGTCGGAAACAAAAAAACGGCAGAGAAGCTGCCGCAATCGAAGAAATCTCGCACACTTTCCTGCCAAGTATAGTACCACATGAGGCATAGTTGGTCAAGATGCACTTTGCGGGGAAAAACCCGAAGGTACCCCATTGCCATCTCCCTCTTTTGCTCGTATCTTTCCGCTCTAAATCTGGACACTGTCAAGACTTTGCAGCCCAACAACCTGATACTGGGAGGCCGTCTTGGCGAAGAGGGTTAGAAAGATTCGATACGCCAGACGATGCGGGCGGACCAGTTTTTTTGAGTGGTGAAGTTGGGACGCCAGATGGCGAGAATCTGGGAACCCTGGTAGACGCGTTCGAAACCCTCCTCGGACTCGGAAACGGTCTCAATCGGCGCGATCCAGAATTCCTCCACCAGTGGCGCATGTAACGCGACGCGGACGCGCTGCCAGCCGTCTTCCATGCGAAGGATGGGGCCAGGGAGCGAGCCGCTAAAGCGCAGATTCGCGCGGCCGGTGGGCGTTTCGAAGAAGCGGTCGGGCTCCGCCGGGGCGAGCAGATTGACGATGGATTCGATACCGACGGCGATCGGCTTTGTGGGAGGCTCGTTGAATCGCAGGATGATCTCGCAGCCTACTTCACAGCCATGGGGGGCGGGACTGAAGGAAAACTGCTTGATGAGCGAGAGCTTAACCGCCGATGCTTCTTTCTTGCCGTGCAGAGCCAGCGAATCGGCGCGATGGAGCTCGGCACCGTGGGGATCGGAGCTGTTCAGGACAAAGGCGCCTCCGGCAAAGCCCGGATCTTCGCGCAGCTCCAGAGTTTCGTAGTCGGAGTGCGTACGCGATGGATCGAACAGCAAAACACGAAACGCATGCCGTGGCCAGTGGTCGTAGCGGAGAAAACGCTCAAGGCCGGGCTCTTTGACGCGGGTCTGCTCGTGAATGGAAGCGACCTCGCCAGTAGCAGGCTTTCCCGCAGCCTCTCGCAAAGTCGCGTGGTACGACTCGGGCCGGCGCAGAATGGAGTTTACGAGCGTCGCAGCAGCAGGCCGGAAGTCGAACGCAGCGATCGTCCCGCCGTCAGTAGGCTTCAATAACGCCTGGTATTCGGGCGTGGTGAAGAGCAATTCGCCGGAGCCGTCTGCGTCGTAATCGAGCAGCTCGACGCGGGCCATCAGAGCGCCGGGAGTGTGAAGGTCGGCGAGGGCTTCGGCGCGAATGAGATTGCGCCACGGGTCGGTGCGGAGATGCGGGGCGTAAATCCCGCCGAAAATACCGTGCCAAAAGGCGTCGTTGCACTGCGCCCGCAGCAGCAAATCACGCGCTTTCAGCAGATCCTGGGAAGCTTTTGTTCCCACCGGGCGTGAAGGAGCGGCAGCGATGCGCGCGGAAACGCGCAGCATTTTCTTGTGGAGCAGATTGGATTCCGGGTATTTTCGAAAGAAGCCGCGCCAGGAGCCGCCGCGAAGGAAGGCGAGCACTTCCGGGCGGGCGGTGAACTCCTTGAGCACGGCGTGATAGCGCTGCCGGACGCGCGTCGGCAAGACCCACTCCATCATTTCGGTATAGGAAGCGGTGGGGAGATCGGCTCGTCCAAGCGGCGCGTGCGTAGCCAGATATTCACCGGGCGTGGAAATCTTCAGCCAGTCCGAATTCTCTTCGAGCGCGGCAAAAAAATCGGCGAGCCAGCCGTTTTTGTAGCAGTGCTCGTTTGTTCCGGGCCAGACTCCGAATTTTTCCATGTCATCGCCCATGGCGGCGACGCCGCCGGGATGGAGGCTTGCCGCTTCGCGAAGATAGGTGATGACTTCTTCGACTTTGCCGAATGGGATGAGGTAACGAAGTTTTTTCTGGCCAGGATAGAGCCAGACGCTCTGGCCGCGATCTTCCGCGATATAGGCTCCAAAAAGTTCTTCGGGCTCGAATCCCGCGGAGAGAAAGTGGATGTCATCGACAAGCGTGTATGCAACGTTTGCGGCGGCAAGCGTGGATGGAAGCTGAGGCTCCCAAACGCGCTCGGCGAGCCACGCGCCGGTCGGAAGACGGCCGAAGTGTTCTTCGAGATAGGCGGCAAGTCGCGTGATTTGTTCGCGCTGATCTTCGGGCGGGATGGAGACGAGAATAGGTTCGTAAAATCCGCCGCCCACGAGTTCCACATGGCCGGTGCGTACCAGTTTTTTCAGACGAACGAAATACTCGGGGCGATGTTCTTCGATCCAGGTGAGAAGCGGACCGGAATAGTGAAGGCCGAGATGAACGCCGGGATGTTTTTCGAGTTCTTCGATGAACGGGAGATAGGAAGTGTCGTAGGCTTTCTCGAGGACATGCTCGAAATTGCCACAGGGTTGATGGGCGTGAATGAGCAGAGCGAGATGGAAATTCTGCGGCATGGGGACAGTTTTTTTCTCTCTATCCATGATAACAAGCCGTGCAAACTTGTGAATTCAAGCCGCGGCAACCGTGAGCCAAATGCGCACCACGGCAGGACGCGGCAGGCAGCCGAAGCGGATGAAAAAAGCGGCACGCCGAAGCGTGCCGCTTGAAATTCCAAAAAGCTGTGAGTCCCCCGGCGGAACCGGCTACTTCCCTTGTTTTGCGTACCAATCGGCGTTGATCGGCGTGAAGCTATTCCACTTTTCCGGGAGATCTTCGAGCGCGAAAATAGCGGTCACCGGGCAAACGGGAACGCATGCGCCACAATCAATGCATTCGGTCGGATGGATGTACAGCTGCGTCTCGGCTTCGAAAGCCGGTTCGTCCTTGCGGGGATGGATGCAGTCCACCGGGCAAACGTCCACGCAAGCGGTGTCTTTTGTGCCGATGCAAGGCTCGGCAATCACGTAGGCCATTAAAAATCTCCTTTGTTCGGACAACGGGCCGGTGGTCCCTGGGACGTCGCGACACGACCGGCGAAAATTTCTTATACCACGCGCCTGCTGGACGCGGCAAGCAGCACACTTGAATTGTACGCGGCGGGAAGGAGTTTCTCAACTGGCAGAGGTATGGATAGAATGAAGGGGAAAGGGATGGCATGAGAAATCGGAGTGTTATTGTCGTAGTTGCGATGCTGGCCGCGGCGACAGCGTTAGCCGGGCCGCAAACTCCCAAGAGTACGGCGCCGCGCGACCCGGAACTCATCGACGCGCAAGGCTACCAGAAACTTGTGGAGCAATACCGCGGGAAGCCGCTGCTGGTGACATTCTGGGCGACGTGGTGCGAGCCCTGCCGGCACGAATACCCGATGCTGAATGAACTAGCGAAGCAATATGCCCCGCAGGGATTGAGAGTTGTGGGAGTAAACCTCGATGACGATGGGGATTTGATCCTGATGCGGAGGTTTCTTGCCCGCTATAAGCCGATCTTTCCCAACTATCGGAAAAAGGCCGGCGGAGAAGAGGTTTTCCGGCAAACAGCGCTGGCTGGGTGGAACGGAGCGCTACCCGCTTCCGTCTTTTATGCGAGAGATGGGCGGCAGGCCGGTCATGTACTTGGCGAAGGATCGCGTGAAACCTATGAGGCGGCAATTCGTTCGCTGCTCGCCGCAGGATCAAACTAGAGCAGACTGAACGCCGCAGAGGAAGCTAACTATTTGACTGAGAATTTGCCGAGGGGATTGCTGATGCTCAACACCAAGGGCAATCGAGTTACTTATTACGGTCACAGCACGTTTTCGCTGACAACGCCGACGGGGCAAGTCGCTTTGATCGATCCATGGGTGATGACCAATCCGGTTTGCCCGGCGGCGCTGAAGAATGTCGCGCGGCTGGATACGATTTTTCTGACTCACGCGCATAGCGACCACATGGGCGACTTGCTCGCGCTGACGAAACAGCACCGGCCGAAAATCGTGGCGATCTTCGAGAGCTGCCTGTGGATTGAGAGCAAAGGCTTCAAGGAAGAGACCTGCCCGATGGGCAAAGGCGGCTCGCAGAAGGTGGGCGAGTTCGACGTCACGATGACACATGCGTTTCATTCGAATTCGATTAGCGACGAAGGCCTGCGGCTCTATGGCGGGGAGCCGGCAGGCTATGTGATTCGAATGCCCGGTGGATTCAGCGTGTATCATGCGGGAGACACCGCGCTCTTCGGAGATATGAGGCTAATCGGGGAGCTGTACAAACCGGATGTTGCCATGCTGCCGATCGGCGATCTGTTCACGATGGGCCCGCGCGAAGCGGCGTATGCGATTCGCCTCCTGGGAGTGAAGGATGTCGTACCCATACATTACGCGACGTTTCCCTTCTTGACCGGCACCGTGGAAGCATTGCGCGAAGAGACCAAGAATATCGCAGGGCTCCAGATTCACGCACTGAAGCCTGGGGAGACACTGTGATTCGAACCGACAATTTGCGCAGTGCATTCATGCAGGATGACATTGACGAATACCTTTACAAGCTGCTGCCAGAGCGCGATGAAGTTGTGGACGAAATGGAAGAGTATGCAGCGAAGAACAGCATTCCGATCATCGGGCCAGCGGTGGCACGCATGCTCGCGCTTTTCGTGCAAGTGTCTGGAGCAAAGCGAATCTTCGAAATGGGATCGGCGATCGGCTATTCCACGATTTGGCTGGCGCGGGCGGCAGGGCCGAAGGGCAAAATCATCTACACGGACGGCGATCCGGAAAAAGCGCAGCGGGCCAGGGATTATTTTCGGCGCGCGGGAGTGGCCAAGCGGATCGAGGTGCGCGTTGGAAATGCGCTGGAACTGGTGAAGAAAGCGCCGGGCACATTCGATTTGATTTTCAACGACGTGGACAAGCATCAGTACCCGGATGCACTGCACGCGGCACTGCCGAAGCTGCGGCGCGGGGGCTTGTTCATCACGGATAACACGCTTTGGTCCGGGAAAGCGGCGAGGCCAGCGCCGCCGGATGACGTGAATACCCAAGGCGTCCAGGAATTCAACCGGCTGGTCTATGCGTCCAAGAAACTCTATCCCGTTCTAATTCCATTGCGCGACGGCGTCACCGTCTGCCAAAAGCTGTAGACGTTGCGAGATCTTATCCGCGGAAAAAATTGCGTACGAGGAAGCCGACGTTAGCGGGGCGCTCGGCGAGGCGGCGCATGAAGTAGGGGAACCAGTCCTGGCCGAAGGGAATGTAGATTCGAACGCGATAGCCATCCCGGACAAGGCGGCGCTGGAGATCCGTGCGGACTCCGTAGAGCATCTGAAATTCGAAATCATCTTTAGAAATCTGCTTGGCCGCAGCATGGCGTATGGTCGCGGCAATCATGCGCGGATCGTGCGTGGCGATGCCGTGATAGAAACCGCTGGAGAGCAGCATTTTCATTAGGCGGACGTAGTTGGCATCAACATCGGCCTTGCTCGCATAGGCCACCTCGGGCAACTCCTTGTAAGCCCCTTTGCACAAGCGTATGCGGCAACCGTAGGAGAGTAGATCCGTCACGTCCGTCTCGCTGCGATACAGATAAGATTGAATGACCGTGCCGATGGCGGGATTTCGGGCGCGCACGCGCTTGACCAGATCGATGGTGCGCTGCGTGTACGGCGATCCTTCCATGTCCACACGCAGGAAATTGTCGTACCTGCCAGCGAACTCCACGATGGAGAAGACCAAGCCTTGGCAGAAATCCGCGTTGAGATCGAGTCCGAGCTGAGTGAGCTTGCAGGAAACGTTGGCGTTCAGTTTTTCCTTCGCGATGCGCTCGAAAATCTCCAAATAGGCGTCGCGCGAATGCTGGGCGTCTCCGGTGGAGGAAACATTCTCGCCAAGATAGTCGAGACTTGCGGCCATACCGGCATCGTTGCATGCACGGGCGGCGGCAACGGCTTCCTCGAGCGTCTCGCCCGCGACGAAGCGGCGCGCCATGCGGCGCGTGGTGCCATTGGAAGTGACCCAATTGGCGAATCCTTTGCTTTCAGAAAGCTTGAGAAGGGTCGAACGAAGCATGCGGAAGTAATTATGGCAGCCTGGAATGACTGAAACTAGTGCTTGTGCTCTTCCAGAAACTTTTCCGCATCGATGGCGGCCATGCAACCGGAGCCCGCGGCGGTAACCGCCTGGCGATAGCGGTGGTCTTGCACGTCACCGGCAATAAAAACACCGGGAACCGCTGTCAGGCTGCCGTGCTTGGCAAGCAGGTAGCCGTTGGAATCCATTTCGAGTTTTCCCTTGAAGA
>Ga0137403_10003960_pt1 | contig 17572 bp, 19 predicted proteins | sample CZOMad2_1_16fung_FD_122057 | JGI IMG/M metagenome (GOLD analysis project Ga0137403, IMG submission 122057) | Vadose zone soil fungal communities from Angelo Coast Range Reserve, California, USA - CZOMad2_1_16fungal (Hybrid Assembly) | ecosystem: Environmental > Terrestrial > Soil > Vadose zone...
TCAGAGCGTGCTGAGGGGAAGATGGGCGGTCGGTGATGCCTTCGTCGGAAAAGGCGTGCTGACCAGGGCCGCTCGGCATCAGCGAAAGTTCAATGAGCCCTCCGAAGGCCGCCACGTGACGAGCTATTTCGTTTGCCATGGTCTGCAGCCCCTCTTGTACGTCGGCAGGCGCTGCGGATTTTAGCAGGTCGGCAGATTTTCGAACGTGATACCAGGCGGCGCGGGCCTCGATAGGATCTAGGACAAGGCGAAGGTGTTGAGCACGAGATGCCAAGAGAACGTCGATCGTTCGGTTGCCGAAGTATCCTGCGGTCACGACGGCGCTGAAGAGGCGGTCAGGCCAATACCCTCTCGCACCGGTGATGTGTACACCGATCTCTTCGACTCCTTCCGCTGTCAGACCCAGTTTTTCGGCAAGACCTTGCTTGAGTTCCTGCGCATCTTCATTGTCCCTCACTAGAACGAGAATCTCAGATTCTCCCGGAACATGCATCGTTGCCTCGACCAACGCATGTAGCCTCTCGGCCTGCAATTCGCGATTGGCGAGTTCACGTTGCAATAGGCGTCGAGCGTCGGTAAGGAGCGAAGCGTCCACCGGAATCTGAATTGCGGCGTGATCGAACGCAGCCAAAAAGCGGTGGACCTCTCTAGGCTGAGTGCCTTGCTGGCATAGCGTTTGGCGTGCGGCCCACCAGGCGACCTTGGCCGATTTCACCAAGTCGGCAAGCGCGGGCGTGCGCTTGTCGAGCCCCTCGACGGCAAACTCAAATTCACGATCTACCGAGGGGCGATCTCGCCCCACTAGGGTGACTGCAAGACGCAGGTCAGCTCGGATATGGCCAACAAAGAGGAACTGCGTGGGTGGCGCGATAAGGTTCTCAAAAAGAGGAAGTAAATCAGTCGGAGTGGATGCCAAGAGGAGCGTCGGCACATTACTGCTGCACTGTCGAAGTATGGCTTGAAGACCGGAAACCGTGCGTCTCGCTCGAAGGCCCTGGGCGTTGATGAGGAGAATATCCAATGTCTTGAAGGCGGACGCCGTTTTAGCAGACGTTGCGCGTCGCCTAGGAACGAGTATTGACGGTCGCAAGCCTGTGCGCGCAGCGAATCGCCCGAGAACTGATCTGTGACCGGGAGTAATGTCGCCGTCCGCGCCCACATGGTCGATGGCAACGTACGAGGTTCCGGGTAAAGTGAGCGCCCCGAGCTTGGAAGTATGTTTTCCCGCCTTTGACTCCCAGTCTTGCGGGGCTAGGTCCTCCGAAAATCGCTTGTCTTTCGCCCGAGTGATGCGCCCTTCCGTTCGCCTGCGAAGAATGTCGCGGACCTCATACAGTGGCGTGGACGCGATCAGGAGGTCGGTTTCGAAAAAGGGTGCTAGACCAACCGACGGAGTGAGGGGGAGCGCGGCAAGTCTTCCCGCCCACCGGAGATTCAGATGGAAGGGTAGGAGGGGGAAGTACGGTTTTCGGTACCAGGCCTCCAGCACTACCACGCAAGAGCGCGTGTTAACAGCTATGTTGAGCGATTCAACCAGAGATTCTAGTTGTTCGTCGACTTCGGCGATCAAGCCGTGCGTCTGGGAGGGCACTCTCTGGATGTACCACGAAAGTAATGGAAGGCCCGCGATAAATTTTGAAGTAAGTGTCAGATTAATGAAGAGTTCGCCGGGAATGACTTCGTGGTTTGCATCAGGGCCAGTCTGGCGAAAAGAGGAACTGTGCGCCGTGGGGACAGTAAGAAACGCGCGCCTCTGGTTCGGGTGAACTTGTTTCGGAGCCCCAAAAAGGGGCGGCTCGGATCATGCGCCCGTCAACTTTTTTATTGCGCCCTTGATTTGATTGACGAAGATGTTTTCGTTGGATGGCTCCAGTGGTGTCATGTTGAAGTGCGGGTGAGGGCGACCCTGGGGCTGGAAATAATCCTTGAGCTGTACGTGGCTTGAATTTGAACAGAATCCACTTAGACGCAGGTTGGTACCCATGTCGTCGATGAGCCCGACAAAGGATCTACCGAGGCCTTTTTCAAGATTTCCGGCATAGAACTTGCACTCCCATCCGGCGACGAGGCTGGCGGAGGGCGGGTCGTCTGGCTGCTGTCGGCATCGGTCGGCGTCATCGGCCCGCATGATGCAGACGTCGAGCTCGTGTGTCATGCCACTGGAACCTTTGAATTCCACGCCGGCGTGAATTTCAAACTCATCACCGTTGAGAATGAATTCGGCATAGCCATAGTTTCTCGACGTGGAGTGGATTTGGCCCGGAGCGCCGCGGAAGACGAAAGGTATTGGCGCTCCGCTGATGCCGCGGAGAACAGGTGTGGCACCCAATTCGCGCACGGCGCGAAGGCAGAGTCCAAAAACATAGGCTTCGTAGGCTTTTTCCTCCACCCTTCGTACCAACTGATATTGGCCAAGGCCTAAGGGGTGGTCGAGCAGGGCGTCTATCGCATTTTCGAGGTCGGTCAAAGTAGCCATCGTTATTCCTCTCGAAAGTCGAGGAGTGCTTTGAGCCGAGCAAGATTCCTAAGCTGCTCCGCAATCTGATCCGGAGGGATGGGACTCAGGGGCTGCATCTCGTGGATTGGCGGCGAGGCCTCAATCTCGGCAGACAGTTGGGTCTCAGTACGAAGTTCGATTCGGACGTCCTTCTCATGCATTTCGGTGCCGGGGAGGACATCGACGGGCGTTCTTTTCTCGGGTGCCCTCGGGTAACGGAAGCCTCGAGGAGAGCCGACCGGCGCCTGAGCCATGTTCTTCAGGCAGGAATCAATCAACATCGGCTGCTCTACGAAGCAAGCCGCCAACGCCTTGACAGCAACCTGAAGTGCCTCGTCATAGGGGTAGGGAACGGTTTTTCGATAGACCCTGTATTTCTTTTTGCGGCCGCGGCTGGCCGATTCGCTTTCCTGGATATCTTTTCCTTGGTCCACAACAGCGCGCACTTGCGCCGCCAGTGTAGGGTCGCGTTCCGCCAGTTTTCGGATCAATAGCTCTAAGGCTGCCTGGGGCGTATATTCGTGATTGCTCATTTCGATGTACCCACCGCGATGTCCGCTCGACTGATTCTCGCCAGATGCGCTGGCACAAACTTAAGATCGCCTACAAAGAAACAAGTCGAGTTGAGTTCTAAAGGGCGGACGCAATGTCTGGGTTGTTAAGCCGAGACACCGTCGACGCGTGGTAGCGTTCCATCCATTCGTACTTCCTACGGATCCCGGGTTCCTGCGAATAACGGACAAGGCGTTCCGCGATCAGTGCTTCATGCTGGCTCAAGAAGGGTTGATAATCTGCTCCGGGGTCATCCAGTTCGTCCCATATTACCCGCAGGTAGTCAACGAAGAGCTCTCCGTCGTCATCTTTACGCAGGAGAGCACGCACCGCTTTCTGGTCAGTCTTTCGATCGTGAACCCACAGGCCAGCGTTTATGGCAAGTTCTTCAAAGACTTCCTTGCCCACCACGATGCGTGGATGCTTCGCTATCTTCGATTCAAGCTCATACGCCCGTATGATCGCCGGGCCAAAGAGCTGTCCCCAGCTCTTGACGAGTTTTCCGACCGTTACGCCACCACGTATGAGGAGCCCTCCGTCAGCGAGCAGTGTGGCCTGCGCATGTACGAGATGAATGAGTTGCGAGTAGAGGCGACCGCGGGGTGGCAAGTGCGATGTCCTGCGCAACGGAATGGAAATGATGCTGAGGTCAGAAAAGTTGGCGTAGTCGTTGTCGGGTATTTCTCTGAACTTGGTCTTAAACCCAGTCTTGAGCTGCCGAGGTTGGACGGCTTCTTTCACAACGCGGATAGTCCGCGAGATTTCGCCCGCTGTTTTGGTACGAACCAATTCGCCGAAGCCGAGAATGTCGACGTACGTCACCAGCCCTATCTCGTATTCGACTGCTTTCTTCTTCATGGAGTGATTTTTGATCCATACGACCAACCACAAAACAGTGACGGCACTTTTACAGAATCTGTTGACCTTGTCAACAAGTGCTTAGGATTCTTCTAGCCGAACCATGTTCTTGAAACCAACGGGCTGGACTGCTTCCCTCACAGTCCGGCCGGTCGCGAGATCTTCCCGTTCCTTTGGTTGCGACTAATTTGCGGAACTTCAGGATCGGGTAAGGGCCGTGTGATAGTCGGCTCCGGGTGTAAAGTTGGAATTTCGCCAGGAAGTTGTGCTGCAGTTTCCGCAGTGTGAAATCGCCGCGCAGGAAGCAGCAGTGAGGCAGTCAGTTCCCGTGCGTTCAAGGGTGTGTGTTTGTACCAAAGCCCAAAATAATATTTGCCTTTTCACCTGCACGTGGACGAGCGGCCGAAACAGCCAGTCACGATCCGCAAGTCCAAGGCGACCGAACAGGAAGAGCCGACAGCCCCAGCCGATGGCCGCCGTGCCGCTGCTCGTTCGGCGGAGTGATGTCTACATCACGTTGAAGACAACTTTTGGAACTTCCGAAGTGTCACGTCGGAGACGACTGATGGGTTGGGGCGCATCCACCGTCTGATTCCAAAATGCAATATGCGACGCACGCCAATGCTTCATTGCATGTTCGGTTCAGCCGTACCACTAACGTACAAAAACCCTATGTAATTTGAGGCTTCGGGGCTTACTTCGAGCGAGAAGCAGATTCCCCGAAATTGTTGAAAACACTGAAATCGTAAAACAAAGGGTGGAGTCTTTGGAAGGCCGAACGCGCTTGCAAAGCAGGTGGCCTCATCGCCGACGGAGTTTCGATCCGTCATAAAAACGTAATACTAATCGCGATGAATGGTGGAAAATCGCGAACAGGAGATGAACAATGAAGGAGAAAATGATTCGTCGGGTTTAGTCGAAACTTGCTGAATTCCTTCGATTATCACCAACTCCGGCAAGTTCTGATTAAATTGGTTGTTCGGCTGTTAACCGAAAGGCCGGAGATGGATCTCCGTTGACCTGGCGACAATCCGCACGCCGTCTAGACTGGTTAACAGCGGTCAGTGAGGCTTGTGACTCACGGACATTCATGCGCTCCTCCTGACTGAGCCACGTTTTAACGAGATCCTCCAGTCGAGTGTTCCCCTGTGTCGGGCACTCTTTCTCCAACAATTCGCATCGATACCCCGGTCACCCTGCCTACGATTTCAGCCTGTGACGGGAAGTCGAATCGCCGAACATCCTGGTGAGAGTGAGGATGGGGAATTATCATCAGCTGTCCTCGGTCCGCCTGGCACCAACTGCCGACGTACCCGCTTGATCTACGGTCGCCATAGCTCTTCGTGAGGGTACCGGCGTACCGCCTGTTTTTGCGCTCGGTACCATATCAAACCGCGGGCTGAAGGCCCATATTACAAGTGGTCAAGGAGCTCCGTGTGGATCTAATGGCGCCGCCGGACAGGCGGAAGTTCCAGGTGCGTTGTGATGCAGGGTGCCAAGGGCGGTTTGAGGTCGGCACGGACACGCTATCGGTGCGTGTCGGGCAACGGATGCGAGCGGGAAAAGAGGAGGAGATGTGGGATTCCGTCCACATCTTGTGCAAAGAGCAGCCGGATGGTTCCCTCACCGTTGAGGTGCTTGTTTGTAACCCCGACTGGGAAGAAGCAAAGACAATTGCAGCGATTCATTCGCGCCCTCAGGAAAGCGACACAGCAGCGCCAGGTCTGAAGTGTGATCTCGAACTTCGTCGATCTGCAAGCGGCGCACAATAACATTTGCCTGTCCGGTAGCCTAGTGCGTGGTCAGACATCCTCTAGTTGGGCTTCGGTCATCCCGAAATAGTGGCCGAGTTCGTGGATTACCGTCAGGCGTATTTCCTTTCGGATTTCGTTTTCGCTGGAGCAGACAGCCTCGATGTTCTTCTGATAGAGCACGATGCGGTCGGGACCCGCGGGTAGGTCAAACGTGCTTTTCTTCGTTGTTGGTACACCTTCGAAGATACCGAGCACCAAACTCTCGGGATCGTCCGAACCGAGGATCCCTGCATTTCGCGAGCCCGTGCGTGCCAACTGCTCGGGAGGCACGTTTTCTACTAGAACTGTGACATTGTGAATTCGATTGCGGAACATCGCTGGCAGTCCCTCCAGCGCCTCCTCCACCAATTTGACGAACTTTCCTCGCTCCATCTTATTTCCTAGGCGGGACGACAGACCGAATCCATTGGTTTCATATTAGCTCGGATCTGCTTCGGGGCCGGGCATACATCACCCGGCGCGCCGAGGCGGTGTAAGCCACGGCGGAGTACACTAGTAAGGATGAGTTGGGACGCCCAGAAACCTGTGCACGCCAGATCGTGGAGTTTCCTGCTGCCAGTATTCTCCTTCGTCCTTTGCGTTTCTTGCCCGCTTTTGGCACAGGAATCGCCTCGTAAAGACCACACGAAAACCGTCTGGACCAACGACGAGTTGCAACGGCTTGCATCTCGGCCAGTCGAGAATGGACCTGGATCTTTCTCGCCAGATACGTCTTCGTCCGGAACCAGCATTCGCGGGCACTACTCTCGACAGAAAAATCCGAAATGGTACGGGCGTCAGCTTCAGCCGCTACGCGAGGAACTCAGCAGGGCGGAGAGCGAGTTGAAAGCGCTTCGGCAAGCACGGAAATATGGGAAGGGAGTAACCGGCGTCGTGGCATTGGATCAGGAGCCTGAAGGCGTAAGCCCGGAAGGCCAAGTGGAGGTCCTACAGCAGCGGCGCGCTGAATTGCTGCGAAAGATTGACGAACTCGAAGAAGAGGCTAGGCACAATGGGATTGTTCCCGGCGAGCTGCGAACAGAGCCTTCGCCGGAGGAAGATAGCCGCGAAGAGGCGAATACTGGCACAACGGCCAGAAATGGGAGGAAGCCTAACCCCGAGGCAAAACAACTTGAGAGCTCGATAGCTGATGAGAAAGAGCGCTTAGAGGATGCCAAGAAGGTAGCGGAGCTTCTCCAACGCGATGAAACACTCGAAAAGCAACAGGAGTATTCGAATCCCGAGCCACCATCGCGGCGGAATAAGCAATCGCCTCTAGTGGGGATAAAGAGCCGGCTGGAGGAAAAGCAGGCGGAGATCCGAGAAACGGAGCAGACGATCTCCGAACTCGAAGACCGGCTTGAGGATTTGCGGCGTAGCGCTCCTACCGAAAGTCAGAGCGAAGCGGGCGATGCTGCGGAAACGGACTCAAGGACTGGTCCACTTCAAAGCGAGCAAGCGAGCGAGGTCGAGAACGAGGCTCTTTGGAGGAAACGGTTTGCAGCGATCGATTACAAGATCCGAATTACGCAAACAGAGTTGGACATTCTCCAGCGGGAACTCAATCTTGGATCAATTCAGTATTACCCCAATCCCGCAACCGCTATGAAGGAGAGTATTACGCGAAGAGCGATCAACGAACAGCGCAAAGCAATCGAGGATAAGAAAAAAGAGATCGCGGACCTCAACAAACAACGCGCCGAGCTAGAGGATGAATTGCGGCATGCAGGCGCGCCTGCGGGGTGGGCGCGCGAATAGAGCTATGGTTTTCTCGGCCTGACCGCGATCGCCTTCGGCGTCGTCGGCACATTTCTCGAAGGACAGACCCATGCGGGTCTTACTGCCAGCGGCGATCAGTGGCGGTAAGCGGAATGTCTTCATTGTGCATTGAAAGAGAGTATTGTGCTTTCGGGTGTTTCCATGCCGGCCACGAACGACCTTCGTCGCTATCCTCGCCTTTTCTCTCCCAACAGTACGATTTTGGCCTGGCAGAGCGCTAGCCTGCGGCACGTATCGCATGTGACTAATGTTGGATTGGGCGGGTTGTACATTCGGACCACGGAGCCGCCTCCGCCCGGAACTTTCATCCAGTTGTTGCTTGATGTACCAGCAGGAGAAGTGCGGGCGAGCGCCGTGGTGGTAAGGAGCAAGCCCAAGGAAGGCATGGGCGTGAAATTTGTCGCGATGCACCAAGAAGATCGAGCCCGATTTGCCCGATGGTTGAAGTCTCTATCGTCCTAGGCTAGTAAGCTGAAATAGGCGGTGCCGCAATTTGCCGAGTTCGCGATTCAAAAAATGCGAGCGCCCGAAGAAAGGCAATAGAGGAGCACGACGTTTTTCCACTTTGCAGCGGGCCTGCTTTAATCGTGCATCATCGCCGAATAACCCCAAGGCGTAGTCCAGTTTATCCAAAGCCTTCTCGCGTCGCCCTGCCAATGCATACACCTCTACCAGATTCATGTGGAACTTGATCTCTTTAGGTTCTAGTTGTACGGCCATTTCGCAAAGTTCTGAGGCTTGGTCCCACTTCCGTTGCGCACGCGCGATGGACAACCCAAGAAACGAAATGTAGTAAGCATTTTGCTTGTCGCTTTCGAACGCACGCCGCAATCTCACCAGGGCCTTTTGGGGGTATTCGTTCTTGAGGAGCTCGACACCTTCCCTGAACTCAGTCAAAGGATCCAGGGCCGTGTCCTTGCCTGTCTCCGTTGCAAATCCGAGGTTCATGGTGATCCTCAGGTTCTGAATGTGGACGACGTCCTAATCTAGGCGGATTACGTGCGTGGAGTCTACTGGCCTAACGGTCAGTGTTAACAAAAAAGGCGCAAACCGGTCCTGCAGACTTCGGTTGGCCTAATAGCGGGCTGGCGTACGCTAGAATCATATGATGAACCGGCGGACCGAAACCACTGGGGCCACGTTTGACCTCCGGCGCTCAAGGCGAGTGCCTGCGCAGTTGCCGGTGGTCGTGCAAGGCAAGTCGACCGACGGAATTCCATTCGCAGATCCTACACGTGCTGTCGTACTGAGTGCTCATGGTTGTCTCATTACTTTGTCGGAGTCCGTCAGATTGGGCGAAAGGCTTATCTTGCGGAATGTGGCCAACCGCAAGGAACAGGACTGCCGAGTCGTGTACCTAGGTGAGAAGGAAGGCGGCAGAACCGAAGTTGGCCTTCGCTTCAAAGCCGCCGCTCCACAATTCTGGGGCCTTGAGCACACACCCCGAGATTGGAAGAAAGTTTTGAGCTGAGTATTTCCCCACCCAATTCAAGCGGTAAGGCAAAGTCGCTTTTCCTCACAGTCTTCCAGAAAACATCCCGGGATGGCACTGCTTGTTCCGGTTACTTAAGGTTCGATTCGGCCCGTCGAGGCCGGGGGACTCATATAGCACCGCCTATTTCTCAGGAAGCTATGCGAGGTATCTTCTGTAACAGTCGAATCTTATTTCTTATTCTGTGAATCTCTCCGTGGACTACTCGGTCGGCTTGTATTGCCTTTCGCTTCGGGGCTTCGCGCCGTCCAATCAGGTGGAGGAAAGGAAATGCGCCAGAATCGAGGGCAAGGCTTTATGAACTCGACGCCAATTTCTCTCTTCTCTGCCTGATGAGGGCTGAGGTAGACCACTCGACACGACACTTCTTCTCCGGTGCTCAAATTGCGGAGGGTCAGCGACTGGCCAATCGGCACCTTCAAACCTAGCAGGATCATTGCCCCGTGCGCATTTACGGTAACTGTGCGCGTTTCCTCTGAGACTGGCTTGTCATCTGCTCCTTGCGCTAGAACCACCACAGAAACTTTCAGCATGACACGCTGACTGCGGCGCGGAGCGCTATCTTCAGTGAGTGTTGGGGGGGGGGGATACTACCCATATGACCGAAGGTATCACCTTTGAGCGCGAATCCTCGCCGCCATACCACTTGTTGCCGCTTTTGCATCATTAGCACCAGAGGACTGTTTACAGCTTGCGTGTGTTGGGCCGTCGATCTACAGCAATCTTGTGTCCCGTTACCCGACTGAAGATTGCACTGGCCCCGGGCAAGACACCCCAGTAGCTTCTTAACGCACGATACCTTCCTCAATAGGCCCGGCGGGCGAACTCCGCGCCTTGTCGATCAAGTGTTGTAGGATGTTGAACTCCTTCTCTAACTGCTCCGCAAGGCTTCGGACTTTGGCGATTGACCACTCTGCTTGTCTCACCTGCTCCCCGGTGCCATTTTTCACGAATTGGTCGCGATTCTTTTGAGTGTGCTCCAACGCAAGGGACATGACGAGTCGGAGATTCACTAGATTGCCGAGAAAGCTCTGCGGATCTGCCATGGCGACACAACTCTCCTATAGTTGCTATAGCTCAATCTTCCCCGTTTTCATACTGGCCATGAGTCCAATTATGGTCCAGGGGACAAGCAAGCTCGAAGAGTCAGAGCGACCCAATCAGGCCTGATGTTGTTACGGCCTTCGATATGGCAGACAATTGCGATACTCTTCATGCTGGCGCATTCGGGGTTCCGCTGTGTGCACATAAAGTGCGATTTTGTGCTTGACAAATCCAGTAGGGTACTGGATTATATCGATGAAGACTTACTCGACGGTTCAGGTTGCAGAGATTTTGGACATTGGAACCGATACTCTTCATCGTTGGATGCGAGAGAAAAGGGTTCCGACCCCACCCATTCAGTCGGTAGGTGGAATGTCCATTCGGATGTGGTCAGAGGAAGACGTAAAGAAGGCCAGAATGTACAAGGCCGATCACTATTGGGGTAAAGGCGGACGTAAGAAGCGAAAGAAACGAAGAAAGTGATGTAAGCGGGACGCGCCGGTGTTACTAGCACCAACGCGCCCCTAACCACAATCGCACGTATGAGGTGCAACGATGGCTGCAAGAGAAGTTATCCATTTCTCATTCTGGGCGCAACTTCCCGCGCGCCTTGTGTTTCCTGTTCAACTCCTTCCTGAGCCGGTTTCGCAACCCCCTCCATAGCTAAATAACACCTTCGCGTCTGCCTCTCGGCTGTTTCCAGCCGCGTGGCTATTGGTGTGTTCGCTCCACGCGGCCGCACAAGCCAGCGCTCGCAACGAGCGAAGTGAGTCGAAGTTTTGTCCTGTCACCGAAAGGAATTCTGAGCGATGAAAGTCGATGCCTACGCCGAGATGTATTTGTGGAATCGCAATGTGGACCGACTTGTTCGTGTCCTCCAACGTTTGGAGTCCTTCTCAATTCGCCCGAAGCAAGAGATGAGAGCATACGAGGTTCGGCTCGAGGAAATTCGTGCCGCGCTTAACTCTGACTTCGCTGAAACGCTGGCCACGCGAGAGCGGGCCGATCAATGGAGACTCAACAGACAACGAATCGCCTGGGAAAAACAAAACACGAACCCGGAAGTGAAGTAACGAGGGGCAGACGCAGCAAATACCCCATCGTCGGCGGGCATTCCTTTTGTTGCGCATGAGTGCCCCGAAGCGTAGCTAAGAAGACATTCAATGGGTGAGTGGAAGGCTCAAATCAGCATCAGGGTCCGACAAGCTCTGCGAACCGAGCTTGAAGAGTTTGCCGCCCGCGAGAAGCGAAAGCTCGGCAACATCGGAGAACTGATCCTGGAGTGGGGCTTCGAACAGCTTAAGGCTGCCGGCTCCACCGAGCGGCTGCTGAAATACAAAATTCTCTTGCCTGGCACTGCTCTAAGGGGACGGAAGCTTCAAAAATGATTTATCAGGGACAGTTCTCTTCGGCGCAAAACGAAAAGATCGCCAGGGCAAAGAATGCGCTTGGGCGGTTAAGAGTGAATCCCAGGGACACCGTTGCGGTAATGGAGTTCTATGAAACGTGTAGTCGAGAACTTCAAGAAGTTGCAGTCCGCTATTTCGGGAAAAGCCAACTTGGAAAGAGAGCAGTCCTCAATCTGCTCGTTGCTGTGGTCTCGCGTGCGTGGAGCTACGATCGGCAATGCATGAATGCTTCAGAATGGGTCAGCCGAGTGGCCGAGGCTGAGGCTAGAAGACTGCGTGAAGCACCAGATGCGGGCGACAGCACGTGCAGGCGTACAAGGATGGCAATGTGAGCCCTCGCGCAGTGCCCAGACGAGTTCGCGTCCCTTGGCTAGCCCCTCGAGAAAGTGAAGCTCGTGCAGGAGCCATTGGACGCATTTGTGTGGTCGGGAAACCGAGCACAATATCAAATAGCAGTACGTCACGGTCGATTTCAATTGTTGCGGAATTGTCATCTTGCTTCGGCGCCTTGCATCCTGCCTGTTGTTTGCCTACCCCTCCACAACAGGGAGCGCATTTAGGTCGCTCGCTATGCGCGGGTCAAATTGGATCAGCTGAGTTGCTTCTGCAAAAAAGTAACTGCAATACCGCGGCTGTCCGATCAATCCATAAACCCTTTAGTTGTAACGACTTTTCACATAGCGTCTGCGACATGGCCTTGACAAAAGGGTTTTCTGGGCGGAACATCACCCTCCATATAGCAAGGTCGAGGTGTGCCGCCTCGGCTGAACTTCCAACTGGTTGGGTCCCCGCACCCCTTGGCGAAGAGTGGAGAGGACTAAGATTTTGAGTACCTGTGGGCAACGCGGGTGGCCGGTTGTTTGTGCATTTCAGTGTGGTCGGTTTCCCGACCATTTTTTCGAATGTGGTGTCGATCCGTACAATGCTGCGGGTTGCTCAGTTCGCAACATCGGCATCAAAACCTCACGGCTTTTAGCCCGAGGCTTCAGCGCACTAAGTGACAGGGGCGTGGTACGCCGTCAAAGGAATCTTCTTGGATTCTGTGAAGCCTTCAGGGGAAACTCTTGCGCCCTAGGTCAAGCCTGGTCACTCTTCCTTGGCTCAATCCCCGTTGTTGGTGCTCAAGTTACACGTAAGAGTTTACTCGGTGCGGAGGGATTGTGAATTCCTCCTTCGCTGCTCGCTACTTTCCCGGGGTCCTTACGAAACGTAATGGGAATGGAGCGCACAGTGAGACTTCCAATTACGTCGAGAGTGTCACACCTGAGAGAGGAACTGAACAGATTGTAAAAACCGAGGATACGGACGAAGTTCTGATACTGCGGCTCCAAAAGAAAGACGTAGAGGCTCTCGGACTATTATATCGACGCTATGCCAGGCTGGTATATTCGGTATGTACAAGGATTCTAAGAGACTCTTCTGAGGCTGAAGACCTCGTGCACGAGGTCTTTCTATGTCTATACAAGAAATGTAGCTCGTTTGATCCGGCGAAGGGCAATGGTCGCTCTTGGCTCATACAGTTGACATATCACAGGTGCTTCGATTGGCGCGACTACCTAAAGGCCAGGCACGGATACGGACTGGGAAGTGGAAAGGAGGACGTACCTGTTGCTCATCCACAGGTAACGCAAGACTCGGACCCCGCGGACCTCATCATCTGGACTCCCCGGATGAAAGCGGCATTCAGGAGCCTCTCGAAAGAACAACAGTTGACTCTGAAGCTGTACTACTTCAAAGGATGCACGTTCCAGGAAGTTGCCGACGAGCTAGGCTACTCGTACGGGAATGTAAAGCACCACGTCTATCGTGGCATCGAACATCTGAGACGAATTGTGTTCGAGGGCGTAACAAAGGGATCGTCGCAAGTGGCAGACATGAAAATGCATTGTGGAGCGAAGGAATTGGCTGAATGAAAGCGCAGCATCTCACAGGAGACTTCTGTTTGGACTATTTGACCGGAGAGGTGTCGGTCGAGGAAAAAGCCTCATTCGAAACCCACCTCGGAGCGTGTGCTGACTGCCAATTTCGAGTGAACCAGTACCGGAGCATCTTGCGAGATGGCCTCCCAAGCATTGCTGATGAGATGGTTGACGACATGGCGGTGGACGCTTCGCCATGGGGCGTCGAGGGAGGAGTGAAGAAGCTGTTCGCTGCGGTCGCTAAAGGGGACAAGCCTATCGCTCAGCGGGACTTCGTAAGTGGCCATGCGACAACACTGAGTATGCGAGCTCTCAAAGCATGGATAGAAAGCAGGCACTTTCGGCCAAACCTGGGGGCCGCATTAGTCGTAGGCGTTTCGATGATTCTCGTGGTTGGACTTGGAACTTCTATCTACAGGCTCGGTGTAAAGCGTGGGCTCCGGCAATCTCAGATCGGCCAGCAGTCAAGAATAGAGCACGGAACTCTGGGAGCAGAACTTGCCAACCTCTTGCGCGAAAGAGACGCGATCCAGGCAAATCTCATACATCGTGAAAGCCTTATTTCGGAATTGAGAGCCCAAGTCAAAGAGCAACGAAAGCAGAACGAGGCGTTGGAAGCGAGTCTTCGGGCAGCGAACCAAGAAGCACAGGAGCAGACGCAACGGATTTCCGTGCAGCGTGACGACCTTGCTCGCAGACTCGAGGAACAGCAGGCTGCCCTTCTGGTAGCGCAGAAGAGAGTCGAAGCCATGCAACAAGTCGGAACGAACGATGCGCTTCGCGTGGTAAGTCTCGAAAATCAGATTCAGCAGATGTCGCAGTTGTTTAAAGACAAGGACGGAACCATTGAAGACCAGCAGCGTATGCTGGCGGCAGACCGTGACATTCGCGATCTGATGGGCGCGCGCGATCTTTACATCGCCGAGGTGTACGACGTCGGCGGTAATGGAAAAAAAAAGAAGCCGTACGGAAGAGTGTTCTATACCAAAGGGAAGTCCCTGATATTCTACGCCTATGACCTTGACCTTCAGCCTAGTCTGAAAAACGCGAGGACTTTTCAGGCGTGGGGATTGCGTGGTCCGGATCGGGACACGGCGCTTAATTTGGGCGTGATGTACGTAGACAATTCTACGAATAAGCGCTGGGCTTTGCGATTTGACGATCCAAAGGCTCTTGAACAAATTAATGCGGTATTTGTGACGGTGGAGCCCAACGGTGGGAGCAGAGTTCCGCGAGGTCAGCAGGTATTGTTCGCCTATTTGAAGGAAGAACCAAATCACCCTTAGTCGAAGTGCCATTGGGCGTCTTCTCCTGCCAAATCTTCAGTCTTTAGCTGCGCGTTCATACGAATTCAACAGTATGTGAAGGTCTGGTCCCGCCTGCACTCTCACCCCCGTAGACTCTAGAGTTCCGCTCGTCAGAAAAAAGGAAGAACCACCACCGTGAAACAACGCATTATTGTGTTTGTTGTGGCTTTGTTGTGTTGGCGAATCATCTCTCTTGCTCAGGCACCAATAGCTGTTGTGAACGGTCAAGTGCGAGACTCATCCGGCGCAGCAATCGCTGGTGCATCGGTAGAGGTATTGAACGACGCGACACACTTTCGGTACTCAACGGAAACGAATGACGAAGGAATCTACTCCGTTCCGAATCTCCCTCCTGGCACTTACCACATTCAGGTCTCGAAGCAAGGATTCAAGAGCGTCGTTCATCTGGACGTCAATCTCAACGTTCAGGATGCAAAGGCAATCGGATTCACTCTTCCTGTAGGTTCGGTCTCTGAGACGACCACATTGGGGGGCGGAGCGCCGCTAATTAACGCTGAGTCGGCGGCGGTGAGCACGGTCGTAGATCATCAATTCGCGGAAAATCTGCCGCTGAACGGGAGAAGCTTCCAAACGTTAGTTAACTTAGCTTCGAGGGTTGTGGTGATGTCTTCAACCTCTAATGATCCCGGACGATTCAGCGTCAATGGGCAGCGAAGCAGGGCCAACTACGTCACGGTGGATGGTGTCAGGGCAAGTTTCGGGGATTCTGCGATTCTCGATTTTGGAGAGATTGTTGGTAATCAGAGTACCGTCAAGGTGCAAGAGCAAGTAATCCAAGCCCCCGACAGCCAGCACCCTCAGCAAAGTGCTTCGGACCTCGCGAAACAAATACCGCGCCAGGTGAAGGAGGCGATTGCAACATCACTGAAAGCGAGTAATTTGCCAACGACTGACGATAAGAGAGGTGGATTTCACGAAGAAGGTGGCGTGTGGGGCACTGATCTCAAGGCCGGCAATGTGTTGGTATCGCCAGCAAAGGCCGGACCCGTCTCGCATCCTCGCGACAAATATGCCCATATAGAAATCGGCAATGCGGTCGATCCTTCCATAAATCAACGGATGATGCCGGACGGCGAATGGCACATACATCCCAAAGGAACTCGTGAGAAAGAGTTCATACAGCCACCGTCAGAAGTTGATGTGGAAAATGCAGTGTTCCCAATCAACATCGTCGTTGGAGCGGGCAACAATCAGGTATATTTTTATGATCGTTTGAGAGTCGTTGCCCAGATGAATTTAAGCGACTTTTTGAAGGAGCTGAAATGATCCCCGTGAAAAAGTGCACTCCACTGAGATGGATGTGCGCTGGGTTGGCAATTCTGCTGGCGGCAACATTCTCTTTCACGCGAGCTCAACAGGAGGAAGAGGGGCTTCCTACTGTAACAAATGCCTCAGTGCCTATGTATCCCTCCACTGCACGCGTCGCCGGGATCCAAGGGGAAGTGAGAATTCGCATCATCACAGATGGGAGAAGAATTTCGTCTATGAATGTCGAGAGCGGACATCCGATATTGGCCCAATCTGCCGAAGAAAACATTCGAACGTGGATATTCGAAGAACACAAGCACGCAACGTTCGTAGTTACGTTCAGGTACCAGATTGAAAAACGAGCAACATGCAAATTGGATGGTGGCGTCGTGGTTCTACACTTGCCAACGGATGTGCAAATTAAGGTCAAGGCAATACAGACGTGCGATCCGACAAAATGAGTAGGCTCTTATCGAGAAGGAAGGTGCCGTCGTTAAGAACGTGCAAGCCAACCACGGCTTGGTCTCACATTTTGTGAAAGAACCCGACGACCCTTAACCGTGGCGATGAAGAGGTTTCCGTCCATCGACTTACTGGATACCGAAGATGGATTCGTAAGAATAGTGTCCTTGTGGTGGTCCGCTTACTCCCATAACTCCGTAGACTGTTTAGAACCCCGCGCGTAATAAAAATCGCATTAAGGGAGAGTCGTTCCGTGAAACAGCGTATTGGTGTCCTTGTAGTAGCTTTGTTGTGTTGGCAAATCAACTCTCTTGCTCAGGCACCAACAGCTGTTGTGAACGGTCAAGTGCGAGACTCATCCGGCGCAGCAATCGCTGGTGCATCGGTAGAGGTCTTCAACGATGCGACACACCTTCGCTACTCGACAGAAACAAATGACGAAGGAATCTACTCCGTTCCGAATCTTCCTCCTGGCACTTACCACGTTCAGGTGTCGAAATCAGGATTCAAGACGGTCATCCATCCCGACATCACCCTCAATGTTCAAGATGCCAAGGCAATCGGCTTCACCCTCCCTGTTGGCCCCATTTCTGACACGGTGACGGTGGAAGGCGGCGCATCACTAATCAACACCGAATCGGCCGCGGTGAGCACCGTGATTGATCGCAATTTTGTGGAGAGCTTACCGCTCAATGGTCGCAGCTTCAACACACTTCTTCAACTGACTCCGGGGGTTGTCATTGCCCCGAATCCAAACCAGCAAACTGGCTTAGCGGCTGGTCAGTTTAGCGTCGCCGGACAGAGAACCGATGCAAATAACTTTACGGTGGACGGGGTCTCTGCGAATTTCGGCATTGGTCCAGGCTTTGGAGTGGGCCAAACTGGAACTGGAGGAGCGCAAGCATTCAGTGCCTTGGGCGGCACGAGCAGCTTGGTTTCCGTGGATGCATTGCAGGAATTCCGCGTCGAAACTTCGTCCTTCGCCCCGGAATTCGGTCGGTCGCCTGGCGCACAGGTCATCCTGACGACTCGTTCGGGAACGAATGATTTCCACGGTGGTGGGTTCGATTATCTTCGGAATGATAAGTTGGACGCAAATGATTGGTTCGCAAATGCCGCCGGCCAGCCGCGAGCCCCGGAGAGGCACAACGATTTTGGCGGCTTCTTAGGCGGGCCGCTCTATTTGCCACG
>Ga0137403_10003963_pt1 | contig 17569 bp, 18 predicted proteins | sample CZOMad2_1_16fung_FD_122057 | JGI IMG/M metagenome (GOLD analysis project Ga0137403, IMG submission 122057) | Vadose zone soil fungal communities from Angelo Coast Range Reserve, California, USA - CZOMad2_1_16fungal (Hybrid Assembly) | ecosystem: Environmental > Terrestrial > Soil > Vadose zone...
CTGGCCCTCGAGCAGGTGCGCATCGCGCGCGCGGTCGCGGCAGGGCAGCGCACCGCGGCCCTCAGCATCTACAACTTGCTCGGGTACGCTGCAGCGGCCCTCGGGGCGGCCACGGTGGGCGCACTCGCCGGGTACCGACCGCTGTTCGTCGTGTTCCTCGCCGGCGCCGTGGTCCAGTGCATGGCGTACGCGCGCCTTCCCCCCGAGGCGCCGGTGGAGCGCCGGCGGCCCGTCGGAGCGCGCCTGCCGTCGGCGTCCCTCATCCGCCGCCTCGCCGCGCTCGGGGCGCTCGACGCGTTCGCCGGCGGCTTCGTGCTCCAGTCGCTGGTCGTCTACTTCCTCCACGAACGCTACGCCCTCGGTCTCGAGGCCCTCGGCGGGGTCTTCTTCGCCACGCAAGTCCTCACGGCTGCCTCGCTGCTGCTCGCCGTCCGCGCGGCCGCGCGCTTCGGGCTCCTCGCGACGATGGTGGTCTCGCACCTGGTGTCCAACGTGGTGCTGATCCTCATCGCGTGGGCGCCCACGGCCGCGGTCGCGATCGCGCTCCTGTGCCTGCGTCACCTGCTCTCGCAGATGGACGTGCCGACCCGGCAGGCGTACGTGATGGCCCTCGTCGAGGACCACGAGCGCGAGGCGGCGGCGACCACCACCAACATCGCGCGGACCGTCGCCCAGGCGGTCACGCCCGCGCTGACGGGGTGGGTGATGCAGGCCGTGGCGCTCGCGGCGCCGTTCGTGGCGGGCGGCGCTCTGAAGATCGTCTACGACCTGCTGCTCTACTGGACCTTCAAAGACGTCAAGCTGAAGCTCGACGCGTGAGAGGCTCGCGCGGAAGTAGCTCGGGCGGGGACGGAACCACACAACGGGTGAAAGCTAGCGTGGTCGAGGAGGGCACAGCCCACCCCGCCCTCGCCCGAGCTACTTGATCGCGACGGCTTTGACCTGGCGGAAGTCCGTGAGGCCCTGGAGCGACTTGAGCACGCCGTCCTGGACGAGCGTCGTCATCCCCTCGACTTTGGCCCGCTCGAGCATCTCGGCCACGCGCGCCTTGGTCTGGATGAGCCGCTTCATCTCGTCGGTCGCGAGCAGGAGCTCGTGGATGCCCAGGCGGCCGCGATAGCCGGTCTTGTTGCAAGAAGCGCAGCCCTTGCCGCGGTAGAGGACGAACGACTCGTCGTACTTCTGGTTGAGCGTCGAGAAGGGCTCCTCGCCGAAGGCCTGCGCGAGCTCGTCGTACTCGGCGCGATCGGGGTGGTATTCCGCCCTGCAGTCCGGACAGATGCGCTTGACGAGCCGCTGCCCCAGGATGGCCAGCAGCGCGTCGGCGAAGTTGAACGAGTCGAGCCCCATGTCGAGCAGCCGGATGACGGTCTCCAGCGCGCTGTTCGTGTGGAGGGTGCTGAGCACGAGGTGGCCGGTCAGCGACGCCTCGATGCCGGTCGACGCCGTCTCCTCGTCGCGCATCTCGCCGACCATGATCACGTCGGGGTCGGCCCGCAGGAACGCCCGCATCGCGGCGGCGAAATCGAAGCCGATCTTCGGCATGACCTGCACCTGGCGCAGGCCGTACTGCGTGATCTCGACCGGGTCCTCGGCGGTCCAGATCTTGCGCTCGGGCTTGTTGATGTGACCGAGGAGCGAATGCAGCGTCGTGGTCTTGCCCGAGCCGGTCGGCCCCACGCAGAGAACGAGCCCGTAGGGTTTCTCGACGGTCTTCTTGACCTCGCGGAGGTTGCGCGGGGTCATGTCGAGCTTGTCGAGGGCGATCAGCTCGCTCGAGGAGAGGACCCGCATGACCACGTCTTCGTTCTGGTTGGCGGTGGGGATCGTGGCGACGCGCAGCTCGATCTCGCGGTCGGACAACTTGAACTTGATCTTGCCGTCCTGCGGCTTGCGCCGCTCGGCGATGTCGAGCTGAGCCATGATCTTGATCCGCGCCACGATCGCGCGGCGGTAGGCGCCGGGAATCTTCTGGTACTCGGCGCAGCCCCCGTCGATGCGATAGCGGATCACCGTGTCCTTCTGACCGCCGTAGGGCTCGATGTGGATGTCGGACGCGCGCGCCTTGTACGCGTCCACGATGATCTGGTTCGCCAGTCGGATGACCGCGCTGTCGTTCTCGTCGAGCTCGCCCGCGCTCATGTCGAGCGTGTCGGCGACGTCCTCGTTCCGCAGGTCGCCGAGAATGGTGCCGATCGAGTCCTTGCCCCCGACCTCGCCGCTCGCCTGGTTGAGGAACGAGAGGATGTCCTTCCGCAGGCCGACCGCCCACTTGATCTTCCGGTTCTTCAGGGCCTGGCTGACGCTGTCGATCCGCTGCAGATCCTGAGGGTTGTCGATGAGGACCACGATGCCGTGGTCTTCCCGGCGGAGCGGCAGCCAGAAGTTGCGCCGCAGGTACTCGATCCGCAGGCCCTTCATGAGGTCAGGCGGCGGGATGATCTTGTCGTCGAACTCGACGAACGGGCACTCGAAGAACTGGCTCAGCGCGATTCCCAGCTCGGCCTTCGGGACCTGGTACTGCTCGATCAGGATCGACTCGACGTCCGACTGGCGACGGCGCGCCTCGGCGACCGCCGAGCCGAGCTCCTCCGGCGTGATCCGATGCTGCGCCAGGAGATAGTCGAACTTGGTCTTGGGCCGCCCCTGACTCTGGGCCGCCTCCTGACTCTGGCTCAGCTGGGCCTGGTTGTTGAAGGCGATCCCGAGCGTCTTGGCGATCCGGGAAACGCCCGTCTCGTCGTCCTTGGTGAACCGGGCGCCGCGCTTCTTGTTCAAGAGCTGGATGACGCCGATCGGCCGCCCCTCGTGCAGGATCGGCATGCCCAGGATCTGCTGGGTCCGGAACCCCGTCTTCTTGTCCCACGAGCCGTCGAAGCTCAGGGTGGGCGAGATTCGAGCCAGCTCCGCCCTGTCGTAGGCGTCGGCGACGTTCACCACCCGGCCCGAGGCCGCCACGTAGCCGGCGATGCTCTTTTCGCTGACCGGGAGCCGGATCTCCTTGACGGTGTCGAGGGCCAGGAACTTCGAGTAGAGCTCCTTCTTGGCCGGGTCGATCGCGTAGATCGTCATCCGGTCGGCATCGAGGAGCTCGAGGATGTCGCCCTGGAGCTCGATGAAGATGCTGTCGATGCCCTTGGCCGCGTGGATGCGGTCGACGAGCTGGACGAGCTTCTGCTCGTAGGCTAGCCGCTCTTGTAGGATCTGGACGGACTGTTGCTGGGCCACGTCCCCTCCAACTTTCCCCAACCATGTTAGTCTAGCAGACTCTCTCCAGGGGGCAGAAGGGCATGGGGCAGATGCGGCGGGCAGACGTGATCGTCATCGGCGGCGGAGCCAACGGCACGAGCACCGCTTTTCACCTGGCAGCTCGCGGAGTTAAGAACGTCCTGCTGCTCGAGCGGCGCCACCTCGGCGCGGGCGCCACCGGCAAGTCCGGCTCGCTGGTGAGGATGCACTACACCAACGAGGCCGAGTCCAGGCTCGCCTTCGAGAGCCTCAAGGTCTTCAGGGATTTCCGGAACATCGTCGGCGGCGAATGCGGGTTCGAGCCGATCGGCTTCGTCCAGATCGTTCCCCGGGGCTACGAGGCGGCGCTCGCCCGAAACGTCGCCCGCCAGCAGCGACTGGGCATCGCCACCGAGGCGATCACCCCGGACCGACTGACGGACCTCCTACCCGGATGCCGGGTCGACGACGTCGGCGGCGCCGCGTGGGAGCCCGAGTCTGGATTCGCCGATCCGAACGCGACGACGTTCGCCTTCGCAGAGGCCGCCCAGCGCCTCGGCGCGACGATCGAGACCGGCTGCGGGGTCACGCGGATCGTGACCGAGCAGGGGCGCGTGGCCGGCGTCGAGACCAGCCGGGGGCGGGTCGATGCGCCGGTGGTGGTGCTCGTTCCGGGCGCCTGGGCCGCGTCCCTGTTGGCTCCGCTCGGGCTCGACTTCGGGCTGGTTCCCCACCGGATCCAGATCACGATCTTCCGCTGGCCGGCCGGCTTCAGAGCCCGGCACTGCGTGGTCATCGACGCGATCAATCAGTCGTGGTTCCGGCCCGAGGGCGGCGCCGCGACCCTGATCGGCGTCGAGCTCGGCGTGGGGCACGCGGACCCCGACGCCTTCGACGAGGGCGTCGACCCGGAGTTCGTGGCCATCTGCCGCAAGGCGCTGGCCGCCCGCCTGCCGGCCCTGGGCGAGGCGACGATGCGCGGGGGCTGGGCGGGGATGATCATGATGAGCGCCGACGGCCGCCCGATCATCGATCAGATCCCAGCGGTCGCCGGGCTCTACTGCATGCTCGGCGACTCCGGAACCTCGTTCAAGACCTCGCCGGCGATCGGCAAGTGCATCGCCGAGTGGATTGTCGACGGCAAGCCGCGCACCGTCGATCTCACACCGTTCCGGTCCACGCGCTTCGGCGAGGGCCAGCCCTGGCACGACGAGGACAGCTACGGGGGGCAGGGCCTGACGATTTCCCGCTGATCGCTCAGGAGGGCGGCGGCGCGGCGGGTGCGAGCGGCGGAGCGGGGACGCGAGCGGCGGAGTGGGACCCCCGAGTCCCGTCCGCAGCTCGAAGAGCTGCGATTCGGGCGAGTGGGTGACGGAGCCGCTCGCGTCCCCGCTCCGCCGCTCGCGCACCCGCCGCGCCGCCGCCCTCCTGAGCCCTCAGCGGCCGAGAGCGGCCAGCATTTCCTCGACGCGCGTGAGCTTCACCCGCGGGCGCCCCTGGGCGCGCCCGCGCGCGACCTCGATCGCGTCGAGCTTGAGCCAGTCGGCGTAGGAAACGTAGTTCGGCTGGCGCTGGCGGACGAGCGCCTCGGCGGCGGCCGCCTCCGGCCGAGCCGGCTCGAGCACCGCGCCGCGGGCGAGATCCTCGAACATGCACTCGACGGTCTCGGCGGCGTCCGGCTTGTTCGTGCCGATCACGCCCGTGGGGCCGCGCTTGATCCATCCCGCCGTGTACTCACCGACGATCGGCTGCTTGGAGTCGGGGTCGAGCACGCGGCCCTTGTCGTTCAGGATGACGCCCCAGCTCTCGTTGAACGGCACGCCGGGCAGCGGGACGCCGCGGTAGCCCACCGAGCGGAACACGAGGCCGACCGGGAGCTCCTCGAAACGGTCGGTCGCGCGGGGCTGCAGCGTGCCCGTGGACGTGGCGTAGAGCTCGTTGTGCACGAGGCGGAGCGCCGCGACCCCTCCGGCGCCGTCGCCGACCAGCTCGACCGGCGACACCAGGAATCGCAGGATCAGCCGGCGCGATTTGCCGGTGGGCTGGCGCCGCGCGTACTCCTTGAGGATCTCGACCTTCTTCTGCGTCGCCCGGTCCTGGCCGCGCTCGACGACGGCGCGGCTCAGCGGGTCCAGCTCGACCTCCTCCGGGAGCGCGGTGACGTCGGCGTCGGCCAGCTCGCCGAGCTCCTTCACTTCGGGATTGGTGAACGCCGCCTGAGCGGGCCCGCGCCGGCCGAGCAGGTAGACCTCCTTTACTCGGCTCTTTCGCAGCGCCTCCAGCGCGTAGTCGGCGATGTCGGTGGTCGCCAGCTCTTCCGGCGTCCGGCACAGGATCCGGACGACGTCGACCGCGACGTTGCCGACGCCGACGACCGCCACCCGCTCCTGCGTGAGATCGAACGCGCAGTCTCGATAGTCGGGATGGCCGTTGTACCAGGCGACGAACTCCGTCGCCGGATGGCTTCCGCTCAGGTCCTCGCCGGGAATCCCCATGCGCCGGTCGGTCTGCGCGCCGGTGCAGTACACGATCTGGTGGTAGTGCGCCTTGAGGTCGGCGAGCGTCACGTCCTTGCCGAACTCGACGCCGCCGTAGAAGCGGAAGCGGGGGTTCGCGGCGACCTTGTCGAAGGCGTTGGTGACGAACTTGATCTTCTGATGATCGGGCGCGACGCCCAGGCGCACCAACCCGAACGGAGTCGGCAGCCGGTCGAACATGTCGACCTCGACGACCACCTGAGCGTTCCGGAGCAGGTGGTCGGCGACGTAGAACCCGGTGGGCCCGGCGCCGATGATCGCGACGCGCAACGGGCGCGCCGGCGTCCCCGTCGCCGGGGTCAACGCGCCCGTCCGCCCTCGTCCGCGAGGAGCTGCGTCTGCAGCGTATCGACCTCGCCCTGGTAGTGATCGCGCTGCGCCTTCACGACGTCGCCGATCGACACCATCCCGATCAGCCGGCCCTGGTCCACGACCGGCAGGTGGCGGATCCGCCGCTCGGTCATCGTGTGGGCCACCGAGGGGAGATCGTCGTGGGGCTGGCCCGTGATGACGTCGCGCGTCATGAGGTCGGCGACCAGGCGCGCGAAGAAGGCGTCGTTGTGCGCGGCCTCGCGCACGATGTCGCGCTCGGACAGGATGCCCACCGGCCGGTCGCCCTCGACGGCGATCAGCGCGCCGATGTTATGGCGTTCCAGCAGCGCGAGCGCGTCCCGGATCGACTGCTCGGGACGCACCGTCACGGCCATCGAGCCCTTCCGTGCGAGGATGTTCGCGATGTTCATGTGACGTCTCCTCCTCTGGACCAGGCTTCAGACATAGTACGCTCCTCACGCGCGCACGTCCCCTTCCCGCTCGGTCGACGCTCTCCCGGCGGCCTGGGCCAGGAGCGCGCGCGCGCACGCGTGCGGCGACAGCTCGCGCCGCGCCACGCGCTCGAGCAGGCTCGCGCGCGCCGCCCCCTCGGCGCCGAGCGCTCCGCCGGCGAGCACCGTTTCGGCGACCAGGTCCTGCGCGATCCTCAGCACGCGCGCGGTGACGATCCGCCGGCGGCGACGCTCGAGCTCGCCGCTCGTCTTGAGATAGGCCATGTGGCTGTCGAGCGCGTCGGCGATCGCCTCGATTCCCTCGTCGCGCGCCGCCGCGGCCGGCAGGACGGGCGGCATCCACGTACCTTCCACGGCCGGGAGCAGCGTCAGCATCGCCCGGAGCTCCGCCACCGTCCGGTCGGCGCCTTCGCGGTCGGCCTTGTTGACGACGTGCAAGTCGGCGATCTCGAGGACGCCGGCCTTGAGCGCCTGGACGTCGTCGCCGAGACCCGGGACCGAGACGACGATGACGGTGTGGGCCAGGCGCATGACGTCCACCTCGTCCTGCCCGACGCCCACGGTCTCGACGAGGACCAGGCCCAGCCCGGCCGCGTCCATGAGGTCGACGGCGTCCGCCGCGGCGCGCGAGAGTCCGCCCAGGGCGCCGCGCGTCGCCATCGAGCGGATGAAGACGCCGGGATCGAGGGTCAGGTCGTTCATGCGGATCCGGTCACCGAGGATCGCGCCACCCGAGAACGGCGAGGATGGATCGACGGCGACGATCCCGACGGTGCGACCGCGGGCTCGCGCCACCAGCGCCAGCCCGCGCGCCAGCGTGCTCTTGCCGCCGCCCGGCGCGCCGGTGACGCCGACGATCTGGGCGCGCCCCGTGTGGGGATAGAGGCGCGCGCACAGCGCTTCGGCCCGCGCGCCACCGGACTCCACCCACGTGAGCCCGCGCGCGAGAGCGCGGGTCGAGCCCTCCACGATCTGGCTCGCCAGCGTCTCGACGTCGAAGATCACGGCGCCGGCGGCCGGCGGAGAGATCGGAGCCCGGCTGAGCGGCGCTCCGGTTCGGAGAAGCTACGGCTCGGATCGGCCGACATGGTCTCGTGCCATATTACGGCACCAAGCGCCGTGACGGGCGCGGACTTCGGGGCGCGGCCTCCGCGCGTGAGCTAGGCGAGCGGCGCGGCGGCCCGGCCGCCGGGAGCGCGGCGTGGCCCGCGCGGCAGTGCCAGCCGCAGCTCCCGGCAGCGCTTGCGAAGCGTGTTGCGGTTGAGCCCGAGCAGGCGGGCCGCGCGGAGCTGGTTGCCCCCGGTCATCGCGAGCACGTGGCCGATCAAAGGCCGCTCCAGGAACTCGAGCGCGTCCCGGTAGAGCCGCCCGGGCCGCGCCGCCGAGAGCCGCTCTACCAGCAGCGGGACACTCTCGGCGAGCGCGCGCGCGACACCCTGGAGCTCCGCCGTCCCGTCGCCGCGACCGTCCGCACCGTCAGCCATATGCAACTGCTCGTGAATCAGAAGAAGCTGTAAGAGAGCGCCAGGGTGATCGTGTCCTGGCTCTTGCCGGTCGGCACGTAACCGGGCGCGCGGATCGCGAAGACCTTGCTGTCGGCGGAGTCGTGCCGGTATTCGAGGCGTCCGACCAGACCTTTCCAGATCTTGTACTGAAGCGTCGCGGTGACTCCCCACAGCTCGACCCTCGAGCCGGCTGCGACGGCCAGCGTCCGGACCCCGTCGGAGTCCTGGAAGTACTCGAGCCTCAGCGCGGTGCGCAGCGCCTCGGTCCAGTCATAGGCTACGTAGCCCGCCCACCCCCACCACGAGGCGTCGTTGTCCGATCGGGTTCGGGAGGCGGCGAGCGAGGCTTCGTCGATCTCCCAGCCGTAGTCGACGTTCAGGCCGAGCGTCAGGTTCTTGATTCCCGTGTAGTTGACGACCCAGTCGAGCACCGTTCGCGGATTACCGTCCTGATGGAGCTGCTCGGCCCCGGTGATCCAGTTGAGGTTCACCACGAGATCCTTGATCGGCGTCACACCGATCTGACCCGTGTAGGACATCGTGCTGTTGTTGTCTCGGGCGACGTCCCAGCCGACGACCGTGCCCGCCGTGAGCGACAGCCACGGCAGCGGCGAGTAGGAGAGCAGCGCGCCGACGTGCGTCACGGGAATGGAGAAGGCGAACATGTACGACCGCGAGAAGTTCAGGTTGTTCGGCGACTCGATCACCTCGTAGCCGAGGAGCGTGACGAACTTCCCGGCCTTGAGGGTCAATCCGCTGCCGATGGGGATCTGGTACGAGCCGTACGCCTCCTGCAGGTCGAAGTTCGGGGTGTTCCGGAACGCGAACTGGTCGTTGTCGCCTCGGAAGATGCCGAGCGCGTGGTTCTTCTGCGAGTCGTTGGAGGTCCCGGGGATGCCGGCCGTGAGGACGAGGCCGTATCCGAACGGATAGTTCTCCGACGGGTCCTTCTTGATGCTGAACTCGCCGACGTTGAACGTGTACCCGCCCTCGAAGTCGTAGAACCGCAGCTCGTTGTGGTTACCGCGGCTCGCGCGGCCCGTGTTCCACACCCAGCTGTTCTCGATGTAGGCGAAGAGGGTGTTCTCCTCCCACAGCGTCTTCGGCTTCTCCGCGGGCTTCTCTTCGGGCTTGGCCTCGCCCGGCTTGGTCTCCTCGGGCTTGGCCTGGCCGAACGCGGGCGCGCCGGCCGCGGCCACGAAGCTCACCGCTATGAGCATCACTCCGAGCCATCGTGTCATCCGATCCTCCTGGGTGTCAGACTGCGCTGTCTCCACGCTCGCCGGTTCTGATCCGGAGCGCCTCTTCGAGCGGCTCGACGAACACCTTCCCGTCGCCGATGCTTCCGGTCCTGGCGGCTCCGATGATGAGCGCGACGACCTTGTCCGCCAGACTGTCGGGGACGACGATCTCCACCTTCATCTTCGGCAGGAAATCGACCGTGTACTCGCCACCTCGGTACATCTCCGTGTGACCCTTCTGGCGGCCGAAGCCTCGCACCTCGCTCACGGTCATGCCGACGATGCCGGCGCCCGTGAGGGCCGCCTTCACGTCGTCGAGCTTGAACGGCTTGATGATCGCTTCGATTTTCTTCATCGCTGTCTAACGCGACCGCTCCGGCGCCATCGCGGGCATTCCGGGTGGTCTCACCGCGGACGCGCCCATGGCATGCACGAGCGTCGCCGGCCCCTGGATCTCGGGATAGCCGTGGACGCCCATCTCGGGCACGTCGAGCCCATCCATCTCGGTCTCGGGGCTGACACGCATGCCGAACACGAGATCGTAGACCTTGAAGAATGCCCACGAGGCCGCGAAGATGAACACGAAGCACGTGACGGTGCCGATGCCCTGGGCCACGAGCTGGCTCGCCCCGCCATAGAAGAGGCCGCGCACCGTGCCCTCGACGCCGTTGAACCCATCCCCATAGGTGCCGTCGGAGAAGAGGCCGAGGCTCAGCACTCCCCAGGCGCCGTTGACGCCGTGGACGGCGATCGCGCCGACCGGATCGTCGATCCTCATGACCGTCTCGATGAAAACGGCGGCCCAGCAGACGAGCACGCCGGAAATCGCGCCGATCACGAAGGCCCAGAAGCTCGACACGAAGCCGCAGGGCGCCGTGATCGCGACGAGGCCCGCGAGCATCCCGTTGACCATCATGCTCGGGTCGGGCTTGCCGTACTTCGCCCACATGTAGAGCATCGCGAAGATCGCGCCCGACGCCGACGCCAGCATGGTGTTGACGGCGATCACGGCGATGCGGAGGTCGCCGCCGGCCAGCGTGCTCCCCGGGTTGAAGCCGAACCAGCCGAAGGCCAGGATGAAGCAGCCGAGGACGCCCATCGGGATGTTGTGGCCGGGGATCGGGTTCGCCGAGCCGTCCTTGTTGTACTTGCCGATGCGCGGCCCGAGCACCATCGCGCCCGCGAGCGCGGTGACGCCGCCCACCATGTGCACGACGGACGAGCCCGCGAAGTCGACGTGGCCGTGACCGAGTCCGAAGTTCTTGCCGAGCTGGGAGAGCCAGCCGCCGCCCCACACCCAGTTGGCGAAGATCGGATAGGTGAACATCGAGAGGAAGAATCCGAAGACGACGAACGAGGAGAACTTCCAGCGCTCCGCCATCGCGCCGGTCGGGATCGTGGCCGCCGTGTCCATGAACACCATCTGGAAGAGGAAGAGGGTGAAGACGGCCACGTCGTAGGTGGAGCCGGCCAGGAAGAAGCCCTTCATCCCGAACAGGCCGAAGTCCTTACCGAAGAGGCTGATCGTGAACTCGCTGTCGAGCAGGCCGGTCCCGCCCATCGTCGAGATGGCCCCCAGCCCACCCATCTGCAGGGCGAAGCCCATGATCCAGTACCCGGTCATGCCGATCGCGTAAATCATGAAGTTCATCATCATGGTGTGCGCGACGTTCTTCGCGCGGGTGAACCCCGTCTCGACGAGCGCGAACCCCGCCTGCATGAACATGACGAGGAAGCCCGTGAGCAGCGTCCACATCACGTTGATCGAGACGCGGTTGTGGCCCGCGAAGTCGGCGACCTCTGCCAGGGTCGGCTTGCCCGGCTCCTTGGCCGTGACGTCGGCGATACCGCCCGTGGCGGTGCCGGCGGGGTCTGGCTTCGACGGCGGCGGCGCGGGAGCAGCCGCCGGCGCGGCCGGCGCTGCGGGTTTGTCCTGGGCGAACACCCAGCCGCCGGCGGCCATCAGGCAGGCGACGACCAGGGCTACGGCGATCCTCCACGGCAGCGTGCGCTTGATCGATCCAGCTGATTCCGTCACGATCGTGACCTCCTCGGCTGCCGCGTTTGCCGCGCAGCCAGCAAAGAAACAGCGCCCATCCATGGGCACCATGACCCACCGGCGACGCCGCTGTCGCGCGCCCCTCGCGGCAGCAAGGCGCATGCCGCCGAGGGGGTTCAACGTTGACGCGAGCTTAGCGTTGCATGCTCCGCGACCGATGCCCGCCGAATAAGCACGCGCCGTGGTTTGCTCACGCGCCGGGCACGCTCGCCTCAGTACTCCTTGTAGTGCAGGAACTTCGCGTCGATGGTCAGGACGCCGCGCTCGCCCTTCTTCTCGAGCTTCACGACGCAGTCGATCGCCGAGAGAATCCCGTCCCCGAAGAGCTCGTTGCACCGCTCCCGTAGCGCGTCGCCGTACACGCCGACGAGCTCCATCAGACGGTACTTGAACGGATCCGTCGTCAGCGGGAAGTCGGTGCGCAACGGCATCGCCGTGGTCGCCATCGCCGTCTCGGCATCCACGCCGACCGCGGCCGCCAACCGCTTGGCTTCCTCGGCGCTCAACCGGTGCTGGCCGTGGAGCGCCGCGGCGATGTAGGTCGGGTCCTTCGTGCCGATCGCCTTGCCCAGGTCCTCGTAGCTGATCCCGCGGGCGACCCGGGCGCTTCGGACCTTCTCGAGCGCTGTTGTTCGGTCCATCGTTCTCTCCCTCCTTGAGCAGCCGCCAATTCGAGATGCCGCTGACTCCTACGCCTGCGACGCGGTCCGGGCGAGGGGCGCGGCGGGGTAGCCCCGCGGGAACCTGTCGTAGTTTTCAGGTTCCCGCGGGGCTACCCCGCCGCGCCCCTGGCCCGGACCGGGACGCGCTCCTTGGACGAGGAAGCCCAGGATGTGCCCGCGTAGCCGCAGGTACTCCGGCTCGTCGATGAGCGCGGCGCGGCTGCGGGGTCGCGGAAGCTTCACGTCCACCAGCTCCGCCAGGCGCGCCTCCGGACCGCTCGTCATGAGCGCGATGCGATCGGACAGCACGATCGCCTCGTCGACGTCGTGCGTGACCATGAACACGGTGCTGCGGCTCGCCGTCCACATCCGGACGAGCTCGTCCTGGATGACCCCACGCGTGAGCGCGTCGATCTGAGCGAAGGGCTCGTCGAGCAGCAGCACCTTCGGCTCCGTCGAGAACGCGCGCGCGAGCCCCACCCGCTGCCGCATGCCGCCGGACAGCGCCGCGGGGCGCTTCCGCTCGGCCCCGCCGAGCCCCACCATGTCGACGTACCGCTGGACGAACTGGTCGACGCGCGTCCGGCGCCAGTCCGGGTGGGCCGCGCGAACGGCGAGCCGGATGTTGTCGAATACCGTCATCCACGGCATGAGCGAAAAGTTCTGGAAGACGACCATGCGATCCATCCCGGGCTGACGAATCTCGCGCCCTTCGAGGACCACGCCGCCGGCGGAGGGGCGCTCGAGGCCCGCGATGATGTTGAGCAGCGTGCTCTTGCCGCACCCGGAGTGGCCGACCATCGTGACGAACTCACCCTGCTCGATCTTGAAATGCACGTCCCGGAAGACGCACACCTCGCCCGCGCCCTCCACCGCCGGGAAGAGCTTCGTCACGTGATCGATCTCGAGGTAGCTCACTCGGTGTACGCCAGGCGCCGCGAGAGGCGGCCGAGGGCCGAGTCGAGCAGCACGCCGATCACCCCGATCGCCAGGATCGCGAAGATCACGCTCGTGAGGGCGAGGTTGTTCCACTCGTTCCAGACGAAGTAGCCGATGCCGGTGCCGCCGATCAGCATCTCGGCGGCGACGATCGCCACCCAGGCGCTGCCGATCGAGATGCGCAGGCCCGCGACGATCGCCGGCGCGGCGGCCGGCAGGATCACGGTCACCAGGCGGCGCCACCACGAGAGCTGGAGGATCGCCGCGACGTTGAGGTAGTCGCGCTTGATCGTGGCCACGCCGAAGGCGGTGTTCGCCAGCGTGGGCCAGAGCGAGGACATGAAGATGACGAGGATCGCCGACTGGCTCGAGTCCTTGATGGTGTAGAGGAACAGGGGCATCCACGCGAGCGGCGAGATCGGCTTGAGCACCTGTACGTAGGGGTTCACCGCCCGATAGAGCGTGGGCGAGAGCCCGAGGACGACGCCGCCCATGATCGCCACCACGGAGGCGACGACCCAGCCGATGCCGAGGCGGCCGAGGCTCGCGGCGAGCTGGAGGCCGATCCCCTTGTCGTTCGGGCCGTTGTTGTAGAACGGATGCGCGAGCATCTGGACGGCCGTCGCGGCGACCGGCAGCGGCCCCGGAATACCCCGGCCCGCGGGCTGCAGACCCGCGAGGCCTTGCCAGAGGAGGAGGAACGCGAGACCCAGGAGCGCGGAGACGCCGATCACCCGCAGCCGGTCGCGCCGCACGTCGCCTCACCCCCGCCTGATGGCGAAAGACTTCAGGTAGTCGTCGGGCTTGTCCGGATCGAAGACGCGCGTCTTGCCGAGCGCGAAGGTGTGCTTCATCGCGTTGACCTCGGGCGCCTTCTGTCCGAGGGCGCGCATGGCCTCGCGGCAGCCGGTCGCGAGGAAGACCTCCTCGGCGACCTTCCGATAGCTCACGTCGGCCTTGAGGTAGCCCCAGCGCTTCATCTGGGTGAGGATCCAGACCGCCATCGAGTGGTACGGGAACGGATCGAAGTCGATGCGATCCGGGACGTTGCGAGTGTTCCCGAGGCCGTCGGGGAACACGCCCGTCAGCACCTGCTCGAGCACCTCGACGGGCTGATTCAGGAAGTTGCGCGGCGCGATCGCGGCCGCGATCTCCTTGCGGTGCGCTCGGTCGCGCGCGTACTGGGTCGCGTCGAGGATCGCGAACAAGGTCGCCTTGAACGTGTTGGGCAGCTTCTCGACGAACTCGCGCTTGGCCGCGAACGCGCAGCAGGGATGCCCGGGCCAGATGTCCTTGGACAGCATGTAGATGAAGCCGACCTCTTCGAACACCGCTCGCTGATTGAACGGATCGGGCGCCAGGTACCCGTCGAGGTTACCCGCGCGGAGGTTCGCGACCATCTCGGGTGGGGGCACGGCGCGGATCTGCACGTCCCGATCGGGGTCGACGCCGTCCTCGGCCAGCACGTATCGCAGCAGGAAGTTGTGCATCGAGTAATCGAAGGGCACGCCGAACTTGAAGCCCTTCATCTCGGCGGCGCTCTTCACGCCCTTGTGCTTGGCGTGGAGCGTGATGGCCTGGCCGTTGACGTTCTCGACCGCGGGCATGACGTACGGCACCGACTGCGAGCCGACGCCGAGCGAGATCGCGAGCGGCATCGGCGAGAGCATGTGGGTGGCGTCGGTCTCGCCGTTGATCGAGATGTCGCGGATCATCGCCCAGCTCGACGCCTTGAGGACCTGCACGTTGAGCCCGTGCCTCTTGTAGAAGCCCATCGGCTCGGCCATGATGATCGGCGTCGCGCAGGTGATCGGGATGAACCCGATCTTGAGGTCGCGCTTCTCGAGCGCGCCCGGCTTGTCCTGGGCGAGCGCCCGGGCCGCCCCGATCGGGAACAGCGACGCGAGCGCCGCGCCGGCGGTGGCGGCGCCCACGCGCTCGATGAAGGCTCGGCGCCCCTCTCGGCCCCCGAGCACCGCGAGCTCGACGGCGCGCTCGGCCGCCTCCGCGAGCAGTGTGCTCGTGTCCCCGCCGGCTCGGCTCATCGCGACGGCCTCCATTCGTAAGCTGCGCAAAAAACAAAAATGGCGCCCGACCCGGGCGCCATTGTCCGGAGATTCCTGCGACATCGTCGTCGCGGCATCGACCGGTTCAGCAAGCTCCATGCCCGGAGGCAACGAGCGCCGCGCGGTAACTGCGGTGGGGACTTAGCCCGAGGACCGACGTCGAGTCCTGCACAAGGGAGAGGCATTCCCGGCGGACTGCCTAATCCGAGAGCATCGCCGAGGAGACGGCTGCGACCGTTGCCGGCGAGAGATGCCGGTGCTACGGTCGGGCGGGGCCGGCCACCAGGTGGCCCGCCATCCGCTCGAAGGAGAGCCCCCCTTGAACGTTCGGTTGGCGGTCAACGGCACGCTGATGCGCGGCTTCGAGCTGAACGGGAATCTGATCGCGGCCGGCGCGACGTTCGCGCGCGAGACCACGACCGGCCGGAGCTACCGCCTCTGGTCGATCGATGACCGTCATCCGGCGATGATCCGCGTGGCGCAGGGTGGTTCGGCCATCGCCGTCGAGGTGTGGGAGGTACCGGCCGCCGGGCTCGCGGCGATCCTCCTCGGGGAGCCTCGCGGGCTCTGCGTCGGGAAGGTCCGGCTGGCCGACGGCGAGGAAACGCTCGGCGTGCTCGCCGAGCCGGTGCTTTGCGAGGGCCAGCGCGAGATCACGCAGTACGGCGGCTGGCGGGCCTACGTCGCGGCGCGGAGCAGGTCGTGACCGAGGCCGAGGTCGAGCGGCTGGCCGCGCTGCTCGGACTGCCGATCGAGCCCGAGAGCCTCGCGGCGGTGGCCGCACAGCTCGACGGGCTCCTCACCGTGGCGCGTCTCCTCGCGGAGCTCCCTACCACCTCGACAACCTCAAGCGCCGCGCCGGCGACTTCGATCCGCGGACCCGCGACCGGTTCCGCGCCGGCGCCCTGATCCCCGCGTCGCACTATCTCCAGGCGCAGCGATTCCGCGCCTGGTTCAAGGAGCGCGTGCGTGAGGTCTTCCGCGACGTGGACGTCGTCCTGGCGCCGACCACGCCCTTCCCGGTACCGCCGATCGGGGCGCCGCCCACGACGACCGTGGCGGGCGTCGAGGTCCCGATGCGGGCGCACCTGGGCGTGTTCACCCAGCCGCTGTCCTTCATCGGGCTGCCGGCCATCTCGGCGCCGATCGCCGAGCCGGGTCCGCTGCCGCTCGGCGTCCAGCTCGTGGCCGCGCCGTTCATGGAGGCGAACCTGTTCAGGGTCGCCGCGCGCCTGGAGCACGACGGCGTCGTCGCCGCGCCGCTCGCGTCAGCGCGCGCTTAGAGGTTCCAGTGTCCGGTCAGCTCGAGGATCTTCCGATCGAGCTTGGCGAGCCGTTCGGCGAGCACCCCGGCGATGATCACGACCAGCTTGTAGGCGGCAATGCTGTCACCTGCGATCAACCGCTGGAACTGCGCCTTCGTCAGCAGCTGGAGCTCGCACTCGGCGACGGCCATGACCGTGGCGGAGGCGGGACGGTCGGTGATGAGGCTCATCTCGCCCAGGAGCGTCGGCGCGTCGATCTTCGCGAGCGATTGACGCTGCCCGTCGGGCCCGTGCTTGAAGATCTCCACGCCGCCTTGCAGGAGAAACATGAGGCCGCTCGGCCGGTCGCCCTCGTTCATCAGCGCGTGGCCGGCGGCGAACTTCTGGCCGACCGAGGCCTGGGCGAGCTGCTCGACCTGCTGCTGGGTCAGTCCACGGAGCAGCGCGTGCATGCCCTTCCGGATGTCGGATGCGTTCACGAGTGTCCGGCCGCGATTGTACGATGGGCGCGTCGCTCAGCCCCGCTCCTTCCGCAGTGAGACCGTCGGTGAGTCGCGCATAAAACTCGGTGAAGGGCCGCTCCGCGCACGAAGCTGCTCGGCTTCAAATCAAGCCATAGGTATGCGCGGCCGACGTGCCCGGAACGTGCCCGAACTCAGGCGGTCCGGCGGCTCTACCCAAGCCCCCGGGGCGGGGCACTACCGCCGCCTGAGGCGGCAGTCGCCGAAACCCCGCGCCGAGACTACCTCGCGCCCGGCCTTCCCGCCTCAACCAGGCCGGCGACCGCTCGCCCGGGGCGGTAGGGCGCAGTCGGGTCCTTCATTCCCGGAATCAGGTCGGCGCCGCGGGGTCACGCCAGGCGGCGCACTCGCTCCAGGGTCTCGTAGGCGGCCTGCACGCGAGGCCAGGCGAGCAGCGTCTCACGGCACCGGGCGTCGGGGACCTCCGCGGCCATGCGCTCGATCATCTCCGCGGCCAGGATCGCCGCGGACGCAGCGTCGGTGAGGCAGCCGCCGGCGGCCTGGGCCTCGGCGAGCCGGTGCGCCGACTGCCAGGTGAGCGTCGGAAAGCCGTTGCGCCGCGCGACCTCCAGTGCCCTCCCGAGCTCGGTCACCGCGGCCGCGTCTACTCGGGCCTGCTCGTTGCGGTCTCTCGCCGCTCCCACTTCCGCCTTACAGCCTGGACCGTGCTTAGACCCGCGCCCCGCATTGTGGACACGACAGCGCCCCCGACCCGAGTCTTCCCGCACACTCGCGGCATCGGTCCGAGGACAGGGGGGAGC
>Ga0137403_10003964_pt1 | contig 17567 bp, 14 predicted proteins | sample CZOMad2_1_16fung_FD_122057 | JGI IMG/M metagenome (GOLD analysis project Ga0137403, IMG submission 122057) | Vadose zone soil fungal communities from Angelo Coast Range Reserve, California, USA - CZOMad2_1_16fungal (Hybrid Assembly) | ecosystem: Environmental > Terrestrial > Soil > Vadose zone...
GGGGTCTTAGCTCAGTTGGTAGAGCGCCTCAATGGCATTGAGGAGGTCACGGGTTCGAATCCCGTAGGCTCCACTTTCCTCCTGGCAGTTAGCAGTTTGGGCAAACCATCGTGTCAGAGAAGCGCCCGAGTGACTGCGCGGTAACAATCCCGTAACTTTTCGCATATGGCTCGCGCGGCGGTCTGCTGCGATTTCGTTGATATGAAAACAATGAATGAACCTAGCGCGAACACTTTCACTGCAACTCAAGAAAACGAGGCACAAAAGGGAGAAGGCAAAGGCCCCTCTGCGAAGAACCGCATTAGCCGGCGTTCATTTTTAGGAAAGTCGCTGGCCCTTGGAGCAGGAACAATGGGGGCAGGACTGCTCGCTGAAACTGCGATGGCGAGTGCGAGTGCTGGGATCACGCAAGGCGATATAGCCATCCTTCGCTGGTTGACAGCCGCTGAGATTATCGAAGGCGATCTATGGCAGCAGTATAATGAACTTGGCGGGATTCAAGACAGCGAGGTGCCTGGTGGGACCGGGAACGAGGCGTATACCGAGGCACTTGAGGTACTCGACGAGGACATGCCTCAGTACATACATGACAATACCGACGATGAATTTAGTCATGCCAGATTCTTGAATGCGTTTCTTGTTTCGATCGGAGAGCAACCCGTGAACTTCGATGCGTTCCGGACGCTCCCGAGCAGTCAGGCGACCGGCGCTCGGCAAATCGGACGACTGACGAATCTCATGCACCTGAACGTGGACACGAGTTGGTATCTGCGCTACCGCAGTGCTCGCAATCCGGACTTTGGTTTTAACTTTCCGCAATTAATCATCATCGCTAATCGGCCGGCAATTCCTCCGATGGACCTGCCTTCCGGGTCGGATGCAATTCAAGCGATTGCGAACACTGCTGCGTTCCATTTTGCCGCCATCGAACAGGGTGGCTCAAGCCTTTACACCACGCTCGCGTTGAAAGTTACGAATGAGACAGTCCTCAGGATTGTAATAAGTATCGGTGGTTCCGAGGTGAATCATTTCGCCATCTGGCATGACAAGGCTGGAAATGCGCCAGCTGTAAGCATTCCGGGGCCTGGTGGAGTCCATTTTCCAGACCTGGAGTCATTCGACGGCAATGAGGACAAACAGAAAAATCTAATCATGCCAGAGCCATGCGACTTTATTGATCAACACCTGCCAGATTGCTCGGTGATCCGCCCTTCGTCGGTTGCCAAGGGAGGTGCGGTCCGCGCATTTCATGCGTTCAATGATTCACGCCTGTTTTTTGGCCAGTCGACAGCATTCGTTGCCATGCTGAGCAAACTGGCTCAAGATGCCGATGCGGCGGAGAGAGGAATCTAAACGTCACTTTGAATTCCACCATGTGCTGGCGTAGCAGGCCGCGAGCATAATCAACAAATCGTTTGGACTGTCCATGTCCGGAGGCATGACTGCGCAAAAGAACTTGTTCGAAGAGGTGACGTGAGCTTGGAATCGCTGATTAGTGTGCGCTGCAATGGGCCACTCGATCGATTCAGTGATCGTAATTTTTCTCTTTCAGGAAAAGGCTTTTCGCACGAACTGTCCCCTGTTCTGCGAAAGTTGCGCAACATCGCTATCCAGGCGGGTTTCCATCTGACGCCGGCCATCATTTCCATGCACAGAGTCAACTCTATTGTCATGCAGGCGCCGAAGATGATGATCTTTGAAACAGCAGCAAACCTGGAGCTGTGGCCGAAAATTCTCCCCCATTACCGTTACATCCGGTTTCTCGAGCGTGGAACGGATCGCAACGTCGTGGTGATGGCAGCCCGGCGTTCCGGGATTCCAATCTCTTGGACCTCGGAGCAAATCATCGATCGCAGTAAGCCCGAAATTTATTTTCATCATCTCAAAGCATGGACAAAAGGGATGCGCGTGGTTTGGACATTTTCTGATACGCCAGATGGCGTGCAGGTAGAAATCTTGCACGACTTACGATTCCGAATCCGTGCGCTCGCGCCGATTGTTGATCTGGTTATCGGCGATTTTTTCATTTATAACATCGCCAATAAAACGTTGCGCTGTATGAAAGCTCATGTGGAAGCAAGGGCAAATGAGGTAGCTGCATGAATCGGAGACGCGCCGTCGTCACCGGTATCGGTCCCGTCACCTGCATCGGGCATGGACGAGAGAAATTTTGGGACGGCATTCTGGCGGAAAAGAGCGGCATTAAGAGCATCACGACTTTCGATCCGACATTGTTCCGAGTGCAATGTGCTGGTGAGATGGCCGATTGGAATCCGGAAGAGTTTTTTTCACCGCAACGTCTGAAGCGGCTGGATCGTTACGCGCAATTCGCGGTTGTATCAGCGCAGCTGGCCCTCGATGATGCGCACTTAGAATACTCCCGTGAAAAACCGCAGGATAGCATTGGAGTCAGCTTCGGCACCGCTCTGGGCGGCGTCTGCAAAGCCGAGGAACAGTACATCAGATATTTGAAAAAGGGAGCGCGCGGAGTTCAACCGACGCTCGCTGTTCAGGTGTTTGGCGGCTCGGCTCATTCAAACATCGCGATCGAGTTCGGCTTTCGCGGCGTGGGCACGACGAATTCAAACAGTTGCGCCAGCGGCACGGTCTCAGTTGGCGAGGCGCTCCGGTACATTCGCGACGATTTCGCGGACGTCATTGTCGCCGGTGGGGCCGAAGCGCCGCTGACAGGCATTACGATCGGCGCATTCGATATTATCAAGACGATGAGCAGATGGGCGGGCGATCCGGCCGTCGCTTGCCGCCCATTCGATCTCTTGCGCGATGGATTCGTCATGGGTGAAGGCGGCGCTTCACTTGTTATCGAGGAACTTGAACATGCGCGAGCGCGAGGCGCCCGCATCTACGCAGAAGTGCTTGGCTACAGCCTGAACAATGACGCTTTCCACATGACCTCACCCCTGCCGAACGGCGAATCGTCTATTCGCGCCATGCGCGAAGCGCTCACGGACGCGCAACTGGCGCCGGAGCAGATCGATTACATTAACGCACACGCCAGTTCGACTCAGCTCAATGACAGCGCTGAAACAGCGTCGATTAAACAAGTGTTTGGCGAACATGCGCGGCGAATCCCAGTTAGCGGGACGAAAGGTTATTACGCGCATCCGTTGGGAGCGACCGGCGCCATCGAAGCGGCGCTCTGCGCGTTGGCGCTGGATAAGCAATGGATCCCGCCCACCATCAACTATCAGAATCCCGATCCGGCCTGTGATCTCGACATTGTGCCGAATCACGGACGTGACGCAGAGTTAAATTATGTCATGAGCAATTCGTTCGGTTTCGGCGGAATCAATGCGTGCGTGATCTTCGGGCGCGTGCGCGACTAAGACTTGCGCGGTCATCCTGAACGAAGTGAAGGATCGCTCACCGGATGATTGATCACACCAAGTTGATCTGAAGGGTGTTAGCTCCGAGTGTGAGGTCCCTCGCCTGCGCTCGGGATGACACGCGTTACGTAGTTTTGCGTTGTCCGAGTAAATCCGGGCGATTCTCGCGTGTGCGCTTGATCGCTTGTTCTTTGCGCCACTTCGCGATCTCGGCGTGATTGCCGGAAAGCAAAACTTCCGGGACCTTCCAGCCGCGAAATTCGGATGGCCGTGTGTACTGCGGTGCTTCGAGCCCGGAGCTTTCGGCGCTGAAGCTATCATCCGCGGCGGATTGCTCGTGACCAAGCGCACCCGGCAGCAAACGCACGATTGCATCAGCTAGAACTACTGCGGCGATCGCGCCATTCGTAAGCACGTAATCGCCGATGGAAATCTCCAGATCAACAAGATGCTCGACTACGCGGTGATCGACTCCTTCGTAGTGACCGCAAATAATCACGAGATGCGTTTCTTGCGAAAGCTCTGTCGCCAGTTGTTGGTGCAAACGTCGGCCTGCTGGCGACATCAGAATGACTTTCGGGGTTTGAGGTTTCAGTTTTGATGTTTGATGTCGCAGATCCTCCACGGCAGCAAAAATCGGCTCCGGCATCATCACCATCCCCTGCCCTCCGCCAAACGGGGCGTCATCCACAACATGGTGCTTGTCGGTGGTCCAATCGCGCAGGTTATGAACGCGAAGATCAATAATTCCCTTTTCCTGTGCGCGTTTCATGATGCTCTCATTCAATGGCGCACGGCAGATTTCCGGAAATAGCGTGATGATGTCGATTCTCATTTAAGAACGAAACCTCGAACGCACAAAGCTCAACGTCCACTGCCGAACTGTAGGACCTTTGACTCCCTCGCTCCCACTCGTTCGGCCTTCGGCCTGCCCGTCTATGTCGCTCAGCGCCCGCTGGCTCCATTTTGTGAATCCCGAATGCTTTCGGGACTGACAACGACGCCTACAAATTATTCCACGATCTCGAGAACAGCCCTTTGGCCGTGACGCGCGGCCGAGCTCGCGAGCAACGCGCGAATGGCCTGGATAGTCTGGCCTCCTCGACCAATCACACGGCCGACATCGCCGCGCCGAAGTTGCAATTTGAAGATAGTTGTTCTGCCACTTGGAATTTCTGTCAGTACCATATCGTCAGGAAACTCAATCAGCTGCCGGATGACGAACTCGAGAAATTCTCTCATGCGTCAGAAAACTAACCACAATCCGCCTTCGCACAATACTGCGGCGTGACAGGTGAACTTGAGTAGACACGAATTTTGCACGCCCGACGGTTGATGCTTGCAGCGTCTGCTCCTCATTGGACCCCTTTCCGCTCTGCGCGGCCGGGCAGCGCGTCCGCACAGCAGATGAGTGAGAACGACGCCAGCTATTAGCTGGCCGTCTCAACCGAAGGCGAAGCAGGCGAAGATTCTTGCTGGATCGGTTCCGACGTCGCCTGTTCTGGTTGGGATGGAGCCTCTGCAGTCGCAGCTTGCTTTTTGTTTTTCTTGATCAAGCTACGCACTGTGTCAGACGGTTGCGCACCCTTGCTGATCCAGTACTCAACCCGTTCAACGTTCAACGAGCTATTATGACTTGGCATTTTTGGATCGTACCTGCCGATGATCTCGATAAATTTCCCGTCGCGTGGACTCCGGCTGTCGGCCACCACGACTTTGTAATAAGGTCGATTTTTCGCGCCTTCTCTGCGTAATCTGATTGAAACTGACATAGTTAGGAAAGTTACAACGTTAAAAAGTTACAAAGGTAAGACGGCGCTCCCGCTTATCGACTTAATCCTTGTAACTGTTTCATCATCTTTTTCATTTTGCCCGCGTTTTTCATCATTTTGCGCATCTGGTCGAAGCGCCGCAGCAATTCATTTACCTCCGTGACCGTGCAGCCGCTGCCGCGCGCGATGCGCTGACGACGCCGCGCATTCAGAATGTCGGGGCGCGTCCGCTCTTCCTTCGTCATCGAAAGCACGATCGCTTCCGTGCGCTTAAGCTGCTTCTCGTCAACTGAGAAGCCTTGCACATTACTCATGCCGGGCAACATGCCAAGAATATTCTCCAAAGGTCCCATTCGCCGCATCATCTTGAACTGTGTCAGGAAATCATTGAAATCGAATGAAGCCGTTCGCAATTTGCGTTCGAGCAGGGCAGCGTCTTCCGCTTCCACTGCTTCGGCGGCTTTCTCGACGAGACCAACCACATCCCCCATTCCAAGAATCCGTCCGGCGAGCCGCTCGGGAATAAAAACTTCGAACTGATCAAGCTTTTCTCCCGTGCCAGCAAATTTGATCGGCTGGCGCGTCACTTCACGCATTGATAATGCTGCGCCGCCGCGCGCGTCGCCATCGAGCTTTGTCAAAATGATACCCGTGATTGCTAACGCATCGTTGAAATGCGTTGCGACGCTGACCGCCTGCTGACCCGTGGCAGCATCAACCACCAGCAATATTTCCTGCGGATCCAAAAATTCTTTCAACTCTTTCAGTTCCTGAATAAGGGGTTCATTAATTTCCTGGCGGCCTGCCGTGTCGAAAATGTGAATGTTTGGCCCGCCTGGGATGTCCGCGCTGCGGACTGCGGCAGCTACTGCGCGCTGAACATTCTTCTCATTCGGTTCAGGCGCATGAACCGGAACGTCAATTTGTTTGCCGAGCGTTACGAGTTGCTCGATTGCTGCGGGACGTTGCAGGTCGCATGGGACCAGGGTTGGGAAATGCCCCTGTTTTTTTAGAAAACGCGCCAGCTTTGCCGAGGACGTCGTTTTGCCGGACCCGTTCAGACCAACAATCAAGATACGGCACTTATCCTGGAGTCGAAGTGGCGCGGAATCGCCTCCGAGCAACGCAGTCAGTTCCTCATGGAAAATTTTTACAATCTGTTGACCCGGCGTGATGCTACGGAGAACAGTTTCCCCTAGCGCCTTTTCTTTGACCCGCGCGACGAATCTTCTTGCGACCTGAAAGTCTACATCCGCTTCAAGCAGCGCCAGACGCACCTGGCGCAGTGAAGCGTCGACGTTGGCTTCGCTGATAACGCCGTGCCCACGCAGGTCCTTGAAAATTTCCTGAAGCTTGTCGCTGAGTTGCGGAAACATGATGCTAAAGGCGTTGCGTCAGGCGGGCGCTGTTCCAACCGCACGGCAGCTCGAAAGCCGCCGCTTCTGGAGGAAACAGTTATCGTTTTGGCGTTGCTACGGGCTTTGGCGCTGCTACAGCCTTTGGCGCCGTTGCCCCTCCGGTCGCGCCTTCCTCAATTCCAAATGTCCAGTGTGCTTCGACTTTTTTCCCCTCAGACTTCGCGCTGACGATCACGGTGCAGGATTTGTCGCGCAGCTTCTGCGTAACTTGATACGACACAGTACCCGTTTTGGGATCGTAGTTGGCCGGAACAACGCCGAGGCCACTGACCCTCATTTGAACACTGCCGGGTTCGATCTGCCCGACGCCGCTAAGGTTCGCTTTAATAAGCGGAAGCGTTGTGCGCACTGTCTCTCCGTCTGCGGGCTGAGTCGCTAGATCTTTGGCGCCAACTTCAGCAACTGCTGCTGCGCCTCCGCTTGACGTGCCAATCATCTTCAGAGCGTCCTCGAACACCTTCGGCTTGTTCGCTTCAATTGCATATCGACCAATCGAATCGAGCGGCGAGGTAAATGTGATTGGCTGACCGTAAACAGTAAACATCGCCTCGTATCCGGAGCCGCGCGCAATCTCCTTTACGTGCTCGTTGTAATTCCCGAATGGCACGGCAAAACAGTTGACCTTGATGCCCAGCCGCTGTTCGAGCAGTTGCTTGGAGCCGACCACTTCGTTTTGCATCCATTGCTCGTACTGCGGCCCGGTGAGTTTCGTCTTCGTCCTCTTTCCGGCGGAAACCAGCATGATGTTATGCCCTTCGCGCAGGTCCTGGTGGGTCGCGGTGTGCGCCTCGATATCGACGCCGTTATCGCGCATGTCCGCGAGCTGTTCCCATGTGATCGCTTCCCCGCCGCCTAGCGCGCCGCCGCGCACGCCTTCGGTGTAAATGAACATGGTGAACGGATACCCGTATTTCTTCATGATCGGCCACGCCACTTCGTATTGCGATTTCCAGCCATCATCGAACGTAACGACCGCGCATCGCGGCGGTATGCTCTTTTCGCCGCGCTTCCATGCGAGCAGATCCTGCATTGGGATAACCGTGATGCCGCGGTCCTTCAATGCCTTCATTTGCGCTTCGAACGCGGCGGGCGTGATCTCAGTTCCCGGGTAGCGGATCTTGTCGACCAAACGATGATAACAAAAAATAATCACCTGGGCCGTTTGATCGACCACAGGTTTTTTGATCCTGGGAGACGCCACCGGCGCGACACCCGGGCTTCCGCCGGCGGATGTGTCACCCGGCGCTGGCGATGAGGTGCCAGCCGGCTGAGCGTTCTGGGAAACAGTCTCGTGCTTTTTGCACATCGAAAAGTTCAGTGCCAGCAGCAATGGAACGATTGCAAATCGGAACATCATAAAAGTGGTAAGGCTTTAAGCGCACCGGCCCAAAACACAAGTAATTTTATATGCAATTGGGAGAAAGAAATGAACGCCTGTTGCAATCCCACGGTCTGATTCGAGCTTGGGAGAAACTCTTTTGTAGATCGCGTGTTTTTTACTATTAGGATCAGAATGCCGCGCCTGGTAAATCGTATCGTTATAGTTGCGTTTCTCGCGCTGCTGCCGGCGTGCGCAAGCATGCGGACTGCGAAGGTCAAGAACACGACCAAGACCTTTAAGACCGTGGTGGTCGACGCGGGACACGGCGGCAAAGACAGCGGCGCATATCGCCGCTCCGGCCCGCCGGAGAAGTTGGTTACGCTTGATGTTGCCGAGCGTCTCAACCGCAAACTACGCGAGTCGCAACTAAAAACAGTCATGACTCGCTCCTCGGATGTCTTCATTCCGTTGGATGACCGCGTCTCGATCGAGAATTCTCAGAAGAACGCAATCTTCGTCAGTATACATTTCAACGATTCGACCCGGCGCGGCATTCGCGGTTTCGAGACGTATTATCATTCCGGCGCTTCAATTGATCTGGCGAACCGGATCCAGGAAAAGCTGATGACTATCCCCCACTCCGCAAATGGTGGAATCCACACCGCAAATTTCCGTGTCCTGCGCAATGCTACCTGCCCCGCCGTGCTGGTAGAATGCGGGTACTTGAGCAATCGCAGCGAAGGAAACAAAGCGCGTGACTGGGAATATCGCGAACTCCTCGCCGACAGAATTGCGGAAGCAATTGTAGAACAGCGTTATGGCGCCGGGGTCTATCGCAGCTCCCCTCAGTTGGCTGCGCAATCCGAGCAGCCTGCGGCTTCTTCGAGCGGCGCCGCCGAATTGGCGCCAACGGCTCCGCCTCGCTAAAATTCTTTTCCCCGCTCTTCGGGCCCAATTGCGGCGAGAATGATGACCGCGATGAATACGACCGCTTCGACCATCGCCATGGTGAGCGCGTAGTTCGGTTCGCCGTTGGCCATCCGGAACTGTTGGGCCAACCAGGCCTGTTGTTGCGCTGCATAAGCCGCAGCGAAATTGCCCAGCTGATACACCAGCCCGGGAAACGTTCCGCGAAATTGTGGCGGCGACAGTTCATTCAAATGCACCGGCACCACGCCCCACGCGCCTTGCACCATGAATTGAATGAGAAAGCCACCGGCAATCAGCAGCGCCGTGCTCGGCGCGAATATCCAGAGCGGAATCAGCAGCATGCCGCACAACGCTGATAAAATGATGACACGACGCCGTCCCCATTTTTGTGAGAAAGAACCAAGTGCCGTGCCGCCGCAGATTGCGCCGGTTGCATACACCATGCTGATAATCGATTTGGCGTTAACGCCGAAGCCGCGCTGCTCTTCGAGATACGTCGGATATAAATCCTGTGTGCCATGGGACATGTAATTGAACGCCGTCATCAGCAGTGCGGCGTAAATGAACAAAAAGCCGTGTTGTTTGATTAAAGTGGATAGGCGTAATCGCGAATGTTTGCGTTGGGCGCGGTCGCGCTGCCAAACCGGAGATTCCGGAACGTGCGCGCGAATATAAATCACGAGCAGTGCCGGCAACGCACCGGCCACGAACAATCCGCGCCATCCGAAATGCGGAAACACCACCCAGTAAACCAAGGCTGCGAGAAGATAACCAACCGCGTAACCCTGCTGCAGAATTCCGGAGAACAGCCCGCGTGTTTGAGTCGGTAGCGATTCCATTGCCAGCGACGCGCCCAGTCCCCACTCGCCACCCATCCCGATGCCGAATAGTAAGCGCAAAATCAGGAATACGGTGAAATTCGGCGCGAATGCGGTCAGCAGTTCCATGACCGAGTAGAAAACGATGTCGATCATGAGCGGAACACGCCGGCCGAATTTGTCGCCTAACAAACCAAAGATGAGCGCGCCGAGTGGTCGGGCCATCAATGTGAGCGTGATGGCGAACGCAACGTCCGGAATGCTGCGGCCGAACTCATGCGAGATTGGCACGAGCACGAATGTGAGCAGGAAGAAGTCGAGCGCGTCCAGCCCCCAGCCTAGAAAACAGGCAACGAATGTGTTGCGCTGATCGTGATTAAGCGATTTGAAAAGCCGGATCGCTTCCACAGCGTGATTCAATTAATTTCCGCAACCGCGAATCAACCACCAATCCAGCACAATACAGCGCGAGCAGCCGCGGTTTCAATCCAAAGAGAAAGCGCCGAGAGGACTTTCACCTCTCGGCGCTAATTTGTTCGGGGGGAAAATGCTATTCCGAACCTTCAGCCAAGTCGAAGCGATGCTCCATAACACCTAGGTCGTACGCCAAATCGCGACAGGAATGATCCACGAACTTTGCTTTCAATTGGGCCGCATTCTCGTCCGCCGCACCCGGTTGTAAAGAAAAATTGCCTCTTTAGGAATAGGGGAAGGTTCCTGATTTGTCGACTACGAATTTCCCTAGGGAACTATGTGAATTGGCTAAAGCGCTCGGCGCATCGCCCGAAGAACGTTTCCTAGGTGGAGAAATTTCGTAGGCGCGAACCACCGAAAAAGGAATTCATGCGACTTGAACACGGTTCGCCCAGATCACAAGGGATGCGAATTTGCAGTGCGGTTGACGAGCTAGGTATGTGACGATCCCCATTCGAAGGAGTTAAAGATTGACATTACCGACGGCTGCCCGCATAAGCCTCCGCACAACAAACAAATAACGAAGCCCCCGCGTTCTAATGTGGCTCGCCGAAGCTGGCTGCACGGATCTCGAACGAGCTCTCGTTCAACCTGAAAATCAGAAAGCAAAAAATCATGAAGCTCATCACGACTATTCTTGCTATCGGACTGTACAGCTTGTTGGCTGTCACATTGGTTCCGGCACAAGGAACACCAAAGGCTGCTGGAAGTGAAAAGAGTGCCGCAACAGCGGGCGCCGGCAAACGTACCGATGTTTATCACGTTCATTTCGCAAAAGCGGCGCTCGGCAAGGCAACCCAACTGGGCGATTGGCTCAAAACGCCCGATTCTCACAACCCAATGCCCGATCATTTTGTTGTCCTTCGCCACCAGGATGGCGACGCCTGGGATTATGTCGTCGTTACCCATCTCGGCCCAAACGCGACCGTCGAAGCTGCGGGAACGGCTGTGCCTTCGGACAAACGCGACTTGGGTGCGTGGCATACTGATACGTTTGTGAATGGTCCTTCATGGGAGGCGTTCACGCGCGCCATGGGCATCGACAAGGACTCAGTGTCCAAAACGTCCGGCTCAGTTTATGCCGTCTCCTACTATCGCCCTGCTCCAGGTCATCGGGAGCAATTGGAAAAAATGCTTGGTGAATTGCCAAGCGCGGCAACCGACACCACTGCTGGAAATGTATTGATGCAGCACCTGGAAGGCGCTGATTGGACCTTCCTCACCATTGCTCGATACAATTCGTGGGACGATTTTGCCAAAGGGGAGAAAAACAGCGTCGCAGACACAACGAAGAAGGACAGCCCATGGTCCCGTTTGCGAGATCACACCGATTTTCATACCGACACGTTGACCGACCGCATCGCGCCATAAGACTCAATACCACTTGTAGTGCGTTTCTGTGAAACGCCGATGTAAGTTGCCGCGCCCTGGCGAAGCGCAGGCCAGTGGTTATTGCTACCTCACGTATCTGTTATCTCGTGAGAGCCCCGGGTGAAACCTGGCAGGGAACGCGATCGGGTTCGCGTAATCAACGATGAAACGTTCGGGAAGCATTCCTGCACGAGCACGATTGCCGAGCAAGAACAACGACACATCTACGTATCATGATGCGTCAATTTGTTCCTTGAATCTCGAGGCAAACGCCGTTTAGTTTCCGGATAGTTATGACAACAAACGGTCTTCACCCTCTCGAGGCGTTGTTGCGTGAGCGCATCGTCGTACTCGATGGCGCCATGGGCACAATGATCCAGCGCTACAAGTTGTCCGAAGCGGATTATCGAGAAAAACGATTTCATGATTGGAGAGGCAAAGACCTCAAGGGAAGCCTCGAACTACTCAATTTAACACGGCCGCAAGTCATCGAGGAAATCCACGCGGCCTATTTGGATGCAGGCGCCGACGTCATCGAAACAAACACCTTTAGCGGAACCACCATCGGGTTGCACGATTTCTTGTTTCAAGGTGAGCCTACGGGTGGTCGCAAAGATCAGGAATTCTTTCAGCGTGTTGTGCACGATGTCGACCTTCGCGCGCTCATTCATGAAATTAACTTCGAAGCGGCCAAGATCGCACGTCACGCCGCTGATCGCGTGGCGAATGAAACCGGGCAGCAGCGATTCGTTGGCGGATCGATGGGACCTCTTCCAGTTGCCGGTTCCATTTCACCTGATGTAAACGATCCGGCGTTTCGCGCCGTGTCGTTCGATCAACTTCGGCAAACTTATTTCGACGAAGCGAAAGCGCTGCTCGAAGGCGGTGTCGATCTTCTCATTGTCGAAACTATTTTCGACACTCTCAACGGAAAAGCTGCGTTGTTCGCAATCCCTGACGCATTTGAAAAAACCGGACGCAGCGTGCCGTTGATGATCTCGGGCACTGTGATCGACAAATCCGGGCGGAACTTGAGCGGGCAAACGGTTGAAGCGTTGCTCATATCCCTTGCGCACGCGCAGCCGCTCATCCTCGGTTTGAATTGTTCGCTGGGTCCGGACGAAATGGAAGCGTTCATAGAAGAACTGGCGCGCATTTCGCCGTACTACATGAGCGCGTATCCCAACGCCGGCCTGCCGGATGCGCTCTCGCCGACAGGTTTTCCGGAAACTGCCGAAACATTTGCACCCAAGGTTGCAAAGTGGGCGGAAAATGGCTGGCTTAACATGGTGGGCGGTTGCTGCGGAACGACACCGGAGCACATCCGCGCGCTGGCAAAACTGGTGCGTCAATTTTCGCCGCGTGTCGCAGAAACGACAATCAGCTACGCATGATTCTCCGACTTTCTGGCCTCGAGCCGTTGAACATTACGCCGGAATTTGGGTTCGCTGTCGTTGGCGAGCGCACCAACATCACGGGGTCCCCCAGGTTTTCGAAGCTGATTTTGGAAGGCGATTTTGACGGGGCAATCGCCGTGGCGCGACAGCAGGTACAGGGTGGCGCGAACCTTCTCGACGTCAATATGGATGAAGGGATGATCGATTCGGAAGCGGCCATGGTTCGCTTCCTGAACTTGATCGGGAGCGAACCCGAAATCACGCGCATCCCCATCGTGATCGACAGCTCAAAGTGGAGCGTCATCGAAGCGGGACTCAAGTGCGTACAGGGAAAATCCGTGGTCAATTCCATCAGTCTGAAAAACGGCGAAGAGGAATTTCTCCGGCAGGGGCGATTGATCAGACGTTACGGCGCGGCAGCCATTGTCATGGCGTTCGACGAGCAAGGCCAGGCCGATAATTTCCAGCGCAAAATCGACATTTGCGCGCGCGCGTACGAACTATTGACGAAGCAGGCCGGCTTTCCGGCAGATGACATTATCTTTGATCCAAACATTCTGACGATTGCCACCGGCTTGGAAGAGCATCGCAACTACGCGGTGGATTTCATTGAAGCGACGCGCTGGATCAAAAAAAATCTGCCGGGGCCACGTGTTAGCGGCGGAGTAAGTAACATTTCTTTTTCGTTTCGCGGGAACAACGCCGTGCGCGAAGCGATGCACGCGGCTTTCCTATTCCACGCCATTCGCGCCGGTCTGGACATGGGAATTGTGAACGCGGGGCAGCTCGCAGTGTACGAAGAAATTGAGCCCGAGCTGCGAGAGCGCGTCGAGGACGTGTTGTTGAACCGGCGCGACGATGCAACCGAACGCCTGGTCGAGTTCGCGGAAAACGTTAAAGCGAAAGATAAGACACCTGTCAGCGATAAGGCGTGGCGCAAAGAGAGTGTCGAAGAGCGCCTGAAACACGCTTTGATCAAGGGGATCGTTGATTACATAGAAACCGACACCGAGGAAGCGCGCCAAAAATGCAAGCGACCCCTCGATGTCATCGAAGGTCCGCTCATGGCCGGGATGAGCGTGGTGGGTGACCTGTTCGGCGCAGGCAAAATGTTCCTGCCACAGGTCGTGAAGAGCGCGCGTGTGATGAAAAAAGCTGTCGCTTACTTGCTGCCGTTTATGGAGGCGGAGAAATCCGCGGGCGCAAAGCCGCAGGGGCGGATCGTCATGGCGACCGTGAAAGGCGACGTGCACGACATCGGCAAGAACATCGTCGGAGTAGTGCTGCAATGTAACAACTACGATGTGGTCGATCTTGGCGTGATGGTGCCCGCGGCGAAGATCCTTGAAACGGCGCGGGAAAAGAAGGCGGACGCGATCGGCTTAAGCGGACTGATTACGCCATCACTCGATGAGATGGTCCATGTGGCGCAGGAAATGGAGCGCGAAGGATTTCGTCTGCCACTCCTGATTGGCGGGGCGACCACGAGCCGGGCACACACTGCCGTGAAAATCGCGCCGCATTATCAGGCCAGCACCGTGCACGTGCTGGATGCGTCGCGCGCTGTGGGCGTGGTAAATTCCCTGCTCAACGAAGAACTCAAATCCGCATTCGATAAGAAAACACGCGAAGATTACGAACGGTTGCGTCAAGAGCATGCTGCAAAGACACGGAAAAAAAGTTTGCTAACGCTGGAAGAAGCGCGCGCAAATCGGACGCCGATTGATTGGAGTAGCTATATCCCGCCGAAACCGGAGTTCCTCGGCGTGCGTACTTATGTTCCCGAGAAAAACACGATCGGACTCGGCGACCTGGTTCCATTCATCGATTGGTCGCCATTTTTTCATGCCTGGGAATTGCGCGGTCGCTACCCCGCGATTTTCGAGGACTCCAAGATTGGGAAACAAGCGCGCGAACTTTTCGACGATGCACAGAAACTTCTCGGGCAGATCGTCGCCAAGAATCTGTTGACCGCACGCGGTGTGCACGCCTTTTGGCGAGCTAACTCAGTTGGCGATGATGTGGACACTTATGCCGACGATGGTCGCACAGAGAAGCTAGCGACGTTTTATTTTCTCCGTCAGCAAATGCAAAAGCCGGCAGGACAGTTCAATCATTGCCTGGCTGATTTCATCTCTCCGCAATCGGCAAGAAGTTCATCCACCACGGCGGGCAATCCCCAATCGGCAGATTATCTTGGAGGATTTGCCGTCTCGATTCACGGTGCGGATGAACTCGCCGAAGAGTTCAAACATCAGCACGATGATTACAGCGCGATCATGACCAAGGCGTTGGCAGATCGACTAGCGGAAGCGTTTGCCGAATATTTGCACAAGCAGACGCGGATAGCCTGGGGATTCGGACGCGACGAACAATTGTCATATGTCGATCTGATCCGCGAAAAATATCGCGGCATCCGGCCGGCAGCCGGTTATCCAGCCTGTCCTGATCATGCGGAGAAACAAACGTTGTTCGATTTGCTCGATGCACAGAAGAACGCGGAGATTAAATTGACCGAATCGTTTGCGATGCACCCCGGCGCGAGCGTGAGCGGCCTTTATTTTTCGCATCCTGACGCCAAATATTTTGGAATCGGACAGATCGGGCGTGACCAACTGGTTGACTACGCGACGCGCCATGGCGAATCGGTCGCGGAGGCGGAAAAGCGCCTGGCGCCGAATCTCGACTACAGCAACTGATCCAGCCTGCTTAACCAGCGCACTGCCAGATTTAGGTTTCGCAATTCCATGCATATCAAATTCCGGTAAAGAGCATAACCATGGAGCGCGACTCGGCGTGATAGATGTCGACGGGAACCGGCTCCGCCGCCTCCCACTCGGTCGAGATGGCACGCTCTGGCCGGGCATCGTCGACACAATCAAATAGGAGGAGTTCGATTCGTTTAGCGTGCTTCGAGTAAACGCTAAAATTTGTCCCATCGGCAGAAACGGTTGCTCCTGGCGGCGAACTTCGTCCTTCTTTGACTTCTGCTGACACTGGAGGAACGAGCGATTAAGATGCTTCAAAGGTCACGCTGCTGAGAAGGTGCGACTACCCTGATTTCTAGCGAGCAAGTCTTTTCCGACCGCGACCACCTGGTTCGCAGGTTTTGTCTGTTTCGTTCTCTGTCTCCAGCAAAGCTACTTTGCCCAGGCGGCGCAGATGTCGCGGGGCTTGACTGAAGTCGGCTGCCAGAAATGTCTGAACGAGATCCCAGGCGACGGCCGGTCCGACGGTCCTGCCGCCCATACAAAGAATGTTCATGTGATCGTCCTCTACGCCCTGCCTTGCAGAAAAATGGTCATGAATTAACGCCGCTCGGATGCCAGAAATCTTATTTGCACACACCGACGCGCCGACGCCGCTTCCGCAAATCGCCACACCCCGTTCTACCTCATGGGTGGCTACTGCTTGTGCCAGCGGCACAACGTAGTCGGGATAGTCATCGCCTTCGCTCAGATGATGTGCCCCGAAGTCGACGACCTCATGTCCGGCTCCGCGGAGTTGTGTGACCAACTCTTTCTTCAAATCAAATCCACCGTGATCGGTGGCAATGCCAATGCGCATTCCTTCTCCTTCCATGGATTGAAAAATCCCCTCATTTGGTGGTGGTATTCACGACCGGGTTCTCCCAGCCGCGAGATGGCAACACCTTCTGATCAACTTCACTCGGGCCCCAGCTACCCGGCTCATATTCGTAGACCGGAGTGCCGGCTTTCAGGACCGGATCGACGATGCGCCATGCCTCTTCCACATAGTCCTCCCGGGCAAACAACGTAGCGTCTCCCGCCATGGCGTCACCGAGCATGCGTTCATATGCAGCCGTCTCTTCTGCCCCGGGATAACGGCTCGCCAGCAACTCCGTTTGTTCGCCAATCATCTTCTCTTGTTGATCCATGACCGTCAGGCCAAAAGCAGCTGTGACGTCAGGACTGACGCGGAATCGAAAATAGTTGGGAACACGACAGGACGTTGGAAAGATGATGGGTGGCTCCCGCAACCGAACGACGATCTCAGTGCACGTGACTGGCAACGACTTCCCTGTTCGGATATAGAATGGGACGCCTTGCCAGCGCCACGAATCCATGTTCAGCTGCAAAGCGACAAAGGTTTCGATTTTCGAATCCGGCGCCACACCCTTTTCGTTTCGGTAGCCACGAAACTGGCCGCGCACAACATTATTTACCTCCAGAGACGGAATGGCCTTCAGGACTTTAACCTTTTCGTCGCGTATCGTTTCACTGTCGGTTCTCACCGGCGGCTCCATTGCCAGGTTCGTTAGGATCTGAAACAGATGATTTTGAACGACATCGCGAATCGCGCCGGTTTGATCATAGAATGCCCCCCGGCCTTGAACGCCGAAGTTCTCCGCCATCGTTATCTGTACGCTCTCGACCTGATTTCGGTTCCAGAACGACTCCAGAATCGCATTCTCGAAGCGCAAGAAAACCATGTTTCGAACTGCTCGTTTCCCCAAGTAATGATCGATGCGGAAGATGTGTTGCTCGTCGAAAATGGCGAGCAGAATCCGATTGAGTTCCTGCGCTGAGATGAGGTCGTGACCGAAAGGTTTTTCAACGATAACGCGAGCACCCCTGGCGCAACGTGCCGTGGCTAGCTGTTCCACGACCAGGCCGAACAACGCAGGCGGGATGGCGAGGTAATGCGCCGGCCGCTCCGCAGAGCCTAGCTCCTTGCGGATGGCCTGAAACGTGGCCG
>Ga0137403_10003965_pt1 | contig 17566 bp, 18 predicted proteins | sample CZOMad2_1_16fung_FD_122057 | JGI IMG/M metagenome (GOLD analysis project Ga0137403, IMG submission 122057) | Vadose zone soil fungal communities from Angelo Coast Range Reserve, California, USA - CZOMad2_1_16fungal (Hybrid Assembly) | ecosystem: Environmental > Terrestrial > Soil > Vadose zone...
GCCGCCACGGCCAGCGCCTGCCGCGCCTGCGCCCCTTGCCGGACCTTGTGCGAGAGACGCACCTCGTCCCCGGTCGAGACCACGGTCGCCTCGACCTCGTCGCCGACGGCGACGCGCAGCCGGCCTTCGTCGTCGGTCAGCTCGGCGCGCTCGATCCAGGCCTCGCCCTTGCCGCCGACGTCGACGAAGATGCTCTCGGCCGCGATCTGGATGACGCGCCCCTTCACGATCTGGCCGACTTCCAGCACGGGCCGAGCGGCCTCCCGGGCGAACAGCGTGGCGAAATCTTCGGCGTCACTCATGCTCTCCACCCTAGGCGGCCGCTCTCAGGAGGTCAAGGCGCAACGCCCGGCCTTCAATGCCCGTCGCCCCTGAGGCTCTCGTCCACGACCGCCAGGAACCTTGGGACGTCCAGGGGCTTCGTCAGGTACGCGCGCACGCCCGCGTCGAGCAGACGCCGCATCGTCGCCGGGATCGCGTCGGCGCTGAGCACGATGACGGGAATGTCGTGCGTGCGCGGATCGTCATGGAGAAGCCGGAACACCTCGTCGCCGGACATGTCCGGCAGGTGACGGTCGAGCAGGATCAGGTCCGGTCGATGGTCTCGGGCGAGATCGAGCCCGACCCGGCCCTGCATCGCCGACAGCACGGTCGTGCCGGGCCGCCGCGCCAGGACGCTCTCGACGAGACGGAGGTTCGACAGGTTGTCCTCGATGTAGAGGATTTTTCGCGGCGTCCTCTGTGTGTCGCTCTCCGCCGGCGGCGCGCTCTCGGCCGGCGCGACGTCATCCGGCGCGACCGGACCGATTGCGATCGCCAGCTCGACGGAGAACGTCGTGCCCGTCCCCGGACGGCTCCGCACTCCCAGCGTGCCGCCCATCGCCTCGACGAGCGACTTCGAGAGCGCGAGCCCCAGCCCCGTTCCCTCGACGGCGCTGGCTTCCGCGCCGAGGCGGTCGAAGGGCGTGAACAGCCGCTCCAGCTTGTCGGCCGCGATCCCCTCGCCCGTGTCGGTCACTCGGATCTGCAGGCGATCGGCGGCGAGCGTCTCGCACGCGACCGTCACCGTGCCGCTCGGGCGGTTGTACTTGATGCCGTTCGAGAGGAGATTCAGGAGCACCTGCTGCAGGCGCTGTCGATCGGCCAGGACGTGCAGCTCCTCGTCGATCGCGTCGGACCGCACCGACACGCCGGACTCGGCCGCCGACGGCCGGACCAGCTCGATCGCCTGGCGGACCGTTTCATGGACCGGAACGGGCTCGACCGACAGCTGGAGCCGGCCGGCTTCGATCCGGCTGATGTCGAGCACCTCGTTGATCAACCCGAGCAGGTGGCGGCCGGCTCGGAGAATCTGCTCGACGCTCTCCTGCTGCTCGGCCGACGCCGTGTCCAGCTCGAGCAGCTGGGCGAAGCCCAGGATCGCGTTCAGGGGCGTCCGGAGCTCGTGGCTCATCCGCGACAGGAACTCGCTCTTGGCCTGGTTGGCCCGATCGGCCTCGGCGGTGGCCGCGCTGAGCGCGCGCGTGCGCTCGTCCACCCGCAGCTCGAGCTCCGCCGCCTGACGCTTGACGCGCTCGAGGAGTCGAGCCTGCGCGATCGCGATGGCGAGCTGCGCCGCCACCTCCTGCGCGATGCTCACCTGCTCGGCCGGGAACGGCCCGGGGGCGCCACCGAAGCTCAGGGCGCCGATGAGCTCACCCCCGGCGATCATCGGCACCACCATGTACACGTGAACCCCCGAGGCGAGCAGGGCCTCGGCCTCGGGGCTCGACGGCAGCGCGTCGACGTCGATCACCTGCATCTCGCCGCGCTTCAACGCCTCCACGTCGCCCATCAGCTGCAGCGAGTAGCGAACGCCGGGGCCGACACGGATCCGGTGTCGGCCGGCCGCCGCGAGCCACTCGACCTCGCCGGCCTCCAGGTCGAACAGGTTCACGATGGCGCGGGGGACCCCGAGCAGATCTCGTAACGGTCGCAGCGCGGCTGCCGCGATCGCGTCCGGCGCCTGCTCGGCGATCAGCCCACGATCGATCTCGTGCAGGATGTTCAGGCGCTCGGCCTGCTTGGCCAGCGCCTCCTGGGTCTGGGCGTTGTTGATGGCGACGGCGGCCTGGTCGGCGAAGCTCTGCAGGAGCGAGACCTCCGCCTCGGTGAAGGCTCGCGGCGTCGGACTCCCCACCGACAGCACGCCGATCACCTTGCCCGCCGCCCGCAGCGGCACCGCGAGGCCCGCGATGATCCCGACCGCGGCGTTCCGCTCGCGGATCTCCGGGTTCAGCGCGAAACGGGCGTCGGACCGAATGTCCTCGGTCCACATCGGACCGCCCTCGACGGCCGCGCGCCCGACGAGACCGACGCCGGCAGGCACGACGTCTGGGTCGCCCACGTACTCCTTGGCCCGGCCTCCGAGCGCGATCGCCCCGAGCGTCCCGTCCGGCCGGAGGAGGCGGATGGCCGAGCTGTGGACGCCCAGCAGCCCGAGCACGCTCTCCGCGATCCGCTCGCCGACGGTCGTCAGGTCGAGGGTCTCGTTGACGAGACGGGCGATGCGCGCCACCGCGTGCGCGTCCTGGAGCTGGCGCTCGAGCTCGGCGACCGCCTCGCGGAGCCGCGCGACTTCGCCCTCGGGAGTGCGCGCCGAGGTCAGCGCAGCGCTCCCGCGAAGAACGCCAGCACGTCCTGCGCCCACACGTGCATCCCCTTCGCCGCGACCGCGGGCGCGAAGAGGACCAACGACGCAAGGGCCCATGCGCGAATGACGATCACGCTTCGCTCAGAGTATCGCATTCACGCCCGCCGCCACAGCCGTCCGAGCTCCTGGCTGAGGAGCTGGAAGGCGTTCGTCGACGTCCAGTAGAGGACCATGCCGGCGGGGAACGTGTAGAAGAGCAGGAAGAACAGGAGCGTGATGGTCATCAAGTTTCTGCGCTGCCGGCGAACGAGGGGCGGGGTGAGGACGGACGAGCGGAACCGGAGCAAGGTCGCCAGCGACACACCGCTCATCAGGAACGGCAGCAGGTTCAGGTCGCACCCCAAGAAGGGCACGCACGCGGGCAGCCGCAGCAGCCCGTCCGGCCGCGACAGATCGTGGATCCAGAGAAACGTCACCCGATAGAGATCGAAGTCCTCCGCCAGCATGTCGAACACGGCGACGAACACCGGAAGCTGGATCAGGAAGCCCAGCAGGCTTCGCAGCGTGTACAGCGGATGGACACCCTGCTCGCGGTACAGGGCGAGGGTGCGCCGGGCGCGCTCCTCACCGCGGTAGGCCGCCTTGATGGCGTCGATGCCGGGCTGGAGCCGCGCCTGCGTGGCGTTGACCTGTTCCTGCAGTCGCTCGGCCACGGCCGTCAGCGGCAGGAGGAAAATCTTGACCGACACCGCGAGGGCGACGATCGCGGCGCCGGGATGGCCGATGATCTCGGTGAGCCCTCGCAGGAGGAACAGGAGCGCCACGCTCAGCGCGCGCAGCCAAAACCAGAGCCCGGAGAAGAGCAGCTGCTCGAGCTGCGGGTCGGCGCGGGTCAAGGCGCGGCTCTCGAGCGGGCCGGCATAGAACGTGTGGCGCCACGAGAGCCGATCGCGCCCGTCCGCCAAACCCAGGGCGAGGCGCGCGCCGGGCCGCGGCTCGAGGGTGACGGCGCCGTCCGAGCGCAACAACATGGCCCAGAATCGGCCGCGAAATCCCACCCAGTCGCCCGCGTGGAGCGGTACTGGGTCTGGGCCGAGGTCGCCGACGCGCACGACACCGCCGGCGACGACCACTCGGCTCACCCGCTCGAGCATCGCGGCGAAGCCGGCCGCCGGTGCCGGGAACAGGCCACGGCCCGCCTCCAGCTCGAGCTCGAGACGCCGGCCCGACATGAACGCGGCGGCGTTGGGTCCGAGCAGGCGCGCCGTCATCACGACCTCGTAGCCCGCTCGCGAGACCTCGAACGACTTCACGAAGCGGACGCCGTCGACCGGCAGGTCGGCCTGGAACGTCACGATCCGGGCGTGCGCGTCCTCGCTGAGATCGGCGGTGAAGCGCAGGCGCTGGAGATCCACGGCTGGGCCCGGGCCACGCAGGATCAGCCGCACCGGCGGCGGATCAGCGTCGCCGACGAAGCGAACCGACGTTCCCGACGCCGTGTCGGCCCGCGCGCAGGACGGATGGCAGGCCCGCCACCTCACCGGGTCGGCGCCGGCGCGCGAGAACGCGAGGTCGAGGCGATCGGTCGTCACGCGGACGCTCGCCTCGTCGGCGGAGACAGGAAGAGCGGTCGCGCACACGAGCAGGAGCAGTCCCGGAAGCCCCGTCCTCAGCGGTAGAACCGGCTCATCTCCTGCATCGCGGCCCGCAGGCCGTCGCGGGGAAGCGTCGGGTTTCGGACGAGTCGATAGTCGCGGTCGCGGATCTCGTAGCCGGCCGGAAAGACGACGGTCACCCGCTCGGGCTCGATCACGGCGAACTCGCGGTAGCTGGCGGCGACGAGCCAGTCCCACTGCGCGTCGGAGAAAAGGCTGTGGCCGCTCGCGTAGTCGGATGGCGGATTCGTACAGCCGAACAGCTCGGTAAGCAGGGTCGGCGCCAGGTCGTTGTGGGAAGTCCGGCGCGCGACGCGCGCCGGCGGCCGCCCGGGCCAGCGCAGCACGAGCGGCGTGTGCATCTGGTAGTCGCTGTAGGCCGTGCCGTGTCCCTTGAAGCCCAGCCCCCGCTCGCCGAATTCCATGCCGTGATCGGAGGTGACGATGACCACGGTGCGGTCGAGCAGCTTGCGGCGCTCCAGATCGTCGACGACGCGCCCGAACAGAGAGTCGACGTAGTGCACGGCGGTGAGGTAGCGGGCGTGTCGGGGGCGTAACTGGGTCGAAGCCCCGGGGGGAACGGGAATCGCCGGACGATAGTCGTCGGGCGGCTCGACCGCCACCGCGGCGTTGTAGTACAGGAACCCGAAAAGGGGACGAGACGGCTCGCGCCGGTCGAGCCACGCGTACCACTCATCGGTCAGTGTCCGGTCCCTCCCGCTCGACCCGGGGGAAGTCGGGGACGTCTCGAGGCGCAGGTTTGGCACGCGGGCGAATGCCGTCCGATCGAGCTCGACGAGGCGGTAGATCGGTGAGCTCGCGAACAAGCCGAGCTGGTAGCCGTGCTGGCGAAACATGTCCATCATCACCGGCGGCCGCGCGCGGTTGGCGAAGGCGTCGAAATATGTCGCGGGGACGCCATAGAACAGGGAAAACATTCCGGCCCGCGACGAGTTGCCGCCGCTGTAGTGCCCGTCGAACTGGATCGCCCCGCGCGCGAACTCGGCGAGCCGCGGCGCGACCTCAGGGGTCAGAGCGTCGGCACGCATGGCGTCGATCACGACGAGCAGGACGTTGAGCAGCGGCGCGCGGGGCTCGCACCGCAGGGGCGCCAGCGGATAGTTCAGCTCACCGCCGGGCGACTGGCTGAGGATGGTGACGAGGCCCTGCTCGCGCGCCCGGGCCCGATCCACGAGACCCAATCTCGCCAGGAGCCCGGGGTTCCTGAGCGGGTAGTACAGCGGCAAATATCGGGTGAACGCGGTTACCGGCACGTAGTAGTTCGCGTGCGCCCACGCGTGGATGAGATGGCTCGCCAGGAAGCAGCTTCCGAGGCCGAGCGCCAGGTACCGTCCGATCGGCCGCGCCGGTCGGCGCGCGGTGCGCTTCCAGACCCAGCCCGCCAGCATCGCCTCGATGGCCGCGCCGACGAGAAAGTAGAGCGCGAGAAACGCGAAGGTCTGCGGCTCCAGCAAGCTGAACGTCAGAACGTTGAGGTGGTATCGGTTCTCGGCGAAGAGCAGGCTGTCGAGCAGTACGAAGCTGACACCGGCGCCGGCCAGCACGACACCAAGAGGCAGGATCACCCGTGGCCGCGGGACCAGCAATATCACGGGGACCAGCAGCACGAGGAGCGGGACGTAGGCGAGCGCCGACAGGTGGCCCACGTAGGCGAGGACGGCGAAGAGCCAGCCGACCGCGGGCGCGACGGCGGAGTAGTGCCAGAGATAGCGCAGGCCGACGATCGCCAGGAGCGCCGCATTGGCGACGCCGAACCAGCCCGCCCAGCGGAGCAGCCGCCTTCGAGGGCTCACGTCGACCGGCCGCGCTCGTCGGCGATGCGGGCGATCTCTCGCGCCCCCACCTCGACGCTCCGGCCGACGTTGAAGACCCACTCTTCGCGCAACGCCGCGGTGCGCTTGCGGAACTCCGGCGCGCCGCGCAGCAGCTCCGCCACGTGCCGCGGCGCGTCCGCCACGCGGTCGAGCGGCAGCACAGTCCCGAGCTCACGGCGGATGCGCATCTCCATCGGCTCCAGGCCGAGCTCCGCGTACTTCGGATTCCGCACCCGGGGTGGGACATCGACGAAGAGCACCGGCTTGCCGAGTCCCAGGGCGTACTCGATCGCCATGGCGGACCAGTCGCAGATCAAGAGGTCCGACTCCAGCAGCGAGGCGCTCTCCTCCATGCGGTCGACATGACGGAAGCGCGGATCTCGCCCGAACCGGGCGATGAGGCTCTCGATCAGCCGCGGCGCGAGGCGGGCCGTCTGGTAGTGCGGCCGCAAGATCACGCGCATGCCGGCGTCCAGCAAGCCGGCGATCAGCGGCTCACCGCAGACGTGCAGGATCGAGTGCTCGCCCCACGTCGGCGCCAGCAGCGCCGTGGTCGTGCCCGTCGGCTCCCGCGGATGGGCGGCCCCCGCCTCGATGAGACGCTCGAGTCGGGGATAGCCCTGGGCGAAGAGGTGCTTGGCCGGCAGACCCTTCAGCTCCTCGCGCCGGCGGATCTCCGCGACGTGGTGGGGTCCCACGCAGAAGAGGCTGTCGTAGTGATCGTACGAGTTCTCGTGGTCGACCATGTGCGTGCTGCCCATGCTGTGGAAGATATAGACGTAGCGCACGGGGTGGATCGACCGCTTGAGCTGGAAGTTCTGCAGGTCCAGCATCGTCAGCACCATCACGTCGGCCTTCATCATCTGAAAGAACCAGGTCAGGACGGCGCCCGAGCGGATGCGGAAGGCGTGCAGGCCGTGGCGCGGGACGGACGGCAGGGGGACGGCTGCCTCGGACGTCACGTGGCAGACGGTCCGCGAGAGCCGCTCGATCAGGAAGTCGATGAGCGGCTGGAGGTGGTGCCAGTCCTGGTGGCTCTCGGAGTAGAAGACGATGTTGCGATCGCGCGGCGGAAGCTTCTGGAAGCGCCGGTAGCTCTTCCAGCCCTGCCACATCTTCATGGGCTGTCGCGACGCCCGAGCCGTCGCCCCCGTCGCGCTACTTGTCCGCTGCGGGTCTCTTGCCGCGGAAGAAGCCGACGAGCCGGTACCAGAACATCTTCACCGCGAGCGCCACCGCCGCCGCCACGCCGATCACGGCCGAGATGAGCATGCTCCCGGTTCCGGGATCGAGGTAGGCGTACGCGGGAGACGCGATCGACAGACAGGCCAGGAGGACGAGCACGATCCGAAGCCCTCGACTCATCGTTGCGTTCCTTTCGCGCACCTGCCGACGTCGACTCAGACCCTGAACGTGTACGTCCGGGTGGGATCGCGCTCGATGTCGGGCGGGAAGCTCCTGCGCTTGTCGGCATAGTATTGGACGCGGTGATCCCCGGCCGACCGGCGGTTGTAGGTGATGTAGAGCACCCGCCGCCGCTCGGCGGTGAGATTCGCGCCCGAGGCGTGCGGCGTGTAGGAATCGAAGAACACCGCGTCGCCGGCCCGCGTCGGCACCGGCCGGGCCCCCAGGCGCCGCATGTCGTCGTCGGTGAGCGGCTTCCATTCTTCCCCGAGAAGCCCGCGCGTGTGGTGTCCGGCGCAGAGCTCCAGGCAACCGTTCTCGGCGGTGGTGGAGTCGATGCTGACCATCGCGGTGATGAACAGATCGGCGTAGGTGCTCCAGCCCGCCTGCTGGTCTTGATGCGGCTTGAACCCGTCGCCGCCGGGCAGCTTGAAATTGATCTTGTCCTTGAAGAGCACGGCCGGCTCGCCGAAGAGCCGGGAGACCGAGCCGCGAAGCTTGTCGCCGTCGCACAGCGCGGCGAAGCCGGCATGGAACGGACAGAAGTTCTCGATCCGCTGCAGCACGCGCTCGCCCGAGCGCAGCAAGCTCGGCTCGAAGTACTTCATGCATCGCCCGGGCACCTCGGGCTGGCCCTCGAGCTCGTCGGTCCATGCCGAGATCCGTCCGACCTCCGCCTGATCGAACAGGCCTGGCACCACCACGAAGCCGTCACGCCGGATCGCTTCGACGTGCGACGCCGCCTGGGGATCGGCCGCCAGCGCCGTCTGGGACCGCTGGGTCGTCGTCTTGCTCATCCCTGCATGAACCTCCGTGACTGGCTGCGGGCCACGCCGTCTGACTTGCGCCTCGATCCTGCCGCGACCAGGATACTATAGGCACCGCAAGCCCATGAACGAACCAGCGCGCCGGAACGCCACGGGTCCCAGGCCGGAGCACGAGGTGACGGCGATCATCCTGGCCGCCGGGGTCGCCCGCCGGCTGGCGCCCCTGACCGACCACACGCAGAAATCGCTCCTTCCGGTCGGAGGCCGGGCGATCCTCGCAAGGATGCTCGAGGCGCTCCACGCGGTCGGCGTGCGGCGGGTCGTGATCGTGGTCGGACACTGCGCCGATCAAGTGAGAGCACTCGCCGCGTCGGCGCCGCTGGGCATGACGATTCAGTGCGTTGACAACCCCGCCTATCAGAAGGGCTCGGCCTTGTCCCTCTACTGCACGCGCGACGTGATCGTCCGGGAGCCGACGCTCATCATGGACGCCGACGTCGTGTTCCCGCGGGAGTTCCTGCGCCGGCTCGTGGGATCGACGGCCGCGCAGGCGTTCCTGATCGATCAGGGTTTTGCCGATACGGGCGAGGAAGTGAAGATCTATCTCCGCGGAGACCGGGTCATCGCCCTGGGCAAGAAGGTGGTCCCCGCGGCCTGGGACCGCGTCGGGGAGGGCATCGGCTTCTTCAAGTGCGGGGCCAACGCGGGCCCCGACCTGGTGCGCCTGCTCGAGCAGGTGATCGACGAGAGTCAGGGGCTCTGCGAGTACGAGGACGCGCTGCATCTCCTGGTGAGCCGGCAGCATGTCCAGGCCGTGGACGTGACGGGGCTGCCGTGGACCGAGGTGGACTTCGCCGAGGACCTCCACCGGGCGCAGTCGGAGGTCTTCCCGGCGATCGCCCGGCTCGAGGGCGCATGAGCGCTCGCGGAATCCAGGCCGTCCGGGAGCATCTGGCGAAGCTACCGCCGGCGAGCTCGCTCACCACGGAGCAGCGGCGCGCGCAGTACGATCGCGCCGAGCGCGTCTTCCCCACCCCGGCCGACGTGGCGATCGAGCTCGTGAAGGCGCCGGAACGTTCCGCCGAGTGGCTCCAGCCGCCGAGCGCCAGAGCGGACGCGGTGGTGCTCTACCTCCACGGCGGGGGCTACGTGATCGGCTCGCCGCGCTCGCACCGCCACCTCGCCGCCGCGATCGCGCGCGCGGCCGGCTCGCGAGCACTGCTCCTCGACTACCGGTTGGCCCCCGAGCATCCGTTCCCGGCCGCGCTGGACGACGCCGTCGCCGCCTACCAGTGGCTGCTCGGCCGGGGCATCGCGCCCGGCCGCATCGTCCTGGCCGGCGACTCGGCGGGGGGCGGGCTCACCGTGGCCACCCTGATCGCGCTCCGCGAGCGCGGGCTGCCGCGGCCGGCCGGCGGCGTCTGCATCTCGCCCTGGGTCGACCTCACGTGCAGCGGCACGAGCTACGCCACCAAGGCCGCCACCGATCCGATCGTCACCCGCGACGGCGTGGAGACGCTGGCGCAGGCCTACGCCGGCACCGGCGACCGCAAGGCGCCGCTCGTCTCTCCGCTCTACGCCGATCTGCGGAGGCTGCCACCGCTGCTCGTCCAGGTCGGCAGCGAAGAGGTGCTGCTCGACGACGCGCTCGGCCTCGGCGCGCGGGCGCGCGCGGCGGGCGTCGACGTCACCGTCGAGGAGTGGCCGGCGATGATCCACGTCTGGCACTGGTTCCTGCCGATGCTGGACGAGGCCGAGCGGGCCATCGCGGGCATCGGCGACTTCGTCCGCGCGCGCGTCGGCTGAGCGCTGGACACGCTGCGGGACGGGGGATACAGTGCCCGCGATGCTCGCCGGCACTCCTCGCGACTCGCCTCCCGACCCGACCGCGGTCACCGGCCGCGACCGCGCCACCGTCCTGACGTGCGTCCTCCTTCTCGCGATCGCCGCGGCGTCGTGGGTTCATGTGCTGGTCTTGCCGATGGGGGCCGACGACATGGCCGGGATGGACATGGCGATGTCGCCGACCGTCGCCGACGGCCTGGCCTTCGTGGCGGCGTGGTCCGTCATGATGGCCGCGATGATGCTTCCGAGTGCCTTGCCGATGATCGGGCTCTACGCCGCGACTCAGCGAAATGCGGCCGGCCGGGTCGGGAAGGTCATGCGCGTGGCGCTGTTCGCGCTCGTGTATCTGGGCCTCTGGGCGGCGATGGGTGTCCCGATCTACTGCGGGAGCGTGGCGCTCAGCGCCCTCACCTCTCGCGCGCTGGCCTACGGTATCGCCGGGGTGCTGCTCGTCGCCGGCATCTTCCAGCTCACGCCGCTCAAGCAGGCGTGCCTGCGGAGTTGCCGCAGCCCGCTTGGGTTCCTTCTCGGCCACTGGCGCGCGGGCTGGCGTGGCAGCCTGGCGATGGGCTGGGCGCACGCGGTCTCTTGCCTGGGCTGCTGCTGGGCGCTCATGCTCGTTCTGGTCGCGGCCGGCGCGATGGGCTTGCCCTGGGTTCTCCTCATCGCCGCGGTCGTGGCGGCCGAGAAGCTCCTGCCGCGCGGAGCGTGGATCGCGCGGGTGACTGGTGTGGCGCTCCTCGTCCTGGGAGTGGCGGTCGCAGTCCGGCCCGAGCTCGCAGTGGCGTTGCGGGCCGGCGGTCAGTCGATTTAAGGCATCAGCGGAGGATCGTCATGGCGAACGTCCAATGGCAGATCGGCGGCGAGTACTGCGAGGCCTGTAGCTGTGACTCCGTGTGCCCGTGCCCGACTTCGGGCCTGGCCGCCCGCCCGACCAAGGGCCACTGCGCCGCCGGGCTCGTGTTCCGCGTCGACCGCGGCCAGTACGGCGGCACCCGGCTCGAGGGCTTGAGCTTCGCCGTGCTGCTGGACACGCCGGGCCCGATGATCCAGGGCAACTGGACCGTCGGACTCATCCTGGACGAGCGCGCCTCGCCCGAGCAGCGCGAGGCGCTCACCACGATCGCGAGCGGTCGTGGCGGCGGGCCGATGGCCGCGCTCGCCCCGCTGATCGGCCGCTTCGGCGGCGCCGAGGCGAAGCCGATCAAGTTCGAAATGAGCGGGATGCGCCGGTCGGTCTCGATCCCGGGCGTGCTCGACATCGCGATCGAGGGCATTGCGGGCGCCAAGGCCAGCGAGCCGATCTACTTCGACAACGTCGGTCACCCGGCGGCCAGTCGGCTCGCGCTCGCGAAAGCCTCCCGGAGCCACATGCACGCCTTCGGCATCGACTGGGACGACACGTCGGGGCGGAACAACGGCCACTTCGCGCCGTTCGCGTGGAGCTCCAGCTAGGGCGAGGCCGCGGAGCCGCCCGATGCGGGCAGGACTCGACTCACCTCGGCGTGGGCCATGACGACATCGGGCGAGTCTTGCAGCGCCTCGTAGTATTTGTCCTGAAAGTCTCCGGTCCCGCCGAACTTGATCAACCGGTGAGCCTCACGGAAGGCATTCTGGACGCTTTCCGACGAGATCAGCTCGTCCGTATCGACGATGTCGTCGATGCGCGCGATCATCGTCGAGAGGGATCGTAGCCAGGCGAACTGCTCGTCGTGAAGCACCAGGTGCAGCAACTGGCGGGACGGGATGGACCCGTGGCGATCCTCATAGGCACGACGCTCACGGTCCAGCAGAACCCGGTGAAGCCGCAGCAATCGAGCGCTGAGCTCGCGGAGACGGTCGCGGTCCTGATCCACGATCCAATAACAATACCCCTCCCAGCCATACGCCTCAACGGGCTCGGGTATTGATCGGCCCGGTATATTGGATGATGGAGGAAGCAGTGACGTATCGGTCGATCTTCGCTCCATGCACCTCCCGAGAGCGGCAGCAGAACTTCGAAGCATACTGGCTCTTCTCGCAGGCCCATTCCGGTGAGCTTTTCGAGAGAGAGCAGGATCTGTCGAAGAAGCGGGAGCAGCTCCGCTACTTCCGTGAGCACCCGGTCCGATCGCGCAAGCCGCTGCGCGAGCCGGCGGCGTTCTATCGGAACTACCTCGACCTCGTCGACGACCCGGCGCGCCTGGATCAAAAGACGCTGCTCCTGCTGTGTATCTACAAGTTTGCCCGCAATGAGTGGGTCGGCGTGTCGGGGGCCTGGGATGCGACGCCAGCGATGGCCAGGGCGACGAAAGTGACGGACAAGATCAGCCGTTACCACCTGGCCGAGGAGTTCTGCCATGTTCGATATTTCCACGAGATGTTTCGGACCTTCCACCTCGAGAAGGTCGAGTGGGTGCCGCTGGACCCCGCGCTCCAGCGTGTGTACCGAATCTTTCCGCACCTTCCTGGAGCCATCATGGATGCCCCGGCGTTTGTCACGGAGCTGCTGGGCATCACGTTCTATCAGCACGTCGACCTGCTGTTGAACACGGTGTTCGCCGACGAGCCGGAGGCGCGGGACCGAGTTCGCGCGCTCCTTTACGAGATCATGGTGGACGAGCTGGCGCACGTGGGGCAGCGTCGCAACTTCCTCGGCCCCCTCGCCATTCGCGCGGCACAATGGTTGATCAGGCCGGTCTTCCGCGCCTTTCTTGCAAGCATCGCCGAGAGCGAGCAGTTGTTCGAGGTCGATCAGATGATCAGGGATGCCCTCGCCTTCGACTACCGCGGACTGCCTCCTGGAGTGCTTCACGGCAGCTGGATACCGAGCTACTGCGCCGAGCTCCGCTGACCACTCTCCTCTTCTCGAACCACGTTCTAGCCCGGATTATTCCTGAACGACACCACGGGGCGGAACGGGTGATGGAGCCCCGCCGGCCGGGGCCGCACCCGGCGCCACCCGCCCGCCGATCGCGTCGATCGTTCATGAATAATCCGGGCTAGGCGATCGCCCAGCGCAGATAGACGCTGCCCGCAGTGAACCCCGCGCCGAAGGCCGACAGGGCGAGGCGGTCGCCGTGCATGAAGCGCCCGCGCTCGTTCCACTCCGAGAGCGCAATGGGAATCGTCGCGCCGACCGTATTCCCGTAGCGATCGAGATTGATGATGACTCGATCGAGACCGAGGCCCAGCCGCTTGGCGACCGCCTCGATGATGCGCCGGTTGGCTTGATGCGGGACCAACCAGGCGAGATCGGCGACCGTGACGTCGTTGCGCTTCAGGATTTCCTCGGTCACTTCGGCCAGGCCGATGACGGCGGCCTTGTACACCGCCGGCCCGTCCTGCACGACGTAATGCCGTCTCTTCGCGACTGAATCGGGGCTTGCGGGCTCGACGCTCCCCCCGGCGGGGATGTGGAGAGATGATTCCCCGTCACCGTTCATGTGACAGACGTGGTCGAGAATCCCGACCGACTCGTCCTCGACAGGTTCGATCAGAACCGTCCCGGCGCCATCGCCGAATAGCACGGCGGTGGCGCGATCCTCCGGATCGACGACGCTGCTCATCCGATCCGCCCCACAGAGCAGCACCCGGCGCGCGGCACCCGACTCCACGAGCTTCGTCGCCACGACGAGCCCGTAGACGAAGCCGGAGCAGGCCGCGGCCAGGTCGAAGCCCCAAGCGTGGATCGCCCCGAGCTTTCGCTGGACCACCGCGGCCGTTGACGGGCACAGTCGATCCGGCGTCATCGTGGCGACGATGATGCAATCGACGGCCGCCGGCGCGATGCCACGGGCGTCGAGGCAGCGGCGAGCCGCCGGCACGATCAGGTCTGACGTGCCGCCAGCCGACGCGAAGCGGCGCTCGGCGATCCCGGTGCGCGAGCGGATCCACGCGTCGGTCGTGTCCAGCTGCCGTTCGAAGTACGCGTTGGGGTAGACGTCGGGCGGCAGGTAGTGGCCCGTTGCGGTGATCGCTGCGCGCATCATGTCCCCCATGGTGGTGGAATGCCAACGCTTGCGACGGGGCAGAGGGCGGGCGTCGCGCGCCGAGGTGGTGTCACCTGGGCCTTAGTCTACACGACCAGGTCACGAGACTTGCGACACACTGTGTGCGGACGGCATTCCGTCCGGGAGGCGACACATGATGGAGGCTTTCGAGGCTGTTCGTACGGTCCTCGCGGTGCGCAGCTACCAGGACAAGCCGGTGCCAGACGCCGTGGTCCGGCGGATCGTCGAGGCGGGACGCCTCACGGGCAGCGGGATGAACGGGCAGCCGTGGCACTTCATCGTGGTTCGCGACGGCGAAACCCTGCGCCGGCTCGGGGCCCTGGCATCGAGCGGGGCGTACGTCGCCCAGGCGCCGCTGGCGATCGTCGTAGCGACCGAGAAGACTCGGTTCGCCGTCTCTGACGCGAGCCGCGCGATTCAGTCCATGCTGCTGACGGCGTGGGCCGATGGCGTGGGCTCGAACTGGGTGGGCTTCGGCGGGCTCGAAAAGGTCAAAGCCGTCCTCGACATCCCGGCCGGCCTCGATGTGCTGGCGATCCTGCCGTTCGGCTACCCGGCTCGCGCCGTGGGACGAGGCAAGAAGCAGCGCAAGCCGCTGCGAGAGGTGGCGCATCTCGAGCGGTATGGGCGCCCGTTCGAGTGAGGGCCGGCGCTCAGGCACACCCCATGGCGTAGACCTGCGTGGCTCCGGCGGGCAAGGGACGCGCGGCCCAACTCTCGCCGCCGTCCTCGCTGGCGAACACCTCGCCGCCGCTGGTCGCGCAGTACATGCGCCTGGGCTGTCGCTCGTCGAAGGCGATGGTGAACACGGTGGTCTTTGGCTCGACGCCCATGTTGACTCGAGTCCAGCTCACGCCGCCGTCCTTGCTGCGGAACAGGACGCCGACGTCGCTCTGGAAGTTCGCACCCGCGGCCACCCAGATGGTCTTTGGATCACCCGGGACTTCGCGGATATCACGGCAGTAGGTTTGTCCCTTGGGATTCAGCGGCTCGAGCCGGGCGCTCGCCCAGTGCTCGCCCTGGTCCGTGCTGCTGAACAGGCCGGCGCGGCCGATGGCAAAGACCATCCCGGGACGCCAGCGCCCGACCAGCACACCGTGCATGTCCACCGTGTCATCGTTCAAGTACTGCCCGTGGCTCATGTTCTCCCAGTGCTCGCCGCCGTCGAGGCTCCGGATGACACCCCCGACTTCGATGGCGCCGTAGACCTCATTGGGATTCGCGGGATTGGCGGATAGCTCCAGGACACGTTTGGCCGGGTTGGCCCCTTGGGCCACGGTGACCTCTGGGAAGCGGACGGTCACCGGGAGCTGCTGCCAGCGCTCGCCGCCGTCCTCGCTCCGAAAGATCTCGCAGTTCTCGTAACCGGCGTACAGCACCTTGGAGTCCCGAGGATCGAACAACAGGGACCAGACCGGCAAGCCATGATCCGCGATGTTGACCCGTTCCCAGTGGTCGCCGTGATCCGTGCTGCGGTAGGGACCGTGCTGCGTCCCGACGTAGACGGTGCCGGTGTGCTCGGGGTGCGTGGCAATGGCCCGGATGGCGGGCGCCTCGGGCAGGCCACGAGTCACAAGCTGCCAGCGATCATCGCCGACGGCCATGCGGTAGAGGCCGGATTTGACGGGGCGGCCCGGGACGGTCTCACCCGCCAGGCCCACATACACATAGGACGTGCGATTCGTCGTCATAGCGCGTTCCTCCCTGCCTGCCTGCTCGTGAACCCGAGTTTCAGTCAGGCCAGCTCGGCCTCCAGCTCGGCGATGCTCCCCGCCACGATGTCCACGAGCTGATCGACCTCTTCGCGCGTGATGCAGAGCGGCGGCGCGAGCCTGACGACCTGGCCGCGCGCGTAGACGATCGCCCCCCGGTCCCACGCCTTCCGGTCGAGCTTGGCCACCTGGTCCTTGTCGAGCGGCCGGCCCGAGCCGTTCGGCTCGACGAGCTCGGCGCACACCAGCAGTCCGCGGCCGCGCACCTCGCCGACGATGCGCTTCTTGCCGACCGCCTGCTGGAGCCCGTCGAGGAGCCGCGCGCCCATCGCCGCGGCGTTCGCCACGAGGCTGTCCTTCTCCATGATCTGGATGTTGGCGAGCGCCGCCGCGCAGGCGACCGGGTGCGCCGCGTAGGTGCCGGGGTGCACGTTCTCTTCCTTGGCGTCGTCGGGAAAGGCGTCGGCGAGCCGCCGCCGGGCGATGGCGGCCGAGAGCGGGATGTAGCCGGACGTGATGCCCTTGGCGACCGTCATCAGGTCGGGCACGACGCCGTCGTGCTCGCAGGCGAACCAGCGACCGGTGCGGCCGAATCCGGTGATGACCTCGTCGGCGATCATCAGCACCTCGAGCTCGTCGCAGATGGCGCGGACGGCGCGCAGCCAGCCGATCGGCGGCATGATGAAGCCCCCCGAGGAGATCACCGGCTCCATGATGACCGCGGACACGGTCTCCGGCCCCTCGCGAACGATCGCGTCGCGCAGCTCGCGGGCGCGGCGCTGGACCAGCTCGTCGTCGGTGCCCGTGCCCCGATCGCGGAAGGGATAGGGCGGCGCGACCTTGGCGAAGCCCGGCACCTGCAGGGCCGTGTAGGGCCCTACCAGGTGCGGCAGCCCGCAGACGGCGAACGTCCCGGTCGTCCCGCCGTGATAGCCGCCCTGGAGCGAGACGACCTTGTGCTTGTCGGGCTTGCCTGACGCGAGCCAGAAGTGGCGGGCCATCTGCATCGCGCGCTCGTTGGCCTCGGCTCCGCTCACGGCGAAGAACGAATAGTCGAGATCGCCCGGCGTCAGCCCGGCGAGCTTGGCCGCCAGCTCCGCCGCCGGCCGGTTCGAGAACTGCCGCGTCGTCGGGTAATAGGCCAGACGCACGGTCTGCTCGGCGATGGCCTCGGCGATCTCCCGCCGTCCGTGGCCGACGTTCACCACGGCGAGGCCCGCGAAGCCGTCGAGCAGCTTCTTGCCGCGCTCGGTCCAGACCCACACGCCCTCGGCCCGCTCGATCACGAGCTCTTCGTCGGCGAGCCACGGATGGTCCTGGGTCTTGTGCGTCCAGAGGTGCCTGATCGCCTCGCCGCTCGTGGCCATGGGTCGCGCCTCCCGTCGTTTGCCTGATGCTATCATCTCGCGCATGTTCATCGTCGGGATCGACGTCGGCGGCACCTTCACCGATCTGACCGCGGCCGACGAAGCGACCGGACGCGTCGTCGTCACCAAGGTGCCGTCCGAGCGGCACAACGAGGCCGCCGCCGTCCTGGCCGGCTTGCGGGCGCTCGGCATCGCCGGCCGCGACGTGCGACGGCTCGTTCACGGCACGACCGTCGGCACCAACGCCGTGCTCGAGCGTCGCGGGGCGCGCGTGGCGATCCTCACGACCGCCGGCTTCCGCGACCTGATCGAGATCGGCCGCACCAAGCGCAACATTCCGGCGCTCTTCGTGCCGAC
>Ga0137403_10003966_pt1 | contig 17566 bp, 16 predicted proteins | sample CZOMad2_1_16fung_FD_122057 | JGI IMG/M metagenome (GOLD analysis project Ga0137403, IMG submission 122057) | Vadose zone soil fungal communities from Angelo Coast Range Reserve, California, USA - CZOMad2_1_16fungal (Hybrid Assembly) | ecosystem: Environmental > Terrestrial > Soil > Vadose zone...
GAAGTCCTCGCGGAGCCGTCGAATCGCTCGAGGCCGTGATTGATCTGCTCCCTCACGCGCTACAGTTGCTGAGCGGGAATACTGAGCATTCCTAAGCACCTGGAGACGGATTCGGTCATTCTGCGTGATCCGAGTGGCAAACATCCGATTCAGGTGCTCGAGCAGAATTATCGCGCTTTCCGAGTCTTTGCTGCTTTCGCTCAAAGGCAAGACGGTCGATTTCCTGGTGCAGCGCGAGAACAAGCAGGTAGTCGTCACCGGCAAAATCATCCGCAGCGGATACACGCCTCACAACTACATGGCTATGAATCTGAGCCATTCTTCCCGCTGGACTCAGTGTGGCGCGGGCGCCCTCGCCCGCGAAAGGCCGAAGGCTTATCATCCTTCGGAGAGAGAAGGAACTCCGAGCGCAGCTAAGTCAGCCAAGCGTGACGGCTGAAGAACCTCAAAACCTTTCTGCTGGATCTTCGCATATTTCCATTGAGTCTTAGTCAACGCAGTGGCATTTTCACACCAATTTGTTGCTGCGATGTCCTTGTGCCCGACATCCGTAGTTTCCATTCCCTTGGTTTCAATCAACCAGTGAATTTCCTGCTTATCCGTGGCTACAAAGTCCGGATAATAAGACCGAAGATTCATTCCCGCGTCTGTGTAATCAATGGAGAAACCAAAAGGTTGCGGCAGCTTAGCGAAAGCGCGGACATCGTCCGCATGCGAGATTATGCACTTGACACAAGGTATGCTTTCTGCTACTATTCCATTCATGGTTAGCGTCTCGGCTTCGGTTTTCGCTCCTGTTTCGATTGGCCCTTCACATGCTTGCGGACGGCCTTCACGATCTCAGGGTGGAACAGATGCTTCAACGCTTCTTCGTCCGTCATGTGCATCGGGTGTTTCTTTTTCTTGGGCATGGGGACCTTATGAAAAACAATGAAGCCGTTGACTAACTGACCTGATCTCCCGGTACGGCGACGATCAAAAGTGCCGCACTTACCTTGAGCACTTACGCTGGAAAGATGGCATCCGCTGTCCAAAGTGCAATGGCGACAAGGTTTCCTCGATCCTGAAACGCGATCAGCACAATTGCGATTCTGAGTCATGCCGCTATCAATTCTCCGTCACGGCTGGCACGATCTTCCATGACACGCACCTGCCGCTCACCAAATGGTTCCTTGCGACCTACCTGCTTTGCCAGTCGCGCAAGGGTATGAGCGCGAATCAGCTTAAACGGATGCTGGGCGTCAACTACCGGACGGCTTGGTATCTCTGCCACAGAATCCGGCACGCGATGGCCCAAGTTCCTCCGCTTGAGAAATTGGATGGCACGATCGAAATGGATGAAACCTATGTCGGCGGAAAGAAAATCGGATGGGGTGTCTACGCTGGCACAAAAGCCAAGGAAATTGTCGTTGGAATCCGGCAGCGCGGCGGCGATCTGCGTTTCTTCCATGCTGAAGATGCCAAAAGCGGCACACTGGCGAAGTACATCAAGGAAAATGTTAGCAACGATGTGGACGTGATCATGACAGATGAATTTGCCGCCTATCCGTTTGCTCTGGATCAGGCTGGGATGCCCAAGGACAAGCACAAGACAATCCTGCACCGTGATCGTGTGTATGTGGATGGCGACATCTACACAAACAGTGTGGAATCTGCATTCTCGCTGCTGAAGCGCGGGATTATGGGAACATGGCATCGGATTAGCGCAAAGCATCTCCAAGCCTACCTGGACGAAATGACATGGCGTTTTGACAATCGAAAGAATCCGTTTCTGTTTCGTGACACGATGCTGAAGCTCATTCATTCGGATAACCTCGAATACAGGCAACTCACGGCTGCTTAGTCTCTGCCTGCCTTCTCATCACAACGTAGTCCATGCCCCGCACGATCACCGATATTCCGTGTTTTTTGTAAACATCGCTAATACGGGCCAATTGTCGCAATGAAAGAGTGTCTTCGGCATAGAGATATATACGTTTCGAAAATGTGAGATGCTCTGAATCTAATTGCTCCGAATCTCCGGTAGCCTTCGTCGCCATCCCTATTGAAGAATCCGATTTCAGAGCGGCTGCGTATTCACTGGCAACCTGTATGCACGAACTGTACGAACTCTTTGAAGTCGGGATGTAAAACGACAGGAATTTACCAGCGGTATCCAAGTTGTTGATGATCTCATAATCCAGTTGAAGTATTGTTCCGTCTCCTTTGGGCATTGCGAACAGGCCGTGCTCGACCATCGTGATTAGACTTGAGGTTGAGAAATCCACTAGGTATAGGTCGTGCAATGTCAATTCATGGGGTACAAACTTCAGCTTGCACCCCGCCACACCGATGTCCGCATTTGATTGTTCTAGAAGCTTGTTTAAATTGGCATCATGTGCGAAGGATGCGGCAACCTGCGAGTGAGGCGGCATGTAGATCGGCGTTCCAGATGGTTGCTGAGTCATCGAGGACGGGCGCATAGCGGCTTCTTTACACTCTTGAAAAAGTTGAGCGGTAGTCTTTTTCGCTGGTACAACTGTTGCCTCTTGCGACGGTTGTGTGAGCCACCAACCGAATGCGCTAAGGATTGCCAGCACCACAAGCACCATCAAGCATACCCAGACGTAGTGAAGGCGATACTTCTCTCGGAAGCCCACCACCATTGCGATAGCGAAAAGCAGAGCGATGAATAGGCATATCCAGCTACCCATCGTGCTTGCCTTCGGTGAGAGGGAGATTGCAAGGGCGATAGCGGCAAGAAAGCCTGCTGTTTTCGGATGGTCGAGTATGAAGTCCACCGCCGGCCGCAGTGGAGACTTTAATGGTTCGCCGATAATCATTTACGGGAAAACTCCCTTGTGCATTCATATATTGTACCCCTGTATGAACTGCACAATCCCGATCTGTCTCGCGCTCATCAACTTAGCTGAAATCGTGTAATTTCGCCCTATTGACAATCAAATTCCCAATTTCAGGATCCGCACACCTCAAAAACCAAAAGTCTGTCAATCAGCGACACCTTCTGGACTATGGGTTTAGCAGACAAATCTTAATAAATTGTCATTCCGAAGCGCGCCCTGGACTGTGCGTGTATAGGACAAATCTTAAGAAATTGTCATTCCGAAGCGCGCCTTTTGCGCGAGGAATCTGCTGTTAACTCGTCAGGAGAAAAGCAGATTCCTCGCCGATAAGGCTGGCTCGGAATGACAAGTAACAAACGATAGTGGCGAACGGCTGGGAGCTGACAGCGCTCTACTGAATCAGCGCTCCATTCGCAGGCGCCTCTTCGGGCAGGATCACCACTGCTGCCGCTACGCGATCTCCCGCCTCGAGATGCAACAACCGCACCCCTTGCGCGGCGCGGCCGGATTCGCGGATGGTGCTTGAATCCATGCGGATGATCTTGCCGTACTGGCTGATCAGCATGACCTCGGAGTCTTCGGTCACCTGTGCGATGCCAACCACTTTGCCATTGCGCTCCGTGGTCTTGACGTTGATGACGCCGGACCCACCGCGTCCTTGCAGGCGGTACTCGTCCGCAGGAGTGCGCTTGCCGTAGCCGTTTTCGGTGACAGAAAGAATGAGCGAGCCTTTCACCGGGATGGTCGCGTCGGTCGCTGTGGCCTCGGGTACGCCGGCTTCAGCCTTGGCCTTTTCAACTTCGGCTTCGGCTTTCTTGATGTCTTTGGGTGTGGTCGCCATGCCGACAATGTAGTCTTTTTCATCCAGATTCATGCCGCGCACGCCGTAGGCGGGGCGTCCCATCGAGCGGACATCGGATTCGTCAAAGCGGATAGCCTGGCCATCGTGCGAGGCGAGGAAGACGATCTGGTTGCCATCGGTGAGCGTGACGCCGACCAATTCATCGCCTTTCTCGATGCCGATGGCGATGATGCCGCGCGACATCACATTTGAGAAATCTTTCAGATCGGTTTTCTTCACTGTGCCGTTGCGCGTGGCGAAGAAGACGTATCTGCCTTCTTCTTCCAGATTGCGCACGGCGAGCATAGTACGGACGGTCTCACCGGGCTGGAGCGACACCAGATTGCCGATGTGCTTGCCCTTGCCGGCGGCGCTGACATCGGGAATTTCATAGACCTTCAGCCAGTACACTCGTCCGGTGTTGGTGAAGATGAGAATGTAGGCGTGCGTCGAGGCGATGAACAGATGTTCGACAAAATCCTCGTCGCGCGTCTTCATGCCTGTGCGCCCGGTGCCACCGCGACGCTGCATCCTATATGTAGAAATTGGTGTTCTCTTGAGATACCCCCCATGGCTGACCGTAACCGCGACTTGCTCGTCGGCGATCAGATCTTCGAGGTGGATTTCGGCAGCTTCGTCTTCAATCCGCGTGCGGCGCTCATCGCCGTAGAGTTTTTTAACTTCTTCGAGCTCCTTCACGATCACGCCGCGCAGCTTCTTCTCTGAAGCCAGAATCGATTCAAACTCGGCGATGTTCTCTCGCACCTGCTTCAATTCGTTTGCAATTTCGTCAATCGAGAGCTTGGTTAAGCGGTGCAATTGCAGTTCGAGAATGGCGTCGGCTTGCGTTGCCGTAAACGGCTTTTCAGGATCGAGCTTGGGCGCGCGCCCAGTGGTGTTGATGTCAATTTTCTTGCCGCCAAAGTAAAGAACCAGGTTCTCTCTCGCGTCGCCACGATTAGCGCTTCCACGAATGATGACGATGACATTATCAAGGTGATCGAGCGCAATCCTATAGCCTTCCAAAATGTGCTCGCGTTCCTTCGCTTTCATCAACAGGAACGCAGTGCGCCGCCGGACCACGTCCACGCGGTGGTCAATGAAATATTTGATCGCCTGCACCAGCCCCATCTCTTTCGGCTGGCCATGAGCCACAGCCAGGAAAATCATGCTGAAATTTTCCTGCATCTGGGTGTGCTTAAAGAGCTGGTTGAGAACAATCTGCGGCTCGCATCCGCGTTTCAGCTCGACTACGATCCGCATTCCATCGCGATCGGATTCGTCGCGAATGTCGGAGATGTCTTCGATGGTCTTGTTGTTAACCAGCTCGGCGATGCGCTCGATGAGATATCGCTTATTTACCTGGTAAGGAATTTCGGTGACGATGATGGCCTGGCGGTCTTTGGTAATGTTCTCAATCGCCGCTTTGGCGCGCATTACGAAGCGGCCACGGCCGTGCTTGTAGGCCTCGAGAATGCCGGCTTTGCCGTGGATGATGCCGTAAGTTGGGAAGTCCGGCCCTTGCACGACCTTCAAGAGTTCCGGCAACGTGGTCTGCGGATTGTTGACCAGCATGATCGTGGCATCCACAATTTCGGTCAGATTGTGCGGCGGTATGTTGGTCGCCATTCCCACGGCAATTCCGTTTGAGCCGTTGATCAGAAGATTGGGAACGCGCGTGGGCAATACCACCGGCTCAAAAGTTGATTCATCAAAATTGGGAACAAAATCGACCGTCTCTTTATCAATGTCGCTCAGCATCTCTTCCGAGATGCGAGTCATGCGGCATTCCGTATATCGGTAAGCCGCCGGTGGGTCGCCATCGACTGAACCAAAGTTTCCCTGGCCGTCAACTAATGGATAACGCAGCGAGAACGGCTGCGCCATACGGACCAGCGCGTCATACAGCGCCGAATCACCGTGCGGATGATATTTACCCAAACACTCGCCGACCACCTTGGCGCACTTCACATATTTGCGATTGTGCAGAATCCCCATATCATGCATGGCGTAGAGAATGCGCCGATGCACAGGCTTCAATCCGTCGCGGACATCAGGTAGTGCGCGGCCGATAATCACCGACATCGCATAGTCGAGATACGATCGCCGCATCTCCTCTTCGATATTGACGGGTTGAATATTCGCGGCGCCGGGAATGCCGCTGCTGTCTCCGCCTCCGGGCGGAGGAGTCAGGGGAAGCTGTGGGTTCTGATCGTCAGCCATTTTCAGTTCTCAGTTCCTATTTTGATGGGACACGAAACGGGGTTTGTGCTATTTCCGTAAGTCATTGGAACTTAAGGCTCTTAATCACTGTTTGCTTATGATTGATTATACCATGGCGAGATGGATTTTTCAGGGTGCGGCGGTTACTCTTTTGCCTCTCCATCAGGAGTCGAACGTAGACGAAAAGGATCGTGATAGCAGCCGCGAGCCACGAAGTCTCATTGTAAGACAATACGGGAAGGCAAGGCGCAATCGGCAACACAAGACTTGCTTTTCCCACTGATTCCGACATAATTGGCTGCGTTCTCCTTCCCCCCGAGGGAGGTTGTATGTCTGCTTCGCGCTGCATTCGTCTGCTCGTACTGGTGTGTTTGTCCGCGCTTTCTCTTTCCGTCAAGGCCATTGAACCTGCTACTCCAATGGTTCCCAACTCCGATCCTACGTATCAGCAACTACGTAATCTGAGTCTGGGGAGCGAGGCGGTGAGCGTTAACAACGTAAATCTCCGTCGTGACGCCGCTACATTTCACTTGCGCTCGGGCACGGTTTGTTTTGTTGCTCCGGTGCAAGGGAAGGTAACGGGGGCAGTGTTTGTTGGCGATGGCAACATGATCCTGGATCCGCGGCAGGCTTCTGAGCGTGCAAGCCTCAAGCTTCTGACCAAGGAAGACGAATTCAGCGAGAATTTCAATCACCTCGTTTTGCGCTTCACTGACGGCACTTACGAGGAGTTAAAGAAGTCTGGCGGCGCTGCGTCTGGAGGATGCGATGGTGGCTTGCTGCACGACAGCCAGAATGCCATGCGTCACGACCGCATGCTGAAGTACAACCTAGATGGCCGCATTCTCGAAGGTGTGCTCGGCTCAGATCCCGGTGGCCTCTTCGTCGCCTTCATACACGGCAAGCGATATAACGGAAAAGAACTCTTGTTTGTCGATCCACATGGCGCGCCAAATGTTGCTCCGGAAGAAGTTGAACTGATGACGTATGACGAAAACAAGCTGGGATTGTGGACTTCGTTTCATTTGGAAGATGAAGAAACGAAGGGAACTGCGCTGCATCAAGGCATCGCCCGCATCGAGCACCAGAAGCTCGATACCACAATTGAAAAGAACGCAAATTTACAGGGCAAGGCCTCAACTACCTTGGTAGCTCTGCAAGACGGCATCAGAGTGATTCCGTTCAGCTTGTTTCCGAGCCTCCGGGTGCAAAGCGTTACTGCCGAAGGAGGCCAGCCGCTGGCTTTCATTCAGGAGGACAAGAAAGACGACGCAGATTTTCGCGTGATCCTTCCCAAGGCTCTCGCCAAAGGCGACAAACTTACCATCATCACGGTGTACGGCGGCAAGGAGGCAGTGGTTAACACCGGAGGCGGAAACTATTTCCCAATCGCGCGCGAGGACTGGTACCCGAACGGCGCAAATTTTTCTTTAGGCGAGTACGCCAGCTACGACATGACGTTTCGCATCCCGAAGAATATGAAGATTGCCGCAACCGGAGACCTGGTGAGTGAGCAGAACGAAGGCGGCGAGAGTGTGAGTGTATGGAAAAGCGGACGCCAGCCTGTCGCAGGGTTCAACTTCGGCAAGTTCAAGATGCAGGAGGTAAAGTTGGACAAGCCTGAATATCTGGTGCAGTCGTATGCGAATGAAGAGCCTCCGGACGTAATCAAGAGCCTGCTGCATGTGGCGAATGAGGACTTGCCCACCCAGGGGCCGCACATGATGGAAGGCGCTGCTCTAGGAAACATGAGCACCGTGCCGCTCATCAAAAAAGCGCTCGCCGAAGGACAACTTTCAGTCCAACTCTACACCGATTATTTCGGGCCCTCAGCTTACAAGCGCCTTGCAATTACTCAACAGACATCCTGCAACTACGGACAATCCTGGCCAGAGTTAGTCTGGATTCCCATGTGCTATTTTTACGACAGCACGATTCGGCATCAATTGGGAATGGATTGGGGCGATCGCGGCTATTGGAAAAGCGTCACTTCTCACGAGGTAGCGCACCAATGGTGGGGGCACACGGTAGGTTTTAATTCATATCGTGACCAGTGGATGAGCGAAGGCTTTGCTGAAATGTCAGCGTCGCTGTACTTACAGCTGATCGAGAAAAATCCCCAAAAATTCATCGGCTTCTGGAACGATCAACGTGAACTATTGCTGGAACGCGACAAGGAAGGCTGGCGCGCCATTGACGCGGGCCCCGTCACCATGGGATACCGCATGAGCAACTCCCGCACGGGCGAGGGCGTGACTCGCCGCCTTATTTATCCCAAGGGCGCTTATATCCTTCACATGATCCGCATGATGATGTGGGATCGCCGCACCGGGGACGAAAATTTCAAAACCACGATGCACGACTTCGTTCAGACGTATACAAACCGGGCCGCCAGCACCGAAGATTTCAAGGCCATGGTTGAAAAACACATGACTCAAGAAATGGATTTGGAAGGTAATCGCAAGATGGATTGGTTTTTCAACGAGTATGTCTATGGTACGTCATTGCCCAGTTACAAATTCAATTATTCATTCGACAGAGATCCCGCTGGAGACGTGCTGTTCAATTTGAAGGTTACCCAATCGAATGTGGACGACAAATTCCGCATGCTGGTGCCTATCTATTTGGAGCTTGCCGATGGCAGGATGGTGAATCTGGGACGCGCCCACGTTACCGGAAACACCTCGATTGAGCAAAAGGTTCCGCTAAAGGGGCTTAAAGACGCTCCCAAGCGCGCGTTGCTGAGCTACTACGATGATGTGCTAGCCGCACCGAACTAGGAGCGTATCTCATAAACGGGCTGTTTCGGGGTTGTTGGTGTAATCGCTTGGTTACATCAACTATCCCAAATTGTTGTGTTACGTTATTGCTGATTTCAAAGTAGTTCATCCATGATATGAATGCTGCGCCACACGATAAGCTCACCAACACACCAAAAAGCGAGGCTGACGGCACCGAAAGCCCGCCATCTCGGTCCGAGGTCATGGTTATCGTCCTGAATTGGCTGCGCCACTACTGGGATGCTCCACACAAAAAATCCAAGTCGACAGATTGGGCAATAGCCGCACTGACGCTCATGATTGCAGGGGCTGCCTTTTGGAGCGCCTTCATTTTTAACAGCCAACTTAGGGCAATGAGAAAGCAATTTGAGGCTACCGATAGGCCGTGGATAAAGGCTGAACCGAAGGTCGAGTCTGCGATTACGTTTCATGATAATGGAGACCTCTCGATGAGTGTCACATTTATCCTCAACAACGTTGGTCATTCCATCGCTACCGATGTGACGGTATATGGTGGTGCACTAATACCTAAACCGGAGGGAGGTGAGCATTTTCGGCAACCGCTTGAACGACAGGCGCAGTTGTGCGGAAAGGTCCAACCTTATGCGACGACGATTACCTTGTTCCCGAATGAGACTAAGGAGTTCAATGTTGGGTTTCGAGTCAGCCACGAAGAAATAGAGGCAAATCTTGTGCCACCGCCACCAGGTATGCCTGATGTGGCCCCCGCAAAGCGCACTAACCCAATTATCTTTGGCTGCGTCGACTACAAATTCTCCTCGCTCCGGCAACACCATCAGACCGGTTTCATTTACAACGTCGTCGGAACTAACCCCAAAAATCCCAATGTTCCTTATTTGATTGTGGTCGGCGAAACTCTGCCGGCAGCCAACATCGCACTTGAGAGGTGGGGCGCCGGGGGAGATTACGCATACTAACGCTAAATATATTGGACGGCCGACGGGAACAGCTTGCAGCCATCGTCCGCGAAATCTTCGGACAATGAGCGTTCTGGGTCGTAGTGACGTAGCCCCCGAAAACTGGCTGCTTGGACACAATTACTGTTGAAAAATCAACAACTGATGCCGACTTTCTGACAACCTGCTAACCTCGATAGCGGAAAGAACCGACTGTGTCTTCTGCGGCAGAACTACTGTTTCAGCGGCTTCTCAGAAGTCTTCGGCCCGTTTGCTCGGCCAGCGGTTTTCGCCAAAGGAGTCAAAACTTCATTTGTGAATCTCCTGAGTGCTGGGGAGTCATTAACTTTCAGAAGAGTCGGTACTCTGCACAAGATGAGAAATCATTCACGATTAATCTTGCTATGGCATCGAAACGTATGCTTGCGTATTGCGGTGAGGCTACCGCCGCTCCGCCTCCAGCCTATGCGTGTCATTGGGCGAATACTCGGATCGGGTCGCTCATGCCCGATCGACGTGACAAATGGTGGACACTTTCGGACGAAAGTTCGTATGCTCCGATTGCGAGTGAAGTGACAAAAGCTGTCGCAGAACTGGCCATTCCTCTCATAAAACCACATCTGACGGAACAAGGATTGTTAGAGCTGTGGGCAAGCAAAACAGCTGGCGGGTTCGAGTTGCCGAACCTCAAGTACAAATCCATCTTGTTGGCTTTGCAGAACAGATTCGATGAGCTGCCTCAAGCGTTTCAGCGTATGCGCGAGATTTCTGCAGGCAACTTGGCTGATACGGGCACTCAAGAACACATTGCCCGACTGAAGGAGCGCTTTTCATTGCCCGAGTGAGGGATGCACGCATCGATAGTGACCTCGTTCGTACTTGGATAGGTGCTGTGAACTGACAAATCGCCATTTCACCAGCAACCGGTGGACAGGCCATTTATTAGATAAGTTGTAGTGTGCAGGAAAATCAGGGGAGTTTCTGGCTCCCCTGTCTCATTCAATATCCGATCCTACTTGCTGGCCTCGCTTGACTCAGCTTTAGCGGCCTCTTCGCCAATCGCCAGTGCGGCCTTCTTGCCGGAAAAACGAATTTGAGTTAGTGAGCGGCTACCGTCGGCATTGTTTGTGGTTACGGCTGCGTCACTGCCAGGTGCGCGGTCAAGATCCACAAGATGAGCAGGCACAGTAGCCACTACATTCCTGCCTTTCATAATGCTGGCTTGAACGTTGGGGCCGGCGCCATCCCATTTCACGGTGTAGTCGCCGGCTGCCAGTTGTTTTCCGCTGACATTGACAGCCTCGTTGAGCTGCAGTGAACCCTTGTTGGACGCGAACGCGCTTGTCGCCAGCAGCAGAGCCAGCCCCAGCAACAAGCTCTTAGTCATTTTCGATACTTTCATTTCAATCCTTTTCTTTCCCGAAAAGCGTCGGGAACCGGTTCTGGGCGGCTTGGCCTCATCTTCGAAGAAAACTTGCGTTTCCCAAGCGAAGACATACAATGCTGCCTCGGGGTTAAGCGTAAAGAGCCCGGCGCAAACTGGCGCTCTCTGCCCGGGGATTGTTCTCATCTGGGCCGCCAAACCGAGAATGAGACAGTCCCTTTAACCCCTGAAATTTTTCTGAACGCCGGCTCTGTCGGTCTTGATCCGGCTCCTCACCGTCTCGCCAAGGTACGCTGCGTATGGCTTAAAAGTTCCCATGGCGTTCAACTGCATTTACGCTTTGGACGCCGCAATTGAGGCATCGTTAGCACCACTGGTCAAAGGGTTCGATAGACAGCACAATTCCGCAGTGTGTGTTGTGCCGAAACACATACGCAAATATGACAAAGTGAATACTCCATCAGTGGAAGCAGTTCGCTTTCCGTGTGGCGGTAATTTCATTTACAAGGAGAGTTTGTGCTGTTGACGATTGCGAATGTTCGTTACTGGATAACCAAGCGGACACGAAGAACACACACTCGGTCGAGCAGCGGCTGTGCCGTGCGCAGTGGCTGGAAACTATAAATCGGCGGGCATGACTGCGGGCTGAGTGACTGCTGGGGCTGAAACTTTTGTTTTCGCCGGCGAGTCAACTGACATCCATTTGCGGATTTCCGGCAAGGCGGCGCGGGTCACGACTTCGCCGGCACGCACGAGTTCAGCGCTGTGTTCGAAGGCGTCGTACTTGTAGCCGTTGACGTCGGGCTGGATGACCAGGTCGGCGGCTTGCTTCCAAACGCCGCAGTTCATCTCCTGCGCAATGGAGAAGCACTGGCCAATGACATCAAAAAGATGTCGAGGGCCGTCTTCGTTGGCCCAGTGCCCTTTGAGATGGACGGCGAGCACACGCTCGGCACCCATTTCGCGCAATGGGACGCTAGGGACGGCGTGAGCGAGCATGCCGTCAACAAGGAGGCGTCCGCGAATTTTTACAGGCAGAAACATTCCGGGATAGGCACAACTTGCCCGAACCGGATCGACGAGCGGCCCGGAGTGGAACACGACGCCATCGCCGGTAGAGAAATCCGTCGCCGTAACGGCCAAGGGAATGTGGAGCTCTTCGAATGTCCTTACCTTCAGGATGCTGCTCAGAAAACCGATCATGCGCTGATTGCTGGCGAAGCCGTAGCGTGACAACGTCCAGCTAGCAAAGTGCTTGAAGCGGACGCGGGCAGCAATCTGCTCCAACTCGGCAATCGTAACTCCGCTGCAATAGGCAGCACCGATGAGAGCGCCGACGCTGGTGCCGGCGATAAAGCTGATAGGTATGTTTTCTTCTTCGAGGACTTTCAGAACACCGACATGAGCGACGCCGCGGGCAAAGCCGCCGCCCAGCGCTATGCCAATTGCGGGTGCAGCTTGCGAGTCGGTGGAAGGCGGACGCCCTGAAAGACCGCGCCCAAAGGCCTGTACCGACCGAATTATCTTGCCCAGACTCTTCACCGGAACCTCACTTCCCGGCTAGCCCGAACCCAAAACTATCTACAGCAAGTAAGATGCCAGCAGAATGAGGAATGTTCCAGTGACCAGCGTTTCCCGGCCATGGTTACCGATGGGTACACCCCGGTCTACGGTGCTTTCCCATGACTAACTCCCGTGTTCCTGATACTTTGGGGGATATGGTGCGGGAGGTTTCTGCAGGAGGAGTGGTGGTTCGGCATACCGCCGAAGGCTGGATGATGGCGGCCATTGAGCCCCGGAAGGAGGATTCCGCCTCCCGCTCCATGAAGAGAGCTTCACAAAAAGTGTTACTCGCGTTACCGAAAGGGCTTGTCGATCCTGGCGAAAAGCCTGAGCAGACGGCGATCCGCGAGGTACACGAGGAAACCGGCGTGACCGGATCGGTAATCCGCAAGCTGGGCGATATCAAATATACGTATGTGCGCTCCTGGGGTGACAAGCAGCGGGTGTTCAAGATTGTAAGTTTCTATCTTCTGCGTTATGAGGGCGGGCGCATTGATGAAATCCCGTCCGCAATGCGCATCGAGGTTAAGCGCGCCGTGTGGGTTCCACTAGATGAAGCGGAGCGTAAGCTGGCTTATCGCGGTGAGCGGGATATGGTGCGGCGCGCGCAGGAGTATTTGAAATCTCATCCGGAGGCTGCTTGATGCCACGTGCTCCACATGTTGAAAAGCACTTCACTGCCGGCAATTTTGTTCGTGATGTGGTGATTGGCATGTCAGATGGACTCACGGTTCCATTTGCTTTGGCGGCGGGGCTTTCCGGCGCGGTGCAGAATACACGGCTGATTGTTGTGGGAGGTCTCGCCGAGGTCGCCGCTGGTTCGATCGCGATGGGACTTGGCGGCTATCTGGCGGCACGCGGTGATGCTGAGCATTACGAGCAGGAGCGCGAGAGAGAATATCGCGAGATCAAAGAAATTCCCGAAGAAGAGATGGCGGAGGTGAGCCGGGTATTTCAGGCGTATGGAATCACGCAGGAGCAGAGCGCGCCGGTGGTGGAGGCGCTTAGCCGGCGTCCGGATGCGTGGGTGGATTTTATGATGCGCTATGAACTGGGACTCGAAGAGCCGGATCCAAGCCGCGCGCGCACCAGCGCCGGCACAATCGCTGGATCTTATGTTGCCGGCGGGCTGATTCCACTTTCGCCTTATATGATTCTCGCCAGTGCGTCGCGGGGATTGCTGGCCTCGGCTGTAGTTACGCTGGCAGCCTTAGGCATATTCGGATTTATGAAAGGACGCTTCACTGGCACCGGCCCGGTGCGCAGCGCAGCACAAACAATGGTCATCGGCGGAATCGCCGCAACAGCGGCGTTCTTGTTGGCTAAGCTGATTGCATGATCAGCACCAGTTGGTGTCTGAATTTCAACCACGAAGGTTCACGAAGGAAAGGGCTCAGGATCACTTGACTTCGCGGATTAGTAATCTTTAGCATTGAATCAATGTAATAAGGCGCGTGCCGTTGCCATCCTCACCCCATTAATCGGCACGCGCCGGTTCTGTTTTCCGGGCATTTTTCTCGTCTAGGCGCGTTGACCTTTTCAGACTCCACTGATCATTGACCGGCACGGTCACGGCCGAGATGAAGTGTTACAGCTTTGAATTTCCGATTGCCAATTGCCAATCGGCAATTGAAAATCCTTGGTGGTCGTTCTATGCCCGATGTGGTTAGGAAGGGTGTTCGCGTGAAGCACATAAATAAAGTTGCAATTCTCGGTGCCGGGACGATGGGCGCCCGGATTGCCGCACATTTTGCCAATGCCGGTGTGCCCAGTTATTTGCTCGACATTGTTCCTCCGGATGCGGACGCGCCCGCACGCAACAAGATCGCTGCTGCCGGGCTTGAGGCCGCGAAGAAGTCGAAGCCTGCGGCATTTTTTGAGCCGTCTCTTGCGCGCCTGGTCACGGTCGGTAACTTTGAGGACGATTTGGGCAAGCTGGTCGAGGTGAATTGGATCGTCGAGGCGGTGGTCGAGAACCTTGAAATCAAGCGTGCTTTGCTGAAGAGAGTAGAGGCCGCGCGTAAGCCGGGTACGATCATCACTACGAATACCAGCGGCCTGCCGGTGGGAAAAATTGCCGAAGGGTTCTCAGACGACTTCCGCCGCTGCTGGTTTGGCACGCATTTTTTTAATCCTCCTCGCTACATGCGGCTGCTGGAGATCATTCCCACGTCGGAGACGGATCGCACTCTGCTCGATGCGGTTACCTGGTTCGCTGACGTGCGGCTGGGCAAAGGGGTTGTAGTCGCGAAGGATACTCCGAACTTCATCGCCAACCGCATTGGAACTTTTTCTGTTCTCAACGTGATGCGGCTCATGCAAGAGATGGATCTCTCGGTCGAAGAGGTGGACGCACTTACCGGGCAAGTCGTGGGATGGCCGAAATCAGCTACGTTTCGGACCATCGATCTGGTTGGACTCGACATTCTGGGGCACGTGGTCAGCAATATGGAAGAAGCGGATGGCGGGCGAGGGCGCCCGCCCCACACGCTTCCAGATTTTTACAAGGAGATGCTGGAACGGAAGTGGCTCGGGGACAAGACTCGCGGAGGATTTTATAAGAAAGCGAAAGATGACGAACGGCTCGCTCTCGACTGGAAAACGCTTGAATATCATCCGCGGCAGAAGCCGAGATTTCCTGCCCTGGAGATGGCGAAGAATATCGAAGATACCGGCGCTCGCGTTCGCATGCTGCTGGGGCTTGATGGACAGCCGCAGAAGGGCGACAAGGTGGGCGCATTCTTATGGCCGGTGTTGGCCGATCTATGGACCTATTCCGCGAATCGCATTCCGGAAATCTCCGACACGATCGTCGAAATCGACCGTGCGATGCGTCTCGGCTTCAATTGGGAACTTGGGCCATTTGAGCTCTGGGATGCGGCTGGGGTTGACGCTACCGTTGCGCGGATGAAAAAAGAAGGTCGGCCGATCGCAGCCAACGTCGAGAAGTTGCTCGCCTCGGGCAAGAAATCCTGGTACGCAGATGAACCTAAGGCGGCATCGGGGCGCGCCTACTTCGATTTGGCCAGTGCTGCTTACAAGCCGGTTCAAGTTCCCCCAGGCGTGTGGTCCGCCACGGTAGCGAAGAAATCGAACGGGGTAGTGAAGAAAAATTCGGGTGCGTCATTAATTGATCTTGGCGATGGCGTCGCGTGCATTGAATTTCATTCGAAGATGAACTCGCTGGGCGGCGACATCATTTCCTTGATCACTCAAACTCTCAAACCGGGTAGTACCGGCGACAACTTCGACGCCTTCGTGATTACCAACGATGCTACGAATTTCTCCGTGGGCGCAAACCTCATGCTGCTGCTCATGTCCGTGCAGGAAGAAGAGTGGGACGAGGTGGATCTCATGATTCGGCAGTTCCAGGGCATGACGCAGGCCATCAAATTCTCACCCAAGCCGGTGGTGGTGGCGCCATTCGGGCTCACGCTTGGCGGTGGCACGGAAATTTCGCTGCACGCGGCTAAGCGCCAGCCTCATGCCGAGCTTTACATGGGGTTGGTGGAAGTCGGCGTCGGGTTGCTGCCCGGTGGCGGCGGGTGCAAAGAAATGCTGCTGCGCGCGGTGGATACGGCGGCCACGATTCGTCCAGGAGGTCGCGGAGAGTCTGTTGAGCTCATGGAAGCCATGAAGCGGGCTTTTGAAACTATCGCCACCGCGAAGGTCGCGACTTCAGCGCATGAAGCCCGCGGCTTGGGATTTCTCGCTGAGTCCGACGGCATCACGATGAACCGCGAACGCGTGCTGGCCGACGCCAAAACCCGCGCTCTGGAGCTGGTCCGCACAGGGTATGAACCGCCCATGCCGCGCACCGACATTCCCGCGCCCGGAGAAAACATCCTGGCTGCGCTCAAGCTGGGAGTACACCTGATGCGGCAGGGCGAGTACATCACTGAATATGAAGTGAAGCTGGGCACGAAAGTCGCCGAAGTTCTGTGCGGCGGCAATGTGACCTCGGGCACTCCGATTAGCGAGCAGTATTTTTTGGATCTGGAGCGGGAGGCTTTCAAATCTCTTTGCGGCGAACGCAAAACCCAAGAACGGATTCAGTACACGCTAAAGACTGGGAAGACATTGAGGAATTGAGCTTTAGAAGCTATACAACATAGCTATTGACATTAACTATTGTCACAGCTATTATGGCATTGAGGAATGGCGCATGTCGTATGTTCGGCCTGAGCAAGTTTTGTCTCCCAGGAACCTAGTCGGTGGTGTTCTGGAAGTCATCCACGATCCGGGCGAGAATCGGATGAGCGTGGCCCGCATTTTGTGGGACAAAGAGGAAGTTGTTGCCAGTCGCTGGAATGGTAATGATGAGCAGCCATTAGGAAACCCCGTCTCGCGTGGGCACGCCACTTGGTTCGTGGTGGATGAATATGCCGCAGCTAAGGTCGAAGAGGCTGCGCGCGCCGCCGCCGAACAATCCCCAAACAGTCTGATTGCGAAGTATCGTGAAATGGCAAATGATTCTGATCGCGAACGCGAAGCAGAAGAGTGGAGCCAAGGGTTGATCGGGGATGTATCCGCGCAGAGGTGAAGTGTGGTGGGTGTCCTTCGATCCTTCCATTGGTGGCGAGATTCAAAAGACACGCCCAGCCATCGTCATCAGCAACGATGCCGCCAACAACGCGCTCAACCGGGTGATTGTCATCCCGATTACTAGCCAGGTAGCGAAAGTCTATCCGGGCGAGGCGCTGATCATACTCAATGGCGAGCAACGCAAAGCTATGGCCGACCAGATCATGACGGCTTCGAAGCAACGATTGAAAAACAAACTGGGAAATCTATCGCGCGCCGATGTCACTGCCGTTGAAAGTGCAGTGCTGTTGCAATTGGGGATTCGTAGGTAACCCGCCCTCAAGTTGAGCGTGCGCCTCATGCGCCCGGGCGAGTACATCACTGAATATGAAGTGAAGCTGGGCACGGAAGTCGCCGAAGTTCTCTGCGGGGCAACGTGACCTCGGGCACTCCGATCAGTGAGCAGGATGTTTTAGATTTAGAGCGCGAGG
>Ga0137403_10003967_pt1 | contig 17564 bp, 17 predicted proteins | sample CZOMad2_1_16fung_FD_122057 | JGI IMG/M metagenome (GOLD analysis project Ga0137403, IMG submission 122057) | Vadose zone soil fungal communities from Angelo Coast Range Reserve, California, USA - CZOMad2_1_16fungal (Hybrid Assembly) | ecosystem: Environmental > Terrestrial > Soil > Vadose zone...
TGCGACTTCGTTCGCGAGTGCCGGACGATCGGGCAGCTCGGCGAGGTCGTCGACAACCTCGTGCATCACTGGTGGCGACGCGGCCGCTAGGCTGCGTCGCCCCTCACATCAATCGGACGTAGCACAAATCGGCCACTGGCGAATTTCCGGCCGCGCGCGCGACTGACGAAATTCGCCAACCGACTGCCGTTTCGTCATACCTCCTGACCCGTTTCTCGGAATTGAGGCATCGCCAATTCACTGAACCTACAACGATTCGCTCTTGGCATTGCCTCTGCACTATTCATGGCGCATGAAGACTAAACGCCCGCTCCCCAAGCGATTTTCCGGAACAATGCGTGTTTCCGGAATTCTTGTCGGTTTGATCGCTGTCCTCCTGAGCGCGGCGTCTATCGCGATGGCTGCGCCGTTCGCGTACGTGTCGAGCTTCGGTCAGGACAGCGTCACGGTCGTCGATGGCGCGACTGGTAGCGTCGTGAAGCCCCTCACCAGGCAGGACGGAATCGGCGCGATGCCATATGGCGTCGCCGTCAATCGGGTCGGGACCCGCGCCTACGTCGCGAACTTCGGCGACGGGACGGTTTCGATCATCGATATGACGACGAATACCGTCATTGGCACTCCGACGGTCTGCGAATCGCCGGCCTGCATGCCCACCGGCGTCGCCGTCAACGACGCGGGCACGCGCGTCTATGTCGCGAATGGGGATGGGACGATCACCGTCATCGACGCCACCTCAAACTCCGTTCTCATGCCGCCGCTCGCCCATACCGGTGGGGCGCTCGCGGGCATCGTCGTGGTGGGGTCCAAACTGTTCGTCGCAGACTTCGGCCGTGGGAGCGTCCTGGCCGTGGACGTCAACAACGGGACGTTCACGTCGCTTCGTCCGAATGGCAACGTGTTTGCCCCCGTATTCGGCATCGCGGCGAACCCTTCGGGCTCGCTCGTCTACGTTCCCTACGGCAAGCTCAACAGCAACCAAGAGTTCGATCTAAATGTCGCGGTCATCGACCCGAACGGCCCCACGATGATTGTGTCGGTGCCGGTGGGCGAGCGCGATTCAAACGGGGAGAGCCCCTGGAACTCGGGTAACTCGCCGGCCGGCATCGCGGTGAGCGCCTCGAGGGTGTATGTCGCAGTCTCGGCGGAAAACACCGCGGACGTCATCGATGCCACGACGAACATGAAGGTGGCGAGCGTGCCGGTTGGCGCCAGTCCGTTCGGCGTGGCGGTCGACCAGTCGGGCGCGAAGGTCTTCGTTGGGAATTCCGGCAGCGGTCGGATGTCGATGATCGATACGGCGACGAACACCGTGACCGGGCCTTCGGTCGCGGTCGGCCCCTCGCCGCTCGTCTTCGGGGCGTTCGTGGGAACTCCGTCGTTCACCCTGACAACGGGCGTGAGCCCGAGCGGGGCCGGGACGATCACGCCCGCCACCGGCAGGTATGACGCCGGTACGCAGGTGACCGTGACGGCGACCGCCAACACGGGCTATGAGTTCACGGGCTGGTCGGGGGCCTGCACGGGCACCGGCTCCTGCACCGTGACGATGACCTCTGACCAGAGTGTGACCGCGAACTTCAAGCTGGTGCAGTACACGCTGACGACGGGGACGAGCCCCAGCGGCGCCGGGACGATCGCGCCTGCGAGCGGTGGCAAGTACGACCACGGCACCCAGGTGACCGTGACGGCGGTAGCGAATGCGGGCTATCAGTTCACGGGCTGGTCGGGGGCCTGCCCAGGCACCGGCCCCTGCATCGTGTCAATGACGTCTGATCAGAGCGTGACCGCGAACTTTGTGGTGCTGCAGTACACGCTGACGACCGGAACGAACCCGAGCGGGGCCGGGACGGTCACGCCCGCGTCCGGCAACAAGTACAACTACGGCACGCAGGTGACCGTGGCGACGACCACGAACACGGGCTATCAGTTCACGGGCTGGTCGGGGGCCTGCAACACCACCGGTCCTTGCACCGTGATGATGACGGGCGACCGGAGCGTGACCGCGAACTATGCGCTGGTGCAGTACACGCTGACGACGGGGACGAGCCCGAGCGGGGCCGGGACGGTCACGCCCGCGACCGGTAGCAAGTACAACTACGGCACGCAGGTGAGCGTGACGGCGACGGCCAACACGGGCTATGAGTTCACGGGTTGGTCGGGCGCCTGCACGAGCACGGGCCCCTGCAGCGTGCCGATGACCTTCGACAAGAGCGTGACCGCGAACTTCGCGGTGGTGCAGCAGCAGTTCTCGCTGACGCTGGCGACCAACGGGACCGGGACCGGGACGGTCGGGGCCCTGCCGTCGTCGTCGACAGGGAAATACAACGCCGGCACCGACGTGTCCGTCTCGGCCACGCCGGGCACGGGCTGCAAGTTCAACGGCTGGGCCGGCGCATGCTCGGGCAACGCCGATTGCAAGGTGAGGATGGACGCGGCCAAGACTGTGACCGCGAACTTCACGCAGACCTCGGTCCCGACGTGTGACGAAAAGATCGGTGATCTGCAGAAGCAGGTGGCCGCCGACAAGCACCACTGGAAGTACGGTCATTCGATCCGCGAAGCCCTCCGGCTCTACGCGGCGGCCCAGCAGGAGCTCGCCCGGGCCAAGGCGAAGGTGGGTGACCGCGACAAGAAGTACGTGAGCGCCCTGAAGGAGTTCGACAACGGCAAGGCGGCGTTCTGCGCCGGCCGCTACTGGCGCGCGGCCCACGAGTTCTGGGAGGCGTACCAGATCGCTCACAAGATCCTCGAGCAGCACCGGCGCTAACCAACGCCGGCGATCCGTCGGGGTCGGCGTGTGCTAGCCTTCAGGCATGGCGCGCGCCGACCCCGAGTCGTTTAGAGACGAGGGCGGCGGGGGCCCGCTCACCAGGCTCCCCTCGCTGATCGCGGCCGCGCTCATGCTCGTCGCGTTGCTCACGAACGCCGCCGCCCAGCCCGATTGCAAGACGATCGACGATTTCTCGAGGGCGAAGGTCGGCGAGTTTCCGGCCGACTGGAAGCCGCGCAAGGATAGTGGCAAGGACGCCTACCGCGTCATGGAAGAGCCAGGTCTCCACTTCCTCCGCGCGGTCGTGCGCGGGCTCGGCGTTCAGGCGGCCCGGGAGTACGAGTGGGATCTCGACGGGTATCCCGTGCTCGCCTGGTCGTGGCGCCCAATCGAATTCCCCAAGGGCGGCGACGAGCGCGAGTCGAAGACCAACGACAGCGCGCTGGCGGTCTACCTCCTCGTGCCCTATTCGCGCCTGGCCGGGCCCAAGGCGGTCAAGTACATCTGGAGCGAGCGGGTGCCGGCCGGGACGCACCTCAGCTCCAACGTGGGGCTGACCCAGGTGCGCGTGCTACGCTCGGGTCTCCCGGCCAAGCAGGGCGAGTGGGTCGAGGAGCGTGTGAACGCCCGGGACGACTACAAGAAGTACTTCGACGTGCGGGAGACGCCCAAGCCGGCCGGCATCGCCGTGCTCACCGACTCCGACGACACCAGCTCGACGGCGCAGGGAGACTACGCGAACTTCAGAGCTTGTCGCCAGTAGGCGATGGCCCGCGAGGTTCTCGTGGTCGAGGACGAGCCGGACATCTGCCGGCTCGTCGTCCTGCATCTCGAGCGTGACGGCTTCCGCTGCCGGACGGCGGCGAACGGGCTGGATGCGCTGCGAGAGGCGAAGGCCGACGTACCGGACCTGGTCGTGCTCGATCTCATGCTGCCCGGGATAGACGGTCTCGAAGTGTGCCGACGCCTTCGGAGCGACGCGAGCACCGCGGGCGTGCCCATCATCATGCTGACCGCCAAGTCCGACGAGGTCGATCGGGTGGTCGGGCTCGAGGTCGGCGCCGACGACTACGTGGCCAAGCCCTTCTCACCCAAGGAGCTGGTCGCGCGCGTACGCGCCGTCCTCCGGCGCTCGCGCCCGGACCACCCGCCCCGGGTGCTCGCGGTGGGGCCCGTCACGCTGGACCCGGAGCGCCACCGGGTGACGCTCGGCGGTCGGGCGCTCCAGCTCACGCACAAGGAGTTCGACCTTCTGCAGGCGCTCCTCGAGGCGGCCGGGCGCGTGCTCTCCCGCGAGTACCTCCTGAACCACGTGTGGGGTTATGCACGCGCGGACGAAATCGAGACGCGCACCGTCGACGTGCACGTGCGGCGCCTGCGCGCGAAGCTCGGCGACGCCGGGAGCCGGATCGCGACGATCAAGTCGGTGGGCTACCGGTTCGAGGTGGACCCGGCATGATCCGCGCGTGGATTCACTTCCTCCGGCGGAGCATCGCCCGGAAGCTGACGCTGACGCTCGTCGGCTTCGTCGCCCTCACGACCGTCGCCGCCGGGCTCTACCTCACCCGCGCCCTCGAGGCGTTCGCGGTGGAGACCCTGGAGGCGCGGCTCACCAGCATCGCCCGCCTGCTCCACGACGAAGCCCTAGCCCTCATCGTGCGCCATGCGTCTGCGGACGATCTGCGCGCGTTCGCCCTGCGCGCGGCGCGCCCGACCGGCGCGCGCATCAGCGTGATCGCCGCCGACGGGCGCGTGCTGGGCGATTCCGAGGTGGCGGTCGAGGACTTGCCCCGGGTCGAGAACCACGCGGCACGGCCCGAGGTGCGCACGGCGCTCGCCGGCCGCGTCGGGCGCCACCGCCGGACCAGCGCGACGATCGGCGTGTCGCTGCTCTACGTGGCGGTGCCCATCGTCGACGGCGGCCGCGCAGTCGGCGTCATGCGGGTGGCTCTGCCGCTGACGGCGGTCACGTCGTCGTATGCCGAGATTCATCGGGTCATGCTGGCCGGTGGCTTCGTCGCGCTCGTGGTGGCCTGCGGGATCGGCCTCTTCGTGGCGCGCCGCGTGACCAAGCCGGTCGTCCAGATGCAATCGATCGCGCGCCGGATGAGCGAGGGCGACTTCACGGTGCGGGCGCCGATCCGCTCCCCCGACGAGATCGGCGCGCTCGGACGCGCGCTCAACGGTCTGGCCGCGCGGCTCCGGGAGAACATCCACGATCTCGGGCACGAGCAGGCGAAGGCCACCGCGATCCTCGACGGCATGATCGAGGGCGTCATCGCCGTCGACGGCCGCGACATAATCTTAATGATGAACGAGCGCGCGCGGTCGATGTTCGGCCTCGACGCGACGCGGGGCGAGCGGAAGCCCTTCCTCGAGGTGATCCGCAACACCGATCTGCACGAGGTGTTCCGCGAGAGCCGAGCGGCCGGGGAGGGCAGCGTGGCCCATCGCGAGCTTCGCCTCGCGAGCCTGGTCGAGCGGCGCGTCCAGGTCAATGCGGTGCCGCTTCGCCTCGGCGCCGACGAGGTCGGAGTCGTCATGGTGCTGCACGACGTCACCGAGCTGCGCCGGCTCGAGCAGGTGCGCACGGAGTTCGTCGCCAACGTGTCGCACGAGCTGCGCACTCCGCTGACGGCCATCCAGGGCTACCTCGAGACCCTTCTGTCCGGCGCGCTCGAGGAGCGTCAGAACGCGCGACGATTCCTGGAGATCGTCTTCCGGCACACCGAGCGCCTCGGCCGGCTCCTCAACGACCTGACCGACCTCTCGAACATCGAGCTGGGCCGGGTGGCACTCAAGCTGGCCCCGACGCGGCTCGACGAGGTCGTCGACACCGTGCTGGCGATCATGGGACCGAAGGCGGTGAGTGGACGGGTCGGCTTGAGCAGCCGCCTGTCGCCGGACCTGCCCTCGATGCTGGCCGATCGTGATCGGCTCGTGCAGGTCGTGTTGAATCTCGTCGACAATGCCGTCAAGTACACGCCGGAGGGCGGCCGCGTCACCGTCCAGGCCCGCACCGTGGCCGAGGGGCAGGTCGAGATCGACGTGACGGACACCGGCATCGGGATTCCGCCGATCGATTTGCCCAGAATCACCGAGCGCTTCTATCGGGTCGACAAGGCCCGGTCACGCGAGCTCGGCGGGACCGGCCTCGGGCTCGCCATCGTGAAGCACCTCGTGTTCGCGCACGGCGGCCAGCTCCGCATCGAGAGCGAGCCCGGGCGCGGAACGACCGTGCACGTCACGCTGCCGATCGCCTAGCTCCCTCGCCGAACAAGCCTCTCGCAAGTTCTTCATGGTGTCGTCGTGATGCTGCAACGAAAGGCCTCCATACTCTCCACTATGCGAAGTCCCCGAACCCATCTCGCGTACAAGGAGGATGGCGATGTCTGAGTTTCTCGATTGCGCCGGACCGGGAAAAGTCGCTGAGCCCCCCAGGCGGCTGGCGCTAATCGCGCACGACAACAAGAAGGTCGATCTCGTCGCGTGGGCGACCTTCAACCGTGACACGCTAGCGGGCTTTTCCCTGACCGCTACGCGTCACACCGCGCGCCTGCTCGAGAGGAAGATCGGGCTGCCAGTGGAGGAACTTCTTTCGGGCCCGGAGGGAGGCGACACACAGATCGCTGCGCGCGTCGCGACGCGGGAGGTCGATGCAGTCTTCTTCTTCGTGGATCCTTTGAGCGCACAGCCGCACGAGCCCGACATCCGCGCGCTGCTCCGAGTGTGCAACGTGCACAACGTAGCACTCGCGACGAACCTGGCAACCGCCGACCTGATCATCATGGCCTTCGCGCGGTGCGAAGAGCTCCGGTCTTCCGTCGTCGGCTCGAAGCCCCTGGTCCGTCACCCAAGATTTACGTGAGCGTCATCGTCCTGTAACCCGCCAAGACGACACTCCCCGCAATGAGCACCGCACGGGAGGTCGACATGATGACTTCGGACCGACGCCGTGTCCTGCCGGAGGCCGGGCAGCCGGGTCGCCAGCGTCTCGGACGGGTGCTCCTCGTCGAAGACGAGCAGGATGTCGCCGAGCTGATCCGGTACAACCTCACGAAAGAAGGCTACGACGTCGTCCTGTCGGGGAACGGAAACGATGCGTTCCGCCTCGCCCGCGAGCACCGACCCGACGTGCTTCTGCTCGACATCATGGTGCCCCAGCTCAACGGCTGGGAGGTCTGCCGGCGCCTGAAGAAGGATCCCGATCTGGCGGCCATTCCCGTGATCATGGTGAGCGGGCGCGTCGAGGAAGGCGACAAGGTGCTCGGATTCGAGGTCGGCGCCGACGACTACGTGACCAAGCCGTTCTCGCCCCGCGAGCTGATCGCCAGGATCCGGGCGGTGCTCCGCCGCGGCCGGCCGGCCGACGCCAAGGAAAAGCGAGCCAACCTCAAGGCCGGCGACCTGGAGATCGACCGCTACCGTTTCGAGGTCCGGATGAAGGGCCGACAGGTCGAGCTCACCCCCAAGGAGTTCGAGCTGCTGGCGACTCTGGTCGGCGCTCCCGGCCGGGTCTTCGGCCGTGAAGAGCTGCTCGACATGGTCTGGGGCCGCGACGGCTTCGTCGAGCCCCGGACGGTCGACGTCCACGTGGCCCGCCTCCGGGGAAAGTTCGCCGCCGCCAAGCTGGAGGAGCCCGGGATCGAGACCGTGCGGGGTGTCGGCTACCGCTTCAAGGACAAACCGTAACGCATTTGTAACGCGCCCTTTATGTGGTCGAAACGTGGGCGCGCCAACATAGCCCGGACAGAACAAAAGGAGACGAAGAGAATGAAGAGGAACGTATGCGCGGGAGTGCTCGCGGCGCTCATCGTGATCGGAGGAAGCCTGGCGCTCGCGTCGGGACCGCCGAAGCTCGACCCGGGGCTCCAGCCGTACCAGCCAACGAGCGGTGTCAGCGGCAACATCAACAGCATCGGCTCGGACTCGCTCAACAACGTGATGACCCTCTGGGCGGAGACGTTCAGCAAGTTCTACCCGAACGCCAAGGTCCAGATCGAAGGCAAGGGGTCCTCGACGGCCCCGCCCGCTCTCATCGCCGGCACGGCCCAGCTCGGCCCGATGTCCCGGGCGATGAAGGGAACGGAGATCGACCAGTTCGAGAAGAAGTACGGCTACAAGCCCACCCAGATCCGCACCTCGGTCGACGCGCTCGGGGTGTTCGTGAACAAGGACAACCCGATCAAGTGCCTGACGATCCCGCAGGCCGACGCAATCTTCTCGAAGTCGCGCCGGCAGGGCTATAAAGAGGACATCACGACGTGGGGGCAGCTCGGCCTGACCGGCGAGTGGGCCGCGAAGCCGATCAGCCTGTACGGTCGCAACTCGGCGTCGGGAACCTACGGCTACTTCAAGGAGCACACGCTCAAGAACGGCGATTACAAGGATACGGTGAAGGAGCAGCCCGGCTCGGCGTCCGTCGTTCAGGGCGTGACGGTCGACCGCTTCGCGGTCGGCTACAGCGGCATCGGCTACGTGACGGCGGGTGTGCGGCCGGTGCCGCTCGCTGAGAAGGAAGGCGCACAATGCTACGAGGCCGATCCTGACAACGCCTACTCCGGCAACTACCCGCTCTCCCGCTTCCTGTACGTGTACGTGAACCGCGCGCCGGGCAAGCCGCTCGACCCGCTGACCCGCGAGTTCGTCAAGCTCATGCTGTCCAGGGAAGGGCAGGAGGTCGTCGTGAAGGACGGGTATTTCCCGATCCCTGCCACCATCGCGAAGGAAGAGCTGAGCAAGATCCAGTAAGTGGCCACCACCCTCGAGACTCTCAGGCGCGGCGAGCCGGGTCCGCCGGCTCGCCCGCGCGCTGTCGCTCGCACCCGAACCAGCCGCCGGATCCTCGTCGACCGGCTCTCCGCGCGACTCGTCGTCCTCGGCGGCGTCGTCATCATCGCCTCGATCCTGGCCATCCTGCTGGTCATCGCCATCGAGGTCTACCCACTCTTCAAGGCCCCGTCCGCGTCGGCGGCCGGCAGCTATCCCCCGGCGAAGGCGGCCGTCCCCGCCCGCGGTGACTCCGTCGGCGTCGACGAGTATCGCGAGGTCGGGTTCGTCGTCACCCGGACCGGGGCGATAGCACTCGTTGCCCTGGGCGGACAAGGGCCGATAGCTGGCGCGACGGCGCCCGGGCTTGGCGGGGCGACCGTCACCACGGTCGCCGCCCTCGGGAAAGACAGCCTTCTCCTCGGGACCTCCGACGGTCGGGCTCTGCCGCTCAGCATCAAGTTCGATGTCGCGTTTCGCGACGGCCGGCGCACGGTCACTCCTCAATCCGAGTTCGGCGCGCCGGTGAATATGGACCCCGGAAAGAACAGGGCGATCGCGCGGCTGACGGGCGCGGTCACGGGCCCGGGACCGGTCACGATCGCCCAGGTGGGGCGGACGACGCTGTCCATTCACAGCGTCGCGGAGAAGAAGTCGCTGATCGGACCAACTGGCCGTCAGGAGTCGAGCGCGTCGCTGGAGGTCCCGTTCGATGGCGAGATCACGGCCCTGAGGCTGGACGGCCGCGGCGAGGACCTGTTCATCGGCACGTCCCGCGGCCAGCTCGTCTGGTACGACATGCGGAACGTCCAGGAACCCAGGCGGGCCGGGGCGGCGGACGCGGGCGAGGCGCCGATCACGGCCCTCGGACTGCTCATCGGCGACCGGACGCTCGTGGTCGGGGACGGCCAGGGCGGCGTCTCGACCTGGCAGCTCGTTCCCGGCCTCGGCGGCGGCGAGCGCCGCCTCACGCGCGTCCACGGCTTCCAGGGACACCGCGGCGCGGTCGTCGCCATCGACGCCTCGAAGCGAGACAAGGGGTTCGCGACGGCGGATGCGAGCGGCCGGATTCGCGTTCATTACGGAACGTCGGGCCGGACGTTGCTCTCGATGGACTCGGCGCCGACTCTCCGAACAGTCGCCTTCGCCCCCAAGTCCGACGCGATTCTGGCGGTTGACGAGGCCGGGGGCATCACTCAGTGGCGGCTCGACAACCCGCATCCCGAGATCACGCTCGGCACCCTCTTCGGCAAGGTCTGGTACGAAGGCTACTCGGAGCCTGCCTGGGTCTGGCAGTCGACTGGCGGGACGGACGATTTCGAGGCGAAGCTCAGCCTCACACCGCTCGTCTACGGCACGCTGAAGGGCACGTTCTACGCGCTCCTGTTCGCGGTGCCGATCGCGCTGCTCGCCGCCGTCTACGTGAGCGAGTTCATGCATCCGGCGATCAAGAACTACGTGAAGCCGGTCGTGGAGATCATGGCGGCGCTGCCGAGCGTCGTCCTGGGATTCTTCGCCGGCCTCTGGCTGGCACCGGTGGTCGAACGCGTCGTCCCCGGGCTGTTTCTCATGCCGTTCGTCGTCGCGCTCGGGATCCTCGCGGCGCTCGCCGGGTGGCGGGCGGTGCCGGCGACGATCCGCGGTCGCGTCCGCAGCGGCACCGAGATGCTCGTGGTCCTGCCCGTCGTCGTGGCCAGCGCCGCGGTGGCGCTGGCTCTTGGCGGGCTGGTCGAGCGCACGCTGCTCGCCGGAAACTACCGCGGCTGGCTCCTGACGGTGCTCGGACTCACCTACGACCAGCGCAACTCGCTCGTGGTCGGGATCGCCATGGGCTTCGCCGTGATCCCGATCATCTTCACGATCGCCGAGGATTCGCTCGCGAACGTGCCCCAGCACCTGCGCGCCGGGTCCTTCGCCCTCGGCGCCAACCGCTGGCAGACGGCGATCCGGATCGTCCTGCCGACCGCCAGCCCCGGGATCTTCTCGGCGATCATGATCGGCTTCGGGCGCGCCGTCGGCGAGACGATGATCGTCCTGATGGCGACCGGCAACACCCCGGTCATGGACTGGTCGATCTTCAACGGCTTCCGCGCGCTGTCGGCGAACATCGCGGTGGAGCTGCCCGAGGCGCCGGACGGCGGAACGCTGTTCCGCGTCCTGTTCCTGGCCGCGTTCCTGCTCTTCTGCCTGACGTTCGTGGTGAACACGGTCGCCGAGCTGGTCCGGCTCAAGCTCCGGCAGCGGTACCGGTACCTGTGAGCCGCGGAGCGCGGCAGTTCTGGAGAAGCGGCGAGCCCTTCATCTGGCTGACCGGCGGCGCGCTGGCCTTCGCGCTGGTGCTGGTGCTCGGCCTCCTGGGTCTCATCGCCGCCAACGGGCTCGGCTTCTTCTGGCCCGCCGACGTCGTGCGCCTGACGCTCACCGATGGCACGAAGGTGACGGGCGTGCTCGTCGAGCGCGAGGCGATCCCGGATCGCCCCGGCCAGCACCGCGTCAAGCTCAAGGTCGCCAACCGTGACCTCTACGGCGCCGATTTCCGGTGGGTGGACGAGGCGGCGATCGCCGGTCGGGAGTATCCGCGGGACGTCGTGGTCATAGAGCGTACCGAGTGGGGGCTCCTGATCGGAACGATCAAGGAGGTCCGGGAAGCCGGTCGCGTCGTGGCGGTAGGGTCGGGGCCGGGCCTCGCCGAGGTGAAGCGGCGCCTGCCCGACGCCGCGCGCGCGCGCCGGGAGATCAAGTCGATCGAGAAGGGCGCGGTCGGCGCGATCAACCACGCTCAGGAGAAAATCCGGCTCCGTCTCCGGAGCCTGGCGCTGGCCGGGACGTCGAGCGGCCCGGCGGTGGAGGCGCTCCAGGGAGAGATGGCGGCGCTGCAGAGCCGCTACGAGGGACAGGCAGCGCGGCTGACCGAGCTTCGCGGGCGGCAGACGGCGAGCGTCGTCATGGGCGCCGAGGGAGGCAAGGAGAAGGACCTGCCCCTCATCCAGCTCGTGCGCGTCGACACGCCGAACACGATGAGCTTCGTGGGCAAGAGCGCCCGCTATCTCACCCGCGTCTGGGAGTTCGTGACGGACGATCCGCGCGAATCGAATACCGAGGGCGGCGTGTTCCCCGCGATCTTCGGCACGGTCATGCTGGTGCTGATCATGTCGGTGATGGTGACCCCCCTCGGCGTGCTCGCGGCCTTCTACCTGCGCGAGTACGCCCGGCAGGGCACGTTCGTCAGCGCCGTGCGGATCGCCGTCAACAACCTGGCCGGCGTGCCGTCGATCGTGTTCGGCGTGTTCGGCGTCGGCTTCTTCATCTACTTCGTCGGCGGCACGATCGACCGGGTGTTCTTCAGCGCGGCGCTGCCCAGCCCGACGTTCGGCACCGGCGGCGTTCTGTGGGCCTCGCTGACGCTGGCGCTGCTCACGGTGCCGGTCGTGATCGTCGCTACGGAGGAAGGGCTGGCCGCGATCCCGCGGGGCACGCGCGAGGCGTCCCTGGCGCTGGGCGCGACCAAGCTCGAGACCACGCTCCGGGTCGTGCTGCCCGCGGTGATGCCGTCGATCCTGACCGGGCTGATCCTCGCCATGGCCCGCGCCGCCGGCGAGGTGGCGCCCCTCATGATCACGGGGGTAGTGAAGCTCGCGCCGTCCCTGCCGATCGACGGCTTCTGGCCGTTCGTGCACCTCGAGCGGAAGTTCATGCATCTGGGCTTTCACATCTACGACGTGGGGTTCCAGTCGCCGAACGTGGATGCGGCGCGCCCCATGGTGTTCGTCACGACGCTCCTGTTGCTGGCGATCGTCGTTCTGCTCAACCTGTTCGCCATCCGGATGCGCAACCGCTTGCGCCGCAAGTACGCGATGTCGGCGGTGTAACCTCTATAGGAGAGGGCAATGTCCACCCAGGTCCAGGTCGCCGCGAGCTTGAACCCCCAGGCGAGCGCTACGGGTATCATGGAAGCGCCGATGGTCGAGATCGAGCACGTCTCGCTCTGGTACGGCGAGAAGCTCGCGCTGAAGGACATCTCTATGTCCATCCCCAAGCACCGGGTGACCGCGTACATCGGCCCGTCCGGCTGCGGCAAGACGACGCTCCTCCGGTGCCTGAACCGGATGAACGACCTGGTCGACGGCGTCCGGATGGCCGGCAACATCCGGATCGGCGGGACCGATATCCACGATCCGACGCTCGACGTCACCGAGCTGCGCAAGCGCGTCGGCATGGTCTTCCAGAAGTCGAATCCGTTCCCGAAGTCGATCTTCGAGAACGTGGCCTACGGTCCGCGGATCCTCGGGACCGGGGGCCGGACCGACCTCGAGGCGATCGTGGAGCGGAGCCTTCGCGCCGCCGCGCTCTGGGACGAGGTCAGCGATCGCCTCAACGAGAGCGCGCTCGGGCTCTCGGGAGGCCAGCAGCAGCGGCTGTGCATCGCCCGCGCCATCGCGGTCGAGCCGGACGTGCTGCTGATGGACGAGCCCTGCTCGGCGCTCGATCCGATCGCCACCGCCAAGATCGAGGAGCTGATGCTCGAGCTCAAGAACAGCTACACGATCGTCATCGTGACCCACAACATGCAGCAGGCGGCGCGCGTCTCGGACTACACGGGCTTCATGCTGCTGGGCGAGCTGGTCGAGGTCGGGGTCACGCGCGGGCTGTTCACGAATCCGCGCGACAAGCGGACCGAGGACTACATCACCGGCCGGTTCGGCTGAGAGCGGAGGCGGTCATGCAGCGGCACTTCCACGAGGAGCTGGACGCCCTCAAGCAGACGCTCCTGGCGATGGGCGGGCTGGTCGAGGATCAGATCCGCCGGGTCATGCGCGCCCTCATCGAGCGCGACAGCGAGCTGGCGCAGGAGGTCATCGACCGCGATCGTCAGGTGAACGCGTACGACGTGGAGATCGACGAGAAGTGCGTAGAGCTCCTGGCGCTCCACCAGCCGACCGCGGGCGACCTGCGCTTCATCACGACCGCCATGAAGATCGTCACGGATCTCGAGCGCATCGGCGACCAGGCCGTGAACATCGCCCAGCGCACGATCGAGCTGAACCCCGAGCCGCAGCTCAAGCCCTACGTGGACCTGCCGCGGATGTCCGAGAAGGCGCAGCGCATGGTCAAGGAGAGCCTCGACGCCTTCGTGAGCCGCGACACCGAGCTGGCGCGGCGGGTGTGCGGCGAGGACGCCGAGGTCGACGCGCTGAAGGAGCAGATCTTTCGCGAGCTCCTGACCTACATGATGGAGGACGCCAAGACCATCCCCCGCGCCATCCGGCTCATCCTGGTCTCGCGCTTCCTCGAGCGGGTGGCGGACCACGCCACCAACATCGCCGAGATGGTGATCTATCTCGTCGAGAGCAAGATGGTGCGCCACATGCTGGCGTAGCCCTCAGCCGCGCAGCACCAGCGTGGGCACCTTCGCGTCCCCTTCCAGCTGCTCGGCGACACCGGGGACGAGCGCGCTGCCCAGCCGGCTGCGCCGGGTCGTCGCGAGCGCCACCAGATCGGCGCTGAACGCCTCGGCCTCGAGCCGGATCTCTTCCGCCGGCTCCCCGAACCGCACGACGCGCTCCACCGGAATCCCGTCGAGCTCGGCTTCGATGTGCGCGAGCTCGTCCATCCCCTCGGCGGTCAGCCGCGCCATCTCCTGATCGACGTACGCGATCGTCCGGCCGTACGGGCCGATCACCTGCTCCGGCACCGGGAACACTCTGAGCAGACGGACCGTCGAGCCGGCGCCGCGCGCGAGCGCGGCCACGACCGGGACGATGGCCTCGCTGTGCTCTCGACCATCGATAGGTGTCAGGATCCTCTTCGTCATGTCTTCGTCCTCCGTCCCTCGTTCATCAGTACACAGTTGTGACGCCTGCGCGGCCCCCGAGGATTCCGGAATATCCGGAAATCCAGGGGCGCGCTCAACTCTTGAGCGGCTGGTCAGTCCCGGTGCGCGGGGAGCGTCGCCGCCTGAGGAAGTTCGGTGCTGTAAATCCGGATACTTAGCGATCGTCCAGCACTGGTGCGTGATTTGCTATTCTATTACGGCGATGAAATGGCTCCTGAAACAGGTATTCCGGCGATCCGAGAGCCCCGAGGAGACGCGGCAGAGGCGGCTCTGCCGGATGAAGCTTGGGCTTCCGCCTGAGATCGAGTACGCCCACGTCTGGCCGGGCCTGATCACGTTCGGCGCGCTGAGCGCGCTGCTCGTCGGGCTCGTCGCATGGCGCCTCGATCTGCTCGTGACCGTCGCGTGCGGGTTCGGCGCCGTCGCCGCCCTCGGCACGCTCGCGGCCGCGTGCCTTCGAACCCACCGGCACTATCGCCACGTCGCTGCCGGCGTCCTGGTTCTGATCACGCTGCTCGGCCTCCTGGCCGCGGCCGTGCACCAGCAAGGCTATCTCGAGCAGGTCGACGCGCCCGGCGGCCTCGATCGGTCAGCCCTGAACGATTCGACCAGCGGCCGCTGATCCGGGCTCGCTCCGGCGCGCGGCGCCCCGCCGGCCGGTCCGCGGGCTGTGTTAGCCTCTGGTCCATGTCGGATCTCGACCTCGACGCCACCGCGATCGAGAGCCTCTACGCCCGCGGCGTCACCGACGGCCTGCCGGTCGTCCCGCCGACGCGTGCCCTCGTCGAGCGGGCCGTCGCGACGACCGGGCGCGCGGCCGACGAGCTGGTGGCGATCGTGCCCCCCAACTACGGACGCGCCACCGTCGAGAAGATCGCGATCAACGCGGTCATGGCGGGCTGCCGGCCCGAATATCTCCCGGTCGTCATGGCGGCGGTCGAAGCCGTCTGCGACGAAGCCTTCGACCTGCACGGTGTGTCGGCGACCACGAACGCGCCCTCGCCGCTCGTCATCGTGAACGGTCCGATCCGCGCGCGCCTCGAGATCAACTCGGGCGCCGGGGTGTTCGGACCGGGTTGGCGCGCCAACGCGACGATCGGTCGCGCCGTACGTCTGGTCTGCCTCAATCTGGGCGGGGCACGACCGGGTGTCGTCAGCATGTCCACCCTCGCTCACCCCGGCCGCTACACGTACTGCATCGGGGAGCACGAGGAGGCGAGCCCCTGGGAGTCGCTCGCGGTCGAGCACGGGTTCGCGACCGGCGAGAGCACCGTCGCGCTGCTCGCCGCCGACGCGCCGCTCGGCGTGTACGCACAGCGGAGCCGCACGCCGGAGGACCTGCTGCCGACGCTCGCGGCGAGCCTGGCGGTGGTGTCGCATCACAAGATGACGCACTGGGGGGACACGCTCGTCGCCCTCTCCCCGGAGCACGCGAAGATCTTCGGCGACGCGGGATGGAAGAAGGCGGACGTGCGGCGCTGGCTCCACGAGCGGCTCCGGTGGCCGGTGCGCGAGCTCTTGCCGGGGGTCGATGGCGGTGAGGGGCTGCCGGAGCACGTGCTCGCGAAATTCGCGGACCCCTCGCGCGAGACCGCGATGATTCCGAAATTCCGGTCCCCCGAGAACCTCAAGATAGTCGTCGCCGGCGGCACCGCGGGCCGCTTCTCCGCGATCGTGCCGGGCTGGACCTTTTCCAAGGGCTCCAATCTCGTCTTCAGGAGGATCCGCTGATGACCGAGTACCTCGATCCCACCGATTCGGTGGCGGTGCCCCGCAAGACCGCGACGCGGCCCGCGACCCTCGACGGCAAGGTCGTCACGCTGCTCGACATCTCCAAGGCGCAGGGGAACCACCTCCTCGACCGCATCGAGGAGCTCCTGCGCGAGCGCGCGGCGCCGAAAGCGATCATCCGGAAGAAGAAGCCGACGTTCGCGCGACCGGCGCCGGATGCGCTGCGGCGCGAGATCGTCGGGGCCACCGACGTCGTCGTCGAGGGCCTCGCCGACTGAGGGTCGTGCACAACGTGCAGTGTGCACGACGGCGTGTTCTTCGAGGACAGCGGCATTCCGGTGGCGACGGTGATCTCGTCGGAGTTCGTCCGGGCCGCGCGCGCCCAGGCGGGCGCGCTGGGCGCCACGGATTACCAGACGGTCGTGGTGCCGCACCCGATCCAGCCGCTCACGCGGGAGGAAGTGCGGGCCCTTGCCGACAAAGCGTTCGACGCGATCGTGAAGCGGATCACGGCGTGAGGCGCTGACGGTGCTGGTCGGCGCCTTCGCGTGCCCGCATACCCCCCAGCTGCTGGCGCGCCCCGGGACCGAGGACCGCGACCTCGTCCTGCGGGTCCACGCCGCCTTCGCGCGCGTCAAGCGCCGGCTCGAGGCGTGCCGAGTGGACGCCATCGCGATCATCGCCGGGGACCATGTCGAGGCGTTCTTCCTCGACGCGGTCCCGGCGCTCGCGGTGTACGTGGGGACGGAGTGCGCGGGAACCTTCGGGCGGTATCGCTACCGGTTTCCCATCCACGAGCCCCTGGCGCGGACGATCGTGGAGGCAGGGATCGAGCGGGGCTTCGACCTCTTCTACACGCAGGAGGCGCCGCTCGACTACGCGTTCTACGTCCCGCTCCACTTCACGATGCCCGAGCCGGCCGTTCCGATCGTCCCGCTCCACGTGAACGTCTACCTGCCGCCGCAGCCCACGCCGCGGCGCTGCTACGACTGGGGCAAGGCACTCGGCGAGATCCTCCGGGCGCGCCCGGAGCGGGTGGTGCTGATGGCCTCGGGCGGGATGTCGCACTTTCCGGGGACCGATCGGTACGCGTCGCCCGAGTTCGAGTACGACCGGCGGCTGCTCGACGCGCTCGCGGCCGGCCACGGCCGCGAGCTGGCCGCGGTCACCGGCGAGGAATTGGACAAGATGGGCAACATCGAGCTCAGGACGTGGGCCACGCTCCTCGGTGCGGTCGGCGACGCGAAGGCAGACGTGTACTGCTACGAACCCTCGTGGCATCATGGCAACGCGGTCGTCGAGTGGCCGGTATGACGGAAGAGCTCCACTATCGATTCCCACAGGCGTCCGCCTACCGGCTCAACCGCTGTCTCTTCGCCCTCAAATCCGACGACGGATTCCGGGCGCGGTTCCTGAAGGACGCCGCGGCCGCGCTGCGCGAGCACGCGCTCGAGGAGG
>Ga0137403_10003968_pt1 | contig 17564 bp, 16 predicted proteins | sample CZOMad2_1_16fung_FD_122057 | JGI IMG/M metagenome (GOLD analysis project Ga0137403, IMG submission 122057) | Vadose zone soil fungal communities from Angelo Coast Range Reserve, California, USA - CZOMad2_1_16fungal (Hybrid Assembly) | ecosystem: Environmental > Terrestrial > Soil > Vadose zone...
AGGTCAGCTGCGCTATACAGTCTGTAGCCATCGAGTCTCCTCTCATTGGTGCGTCGAAGCGTCCAGACACCGCTTCTCTAGCACGCGGGCGAGACTCGGTGGCTCTTTTGTCCCATTTCTCGTGAATTATCCAGGCTAGCGTGATGCGCCGACTCATCGATCTGGAGAGCTTACCCACGGCTTATCTGGTGGATGGCCAGATCGCTCGTCGCGAACTTCTCTCCGCCATCCAAGCGTTCGGTGATCGTCGAGAGTACGTTCCTGTCGACCCATACGTCGACCGATTCGATGCGGCGATTCCTCTTTCTGGACCAGCTCCGACCGCCATCTATCTTCACCACAGCCTGCCCGAAACCGTCCTGACGATCTGGCAGGAGGCACCTGAGCTTTTTCGAGGCCCGATCGAACAGCTACGGGCGCTGATCGAGGCTGACCGGAAGTTCTCCAGGCCGCCCGGCCTAGCAATACATTTCCGCGAGAAACTAAGGCGGGATCTACCCCTATACGGACTGAGTGAGCCGCCAGGTGGGGTGGATGCGCTTGCCGACTGGATCTATGAGTGTCCCGATCGCTGTCCTGGCACCCGCTTGAACTATGAGGTCTATCATCACCTTCGAAGGAACGTTGGAGACCAGCCAGAGGCCTCGGACTTCGGCGACTTCGCGCATGTCCGTTGTACGCCATACGTGGATCTGATGACACTAGACAGACGCATGGCGGACTATGTCCGCCGGTCTGGACAGGGCTGGCGCAATGATCCGGCAAGGCGGCTTCGCCATGATCTGTCGGCTATTCTCCAGGAACTCTAGCGCTTCGACGTTGAACACCTTGGAGTTCTGGCCGAGTGGTATCCGCCTGGGACAACCGTGCCAATGGCTGAAGGACGAGCCGCTTCAATTCACTTTCCGCTTGACAGCTCAGCTCAAACAGAGGGATCAGGCACCCGCGGCACTCCTCGAAGACTAGCCCAGATCGTCATTCTGGCGCCCGGTTGCATAGTTAAGCGCGGCGACAGAGAAAATCATTCGCCTCCTCCTGAACATCTGTTCTGAGCGGTTGTCGGCGACCCTAAAATCACGGTGTAGAGTCGACCCAGCAGGAGGGCGACTCGCCATGAAGATCGACGCATCGGAGATTCCCATCGCGATGGACCATACCGTGGAGCTGGATCGGCTAGGGGAGGAGATCGCCCTGCTTTCGGCTCATCTCGAGGCCGCTACCGGCCGATTCCTGGACCTTGTCCGCGAGTTCGACGCTCGGAGGGGGTGGGGCAACGGGTTCCGCTCCTGCGCCGACTGGCTCTCCTGGCGGGTGGGACTCGATCTGGGCGCCGCTCGGGAGCGTGTGCGCGTGGCCCGAGCGCTTGGGACTCTGCCCTTGATGGCGGGAGCGCTGTCTCGGGGTGAGCTGTCGTACGCGAAGGTGCGGGCCCTTACCCGGGTGGCGACGCCGGAGACAGAGGTGCGCCTTTTGAATGTTGGTCGTGCGGGAACGGCAAGTCATGTTGAGCGGATCGTCCGCGGCTGGCGGCGGGTCGACCGACACGCGGAAGCTCGCGAGAGCGCACGACAGCACGCACGCCGTGGGCTTCACATCTACCACGACGAGGACGGCACGGTGGTCATCCGGGGACGGCTGACTCCCGAGGTAGGAGCCCTTCTCGTGAAGGCGCTGGAGGCAGCGGGCGAGACGCTGTACCAGCGGAGGAGGAAGGAGGAGGCGGTTCCACGGTTCGCCGACCAGGCGCCGGATCCGCCCTCGCTCGCTCAGCAGCGGGCAGACGCGCTAGAGCTAGTAGCTGAGGCGGCGCTTCACCAGGGACTCGACCCGGGTCATCCGGCGGAGCACTACCAGGTGGTGGTGCATGTGGACGCGCCAGTTCTGTCGGACCCAGATCAGCCAGGGCAGTCGGTACTGGAGACCGGCACAAACGTTCCCGCGGAAACGTCCCAGCGCCTGGCCTGTGACGCGACGCGAGTCGTCATGAAGCACGATGCGGATGAGCGGATCACTGAGGTCGGGGCGCGGACACGGACGATACCGCCTGCCTTACGCCGGGCTTTGCAGCATCGGGACCGTGGTTGCCGCTTTCCGGGCTGTGGCGTGGCGTTCGGTCAGGGGCATCATCTCCGGCATTGGGCTCGAGGTGGGCCCACTACGCTCTCGAATCTCGCGCTTCTGTGTCGGCGGCACCATCGAGCCGTGCATGAGGAGGGTTATAGAGTCGAGCGTGAGCCGGACGGTACGCTCCAGTTCAGGCGTCCGGATGGCCGCCCTTTCCCTGATGTGCCGCCGGCGCCCGCGCTGGAGGGTGATCCGGTGGATGTGCTGCGATCTAGAGACGAAACGACGGCGCAACAGATCCACGCGTCTACGGCGATCCCGTGGTGGTACGGGGAGCGGCTGGATGTGGGTTGGGCGATCGACGTGTTGCATCCACTGGCTGCGCGAGCCAGAACAGGGTGAAGGCCGACCGCCGCTCACCTACGCCTTCGGCTTCACTTCCTTGAGGTACTCGCCCAGCGCGCTCAGCCCCGTTGCCGGGCCACCTCGTAGACCAGCCGCGCGGTGGCGATGTCCTCCACGGCGAGGCCCACGGACTTGAACACCGTCGTTTCCGAGACAGGTGCCGGCTTCGAGCCGTCGAAGATCTCTCCGGCCTCGGCGTAGATCGGGCTCTTGGAGAGAATCACATCCCCGGATTCTGTGAGCGCCGCCTCACGGGAATCGACCACGAGCACGCTGGCCATGGCGTCGTCATCGAGCTCCCGCCAAGTCGGGCGCGGCGACCCCACCGCATTGACGTGAGCCCCGCGCTTGAGCCACGTGCCTTTCACGATGGGCTCCCGCGCGTTGGTGGCGGTCACGACCACGTCGGCGCCCGTACCGCCGACTCCACATCCATGGCTCGGGCGTTGTGCGCGCGGGCGAAGCGCTCGGCGTGAGCGGGCGTCCGGCTCCATACGCGAACCTCATCGAAGTGACGCACGCGAGAGAGAGCCTCGAGATGAGCCTCCGCCTGGACCCCGCTTCCTATGAGGGCGAGCACGCGGCTGTCGGGCGCGGCGAGGTGTCTGGTGACGGCCGCCGACACGGCCGCCGTTCGCATCTCCGTGATGAGGCGGCCGTCCATGACGGCCAGCGGCTCCCCGGTGTCCGTCCGGAAGAGCAGGGTCATGGCGAGGTGAGTAGGCACCGCCGTGCCGGCATTGCCCGGGTAGAAGCTCACGAGCTTCAGACCCATGGCTGCCTCCGCCACCGCAGGCATGATGCCCAGATACCGCTTGTCCTCCTCGATGGTGATCATGCTCCGCGTGGGTTGAATCACGCGGCCCCTCGACAGCGCGATGAGCGCCGTCTCCATCTCCGCGATGAGCTGATCCCAGCCGAGGACGGCCCGTACGGCCTCCTCGTCCAGATAGATGACCGTGGGGCGACGCTCCGAGGACACGGCGATTCCGTTATCCCGCGAGCTTCCAGCCGAGCCAGTCGCACACCGCGCGCCCCATGATCAGCCCCTTGTCCTTCTCGGACAGCCAGGGCATTTCCTCGGTGAACATGGTCACGCAGCGCTTCCACGGGCACGGCATGCGCGTGATATCCGTTCCCCAGAACATCCGCTCGGGGCCGAAGGCATCGTAGAGCTTCCGGATGTGCGCGTGGATGTCACGATGCGGATAGGGCTCGCTCGAGTAGCTGGGCGCTCCCGTTGCCTTCAGGGCCACGTTCGGATGCTTGGCCGCCGCCACGAGGTCGGGCAAGTTCGACCACGCCGCGTCCGGCCGACCGAAGTGATCGATGATCAGTTTGAGCCCTCGATGGCGTTCCGCGATCGTGCCGATGACCTGGAGAAGACCGGGCCCGAGGAGGGCAATGGGGAGTTGGGCATGCTCGGCGGCCGCCCACAGCCAGTCGAGGCTCCTATCGGTGAGCCACGTCTGCTGGTGCGGCCGCAGGAGAGCGAAGCGAAGCCCCAGCAACCCCGGCCGGCGTTTCATCTCCGCGACCTCGGCGCGGCTTTCCGGCTGATCGAGGGGGAAATTGCCGAGGATGGCGAACCGATTGGGATGGGCCTTGGCGGCCTCGACGGCGAGGGCGTTGGAGTCGGGATCCCAGCCCGGCGGATGAATGAGGGCCGCGTTCACACCGCCTTCGTCCATCTCCCGGAGCGCGTCGTCCGCAGTGTAGTCGGTGATCTGGCGGTGGTTGGCAAAGTTCGTGGGCTTGTTGTTCTTCCAGAGGTGGATCTGCGCATCGACAATAAGCATGGCGCTCCTCAGGCCTTCGGCTTCCAGTCCTTGAAGCGCTCGCGCAGGACCTTCTTGTCGAACTTGCCCACGGAGGTCTTGGGCACGGCGTCGATGAAGCGCACCTCGTCGGGCAGCCACCATTTGGCCACGAGCGGCTTGAGGTAGTCGAGGATCTCCCTTTCCGTGAGCTGGTCCTTGAACTCGGGCTTCACCACTACGCAGGCCAGCGGGCGCTCCTGCCACTGCGGGTGGGGCACGGCGATCACCGCCGCTTCGAGGACCTTGGGGTGGCCCATGATGGTGGTCTCCATGTCCACGCTCGAGATCCACTCGCCGCCCGACTTGATGAGGTCCTTGGTCCGGTCGGTGATCTGGATATAGCCTTCGGGATCGATGGTGGCGACGTCACCGGTGCAGAACCAGCCGTCCTCCGTGAACTGGGCGGCGCCGCCGGGATTGTTGTAGTAGCCGCTGGTGACCCACGGCCCGCGCACCTGGATCTCGCCCACGCTTTTGCCGTCCCACGGCTGGACCGCGCCGATTTCGTCGACGATGCGCATGTCCACGCCCGCCACGACGGCGCCCTGCTTGGCGCGGATGTTGTACCGCTCCTCTTCGGGCAGGCTGTCCGTGTAGGAGCGGGGGCGGCACACGCTCCCCAGCGGCGACATCTCGGTCATGCCCCAGGCGTGGAGCATGTAGGCGCCGTACTTCTTGTCGAAGTGCTCGATGAGGGTCTTGGGCGCCGCCGAGCCGCCGATGGGGATGCAGCGGATGGACGAGATGTCCCACTGCGGCTCTTTCTCGAGGATGGCCTGGATGGCGATCCACACGGTGGGCACCGCTCCCACCACGGTGACGCGCTCGTTGTGGACGATCTCGATGATGTCGCGCGGCTGGGGGTTGGGACCGCCGAAGATCTGCGTGGAGCCGTTCATCACGCCCGCGAAGGGCACGCACCAGGCATTGGCGTGGAACATGGGCACGATGTGGAGGATCACGTCGCGCTCGCAGATGCCGAGCACGTCCACCATGGACGAGCCGAAGCAGTGCAGGTAGATCCCGCGGTGCGTGTAGAGCACGCCCTTGGGATGCCCGGTCGTCCCCGAGGTGTAACACATGCCCGCCGCGTCGGTCTCATTGAGCGCGGGCCAGGTCTCGACGGGCCGCGCGTCGGCGAGGAGCGCCTCGTAGTCCAGCGCTCCCGGAGGGATCTCCGCGGTCGGCGCATCCTTCATGACGATGACGTGTTTCACGCTTTTGAGGGCTTTGCGGATGGGCTCGAGGAGATGCCAGAGGCTCGCGTCCACGATGAGGACCTGGTCCTCGGCGTGGTTGATGATGTAGGTCAGGTCCTGGGCCGAGAGGCGGATATTGACGGTATGCAGCACCATGCCCATGAGGGGCGCGGCGAAGTAGACCTCCATGTGGCGGTGCGAGTTCCACGCGAAGGTGCCCACGCGGTCGCCCTTCTTGAGCCCCAGCCCGGCCAGGGCGGCGGAGAGTCGGCACACGCGCTCCGCGTAGTCGGCGTACGTATAGCGCTGAAGCCCCATGCCGGGCACCCGCGTGGCCATCGTCTTGCGGTGAAAGAGCTTGCGCGAGCGCTCGAAGAATTGCGTGAGGGTCAGCGGGTAGTCCATGATCAGGCCCTTCATTGCCTCAGCTCCCTCCCAGGTCTTCCGAGGTCGCGCAGCGGAGCCCGATGAAATCGAAGTAGTCGGGGCGAGGAATTGATCACCTTGTCGCGCTCGATCCAGAAATCCCGAACGTAGGTCCGGTGCTGAGGCGCCGTGAGCGGCCGCCGCGTGGAGCCTCAGGGCCAGGCCGAGGGCGAGGCCGACTCCCGCGCGGCCAAGAATCAACGGCGCCGGGCGTCGAACTCCTCGGCGACCTTGTTGTCGTTGTCGAGCAGCGCCTCGGCGTCGATGCTGGCGAAGTCGAGCACACCCATGTCGCCGTACGCCTTCTGTACCCGCTGGCCCCAGAGGCCGATGTCCTTCACGGTGGGCACGATGCGGGTGAAGAGACGCGTCCGGAACTGACGCATCTGGTCGGACTGCAGGGTGGCCTGTATGCACTCCTCCACGGGCAGCCCCAGCGTCTCCCACACCTCGCGCTGGTTGAAGCGGTCGCGCATGTGATAGCAGGCCTCGACCACGAACTCCTCGCGCTCGTCGCGCTCGGCGTCCGAGAGCTCGGGATAGTATTCGCGGAGGGCGAGCCGGCCGAAAGCGACGTGGCGCGCCTCGTCCTGCATCACGTAGGCGTTGACCGCGCTGGCCAGCGGGTTCTTCGCCGTGTCGCGGATGCGCTGGAAGGCGGCGAGAGCGAGGCCTTCGATGAGGATCTGCATGCCGAGATAGGTCATGTCCCACCGGCGATCGCTGATCGTCTGCTCGAGCAGGGTCTTGAGGCCGGGAGTGATGGGATAGGCCAATTCGAACTTCTCGTGGAGGAGGCGCGCATAGGCTTCGACGTGGCGCGCTTCGTCCATGACCTGGGTCGCCGCGTAGAACTTGGCGTCGACGCCGGGCACGGTCTGCACGATCTTGGCGGTGGCGATGAGCGCGCCCTGCTCCCCGTGCATGAATTGCGAGAGGGTCTGCGCCTGGAGGTTGTGGCGGACGCGGGTGCGCTCCTTGTCCGTGAGGCGGTTCCAGACGGGCGAGCCCCAGATGGGCACCGCGCGGTCGTCCAGCATCATGGGATTCTCGGGGTCGAGGTCCTGCGTCCAGTCGATGCGGGTGGCGGCGTCCCACTGCTGCTTCTTGCCCTTGTCGTAGAGGTTGAGCAGCTTCTCCCGCCCGTCCTCGTACTCCCAGGTCAGGATGGTCTCGTTCTTGCCTTCGAACTTCCACTGGGTCTGCTCGACTGGGATCTGGTACCGATACGTGCTCGACATCGTTCCGGGACCTCCCTGCCCCTGCTGGCGACCGTAAACTGCCCGGGTCGGGGTGTCAACCGCTACCTGCCCGAGTGCCCGGGCCCCGCGTCAACCGCCCTTGCGGCCAATGGCAATCAAGTGAGGCGGGAGACCCAGGAGCGTGGGCTCGCTCTCGACGGCCCGCGCCGCCTGAAGCAGGCGCTCGCGCTCCGCCGGGTCGGCCCAGCGCTGCTCGAGATCGGGGAGAAGCCACCCGGGGCCTTCGACGCCCAGCAGATCGATAAGGTCGAAGCCGGCTTCCCGCACCTCGGCCTCGAGCTCATCGGGGCGATGGAAGAAGGTGGTCGTGAAGTAGTCCTTGTCCGTGGGGTTCCGGTGCTGGCCGTCGCGCAGATCGCGGGCGACGATGGCCGCGAAATCCGGATCGCCGAGGGGTTATCGGCCACGCCCGATAGCAGCGAGGCGTAGCGACTCACTGCCGCGGCGAAGAGGAGGCCGCCCGGCTCGGGCACGCGGCGCGCCTCTCCGAGGGCCTGGAGGCGATCGCGCCGCTCGGTCAGGTGATAGAGGGGGCCGAGCAGGAGCACCGCCCGCGCCGTCGCATCGCCTTCTTCGAGCCGTTGCGCATCGCCCAGACGACAGGCGACCAGCGGCGCTTCCGGCCGGCGGGCCGAAGACTCCTGAGCCTGCTCGACGTGGAGCGGCACGGCGTCGATCAGGGTGACCCGATGGCCGAGGGAGGCGAGCCAGCCGGCATAGGCACCAGGGCCGCCGCCCACGTCGAGAATAGTGCAGGGCGGCGGCGGCAGATGGCGCAGGATGATTTCCTGCGTGCGCGCGAATTCGATGAGCCCGTGGCTCCGGAAGAGACGCCCGGCCTCGACGCCCCGGTTGTAGTACGCTTGCGCCTCGCGTGGGATCGACTCGCCCATTCCCGGCTCCTTTCTCGCCTCTCCAGTCTAGAGCATAGGACCCATGCCTCACACCTTCCTCCAGCGCGCACTCGTACCCGCGGGCTTCATCTTCCTGTGGAGCTCGGCCTACATCGTCGTGCGCATGGGCCTGCCCGACATGTCGCCCATCGCCTCGCTCGCCCTTCGCTTCGCCATCGCGACCATAGTACTTGTCGTCCTCGCGCAGGCGATGGGGCAGCCGCTCTCGGTGCTGGGGAGGCGATGGCCGCACTTTGCCGTGGCGGGCGCGCTGATGAACGGGATCTACCTCGCCACCGCCTACGTGGCGCTCCAGTATCTTGCCGCGGGTACCATGGGACTGCTCGCCTCCCTCAACCCCATGCTCACGGCGCTCCTGGGCTGGGTCATCCTCGGCGAGCGCATGCGGCTCTCCCAGTGGCTGGGGCTCGGTCTCGGCGTGGCGGGGGTGGTTCTCGTGGTGGGCCTGGCGCCGGTGCCGGGGCAGAGCGTGGCGGCCGCGCTCCTCGCCGTCGGCGGCATCGTCTGCTTCGCCATCGGGACGATCTATTTCCGCCGTCACTGCGGGTCCAGCGCGCTCCTCGCCGGCAACGCCGTGCAGATGGGCTCGGCGGGCGTTCTCTGCGCCGTGCTCGCGGCTACTGTCGAGCCGCTCCGCGTGGTCTGGACGTGGCGGCTCATCGCCTGCGTCTTGTATCTGGCCCTCGCCGTCTCCGTCGGCGCCATGGGGCTTTTCGGCTACATGCTCCGTTCCCGCACGGCGGGGGTGGTCTCGAGCAACTTCTACGTCATTCCGGGCCTCACGGCCGTGCTCGCCTGGCTCGTCCTCGGCGAGACGCTGACCCCGATGGCGCTGGCAGGCTTCTGCATCTCCTCCATCGGCGTGTGGCTCGCCCAGCGAGAAGCGCCGGCGCCTTGAGAGACCCGGCGGTTTCGGTTATGGTGTCGCCATGAACTCGCGCTGGGACGAGGCCGCGGCGAAGAATCTCGACGGCCTCGGCCTCCTCGTGTACGCCTCGCGGCTCATCGGGGCCGAGACCTCGCTGGTGGTGTGGGGCGGGGGCAACACCTCGGTCAAGCTCGTGGAGCGCGACTATCGTGGCCGCGAGGTGCGCGTGCTTCGGGTCAAGGGATCGGGCTCGGATCTCAAGAGCATCGAGAAGAAGCACTTCCCCGGCGTGCGCATGGACGATGTCCTCGCCCTCCTCGAGCGGCAGGACATGGGCGACCAGGAGATGGTCGACTACCTGGCGCACGCCCTGCAGGAGCCGACGAGCCCGCGGCCGTCCATCGAGACGCTCCTCCACGGCTTTCTGGCCGCGGAGGCGGTGATCCACACCCACGCCGACGCCATCGTCTCGCTCACCAACAACGACCGCGCGGCCGACGTGCTCCGCGACGTGTACGGGGCGGACGTCATCGCCCTTCCGTACCGGCGCCCGGGCTTCCTGATCTCGCGCGAGGTGGCGGAAACCTTCGCGCGCCACCCGAAGGCGAAGGCCCTCCTCCTCGAGAAGCACGGGACGATCTGCTGGGGGGCGACCGTCAAGGAGGCGTATCTCTCGACGATGGACCTGATCGGCCGCGCGGAAGAGGCGATCGAGCATCGCGCGAAGGGTCGGGTGCGCTTCGGTGGTGTCGCGGTTTCCGCCGCATCGCCGGAGGAGAGACGGAAGGTGGCCCTCGCGGTGGCGCCGCACCTGCGCGGGCTCGTGGGCCGGGAGCGCCGCGTGGTCATGGCGTTCGACGACGCGCCGGACGTGCTCGAGTTCGCGTCCTCCAGGGAGGCCGCGGCGCTCTCGACCATCGGCCCCGCCACTCCGGACCACACCATCTACACCAAGCGACTGCCCTGCTTCGTCGCCGTGGACGACCCGCGCGAGCCCGCGGCGGTGGCCGCGGCCATCACGGCCGCCGTCGGGCGCTTCGTGGTGGACTACACGGCCTACGTCAACGCGGCCGGAGGTGCCGCGGTGACGGATGCGTTCCCGCGGGTGATCACCGTGGCCGGGCTCGGCATGTTCACCACGGGCAAGGATCGCCGCACGGCAGGCATCGTGAGCGACATCTACCACCACACCATCTCCGTCCTCGGCGCGGCCACCTCCTTCGGCGCCTACGTGTCGCTCTCCGCCCAGGACGCCTTCGACGTGGAGTACTGGCCGCTCGAGCTCTACAAGCTCAGCCAGGCGCCGCCCGAGAAGGAGCTGGCGAGGCGGATCGTCCTCGTCACGGGCGGCGCCTCCGGCATCGGACGGGCGGCCGCTCTCCGTCTCGCCGCCGAGGGTGCGCATGTGGTGGTCGCCGATCTCGACGCCGCCGGGGCGCGCAAGGTGGCCGACGAAGTGGTGGCGGCGGTCGGACCCGCGCGGGCCATCGGCCTCGGCATGGACGTGGCGAGCGAGTCCTCCGTGCGCGCCGCCTTCGAGGAGGCCGTGCTCGCCTATGGCGGCCTCGACATCGTGATCTCCAACGCGGGCATCGCGCATTCTTCTCCCGTGGACGAGATGACGCTGGCCGACTGGGAGCGGTCGTTCGCCGTCAACTCGACCGGGCACTTCCTCGTGGCGCGCGAGGGCATGCGCGTGCTCAAGGCGCAGGGACTGGGGGGAGCCTTCGTCTTCGTGGCGACCAAGAACGTGATGTCGCCGGGCAAGGACTTCGCGGCCTACTCGGCCGCCAAGGCCGCCGAGGCGCAGCTCGCCAAGGTGCTCGCGCTCGAGGGTGGACCGCACGGGATCCGATCCAACATCGTGAACCCGGATGCCGTCTTCCGCGACTCGAAGCTGTGGTCGGAGGACGTCCGGCGCGAGCGTGCGCGCGCGCAGGGCATATCCGTCGAGCAGCTCGAGGACTTCTATCGCAAGCGCAATATCCTGGCCGCGCCCATCCTTCCCGAGGACGTGGCGGAGGCCGTGCTCTTCCTCGCTTCCGAGCGCTCGGCCAAGACCACGGGCTGCACCATCACGGTGGATGGCGGGGTGAAGGACGCGTTTCCGAGGTAGGCCATGCCGCCCGTCCGCTTCGGCGCTTTTCTCATGCTGCATCCTGCCGAGGAGCAGTTCGCCATCGCCCGGCGGGTGGACGAGCTCGGCTTCGACTCGCTGTGGACGGGAGACCACGTCTCCTTCCATGGCGCCATCTACGAGTCGCTGACCCTGCTCGCCTCGTATGCCGGCATCACCACCCGCGCTCGTCTCGGCGTCGGTGTCTACCTGCTCGCCTTGCGCCACCCCACGGTGGCGGCCAAGATCAGCTCGACCCTCGACGTGCTGTCCGGGGGGCGGCTCATCTTCGGCGTCGGAGTGGGAGGCGAGAATCCCAAGGAGTTCGAAGCCTGCGGCATCCCGCACCGGGAGCGGGGAGCCCGGGTGACCGAAGGGATCGACGTGGTCCGCACGCTGTGGCGCGACTCGCCCGCGTCCTTCAAGGGGCGCTTCACGGAATTCGAGGGCGTGAGCATCGATCCCAAGCCGGTGCAGAAGCCCTCGCCCCCCATCTGGGTGGGCGGGCGATCCGACGCCGCGCTGAGCCGCGCCGGGCGCCAGGGCGACGGCTGGATCTCCTATGTCGTCCAGCCGGAGCGCTACAAGCAGAGCGTGGCCAAGATCGAGGCGGCGGCGGAAGCGGCGGGCCGCTCGCTCGCGGGCTTCGAGAAGGCGCACCTGACCTTCATCAGCGTGGGCAAGGACTACGAGAGCGCCGAGCGCGTGTGGGTGGACCGGCTGTCGCAGCGCTATGCCCAGGACTTCGGTCCCCTCGCACGGAAGTACGGCATCATCGGCACGCCCGCCCAGTGCGCCGAGCAGCTCCAGCGCTTCATCGAGGCGGGATGCTCGTACTTCGTCCTCGACGCGATCTGCGATGCCGCGGACGAGGCGCGGCAGATCGAGATCTTCGCCGCGGAGCTGTTCCCCAAGTTCCGGAACGCATAGGTGGGACCGAGCGCCCCCTCACCCTGTCGGACTCCCTCTCCCTTCCAGGAAGAGGGCAGGGGTGAGGGTCGATAGTTGGCGCGAAAGCCACGCGAGTGCCGCGCCGAGGTGGCCGCCCTACGCTGGCCGCGCCCCGAAGTCATCGAGGTGGATCTCCGCATGGTCGAGCCTCCCGATTTCGTCTTCGAGGCCGGGCAGTGGATCTCCGTACCTTTCGGCCCCACCATCGTGCGCGCGTGGACCATCCTGTCCTCGCCCACGCGGCGACGGACCATCACCCTCTCCGTGGACGTGGCCCCGTCAGGCCTCGGCTCGCAGTGGCTGCGCGCGCTCAAGATAGGCGATCCGGTCGAGTTCAAGGGGCCGACGGGCGGGTTCGTCTTCAATCGCGCGGATCCGCGCCGTGCCGTCTTCGTGGCCGAGGAAATCGGCATCGTGCCCGTGCGCGCCATTCTCGCCGACCTCTACGAGACGGGCTACGGGCGCCCGACCATCCTGATCTACTGGGCACGCGATCCCTCCTGGCTCCTCTACGACGCCGAGTTCCGTTCCTTGGCGCGACGCTACCCGGGCCTCACGTATGTGCCGGCGGTACGCGAGGCGCCCGGGGCGTGGCGCGGTGAGACGGGAGAAGCCGCGGCCGCCGTGGACCGGCTCGTTCACAGCGTGGACAAGCTCGTGGTGTATGTGTGCGGCGGGGGCGACACCGTCAATGCCGTCCGGGACGTTCTCGTGAAGAAGGGCATGGACCGCAAGAGCGTCAAGTGGGAGAAGTTCTGGTAGCATGACGTGGCGGCTCTACCACCTGCAGATCAACGTGAGCCCGGCGGAAAGTGCGCGGCTCTTCTACCGGGACCTGTTCCGATACCTCTTCTGCCGGCTCTACGTGTCTGGGCCCGAAGGCACTTGAGGAGAAGCTGACCATGCCGGATCTGAACGGCGGGCATCTGGTGGCGCGGACGCTCAAACAGGCGGGCGTCGGCCATATCTTCACGCTGTGCGGGGGCCACATCCTGCCCATCTACGATGGCTGCATCACTGAAGGTATCGAGGTGGTGGACGTGCGCCACGAGCAGGCCGCCGCTCACGCGGGCGACGCCTACGCCCGTCTCACGCGCAATATCGGGGTGGCCGCGGTGACGGCCGGACCGGGGGTGACGGATGCGGTGACGGGAGTCGCCAACGCCTATTCCGCGCGCAGCCCGCTCCTCCTCATCGGGGGGGCGGCTCCCTTGGGCCTGCGCGGCCTCGGCTCACTGCAGGAAGTCGAGCAGGTGGACCTTCTCCGGCCCATCACCAAGGGCTCGTGGACGGTGTCCGAGACCCGGCAGATTCCCGAAGTGCTGACCACGGCCATTCGTACCGCGCTGACCGGCCGCCCCGGCCCGGTCTTCGTCGAGATCCCGGTGGATTTGCTCATGACCATGATCGAGGACCGATTCGCTCCCATCCCGACCGCCTATGTGCACCGCCGGCCCCTCGCCCCCGATTCGGAATCTATCCAGAAGCTCGCCGGTATCCTTGCCGGCGCGGAGCGGCCCATCGTCATGGCGGGAAGCGGCGTGTACTGGGACGACGCGGCCGCCGATCTCGAGGCATTCGCCAAGGCCGCGGGCGTGCCCGTTTTCATGAACGGCGCCGGGCGCGGCTGCCTGCCCGGCCATCATCCTCTCGTCTTTTCTCAGTCGCGCGGCTTCGCCCTGGGCCAGGCCGACGTCGTCCTCGTTCTGGGAACGCCGCTGGACTTCCGGCTCGGATACGGCCGGCCGCCGTCCTTTGCCGACCATGCGAAGGTGGTCATGGTCGACTGCGATCCGGTCGAGCTGGGACGCAACCGGCCTCTCGCCCTCGGGCTCGCGTCGCATATCGGGCTCACGCTCCGCGCGGCCAAGGACGCGCTCCCGCACAACGTGGCCGCGCGGTTCGAGTCGTGGCGCGAGGCCATAGCGAAGAAAGAGACGGAGAGCCAGGACCGGCTCATGGCCGAGCGACTCTCCGACAGCGTGCCCATCAGCCACTATCGCCTCGGCCACGAGCTGGCCGCCATGGTGGACGAGCACACCACCGTGGTGGCCGACGGTGGCGACGTAGTCGGCTGCGCATCCAAGATCGTCGCCCTGCAGCGGCCGGGACAGTGGCTCGACCCGGGGCCCTTCGGCTGTCTCGGCGTAGGGCCGTCGTTTGCCATCGCGGCCAAGCTCCTGCGGCCGGCCGATCGTGTGCTCCTCATCGCGGGCGACGGCGCCTTCGGACTCAACGGCATGGAGATGGAGACGGCGGTGCGCTTCAAGCTGCCTATGACGGTGGTGATCGGCAATGACGGCGGCTGGGGACAGATCCGCAATCCGCAGCTTTCCTTCTTCGGGGCCGAGCGCCAGGTGGCCACCTCGCTGCCCTTCACGCGCTTCGACCAGATGGTGGAGGCGCTCGGCGGCAAGGGGATTCACGTGACGGAGCCGAAGCAGCTCCGTCCCGCGCTGGAGCGCGCCATGAACTCGACGGAGGTGACCTGCATCAACGTCGTGCTCGACCCCGGCGCCTACCGCCGCACCGGCCAAGTCTCCATGGCCATCTGATGACCCCTTCGAACCCAACTCGCCCCTCACCCTGCCCTCTCCCCTGAGGGGAGAGGGAGTCGCGTGAAGATCACCTTTCTCGCGCCTCATCTACGGATAGCGGGAGGCGTGCGCGCCATCCTGACCTATGCGGATCGGCTCGCGGGGCGCGGGCACGACGTCACGCTGATGGTGCCGGCCAAGCGCCCATGGACCGCGTGGTCCGGGAACCTCCGCGGTCTGGGGCCTGACTGGATGCCAGGCTTCCGCGCCCGCGTTCGCTGGGTCACGACGTGGGATCCCGCGCGCCTGCCCGCGGCCGACGCGCTCATCGCCACCGCCTGGCAGTCCGCCGACGCGGTCGTCCAGGCACCCGCGCTCGCCGGGGCCAAGTTCTACCTCGTCCAGCATTTCGAGAGCCTCTACCACGGCGACCCGCCGCGCGTGAACGTAACCTATGCGCTGCCGCTCCGGAAGATCGTGATCTCTTCGTGGCTCAGGGACATCATGAAGGAGCGCTTCGGCGCCGACGCGGAGGTGCTCGTCACACCGGTGGATCGCGATCTCTTCCATCCGGTGGCGGGCGCGCGCTCTTCCAATGCGTTCCGCGTGCTCATGCTGCACCACGACTACGCGTGGAAGGGGGTGCGCGAGGGACTGGAGGCGGTGGCCGCGGTGAAGGTGCGGCATCCCGAGATCCAGCTCGTGGGCTTCGGAGTCAAGCCGCCGCGCGAAGCCCTGCCCTATGACGAGTTCTACCCGAACCTGCCCCAGGACCGGCTGGCCTGGCTCTACAGCCGGTGCCCCATCTATCTCTGTCCCTCGTGGGATGAAGGACTCGGCATGCCCTCCATGGAGGCCATGGCGTGCGGCGCCGCCCTCGTCACCTTCGACAATGGAGGCAGCCGCGACTACGCGAGCGACGGCGCGACGGCCCTCGTCGCCCCGCACCGGGATGTCGCCGCCCTCGCGCGCTGCCTCGAGCGCATGGTGGCCGACGGCGCGCTCCGAGAGCGCATCGCCGCCCAAGGGCGGGAATTCGTCACGCAGAGCTTCGACTGGGGGCGCGCCACGGAGCGGCTCGAGGAAATCCTCGCGTCCTACTGAGCTCGGGGGGCGACGGCCACGCCGCGAAAGCCGGTCTTCTCGATGGAGCGGGCGACCATCCCGGACGCTTTGGCCTCTTCCACGTAGGCGCGAAGGTAGGCGAGCCCCGCGTCGCGGCCTTTCGGAGTGCCCACCGCCTGCTGCACGGCCATGAAACGGCCGTCGAGGATTCGCGACCCGGGGAGCTTTTCCGCGAGCGGCACCAGAGCCTGCCGGAGCCCCGCCAGCGCTTCTACCTTTCCCGCCACGAGCAGCTCGAAGGCCACGTCCGCATCCTGCGCGCGCACCAGGTTGGCCCGCTGGAGACTCCGGCTGAGGTAGAGCTCGTAGGCGGCCCGCGCGGGCGCGGCCACGCGCACACCGTCCTGGTCGACGTCGGCCATGGTGAGCAGACGAGAGCCCGGGGGCACGAGATAGGTCGTCTCGAGCTCCAGATAGGCGGCGGTGAAGTCGATCTCCCCGGCGCGGGCGGGATCGGCTCCGAGGAATGCGATGTCCCAGGCTCCCGTCTTGGCCCCGTCGAACATGGTGCCGACGCTCGTGTACGCGACGATCTCGACGGGCACGCCCAGGCGCTTGCCCAGCTCGCGCGCCAGGTCAATGGCCGGCCCGCGGGACTCGCCCGCGGCCGGATCCTTCTGCACGAGCACCACGTTGCCGTAGTTGATGCCGGCGCGCAGCTTCCCCGTGGGCGCGAGGTCGGCACGCGCGGCCGGCGACGGCGGCGGCGGGGCCGACGCGCAGGCCACCATCAGCGCCGCGCCGGCAAGCGCGAGAGCGATGCCACGCATGGTCAAGGCCTAGTTCATCTTGCAGGTCGAGCGGATCCTGTCGATCCTCTCGTCGATCTTTCTGTTGTAGTCGCCGGTGCCGACGTCATACTTCGCCCCTCCTGTTCCCGTGATGGCACCCATGATGATCGTGGTCGGCAAGGCGTAACTCAGGCCGGCGGCGGCTTCGGTGGATTTGCTGACCTTGTCTTCTTCGAGGGCCTGGATGTCCATCTGGGCCGTCGGGCAATTGATGGGCTGCTCGAAGCTCTCCTCGACCTTCGCGTACTTCGACGCGCAACCCGATGCGAGGACGAGCATCGCGAATGCCGCCGCGGCCGGGCGAGTCAAGCGGGCCTAGCCCTTGAACCAGTCTCGCAGCGGCTTCACGGTGGCGCCTGCCTTGACGAGACCCTCGCGCACCGCGGCCACGATCTTGTCCGAGCCGGGGCTGTCGCCGTGGATGCAGATAGTGTCGACCTTGGCGGTGATGGTCTTGCCCGTGATCGTCTTCACCTTCTGCTCCATGGCCATACGGACGGCCTGCTCCGCGGCCTTGGGCGGATCGGTGATGAGCGCGTCCTTGCCAAGCTTGCGGGAGACGAGCTGGCCGTCGTCGGCGTAGACGCGGTCGGCGAAGCCCTCGGCGGCCACGCGCACTTTGGTCTTGCGCGCTTCCGCGTCGTACTTGGTCATGGCCATGACCATGAGGATGAGGTTCGGATCGAGCTCCAGCACCTGCTCGGCGGAGGCGCGGCCGAGGTCGAGGTTCTCCTCGAACATGTGGTACTGGATGCCGTGCGCCTTGACGTGCTGGAGGGTGGCCCCGGAGGCCTTGACGAAAGCGCCGAGGGCACCCACCTGATAGCGGTGGTAGTCCTTGATCTCCTGCGGCGAGACCTCCATGCGCCGGCGGCCGAAGCCCATGAGATCGGGCAGGCCGGGGTGGGCGCCGATGGCCACGCCGTGCTTGAGGGCCAGCTCCACCGTCTTCCGCATCACGTGCGGATCGCCCCCGTGGAAGCCGCAGGCGATATTGGCGGAGGTGATGTGGGGCATGACGCCCTCGTCGTTGCCGAGGGTCCAGCGGCCGTAGCTCTCGCCCATGTCGCAGTTGATGTCGATGTA
>Ga0137403_10003969_pt1 | contig 17563 bp, 13 predicted proteins | sample CZOMad2_1_16fung_FD_122057 | JGI IMG/M metagenome (GOLD analysis project Ga0137403, IMG submission 122057) | Vadose zone soil fungal communities from Angelo Coast Range Reserve, California, USA - CZOMad2_1_16fungal (Hybrid Assembly) | ecosystem: Environmental > Terrestrial > Soil > Vadose zone...
ATAGAGCGCAGGCGCCCCAGCGAACGCCACGAGGAGGAGGGCCGACACCGTGGCGCTGATCCCGATGGCCAGCAGGGTCAGGACCGCGTTGAGCCGCGGGCTCGGCATGCCCATCGTCATGAGCAAGTAGGCAAAGACCACCGCCAGATGGCCGCTCTGGAGGTGGAAGAAGTAAGCCAGTGTGGTCGCCAGGCAACACGCCAGGGCGGTCTTGAGGGCATGCTTGACCTGTTCCTGGCGCAGACGCGCTTGGTGGAGCTGCTCGCCGGGCGGCGTGGAATCGAGGAGGGCCGCGTTCAATGGAGGTAATCGAATGCGGCCACCAGCTTGTGCCAGGCTTTGGTGACGCCGTTGAGCCAGTACTTCTCCCGGGTATAGACAGCGACGCTCGCCGTCACCCCGATCCGCAGGGGATACCCCTCCGGCAGCTCGGGAATCACCCACACCGGGAAACGCTGGGCAAGCTTGATCCAGTCTTGCGGCTCGGCGACTGCCGGCAGGTTGCCCGAAGGCGCTGCCTGTCCTTGATACACGCCGGGGCTGACCGTCTTGACCACGCCGGGGAAGATCCGCCCGGGATACGTGTTGAAGCTGAGGCCCACGCGTTGCCCCGGCCGGAGAAACTCCAGGCTGTTCTCCCGATAGTTCGCCACGACCCACCACTGCTCGTTCTCGATGCAGGTCAGGACCGGCGCGCCCGCACGCACGTAAGACCCCTCGCGGAGTTGGACGTTGGTGACGTACCCGTCGGCCGGCGCAAGGACGCGCGTCCAGCTCAGGTGGAGCCTGGCATCCGCGAGCTCCGCCTTGATCTCGGCGACCAGGGAATGGTCTCCGCCGACCCGTGCTGCCAGCCTCTGCTCGACCTTTTTCGTCAGGGCCCGGCTGCGTTCACGGTCGGCCCGGGCCATCCGATACTTCTGGACGGCGTCCAGATACTTTCGCTCCGTGGTGGCTTGCTGCTTGCGGATCTCCGTCTCCTGCTCTTGGACCGCGCGGGCGTAGGCTTCCCCAGCGACGATCCGCTCGTCGTCGGCCTTGGACGCCGCCAGCTCGCTTCGCATCTGCTCGACCTGGTGGCTGGCATCGACCAGCTTGGCTTCCAGCACCGCCACCCGGTGCTCGAAGGGCCTCGGGTCGATCTCGAACAAGAGATCTCCCTTCTTGACGGGCTGGTTTTCCTGGACGTCGACCCGGACCACCTGGCCTTCGACCCGGGCGGTCACCTGGATGACGAAGGCTTGAACGAAGGCGTCCGTGGTGAACGGCGTGTAGCGATCCGACAGCACGTAGTAGACCACCAGGCCCGCGATCACGAACAGGGCGCACAGCACCCAGCCCCGCGCGGACAGAAACAGCGCCCGCCCGGCGGCAAGAAGCCGCTTCGACATCGCCCCGATGACGAGCAACCACGAGCGGAACACTGCCCGGACGTCCATCTGCAGCCGACGCTCCTCGCCTCTCAAGGGCTTCCTCGAGGGCGCTGCTCCCGGCCCATGGCGTAGTCGAGGCGCGCCAGGGCCACCAGGTATGTGTAGACGGCCGAGTTCAGCCGCTGTCGTGACCGGGTCAGCGCGGTCTCCGCGTCCACGATGTCGGTCGGCGTCGCGTCGCCATTGCCGTACTTGACCCGCATCAGGCGCAGGTTTTCCAAGGCGTGGGCGACGGCTGGCCGGGAGAGATCGATGCGCTGGCCGGCGGCCACCACGCTCTGGAATGCACGGTTCACCTCGAGGCTGATCGCGTCGAGGATGGCTCGCTGGTCCGCGACCGCGGCGGCCACCTCCGCCTCGGCCGAGTGGAGATCGCCGCTGAGCCGGCCTCCGGTGTAGAGGGGAATTTCCAGGTGGAGCCCCGCTCCCGCCTGCCAACCTGTCAGTACATGCTCCCCGTCCACGCGTCCCGTGCTCGCCCTGACGAAGAAGCGCGGGAGGAACTCGGCCTTGGCCGTCGCAACCCCCTCCTGAGCGGCCACCACCGCTTGCCTGGCGAACCCGCTCTCCGGACGGTGGGCCGCAGCGACCTGCAGGCTCTCCGCCAACGACGGAAGGCGCTCAGGCGGGGGCAGATCCAGATCGAGGACCCGGAGCGGCAGAGCGGAGTCGCGGCCCATCACGTTGTTCAACTGCGCAATGGCCACGAGCTCCGCTTCCCGGGCGTTGACGGCGGCATCCCGGCTCTCGGACAGTTGCACCTCGGCGCGGAGCACGTCGCTGGGGTCTGCCACCCCTCCCTTCAATTGAGCGCGCGCATCCTTCAGCGTCGCCTCGGCTTGACGGATCGCGTCCTCCTGCACCACGAGGGAAGCCCGGGCGAGGAGGATGTTCACGTACGCAGCGGTCACGTCGAACTCCACGGTCTGCTGGGCGCGCGCGAATTGAAGCTCGGCGATCCGCTCCCGGGCGGCCGCTTGGTTCTTGCGACCAGCCCTCCGGCCGAAATCGTAGAGAGTCCATTGCAGCTGCAGCTCGGTCTGGGTGTAGGCGTGGGTCCCTGGAGTACCGGTCAGGATGAATCCGGTCGGACCCGCGGCCCCGGGCCCCTGATTGTCCGAGGTAACCCCTGATTGAGAGAGGAGACCGACTTCCGGCAAGAACGGGGCAAACGCCGCCTGCTCTTCACCGCGGGCTCGTTCGATGGCGGCGCGGGCCGCGCGCAGCCGAGGGCTGTTTTTCTGGGCAAAGGCGATGGCGTCAGCCAACGAGAGCGCCTGTGCCTCGAGGTCGGCGCTCTGATCGAGCGGTGGAGCGGCCTCGGCCATTGCCAAGGTGCTGACGAGCAATGGCGCGAGGATCAGACGCCGCATCGGCGATCGTCAACGGAAGAGGTTGACCTTGGCCAGATCGACGATCTCGTCGCCGCGCCCGCTCAGGACCGCCCGGAGCATGAACAGGCTGAAGCCCTTGGCCTGCTCGGCGGTGATGGTCGGCGGCATGGAGAGCTCCTGGCGGCTGACCATGGCCTCGACCAGCGCAGGCCCGTCGTAGGCGAACGCCTGCGCGATCATCGGCCGCACCTGGTCCGGGGTCTTCGCCGTCAGCCCGAGGAAGCCCACCGCCTCGGCGATCTTCGCGAAGCTCGGGTTGTCCAGGTTGGTCGCGAAATCGACGATGCCCGCGGATTTCATCTCCAGCTCGACGAAGGCCAGCGATTCGTTCCGGAAGACCACGATCTTGATGGGCAGCTTCATCTGCCGGATGGTGAGCAGATCGCCCAGCAGCATGGCGAGCCCGCCGTCGCCGGAGAGCGAGATCACCTGCCGGCCGGGGTAGCTCGCCTGTGCGCCGATGGCCTGTGGCATCGCGTTCGCCATCGATCCGTGGTTGAAGGAGCCCAGCAGCCGCCGCCGGCCATTCATCTTCAGATACCGCGCCGCCCAGACCGTCGGAGTCCCCACGTCGCAGGAGAAGACCGCGTCTTCGGCAGCGAGCTCGTCCACGACTCTCGCCACGTATTGGGGATGGATCGGCTTCTCGGGCTCGCCCTCCGTCGCCAGATCGTCCAGGTGCTCACGCGTCTTGCGATAGTGATCGATCGATTTCTGCAGATGCTCGTCGCTGCCGTTCTGCCTCAGCTTCGGCAGGAGCGCGCCGAGGGTCGTCTTCACGTCTCCGACGTATCCGTAGTCGAGCTTGGCGCGCCTGCCGAGCTGCTCGCCCCGCACGTCGATCTGGATGACCTTGGCGTGCGTGGGAAAAAACTGCTGGTAGGGAAAGTCGGTCCCGAGCATGAGCAGCACGTCGCAGTTCATCATCGCGTGGTAGCCGGAGGAGAAGCCGAGCAGGCCGGTCATGCCTACGTCGAACGGGTTGTCGTACTCGATGAACTCCTTCCCGCGCAGCGCGTGCACGATGGGGGCCTTCAGCTTGCCCGCGAACGCCGTCAGCTCGTCATGGGCTCCGGCGCAACCCGCGCCGCCCAGGATGGTCGGCCTCTCCGCGGTGTTCAGGACCGCCGCCAGCTGGTTCAACTCATCCTCGGACGGGCACACCCTCGTCTCCGGCGTGGGGAAACTGGCGCGCGGGGCGCGTCCCTCCGCCGGCGCCAAAGCCACGTCGCCGGGAATCACCACCACCGAGACGCCGCGGCGCGAGATCGCGGTCTGGATGGCGATCTCCAGGACGCGCGGCATCTGGTCGGGATGGGAGACCAGCTCGCAGTAGTGGCTGCACCCGGCGAAGAGCTGCTCCGGATGGGTCTCCTGGAAATAGCCGCTCCCGATCTCCGCGCTGGGGATCTGCGCTGCGATCGCCAGCACCGGGACACGGCTGCGGTGGCACTCGTAGAGGCCGTTGATCAGATGCAGGTTGCCGGGACCGCAGCTGCCGGCGCACACCGCCAGCCTGCCCGTGAGGTGGGCCTCCGCTCCGGCGGCAAACGCTGCCACCTCCTCGTGCCGCATGTGGGCCCATTCGAGCTGCTTCGATTTCCGGATGGAATCCGTGATGCCGTTGAGCGAGTCGCCGGCCACGCCGTAGATCCGGCGTACGCCTGCTTCCGCGAGAACGTCGACCAACTGTGCCGCTACCGTCTTCCTTGCCATAGTCGTGTCCAGCCTCCTTGCCGGCTGGACACAGCAGTCCTCGTGCCAATCCTCGGCTGGGTGCCCGCCGCGGCGCCTTGGCTCGAGTAGCACTGTGGCGCGACGGATTCAGCGACGGTCCCGGCTGATTCGAGACGTTCGTGCCGGACTTCTGGTCCGATGCGCAGGCGCACGGATACGAGCGACGGTCGCTCCAAACACGTCTCCTCGCGCTCTCATCGTCCTCATTTGATCTTCTGGGGCGCACGCCGGCGGGATGTGGCACCGCGAATGCACTGCTGCCAGCGCACGGAGGGCATCGACGATGAAAGGTTTCAACTACCCGCTGACACCAAAAGGCAAGTCGACCCTGAATCCACGACCTCCCTGGTACTACTCTGCCGACTTCCTCAACATCGAGTTCTGGGCGGAACCTTCCGCGGTGGCTGCTCTACTGCCTGCAGGGCTTGATCCCGACCTGTCCGCAAAGGGTCGCTGCAACGGTCTCTTTTACGATTGGCAGTTCAGCGGCGACAACGAGGAGTACCTCGACCCCGCGCGTTATCAGTATCGCGAGTTCTTCATCCTGGTCGATGCGTTGTACGCCGGTAAGCCGGTCGCGTATTGCCCCTACATCTTCGTGGACAACGATGCGGCGCTCGCCCGTGGTTGGACTCAGGGCTATCCCAAGCGTCTCGGCCAGGTGTTCCAGACGAGGTATCACGCCGCGACAGGAAAGGCCGGGCCGGCGCTCGCGCCGGGATCGAAATTCGCCGGCTCCCTGACAGCAGGCGGGCAGCGGCTCGCTGAGGGCGTCGTCACGCTGAGAGAGCCGGTAGTCGATCCGTCACAGTTGAAAGAGAGACCGGTCGTCAATCTCCTGCACTACCCGCGTCTCGCGGCTGAGAAGCAGGACAAGCCGGCAATACACGAGCTCGTCGAGAACGTCCCACACAGCGTGACAATCGAGCAGGCGTGGAGAGGAGAGGGTTCCCTTACGCTACCCGTCTGCAGAGGCGAGGAGATCTCGGACCTGGCGCCTGTCCGCAGTGGCAAAGGGATACGGGCTTCCATGGCATACGTCGTCGACGATCTCAGAACCTTGAAAGATTTGCGCAAGTAGTCAAGGAGTCGAGCGTTGAGCATGGTCTTCATCCACTATCCTGACGTCAGCTCCCCGCATCTGCCTTTCGGGGGAGTGAAGCGCTCCGGTTACTAAAAGTGGGAGTGCACCGGGCCGATCTCAACGACTTCGTCGGCGCCACCCTGCTGATTGTGGGTGCGGTGCTCCCTGTCATCAATCCGGTCGGGGGCGCCCCTCTGTTCCTCGACATGACCGATGGCCTGGATCCCGCAACACGCAACAAGCTGGCAGCCCGTGTGGCGACCTACTCCTTTGTTCTGCTGCTCGGGTCGATGCTCCTCGGCTCGTTCGTTCTTCGTTTCTTCGACCTGTCGTTGCCAGTCGTCCAGGTGGCCGGCGGCGCGGTGGTCTGCGCTCTGGGGTGGAAGCTCTTCAACCGGGGGGATGCGCCGCAGCCAGCGGGGACGGGCACCGCGCTCCGGCCCCCGCGCGACGCGATGGAGATGGCACTCTATCCGCTCACGTTGCCGCTCACAGTCGATCCAGGCTCGATCTCGGTGGCGATCACCATGGGCGTCAACCATGCTCACGGGATTCGCGGCGCGCTGATGAGGCTCCTGGCCACCGTGGTGAGCAGCGGAATGATCGCGGCTCTGATCCTCCTGACCTACCGGAACGCCTGGCGCCTTGGCCGATGGGTCGGCCAAAGGTGGATGGCCATCGTGTTTCGCCTCTCGGCATTCATCGCGCTGTGCATCGGGGTACAGATCGTCTGGAACGGGGCCAGGGCTCTGACAGCGGAAATCCGGCTGCTGCAACCTGCGCCCGTCGCGTCATCTCTGGTGCATTAAGGCCCTGCCCCGGAGAGTCCGCCCACAAGCCGCAAATGGAGCTCGCCAGCTGCGAGCCGCATCCAAAAACATCGGAAAAGCGGACGGGAGCGCCGGAAGGCGCGGCGGCCGTCCGTCGAGACGAACAGGGGCCGCGCCCGCCGCTCTAGGAGCAGTCCACTGGCACAGGCGGTGCAGAGCATCCGGTCGCGACAAGCACAAAGGAAATCCATGGCAGAGCTGACCGCCGACATTCCGTCATCGCTGAGAACCGCGCTGGACAGCGAGGTCGCAAGGATCAAGGGAACTCGATCTTCCGTCATCACCGCGGCGTTGGCGGATTACCTCGGCACGCCGGTCCATACGCTCTTCCAGATCTCCACTTCCGGAGCGCTGGTGGCGGGCGTCGATTCCGGCGTCGTGCGCGTGCAAGGCGTCCTGGAGCATGGCGATTTCGGCCTCGGCACCTTCGCCGACCTCAATGGCGAGATGGTCGTAGTCGACGGGCGAGTCTACAGGGTCGAGGGTACGGGATTCGTTTCGGAAGCACCTCTTGATGCCGCCGCGCCGTTCGCGATCGTGACGCGTTTCTCTCCCGACGTGGATGCGACAATCCAAGCCATCGCGAGCATCAGGGATCTGGAGGTCCGTTGCGACGCCAGACGGGCCTCCGAGAACATCTTCTACGCTCTCCGCCTGGACGGCCGGTTCAGCCACGTTCGAGCCCGGGCAGTCAACAAGGCGGCAGAGGGCGCGCGCCTCGTCGACGCCGCCAGAGCGCAATCGGAATTTCACTTCACTGACGTCGTCGGCACCCTGGTCGGAGTCTGGTCACCGGGCTTTTCGAGCGCCTTCAGCGTTCCCGGATACCATTTCCACTTCCTCTCCGAGGACCGGCAGCGGGGCGGCCACCTTCTCGACTGTGCAGCGGGAACGCTGCGCCTGAAGATGGAGGCCTTGACAGATTTTCATCTGGCGCTTCCGGAGACGGAGTCCTTCTTGAAAGCCGACCTGAGCAAGAACGCAGCTGACGAGCTCGCTTACGCCGAGAAGACGCACTAGCCGCTGCGGCCGAAGGCCGCCTTGCGGCTACGCAGTTGCTGCGTGTTCGCGCGGAGGCGCGAACACGCTTACGGAGGAGTAGCACGACGATGAGCCGAGAATCGCATCCGCAGAACGGAGCCCAGTTGGTCGTGCGCATGCTCGAAGCCAGGGGCGTCACACATGTCTTCGGGATTCCAGGTGCCAAGATCGATGCTGTGTTCGATGCCCTCGTCGATTCCACGATCAAGACCGTCGTCTGCCGGCACGAGCAGAACGCCGCCTTCATCGCCGGCGGCATGGGACGGATGACAGGAAAGGCTGGCGTCGCAATCGCAACCTCGGGACCCGGCGTCTCCAATCTGGTCACGGCTGGCAACTGCGAATTCCGAGGGGGATCCGATGGTGGCGCTGGGCGGCGCGGTCGCGACTTCGGAGGCGCTCAAGCAGATCCATCAGACCATGGACGCCGTCAGCATCTGCAGACCGGTGACGAAGTACAGCGCGACAGTCGCGGCTCCGGATGCCATCGGCGAAGTGATTGCGAACGCTTTTCGCGCAGCCGAGTCCGGCCGCCCCGGAGCCGCCTACGTCAATCTGCCCAAGGACATCATGGCGGCGCCGGCTGCTCACGGTGTCCTCTCCGCGCCCGCCTTCTCCGGCCTTGGCCCGGCGGATGGGGGGGCGATCGCCGAGGCGGCGCGCCTGATTGACGCCGCAGAAAATCCGGTAGTGCTGGTGGGCCTTCTGGCCAGCAAGCCGTCCAACTCCAACGCGGTTCGGGATTTCATCGGGCGCAATCATCTGCCGGTGGTCGGCACCTTCCAGGCCGCGGGCGCCGTCGGCGCCCATCTTTTCGACAATTTTGGCGGGAGAGTTGGGCAACTGGCGAACCAGCCCGCGGACCGGCTGCTGGATTCCGCCGATCTGGTCATCAGCATCGGCTACGACCCGGTCGAATATCCACCCTCCGAGTGGAACCGAGGGAATCCCCGCAAGCTCGTTCACATCGACGTCCTGCCCGCCGACCTCGACAATTCCTATCGCCCCTATGTGGAACTGACCGGGGACATCGCCCAGACGCTCGATGCATTGAGCGCGCAGCTCAACCATCGCCGGCGATCAGGGCTGTCGTCGAAGATCCTCGAGGCGATCGCCGCCGAGCGGACCCAGCTCAGCCGCGAATCTGCCCTGCGCGGCGGGTTGCCGATCCATCCGCTTCGGCTGGTATCCGAGCTGCAGCAGCTCCTCAGCACGGACCTGACCCTGTGTCTGGACATGGGCTCGTTCCACCTCTGGCTCGCGCGCCATCTCTATAGCTTCAAGGCGCGGCAGATCCTCATCACCAACGGGCAGCAGACGTTGGGTGTGGCGCTTCCCTGGGCGATCGCGGCCTCCATCGTGCGCCCTGCGGACAAAGTACTGTCCATCTCCGGAGACGGTGGGTTTCTGTTCTCTGCAATGGAGTTGGAGACGGCGGTCCGGCTCAAGGCGAACATCGTGCACATGGTCTGGATCGACGGTACCTACGACATGGTGGCTGTCCAGGAGAAGCTGAAGTACGGGCGGCAGTCCGGGATCGCCTTTGGACCGGTGGACGTCGTCAAATACGCCGAGGCATTCGGCGCCAAGGGCCTGATGATACGCACGCCCGATGAGATCATCCCGGTATTGAAGCGAGCGTTCGAGTTGGCCGGTCCGGTGATCGTCGGTGTTCACGTCGATTACCGCGACAATCCCAAGCTGTTCGAGATGGTCAACGAGGCGGGAATTCACTGAACTCTCCAAAGCGAAGGCAGCGTCGAGCGCATAGCGCACTGAGCTGACCTGAACCTTGGGCCCTTGTGCGGCGGGGTGGCACAACCCCAGCCGCGCTCTGCAAGCTCCTGCCGCGCTCTGTTACATCGCCAGGAAGAGCGCTGCGGCTGCGAAACAGCCGTCGTCCCATCAGATGCTCGCGCCCCAAGGCGCCGGAACCCAATCGAACGGCTGATAGCCCGCTGCCCTGCAAGGCGTCGCGCCGGCGACGATCACGATCACGCCGGCGCGAAGCGCCCTCAGCAACTTGCAGAAGTCCATATCGTTGGCCGACTACCGCACGAGGTCGTCCGGTGTGAACGATGGGTAGGCCGGAGTCCATTGCGCGGCTTCCACCTTGCTGCGCAGCTCGTCCTCGCTGGTCTTCGGAGCGACGCCGTCGGCTTGTGCCTGGAGTCCGACCGCCGTCGCGATGTGCGCGGCCACCTTCCGAAGACTCGTGAGCCCAGGAAGGAGGGGCGCGGAGGGATCCGCAAGGGCAGGTGAATTCTTCCCGAGCTCGCGAGCGGCCGCGAGCATCATTCCCTCGGTCACGCGCTTGGCGCCGGAGGCCACCACCGCGAGACCGATGGCGGGGAAGATATAGACGTTGTTGCACTGTGGGATGCGGATCGTGCGCCCGCCGTAGCTGACCGGGGCAAACGGCGATCCGGTCGCCACCAGCGCGCGCCCGTCCGTCCAAGTCATGAGATCTTCGGGCCTCGCCTCCGACTTGGAAGTGGGATTCGAGAGCGGGAAGATGATCGGGCGCGGCGACTTGCGGGCCATCTCCCGCACGATGGGCTCGGAGAATGCTCCCTGGACCGTGGAGAGACCGATGAGGGTCGACGCCTCGATCTTGCCGACCACGTCGGCCAGCCCGATGTTTCCGCCCGAGCTCCGCGGCCACCCCGCGAGGCGGCTCTCCGGCTGCGCATAGACGGCCTGTTCCGGCTGGAGGTCCTTGCGCCCCGAGTGCAAGAGACCATCCTTGTCGACCACCCAGAAGCGGCTGCGCGCCTCCTGCTCGGAGAGGCCGTCGAGTCGCATCGCCGCCCGCAACCCGTCGGCGACGCCGATACCCGCCGATCCGGCTCCCAACATGACGATCTGCTGTTCTTTCAAGCTGCGCTTGGTCACCGCCACCGCGCCCAGCACCGCTCCCAGCGCCGTGGCCGCAGTGCCCTGGATGTCGTCGTTGAACGTCAAGAGCTCGTCCCGGTAGCGTTGGAGGATTGGCCTGGCGTGAGGCGTGCCGAAGTCCTCCCACTGCAGGCAGGTGCCCGGAAGCTCCTGCTTCACCGCCTGGACGAATCGGTCGACGAAATCGAAATAGGCGTCTCCCTGGATCCGCTCGTGGCGCCAGCCGAGATACTCGGGATCCGCGAGCCGTTCGGCGTTGTTCGTCCCGACGTCGAGCACGATGGGCAGCGTCCGATTCGGATGGATTCCGCCGATGAGCGAGTACAACGACAGCTTGCCGATCGGGATGCCGAGGCCACCCGCGCCTTGATCGCCGATTCCGAGGATGCGTTCGCCGTCGGTCACGACGATGACGTCGACCTCCCGGTTGGGACGGTTGCGCAGGATCGTCGGGATCGAATCACGCGCTGGCCAGGAGACGAACAGGCCGCGTGGCCGCCGGTAGATGTGGCTGAACTGCTGGCACGCTCGCGCCACGACCGGCGTGTAGACGATCGGGGTCATCTCCTCGATGTGGTCGAGCAGGAGCCGGTAGAACAGGACCTCATTTGTGTCCTGCAGCGCACGCAGAAAGATGTGGCGCTCCAGGTCGTCGCCCTTCCGCCCGTAGGCTTCGTAGGCACGCACCACTTGCTCGTTCAGCGTCGCTACGTGAGGCGGCAGAAGCCCCTCGAGTCCGAAGCGGCGCCGTTCCTCTTCCGTGAATGCAGTGCCTTTGTTCAGCTCCTGGTCATCGAGGAGCTCCATCCCGAGCGGGAAAGCCGTTTCGCGTGTGCTGGTCATGTTCTTCTTCCTTTTTCCTTAACCTTCACTGGGTACCTGTGCGACGGATGGGACGATCAGCGCCTCCCGGTGGCGATGCCAGAGCGCCCGGATCAGGTCGCGGTTCATCCTGCCGATGAATTCGAGCGGAATCCGCTTGGGGCACACCGCCTCGCATTCGCCGTAGTTCGAGCAGCTGCCAAAGCCCTCGTTTCCCATGGTGGCGACCATGCTCAGCGTCCTCTCGTCGCGCTGCGGCTGACCCTGCGGAAGCGAGTTGAGGTGGGTGAGCTTGGCCGAGGTGAACAGCATCGCGGCCGAGTTCGGGCAGGCGGCGACGCACGCGCCGCAGCCGATGCAGGCCGCCGCGTCGAACGCGGTGTCTGCGTCTTCCTTCGCCACCAGGATGGCGTCCGCGGCGGGGGCGCTCCCCGTAGGCGCGGAGATGAACCCTCCAGCCTGGATGATCCGGTCGAACGCCGATCGATTCACGATCAGATCGCGGACGATGGGAAAGGCGGCCGAACGCCACGGCTCGAGGGTGAGAGAGTCCCCGTCCTTGAAGAAGCGCATGGAGAGCTGGCAGACGGTGGTGCCGCGCCGGCCCCCGTGCGCCACGCCGTTGATGAGAAATCCGCACGATCCGCAGATCCCCTCGCGGCAGTCGTGCTCGAAGGCGACGGGAGGTTCACCGCGGCCGAGGAGCTCCTCGTTGAGCTTGTCGAGCATCTCGAGGAAGGACATGTCCGGCGCCACGTCCTTCACCGGGTACGTGGCGAAGCCGCCGGGTGCCTTTGTTTTTTGCTGCCGCCAGATCCTGAGCGTGAGATTCATGGCTACTTGTAGCTCCGCTGTGAGAGGGGAACGTGCTCGAAGGCGAGCGGTTCCTTGTGAAGCGCGGGCGGCTCGCCTCGCCCTGTCCATTCCCAGGCCGCCACGTAGGAGAAGTTGGCGTCGTCCCGTTTCGCTTCGCCGTCGGGCGTCTGGCTCTCGACGCGGAAGTGGCCTCCGCACGATTCGGTGCGATCAAGGGCGTCGCGGCACATCAGCTCGGCAAGCTCGAGGAAGTCGGAGACGCGATTCGCCTTCTCCAGGGACTGGTTGAGCTCGTCCATTCCGCCGACGACGCGCAGGTCGTGCCAGAACTCCTCGCGGAGCCTGGGGATCTCCTCCAGCGCCTTTCTCAGGCCCGCGTCCGAGCGCGCCATGCCGCACTCGTCCCAGACGATCCGGCCCAGCTCCTTGTGAAAGGAATCGGGGCTCCGCTTTCCTTTGACGGCGAGGAGCGCGCGGAACCGGTCCTTGACGTCGGCTTCGGCCGCCGCGAACGCCGGATGCGAGACGTTCACGGCCTGCAGCGGATTGGAGGCGATGTAATCAGGGACTGTATAGGGAAGGACGAAGTAGCCATCGGCCAGGCCCTGCATGAGCGCGCTCGCACCGAGCCGGTTCGCGCCATGGTCGGAGAAGTTTGCCTCCCCGCCCGCGAACAGCCCCGTGATGGTGGTCATTAGATGATAATCCACCCAGAGCCCTCCCATCGTGTAGTGAGGGGCCGGGTAGATCCGCATCGGCACCTGGTACGCGTCCTCTCCGGTAATCCGCTGGTAGATGTCGAACAGGTTTCCGTACTTGTCGCGGACCGTCGGCAGACTTAGCCGGTGGATGGCGTCCGCGAAGTCCAGATAGACGCCCTGCCCGTGCGGCCCGACTCCGCGGCCCTCGTCGCACACTTCCTTCGCGTTCCGGGAGGCAACGTCGCGCGGCACCAGGTTGCCGAAGCTCGGATACCGGTTTTCCAGATAGTAATCCCGCTCGTTTTCCGGAATGTCCTTCGCGGGCCGGTGGTCTGCTTTCTTCTTGGGCACCCAGACCCGCCCGTCGTTCCTCAGCGACTCGGACATCAGCGTCAGCTTCGACTGGTACTCGCTGCTCAGCGGGATGCAGGTGGGATGGATCTGCGTGTAGCAGGGGTTCCCGAAGAGGGCGCCGCGGCGGTGGGCGCGCCAGATGGCCGTGCAGTTCGAGGCCTTTGCGTTCGTCGACAGATAGAAGGCGTTCGAGTACCCGCCCGTGGCCAGCACGACCACGTCGGCGGCGTGGCGCTCGAGCTCGCCGGTCATGAGGTTCCTGGTGATGATGCCGCGCGCCCTGCCGTCGACGATCACCACGTCGACGAGCTCGCAACGCGTGTGCATCGTGACCGTCCCCGCTGCCACCTGCTCCTGGAGCGCCTGGTACGCCCCGAGCAGGAGCTGCTGGCCCGTCTGGCCGCGCGCGTAGAACGTCCGCTGGACCTGCACACCGCCGAACGAGCGGGTGTCGAGCAGCCCGCCGTACTCGCGCGCGAACGGAACGCCCTGGGCGACGCACTGATCGATGATGTGGACGCTGATCTGCGCGAGCCGGTAGACGTTGGCCTCGCGGGCGCGGAAGTCGCCGCCTTTGACCGTGTCCTTGAACAGCCGATCGATGCTGTCGCCGTCATTTCGATAATTCTTGGCGGCGTTGATTCCCCCCTGCGCCGCGATGGAGTGCGCCCGTCGCGGGGTGTCATGGTACGAGAAGCAGTGCACGTGGTATCCCTGCTGCCCGAGCGTGGCGGAGGCCGCCGCGCCCGCGAGCCCCGCGCCCACCACGATGATCTTGTGCTTGCGCCGGTTCGCGGGATTCACCAGCTTCATCTCGAACCGGAGCTTGTCCCACTGGTCCTCGATCGGACCGGACGGAAGCCTCGCGTCCAGCTTGCGCGTCTCCATCAGCTCACCCATCCGGTCATCACCGCGACGGGCACGGAGATGAACCCCAGGAACACCAGAATCGCGACCACTTTCGAAAGACGCTTGAGCGCGGCAGCGTTCCGGACGGTGCTAAACCCGAGCGTCTGCAGCAGGCTCCAGATCCCGTGGTCGAGATGGAAGCAGAGCGCGACCATCGCCACGATGTAGAAGACGGTCACGGGCCATACCGAGAAAGCCGCCACCACGTTTTGGTAGACCATCAAATCCCTGAACTCTCCGTCCCGGAACCCGACCACGCCGCCGGTCAGGTGCAGCAGGTGGAAGACGACGAAGATCAACAGCAGCGGTGGACCGATCCGCGCGACCCAGCTCATCGCCACGTGGCGTTTGACGGCGTACCCGATCGGGCGCGCGGCGCGCTTCATGCGAGTGAGCTGGACGGCCGCGGTGACGTGGGTCACCACGCAGGCGAGGAGGACGATCCGCACGACCCAGAGGAGTTGTCCGTAGCCGAGCGCGGGCTGGCCGACTTCGCGGAGGAAGCGCGCGTAGGCGTTGATCTCGTCCGGCCCGGCGAAGACCTTTAGATTCCCCAAGATGTGGGCGAGCACGAAGAGCGCCATGACGGCGCCGGTGACCGCCATCGCGACCTTCTTGCCGATCATGGTTCGCCAGAACGCGACGATGCGACTCTCGACCGGGATCTTTCGTAGCATCCGCTCGGTGGCCGGATGGGCCACCACCCTGAACTTGTCCACGTCGTGCATGCTCACCTCGCTGCGCGCGACAAGAGCACAAGCCGTGCCAGGCTCGAGGCCGCACGGATACGAGGAGACAAGCTCGACAAGTTTGAGGCAGCTGGTCTTGCAGCCGACGCGATCGTCTCGAATCAGCGGGAACATGTCCGTGAATCCGTCACGCCGGGGTGGCTGCTCCAGCCCGGGCCGCTGCGTCGCGAGGACGAACGATCGCTCTGGCCCGGGGCGTGCAGACGGTGCCCGTATGATCGGAACCCGAAAAGAGACTGACAGCCTCGGTGTCGTAGAGGTGCCGGCCGACAAGCTGTGGGGTGCGCAGACCCAACGCTCGCTCGATCATTTCAGCATCGGCAAGGATCTCATGCCGCGCGAGATGATCGTGGCCTACGCGATTCTCAAGAAGGCGGCCGCGCAGGCAAACCATGCCGGCCACCGGCTCGGCGACCGGCAGTACGAGTTGATCGTCCAGAGCTGCGACGAAATCCTGGCCGGCCAGCATCACGACATGTTTCCGTTGCACGTCTGGATGACCGGCAGCGGCACGCAGTTCAACATGAACGTGAACGAGGTCATCTCGAACCGCTGCTGCCAGCTCGCGGGCACGCCGCTCGGGAGCAAGACGCCCGTGCACCCGAACGATCACGTGAACATGTCTCAGTCCTCGAACGACTCGTTTCCGTCGGCGATGTACGTCACGGCTGCGGTGAACGTGAAGCAGCGCCTGATCCCCGCGATCGCGGCCCTGCGCGACGCGATCCATGTGAAGGCGGAGGAATGGAAGGACATCGTCAAGATCGGCCGCACGCACATGCAGGACGCTACCCCGCTGACGCTGGGCCAGGAATGGTCCGGGTATGCCGGAATGCTGGCGGACGATCTCGACCGCCTCGAGGCGGCGCTGGAGGGCGTGTACCGTCTCGCGCTCGGCGGCACCGCGGTCGGAACCGGGATCAATTCGGCGCCCGGATTCGCCGAAGAGGCGGCTGCCAGGATCGCCGCGCTCACCGGGTTGCCGTTCGTCAGCGCGCCGAACAAGTTCACCGTCCAGGGCTCTCACGATGCGCTGGTGCAGCTGTCGGGAACGTTGCGCACCGTCGCCGTGTCGCTCTACAAGATCGGCAACGACATCCGCCTGATGTCCTGCGGGCCTCGCGCCGGTTTTGCCGAGCTGAAGATCCCCGAAAACGAGCCGGGGTCCTCGATCATGCCGGGCAAGGTCAACCCGACCCAGTGCGAGGCGCTCACCATGCTCGCCGTGCAGGTCATGTCGAACGACGTCGCCGTCGGATTTGGTGGCGCGGGCGGCTACCTGGAGATGAACGTCTACAAGCCGCTCCTCATCTTCAACATTGCCGGGTCCATCACGCTGCTGACGGATGGCTGCACCAACTTCAGGCGATTCCTGGTCGAGGGCACCCAGCCCAACCGGAAGAAGATCGCCGAGTATGTCGAACGCTCGCTGATGCTGGTCACCGCGCTCGCGCCGGTGATCGGTTACGACAAGGCCTCGAAGATCGCGCACCATGCCCTCGCGCGGGACCTCACGCTCAAGGCGGCGGCCCTCCAGCTCGGATTCGTGGACGAGGCCACGTTCGACCGCGTGGTCGATCCCGCCAAGATGGTCAAGCCGTACGTTGCCAACACGGCGACGTGAGAAGGTCGGCCGTGGCGCGGGAATCGGAAGCGCCCTCGGCGCTGCTGCCCACTTTGCTCAGCCTGATCGCCGGAAGCGCGGACGCCATCGGGTTCATCGGGCTTGGCGGGCTGTTCACCGCCCATGTCACCGGCAACCTCGTCGTACTGGCTGCACACGTCGTGGCCGGCGAGAACGCGTCGGTCGCGACGATGCTGTCGGTCCCGGTGTTCGTTGTCGTGCTTGGCCTCACGAGACTGCTGGCGGGTGGCCTGGAACGAGTCCGGGTCGCCTCGCTTCGACCCCTGCTCCTGGCGCAGTTCCTGCTGCTCTCCGGGTTTCTCGCTCTCTGCGTCAAAGCCGGTCCCCGCATTGATCCGAACACAGCAAATGCGATCATCGCTGGCATGTTCGGCGTCTCGGCGATGGCGGTGCAAAACGCGCTCGTTCAGGTCTCGCTGAAGGGCTCGCCGGCCACGGCGGTGTTAACGACCAATCTTACCCGCTTGATGATGGATCTCGGCGAGATGCTGGTCGGGCACGATCCGATCGCCACGGCCAGGGCACGGGAGCGCGCAAAGCATACCTGGCCAGCGATCGCGGGCTTTGCCATCGGTTGCGGCCTGGGTGCCGCATGCGAGGCCGCCGCCGGCCTCTGGTCCCTGGCGCTGCCAACGGGCCTTGCGCTGATCGCGCTCTTTGCACCTCCCTCCCGTAGGAGACTGTCTCCGTAAGCGTGCTCGCATCATTTGCGGAAGTCCGGCACCGCATCGGCGGACCCCAGCTGCCCCGACGCGAACACCAGCATCGTCGCGGAGATGAGCGCCTCCGAAAACGCCTGCTCCTTGTTCGCCGACGCCAGCGAACTCGCCTTCTGCGCGCTCAACGTATCGGTGAGTGTCGAGAGTCCGTTTGCATACGACTTCGTGACGGCGTCCTCGGCGACCGCGGCGCTCCGTACGAGTGAGGAAGCGGCCTTGTAGCGCGCGAGGTTCGCGTTGACCTCGTCATACGCGGCGACCACCTCCTGCGTGGCCTGGCGCTGCACCTTCTCGACCACCTGCTCCGCCTCGTTGCTGCGCGAGCGCGCAATCTCGGTCTGCGCTTGCCGGACTCCGAAGTCGAACAGGGTCCATTCGAAGGTCATCAGGGCCGCCACATTGGGCAACGTCGCGGTCGCCCAGGGCGCGCC
>Ga0137403_10003971_pt1 | contig 17557 bp, 13 predicted proteins | sample CZOMad2_1_16fung_FD_122057 | JGI IMG/M metagenome (GOLD analysis project Ga0137403, IMG submission 122057) | Vadose zone soil fungal communities from Angelo Coast Range Reserve, California, USA - CZOMad2_1_16fungal (Hybrid Assembly) | ecosystem: Environmental > Terrestrial > Soil > Vadose zone...
GTTCGTAACCGAGTAAAGCAGGGAGAACCGACCGTGGGTGGACGGATCACCGGTAGTCTAGAGCCGGTGCAGTTTTCGCTGAACTTTATTACCAAGCCGAATGACGATGCGATTGGGATCTCGCAAGGAGTCAATCTTTCGGGTTGCTTATTTCCAGTATTACCGGCAGCTACCCCATGTATTCTTCTCAAAGGCGAGCACCCCCGGATCTACATCGTTGGCGGGTCAGCAAACTATAACTGGACCTGGGCGGGAGCAGTGTTGCGGGCCGAGACCACTGTAACGCCAAACGCTCCGTTTGCAAGCAATACGGCTGGGACTCCGACGAAAGTTGTCGATCGATCTGTTTGGAAAACCGTTTTGGCAATAGATCGGCCGACCTATATCATTCCCGGATTGGACTCTATGACCATCGGCTTTCAATTCTTTGAAACTTACACAAGCGGCAATAAGGCAGGCTTGACGGATGCCACGGGAGCCAAGCTAGACAGCAACCAGCATGTATTCACAGTTTTCTTTCAGCAGCCTCTTTTACAGAAACGAATTTCGCTTGAATTCTTTGGCCTATTCGACACCGATGACGCACACTGGCTGCAACCCGGGGTTCACTGGGAGATGGGGAACCATGTTCGGCTGGATCTCTTTTATAATAAATTTGGCGGAGCGGAAAGAAGGGGCTCTCGCTTCGGAAACAACCTCAGTTTTGTCAATGGGCCGTTTTTCCGTTTTACCTATGGTTTTTGAACTGAGCAAGATCTGAATTGAAGGAGAGAACATGAAAAAGCGAAACTATGAAGACCTGAACTATTTCAATTATTGGACGAGAAGGGGGTTTTTAAAACGAGCCGGCGCTTTTGTGGGAGCAGGTCTGCTCCAGCCGGTGCTTTCGCTGATCGATGCTGGTAAGACTGTTGAGGCGGCCTATCCCGAAGAGGTCCTTTCTATCGAGAAATATACTAAGGGAAAAATCAAGCCGGGGATGGTGATTTCAAAAGACAACGTCGAGCTTATCAAAGACATTGCTCCGGAAGGCCTGATGGTGGAGCTTCAACGCGGCGGTCAAATCAAGATCGGAGAAACGACACTAAGACCCGAGGCAACCCAGCCCAAGTTCTGGATAGCAGCTACATTACGTAACAAAGGTCAGGCAGTCTTGGACAAGAATGGGCAACTCTGGCACAAGGGTGGGGGAACGTGGATAGGTGGATGTCCTTTTCCTGAACCGCAGACTGCCCTTGAAGCGATGTGGGATTATAAATTTAGCCCGCGCCGCTATGACAACCTCATAGTAGTTTCAACCGTTACCCATATAGACACCAGCGGCACCGTAGTCCGAAGAGATGAAGCGCTTTTCTTGCAGATTCAAAGCGTGGGCCGGCTTGTCCTCGACCCCAAACCGGTAAACTCGAAATATAAAGACGAGCTTCATCGGAATCTCTTATCCATCAACAAGCCCTTTGACTCTTATGGCTTGGGGGTCTTATCAACAGTTTTTTACGACGGCTCAAAGCTCCCGGAAACTGATCTTTACATCCCGACACTCCGACGAACGCGGCGCGTTCCCTCCACTCAGAGATTCGAGCCGGCAACGCCCTATAACGTAGCCTACACAACGGACTTTGATATCCAAGCTGACCCCGTTCTCACTTGGTCATGGACTCTCGCCGGCCGCAAGCCGATGCTTGGTCCGTCGCCGAGCAACCTGGGAACTAGGGCGAAGGGCGCCACAAGGGAAGACTTTGTCTTTCCTCCTTTTCCCGATAAATTTCCCCGTTCCACCTGGGAGCTGCGGCCTGAAATGCTTCTCCTGGATGGGGTTCCTCATCTCCCCGGCGCCAACTACAGCAAGAAGCGCGTATACTTCGATCCCATCTACCTCATAACTGAACAGGCTGATATTTGGGATCAAGCAGGAAAGCTATGGAAATATCTTCTTTTTATCTGGGGAGATACCGGAGTGTCTGATAATGCTGGTGGTACGGCTCCTGATTTGACGGGGATTATCTTCGCTGACTTACAGAGAGATTTCCATTCCAACGTCGATTTTTATAATAAGATTGGAGACACTGAGTTTAGAGTCAACTCCCCGGACCTCACAATAGATAACTGGTGTACACCAACTGCGATGCTTCAGCGAGCGCGTCGCTAAAGATTGCTAAGACTTGGGGAATAAAAAGGAGGCTCTATATGGATCATAATCGGTATGACTACTCTCCTATTATAAAAAGGGAGCCGATCAAATGGCCAAACGGTGAAAGAGTGGCAGTCTGGGTCATCCCCAACATCGAACACTACGAGTTCGAAATTCCTTCGACTTCTATGTACCCGTCGAATCTTGTCCCCGATATACTTGACTATGGTTGGCGGGACTACGCGCCCAGAGTGGGAGTATGGAGGCTGATGGAAGCGCTGGATAAATACGGGATGCGCGGCAGCGTGACTCTGAATTCATCGGTCTGCGAGCACTATCCGATTATCATAGAAGAAGGTAAGAAGCGGAACTGGGAATTTCTGGGGCACGGCATAACCAATTCTCGCCTGCTGAACGGGTTATCGGAGGAAGAGGAGAGGAAGGTGATCCGGGAGACGATTCAAACCATTACCAAGACGGTTGGAAAGGCTCCCGAGGGATGGTTAGGCCCGGCTCTGGCAGAAACCTTTATCACTCCTGATCTGTTGGCCGAAGAAGGCATCCGTTATCTTTGCGATTGGTGTAACGATGACCAGCCCTATCCCATGAAAGTTAAAAAAGGGAAGCTGATCTCAGTGCCTTATTCTGTGGAGATCAATGACATTCCGTTTTTCCTGGGGAAGGGAAACAGCGGCGCGGATTTCATGCAGGCCATCAAAGATCAGTTTGACGTCCTTTACGAGGAAGGAAAGACCAGCGGCAGAGTCATGGCCATTGCGGTGCATCCGTTCATCGTCAATGTTCCCTTCCGTCACAAATATTTTGTTCAGGCGTTGGAATACATCGCGCGCCAAAAGGACGTCTGGTTGACCACGGGCAGCGAAATCGCCAACTGGTACTATGATCACTATTATAATGAATAGGAATGATCTCCGAAGCACGCTTCCGTTCTCAAAAAATGTATCTTTGATCCTCTTTTGACTCCTCCATCTAAAAATTCAAATCCGGCGGCGATAGGCATGTTGTTTGTCATCGGCATTGCCTTTGCTATGACGTTCGTTTTCAACCGGCTCGCGATCACAAATGGTGTTCCACTTATTCCCTATGTGGGGTGGCAGGCTTTTGGCGGTGCTTTGATCCTGCTCATTGTTTGTGCTGTGAAAGGTGAATTCCCGCAAATTTCGCCTCGATCTTTGAGGCTGTATTTTCTCACCGGTTTGTTTAACATTTGCATTCCCGTTCTGATACTCAGCCTCGTTGCGCCCAAGGTGCCATCGGGAATTCTGAGCTTGGGGCTAATGTTGATTCCTTTGATGATCTATGCGCTCGCCCTTGCACTTGGCATGGATCAGTTTCGATGGGTGCGGCTAATTGGAATTCTTGCTGGTCTTGCTGGGGTTCTTTTTGTGGTTCTCCCCCAAGCGAGTCTCCCGTCTAGAGAGATGGTAGGATGGGTGCTGGTTGGCTTAGTTGCACCGCTTTGTTACGCGTTGGGTGCTATCCTCATGGCCTGGTTTCAGACCCCAGCCCCTAAATCACTGCTGCTTGCGTGTGGATTATTGAGCGCGTCAGCGGTTATGGTGCTCATTGCGATGACTGTCACAGGAAGCTGGTGGTTTTTCGAAGGGAGATTCGCCATTGGACATTGGGCCGTCATCGGAGCAATGGCCAATCAAGCAGCCATATTTGTGTTGATGTTCGAAATTATTCAACGTGCAGGTCCGGTATTTTTTTCGACATCAAACTATATCGCGACACTTCTCGGCGTTGCATTAGGTATGTTGTTTTTCGGCGATACCTACAGTTGGTGGATATGGGCTGCGATGGTTTTGATGTTTATCGGCTTATTCTGTGTAAACGTGATAGGCATTTACAAACCCCGTGCAATAGTGTGATCGGCTTTACTGCCGGGTGATGAAGCTGACCCAATAGTAGCTATCAAAAACTCATTCGCCTGAATAATCTTGCTACGATAACCTTTTCAGTAGCGATTCACTCTCCGCTTCGTCGAGAGAACTCAACAGAACCCAACCGCGCCAAGGTGGATAATTGTTTGTTCACGCGTGACATAAACAATGGAAGTTAGCTGTAAGTTAGCATCGGGCGGTACAAGATCAAGTGACGTGCGCTGTCGGAACAACTTTTCACAGAAACGTAACATTTCCCCCGCAACGATCAAATTGCCGACGCATGGGTTACGATAATCGGTTCGGAGTATGGACGAGGAGAATTGTATTTCTGATTTTTGCAGACATAAGAATTTAAAAAATTCCCGGTATCAATCGTGATCGAACTTTTTGCTGATACTCGATATAGCCGGACAGATTCTTCGCAAGGAGTTTCTCCTCATCCAGGAGCCGCCTTACGATTAGAAGAGCGGTGGGCATAAACGAGAGTAATCCCCACCACGAGCCGAGAGCCGGAGGGGTGGCGAGAAGCATGAGGAGCCCTCCGCTATACATGGGGTGCCGCACCAGCGCGTACGGCCCGGTGGAGATCACCTTCTGCTCTTTGTCAACTTCAATGGTAGCCGAGGTAAACGTGTTCTCTTTATACACAAGAAAAACGATGAAGAATCCTACCGCAACTAAAATGTCCCCGGCTATCACTGCATACAGCGGCACATCCGACCACATGAAGCGGTAATCCAACGCGGACACGATAAACATGCCGCCAAACGCAATCGTGACGAAGAACATTATGATCTTTTGGGTTTTCTCCTTCTCCGCTCTCGGCCCTGCACTTATACGCCGCGCGAGAAGTGCTGGGTCGTTTTTCGTGAGGTAGAGCGTGATCACTCCCGATGACGCAAAAAAGACCGCAAGGTACACCCATGCCTGCCAGTAGAGAATGATCCATGCGGGAACGAAAAGCAGGAGTCCTAAAATAATAGAGCGTCAGGAATCCCTGGGTCGGACCAGCGCAAGATATTTTATGACCTAATTGATGTTTCTTATGCTTTGTGTTGCTGCCTAATCTTATTGCTTGGCGACGAATCGCTTCAGGCTTCATCGAAGAGAATCACAGACGTTCGCGTGTTCGAGAGTAAGTTGCCTTGACATCCTTTCGATCAGTAACGTAAAAGTGCTCCATGGAGCGACTTGAGGAATGACTTGACAAAGCCGGCGAGAGCGCGCGGCGTTTGAGGCGGTTCCCCAAAGTACAAGAGAGCAGGGCAATTCTTTTGTGGGTGGTTGCTTGTCTCCGCTGATCATAGGATCTGCGAATATCCGCTGAGTTCAATCTTTAGAGGGCTTTCAAGACCGCGGCGGAAACGCTCACGCTCGAGTCATCGCCGCCGTTATGCGGTGGAATTCTACTCGCTCTACGCGCACAGGGGGCATAGATGGACGAGACAGCCAAGCTCGCGGACTTCGTTGCAAATCTAAGTTATTCCGATCTGCCTTCCGGTGTCGTCCACACAGCCAAACTCTGTCTTCTCGACACGTTGGGCGTAGGTCTCTTTGCCAGCCAAATGCCGTGGACGAAGATAGTCGCTCAGATTGGAGACGAGCGGCGAGGCGCGGAAGAAAGCGTGGTCTGGGGTCGCAGCGCCAAGGTCCCCGCAGAATACGCGGCGCTCGCCAACGGGGTTGCCGCTCATGGAATCGAAATGGATGATCGAAAGCCGAGTTTGGGCCTTCATCCGGGCTGTCAGGTTATTCCGTCAGCACTAGGACTAGCAGAGAAGCTCCATCTGGACGGCAAAACGTTAATCACTGCGATCACGGCGGGCTATGAAGTGATCTTTCGCGTGGGGAGAGCTATTCCTAGGCCGCGTCGAGGGATCAATTCGGCGGCGCATAAAGGCGTCTGGGGTTCCGTCGCGGCTTCTACCAAGACGCTCGGTCTTAACAAGACGCAAACTCTAAACGCGTTTGGCCTTGCAGGTTTCATGGCCTCTGGAATCTCGGACTATTCGGAAGATGGCTCGACCAGTATGATGAAACGGCTCATGGGTGGCTGGCCGTCTCATAGCGGTGTAATGGCTTCTTTACTTGCACAAAACGGCCTGACCGGGTTGGGGACCATGCTCGAGGATAAATGGGGCTATTGTCGGATTTTTGCCGGGAACGAAGAACCACGGCTGGAAGAGTTGACCAAGGATTTAGGACGACCATTTCAGATTCTAGAGCGAGAAATCAAACCCTACGCCGCATGGGGCGGCTCACACCTGTGTATCGACGCCGTAAATGTTTTGAAGCTTCAATATCAAATCCAACCACAAGATGTGGAACAGGTCGTCGTGTCGTGTGCCAGCAGGCTTTACGAAAACCGTCAGATCAGACGTCCTCAGTCGATTATGGCGGGACAAATGAGCATGCCGTTCATAACTGCCTTGGCGTTTTTTCATGACCTGCGAGATCCAGAGGTGTGGAAAGAAGAGATCTTGAGCGATGAGAGAATTTTACAATTTCTCGACCGTGTGGAGTGTCGCGTCGATGAGGAGATCGAAAAACACTGGCGCGCAGCCGGTGGTCAGGGAGAGGTAAAAATAATTGCACGACTAAAAGGCGGCGTGGAGAAATCTGCGACCGTCGCACATTCGAAAGGCACGAGCGAGAATCCGATGACCGAGGAGGAAATTCGGGAGAAATTTCTTCTCCTTGCAGGACGACGGCTCCCTCCCGAGCGCTGTACTCAGGTCGTCACCGCCGTCAGCCGTTTGGAACAGATAGCTGACGTATGCGAATTCACCGAGTTACTCCGAACGGCGGAACAAAACTAACTAGGATTTAGGAAAGGTCGATAAAGGAAAGGACGAGGTATGGCCACGACAACTGCTTCCGACGAAATTATTATCCACTCCGTTGGCGACGTGAGCCCCCGGCGAATTGATTACGGCGAGCCGCCTGAGTCACTGTTCGCCATGGTGGCTGGTAGAATAAAGGAGGCCGACATATCCGTCTGTCAACTCGAGTGCAATTTATCGACCAAGGGATGGCTGCAGTATAGGTCTCGGCCGACAACCTGGTACGGTCGCGCGCATCCGGACAACGTGAAATCGCTTGTTCATGGCGGCTTCAGCCTTGTCACCCATGCGAGTAATCACTGTTTTGATTATGGTCCTGATTCGATCGTAGAGACCGTCGAAGTCCTACGCCGTAATGGAATTGAGGTGATAGGCGTAGGCAGAAATATAGAGGAAGCGAGGCGGCCAGCGATTTTCGAGCGCAAAGGGACCAAGGTCGCTTTTTTGGATTATAACTCAGTTCTTCCTGAGGAGTATCAAGCGCGAGAAGACAAACCAGGATGCGCCCCTCTAAAAATCTCGACGTACTACGAAACACAAGAATTTGAGCCGGGCACGCCGCCCAAGGTCATTACCATTCCTCGAGAGGACGACGTGAAAGCTATGGAAGACGACATCAGGCGGGCGCGGGCCCAGGCGGATGTGGTTGTGATGTCTATCCACTGGGGTGTGCATTTCATTCCCGGAGTACTGGCGGACTATCAGTTTACCGTCGGACATAGGGCAATTGACGCCGGCGCCGACCTTATCTTGGGTTCGCATCCCCACCTTCTTAAAGGGATAGAAATTTATAAAGGCAAAGTCATCTTCTTCAGCCAGGGCAACTTTGCTCAAGAGACCCCTCATCACATAAAGCCTCCTCCGGGGATCCTCCCGAGACGAATGTCCAAGATCTACCGAAGCGGAGAAAATGAGTTTGGGACAGACCGATACGGCGGACCGCACGACAAGCAGTACACGATGATGATCAAATGCGTGATCAGCGGGAAGCGCATCAGCAAGGTATCCTTCTTCCCCGGATGGGTTAACGATCGTGCAGAGCCAAGGCTATTGAGCCGAGATGACTCCAAGTTCAACGAGGTCTTAAGCTACATCGAGCGGTGGTGTCGGCCATTAGGAACCGGTCTGACGGTAGAGGGCGACGAGGTCATGGTCTATCCCCAACGAAGAGCCGATTAGACCGGGCGCGAACTGGTCTGAGGAGTGAACGATTTTTAAGCAGGAAACATTTCGAGCGCCGAGGAGGCCCGATAAATGAACAAGGTATCTCGTGATTTGCTCATTGTTCAGGTTGCCTTAGTACTGCTCCTTTCGCCGATTCGCGTGTGGGGACAAGACCGCGACGCAAAGACCATTGAAGGAGCAAAGAAAGAAGCGAAACTGGTATTTTGGGGAACCGATCAAGCGCGCATCATGGCACCTGTCCTAAACGCGTTTCAGAAGAAGTACCCGTTCGTGCAACCAGAATACTGGCGGGCAGGTTCTGAACAGGTTGTCGAGAAGGAATTGTCTGAAGCCAGGGCCGGGCGCCATAACTTTGATTACTCCAGCGTCGATATCGATACCTACCTTGAAACCAGAAAAGCGGGGTTAATGAAAAAATACGATTGGCCGAACACCAAACGCTGGGACTCAAAATACAAGGACCCGGAAGGCTACGCCGTGGCCCGTAATATTTTGCAAACAGTCATAGGTTACAATACGGATTTAGTTCCCGCTGCGGAAGCGCCAAAAACCTGGGAGGATGTCTTGGACCCCAAGTGGAAAGGAGCACTATCCCAGGACAAAGACGGCTACGATTGGGTGTTGATGCTATGGTCAGCTTGGGGCAAGGAAAAGGCGATTAGCTACCTCAATCGGGTAGCAAAAAACAACCCGGTGCTCGGAGAAGGCTCGAGCTCGCGTACAGAAATGCTCGCAGCGGGTGCGTTTAAGATTGACCTCCGACTAAACCTCAACCAGATCAGAGAACGGCAGAAAAAAGGCGCGCCGCTGCAATGGGTTAGAAGCAATCCAATCCTAGAAAAGGGAACTTTCATGTTCATTGCTGCGCGCGCGCCCCATCCTAATGCCGTCATCCTTTTCGCGGATTGGCTGACTTCACCTGAAGGGCAGCAGATCTATTCCGACATCAAGGGACAAATATCACCGGACCCGACCATCAAAGGAGGTTCGGCCGAAATGGCAGAAGCGTTAAAGGGCTTGAACCGGGTCTTTGTGCCGCTCGAAATGGGTAAGCACACGAGTGAGGCCGAGCAGATCTATAAGCAAATCTTCTGGAAATAAAATGCTCGCGCGTTATTAAGTTCCAGGCAGCGACCATTCGAGGAGAGAGGGAGTTATGGAGAACGATGACAACACGGTTTTGCTTCACGCCGTCGGAGATGTGAGTCCGCGCAGGCTTGACTATGGCGAGCCTGCGGAGTCCCTGTTCGCTCACGTTGCCGATAAAATCCGGGAAGCCGACATCTCGCTGTGTCAACTTGAATGTAACCTGTCAACGAAGGGTGGCCTTCAGTATAGAAATTACGTGACCTGGTACGGCCGGGCACATCCAGACAACGTGAAATGTTTGGTGCACGCCGGTTTTACGCTGGTTACTCATGCGAGCAATCACTCGTTCGACTATGGTCCTGACGCCTTGCTGGAAACCATCGAAGTTTTGCAGCGTCATGGCATTGCGGTGGTGGGAGTAGGAAAAAATATCGAAGAAGCCAGAAGACCAGCGATCATAGAGCGGAACGGAACCAAGGTGGCGTTTTTGAACTACAACTCGGTTCTTCCCGACGAGTATGAAGCGCGCGAGGAGAAGCCCGGCTGCGCGCCCATCAAAGCATCGACCTACTATGAAGCCCAGGAGTACCAGGCGGGAACACCGCCTAGAGTGATAACCATTCCTCGAGAAGAAGATGTGGCGGCGATGGAGGAGGATATCAGACAGGCGAAGACAAAAGCAGATGTAGTCGTAGTCTCGATGCATTGGGGGATTCACCACATCCCCGGACTGCTGGCTGATTATCAGTTTACCGTTGGGCACCGCGCTATTGATGCCGGAGCAGACTTAATTCTCGGGACGCATGCGCACCTTCTCAAAGGCATCGAGATCTACAAAGGCAAAGCGATTTTTTTCAGCCTAGGCAATTTTGCGCAGGAAACACCACATCACCTCAAGCCTCCGGCGGGAGCTTTCAGCTCGCTTTGGGGACCAAAATACGGTCACTCCAAGCACGAGCCCGGAGCAAGATACAATAAGCAGCCCGATAAGAGATACACGATGATGGTGCGGTGCGTGATCAAAGACAAGGAACTTCAGCGGGTTTCGTTCATTCCAGGTTGGATCAACGAGCTCGCTGCGCCCCGTCTTCTGAGCCATCGCGAGGCAGAATTCCAGGAAGTCGTCGATTACATGGACAGATGGTGTAAGGAGTTGGGTACTGATTTAAGCGTGCAAGGTGATGAAGTCGTGGTGTGTCCGCAGCAAGGATCAATCGCCTGAAGGGAGGCGTCAAATGAGGAAGCGTTTTGATCATCTCGCCGCCCTCCGCATCATTTTTAGCGTGGCCTTGCTCGTGCTGCCAATCACGGCCAATGCACAGGGAGCCAATAAGCAAAGAGAGGCAAAACTAATCGAAGGAGCAAAAAAGGAGGGGAAACTGGTTTTCTGGAATCAAGGGCAAGCAAAAGAGATGCAACCCGTCACTGATAAATTTCGAAAAATATATCCTTTTCTTCAGGTTGAGTATTGGAGAGCTGATGAATCAACGCTTCGCGAGAAGCTGCTCTCGGAGGCGAGGGCGCAAGTTTATAACGTCGACATTTCAGGCGCCGAGATCGATTTTATCTTAGAGTTAAAAAAGGCCGGTCTCATGAAGAAGTACGATTGGCCCAACACGCGCGATTGGTCTCCGCAGCACAAGGATCGTGACGGCTATTGGATTGCTCGAAACATTCTTCCCACAGTGGCTGCCTACAATTCAACCCTTGTTTCTCCTGCTGAAGCGCCGAAAAGCTGGGATGATTTTCTGAACCCGAAATGGAAGGGCTCGATCTCAATGGATAGGGCGGGGGGCGAGTGGGTGCTGATGCTGTGGGCGGCATGGGGGAAAGAGAAAACAATTAATTATCTCAGGAAGCTTGCACAAAATAATCTCGCTTTTACGACCGGCGCAACTCAGCGGACCGAGATGCTTGCCGCAGGCGCGCACAAAATCGACCTGCGCCTCAATCTCAATCGGATCCTGGATTACCAAGAGAAAGGCGCGCCGTTGGAATGGGTAAGGACGGATCCCATCCCTTTGAAGGGAACCCCTATATTCATCGCCGCGCGGGCGCCGCACCCCAACGCCGGAATACTGTTTGCCGACTGGTTTACATCGCTCGAAGGGCAGCAGACGTACTACGACGCGTCGGGAAAACTGCTTCCGGATCCCAGAATCAAAAGTCGCATGACTGAAGCATTGAAGGGCCAGAAGGTTGTGCTGTTCCCGGCCGAGATGGCGATGCACGGTCAAGAGGCGGACAATATCTTCCGCGATATTTTTCTTAAGTAGTTATGCCAAGGGGGTAACGATGAGCGACAACGGTGAGATAGTTCTTCACGCGGTGGGCGATGTAGGACCTCGACGAATTGAATATGGCGACCCACCGGAATCACTTTTTGCCAATGTCGTAGAAAAAATCCGGGAGGCGGACATTGCGGTCTGCCAGCTGGAGCGTAATTTCTCGACCAAAGGCGGGCTTCAGTACCGGGCTCACCCTGGTTGGTACGCTCGAGTTCATCCCGACAACGTGAAGTCGCTGGTCTATGCTGGGTTCCATTTGGTAACCAACGCGAGCAACCATTGTTTTGACTATGGCCCCGAGGCGCTATTGGAATCAATCGAGGTGTTGCGGCGAAACGGCATCGAGGTCATCGGGGTCGGAAAGGATCTGGAAGAAGCGCGGAGGCCGGCAATAATCGAACGTAACGGTACCAAGGTCGCTTTTTTGGATTACAACTCGGTTCTTCCTGACGAGTATGAAGCGCGTGAGCAGAAGGCCGGTTGCGCTCCCATAAGAGTGGGCACGTATTACGAGGCGCAGGAGTATCAAGCCGGCACGCCACCCAAGGTGGTGACCATTCCGCGTGAAGAGGATGTGGCCGCCATGGAGGAAGATATCAGAGCGGCAAAAGCGCGGGCAGACATCGTGGTGATGTCCATTCATTGGGGAATCCATCACATCCCTGGAATGTTAGCCGACTATCAATTTACGGTGGGTCACCGGGCGATCAATGCCGGGGTGGATCTCATCTTGGGTACCCACGCCCATCTCATCAAGGGAATCGAGGTCTACAAAGGCAAGGCGATCTTCTTCAGCCTCGGGAACTTCGCCGAGGAGACGCCGCATCACCAGAAACCTCCTCCCGGTGCCTTCCACTCCAGCACGAGCCCGAAATACGGCTTTGGAAAGCATCTGCCCGGAGTTCGAGATAATGCCCAGGGCGATCGCAGATATTCGTTCATGGCCAAGTGCGTGATCAAAAACAAAGCGATCGAGCGGGTTTCTTTCTTCCCTGTTTGGATTAACCAGAATGCCGAGCCTCGCTTTCTCAGTGCTGACGAGCCCGGTTTCCAACAAGTCGTCGACTATATGGCAAAATGGTGCGAAGAGCTGGGGACACAATTGAGGGTTTCCGGTGACGAGGTCATCATTTCTCATTAGTCGCAACCAAGCGCAAAACGGTTTCGCTATTTGAATTGCTGAAATAAGCATATCCCACATATCAAGGACTGGGAAAAGTAAATGACGATTGCCGAACAACTAGCGTTGGAAGCTAAAGAGTTGAATTTCGAGGAGTTACCATCCGAGGTAAATGATCAAGCTAAGCGTTCGCTGCTGGACTCGCTGGCGATCGCTTTCGGTGGTTATCTAAGCGAGCCAAGCCGCATCATTCAGAGCGTGATTCGAGAGCTGAACGGCCCTGCGGAGTCAACGATTTTTGGCACCGGTCTCAAGACTTCATGTCTGTATGCCACTTTGGCCAATGGGACTATGGTCCACTACTTTGATTATATGGATGCAGGCTTCCTCACAAAAGAGGCAACCGTCATCATGGGGCATCATGGCGAATTAATTGCCCCAATCCTGGCTGTGGGCGAGCGGCAGCACTCTGGCGGTGAAGAGATCATCACGACGATCGTTTTGGCGTATGAGCTCTCGAACAAACTCTTCGATTCATTGGGAGGAAGGACTCACGGGATCCTAAGCAAACGAGGATGGACAACCGAAACGGTCGGTCCCCCCTGCATCATGGCTTTATTGGCGGGTAGACTTCTTGGGCTCGACACGGAGCAAATGGCCAACGCGCTTGGTATCGCAGGGTGCTTCAATCTAGAGCCCGGAATTCTATTTACCCCGCGCATGACCAAAAATCTGCGGACTCCGTACGGGGCTTATGGAGGTATTCTCGCCGCCTTCCTGGCGCAGAAGGGCTTTACCGGACCACTCGACGTCTTTGAAGGCCCTCGCGGCATTGCTCAGGTCGTGGCGGGAGGCGAGATGGATTTGGAGAAGTTGCGGCAGCCGAGAAAAGACTGGACGATCCTTTACACCTGGATCAAGAACTTTGCCGCCGATGGAAATATGCAAGGCCTTCTTGAAGCGACGGTGAACTTGGTCAAAGAGCATGACATAAAAGCCGATGATGTCGCGGAAATCAGAGTCAAGACCCTTTCGCATATCTACCGACGCGAGGCCAATTCTCCGGAGCGACAGGTTCCAAACAACAAGTACACGGCGGATCATAGCTGCCGTTATGTGACGGCGATTGCGATTATGGACCGGGCGGTCGGACCCGAGCAATTTTCGGATGAGAAGCTGCGGGATCCTCAAGTGCGACAGCTGATAAATAAAATTGTTGTTGAGCCGGATCCTGAGCTCGATGGATTTCACTCACCGGGAATCGTCGAAATCACCACAAATAAAGAGAAACGATATAGCTGTCGGGTTGTTCATCCCAAAGGGCATCCGATGAATCCGATGACCGATGCTGACGTAGAGGCGAAGTTTACAAACTTGGCGGGCAAGTTCATGCCTGAGCACCAGATGCGTCGTATCATCGATACGGTTCACAACCTAGAGAAAGTCGATGATATTGGGGAGTTGCTAAATCTACTCGTGATCCCGGCCGGATCTCGTAGCGTCAAGACCTAGAGATAAGAAAGAAGCCAGCACAATGAGCGGAGGCAAACTTTCGCCGAAGTTCCTGACAGCGAGTGTTCTTGTGTCAATCACATATCTAGTAAGGCCTGGAGCGCCACCGGTTGTTGCCGCGTCGTTGGTCTCAAGTTTACAGGTTGCCGCCGTCGCTCCATCCCAAGAGTCGGAAAGGCAGAGAGAAGCACGGTTAGTCGAGGGAGCAAAAAAAGAAGGGAAGTTGATATTCTGGACCGGTGGCACGGCAAAGGACTGGCAATATGTCTTCAGCAAATTCCGCCAGAAATACATGTTTCTTACTACCGATTACTGGCGAGCGACCGACGCTGACCTCTATCAAAAGATAACCACGGAGGCCCGGGCCGGTCAGTACAACGTCGACGTTTCGGGAGCCGATGTTGAATACCTGCAACAGCTAAAGAACGCCGGGCTGATGAAGAAGTACAATTGGCCCAATACCGCGGGGTGGTCTCCTCAATATAAGGACCGTGAAGGATACTGGATTGCCCATCATGTCCTTTGCCTAGTCCCTGCCTACAATACCAATCTGGTTTCTGCTGCCGAGGCCCCAAAGAGTTGGGATGATCTTTTGGATCCCAAATGGAACAAGGCCATATCTATGGACAAGGACGGCGGTGATTGGGTGTTGATGCTGTGGTCAGCGTGGGGCAAGGAAAAGACGGTAAACTATCTTAAGCAGCTCGCGAGAAACAATCTTGTTTTTGGCGAAGGAGCCGGAGCGCGGACCCAGATGCTCGCGGCAGGCGCCGTCAAAATTGACGTGCGGCTCAATCTTCATCAGATTCTGGAGTACCAGAAGAAGAACGCGCCGCTGGATTGGGTGAGAACGGATCCCATCCTCTCAAGGCCCGGCCCGCTGTTTATTGCACAGCATGCTCCGCATCCGAACGCTGCTGCGCTTTTTGGCGACTGGTTTAGTTCCCTGGAAGGGCAGCAGGCATACTACGAGGCTTCCGGAAAGCTTGTTCCCGATCCCAAAGTCAAGAGCCACCTCAGTGAGGCGTTGAAAGGCTTAAAAATATCAGTACTCCCAGCCGAGTTGACCGTGCGCGGCAATGAAGCCGGCGCCATATGGCGCGATATTTTTTGGAAATAGTTCCGGCAAACCCAAACTCCAACGCTTCCGTGACTTATCGCAGACCCCGTTCGGACACGGTGTTGTTGATTTTTACAGCCGCCTTGGTCGTATACCTCGTGCTGACGCCGCTCGGCATGCTCATCTGGAACAGCTTCAAAGCCACGCCCCCCGGCGTGCCAGGTCCTTTGACTCTGGATAACTTCATCAATGCGTATCTTGACCCCACACTTTATCCGCTTGTCGCGAACAGCTTCCTTTATGCAACCGGCAGTACTGTGTTTGCTTTTTTTATCGCCTTTACGATGGCTTGGTTGGTGGAACGGACAAACGCGCCTTTACGAGACTTGGCGTATGTCATAGCGATCGTCTCGACAATCATCCCGGGCATGATTGCTTCGATTGCCTGGCTTATGCTCTTACACCCTCGTATTGGTCTCGTTAATCGCGCCCTCATTAACATTTTCGGCTTTAGCGAGCCCCCATTCAATATCTACACGATGACGGGAATGATCTTCATTGGAGGTCTGCGACACGTCCCGATCATGTTCTTGCTTCTGGCTGGAGCGTTGCGATCAATGGATCCATCCTTAGAAGAGTCTGCAGCGACCTGCGGGTCAGGTATCTCTGCAACGCTCCGGCGAATTACCTTGCCACTAATGCTCCCAGCTTCAGCCGCAGCCATGATTTACAGCTTTATCAATGCGGTTGAGGCGTTTGAAGTTCCCGCACTAATCGGCATTCCGGCAAGAATTTATGTATTCAGTACTAAAATTTACCTTGTAATGCATCAGTCTCCACCTGACTACGGGCTCTCAGCGGCGTTGGGTATGACTGTCTTGATGATTGCTGTCGTCGGGACGGTATTCTATCAGCGTGTCCTCACACGAGGTGAGAGATATGTGACGGTCACTGGTAAGGGTTATCGACCTCGAGCTATCGATCTCGGCAAGGGACGGTATTTAGGTACCGTGTTCCTTTTTACCTTTTTGTTTTTGGATGTAATTCTCCCCATGCTTGTTCTTGTTTGGGCTTCACTCCTTCCGTATTACCAAGTTCCGTCAATGAGAGCTTTCCGGTCGCTGTCCCTGGCCAGCTATGTCAATGCGTTGAAATATCCGGGCGTTTTGCAGTCCGCACAAAACAGCCTTTTGCTTTCTGTTGTTGGTGGCTGCATCACCATGTTCCTTGCTGCCATCATTTCCTGGATTGTCGTCCGCTCGAAAGTTCCCGGCCGGCGGCTATTGGACTTTTTAGCATTTACTCCGATTGCCGTTCCTGGAATTGTGATGGGGCTGGCGCTAATGTTCGTGTATCTTAACTTACCAATTCCAATCTATGGGACGATCTGGATTCTGCTCATCGCGTTTGTGACGAAATACATGCCTTGGGCGACGCGCAACACCAATGCCGGTCTTCTCCAAATCCACAAGGAGCTCGAAGAAGCATCGGAGGTAAGCGGGGCGTCGTGGTGGCAAACTTTCAGACGTGTTTTGGTTCCACTGCTTGTTGCTACCTTCGCCTCGGGATTCTTATATATTTTCTCCCACATCATGAGGGAGATTTCGACAGCTATCTTGCTCTATTCTCCAAAAAGTAACCTGCTTTCGATCATCATATGGGAGTTGTGGCAGGCGGGCACAATAGCGGAAGTTGGAGCGGTGTCCGTGATGTTAGTCCTGCTTCTGGGCGTGGTTACATTTATCGGCAGAAAATACGTCGGGCGATTGTCTGTATCATGAGATTTTTGGACAACGCGGCTACGCTAACGGTATTAAACGCAATTCCTGTTTCCAGAAAAGATCTGGAAGAAGTAAAGGAAGTAAAGGGGCAGGCTACTTTTGCGTTGTAAGGTTGACGCTTCGTATGTTAGAAGCGCTTCGTCCCGAGAATTCCTGGAGGACAACAGGGCGGCTACGCCTACCACGTCATTAACCGCGGCAACGGCCGCGCGACAGTGTTTCATAAACCGCAGGACTACGAAGCGTTCCTATCGAGTCAGCCTCCAACATGTCGAGAGAACTCAACGGAACCCATATGGGTTGGCCAGCAAACTCGGTGACAGAAACGGAACGTTTCGCCGCAACGATCAAATTGCCCACGATAATCGGTTCGGAGTATGGATGAGGAGAATTGTATTTCTGATTTTTGCAGCCTATGAATCTAGAAAATTCCCGGTATCAATCGTGATCGAACTTTTTGCTGATACTCTTTATAGCCGGACAGATTCTTCGCGAGGAGTTTCTCCTCATCCAGAAGCCGCCAGATGATGAGAAGCGCGGTGGGTATAAATGCGAGTAATCCCCACCACGAGCCGAGAGCCGGAGGAGTGGCGAGCAGCATGAGGAGTCCTCCGCTATACATGGGGTGCCGCACCAGC
>Ga0137403_10001203_pt1 | contig 17554 bp, 17 predicted proteins | sample CZOMad2_1_16fung_FD_122057 | JGI IMG/M metagenome (GOLD analysis project Ga0137403, IMG submission 122057) | Vadose zone soil fungal communities from Angelo Coast Range Reserve, California, USA - CZOMad2_1_16fungal (Hybrid Assembly) | ecosystem: Environmental > Terrestrial > Soil > Vadose zone...
CGAACTCAGCCCATCTTTCGCAAGTAGTACTCGTCCCACGCCGCCGGAATGCTTTCCCGTGCTGAGTACGGTCCCGGTTCGTAAGCGCGCGAGGAAATACCTTGCTGGCTCAATTCACAGACGTGCCAGTCCTGCCTGTTGACCATGTCCCAAAACTGAATGGCGTCGTCCGGATTAAAATCACCCCGCCCGAACGCCTCCTGATGAAAAAACCAATCGCACAAAATCAGTGTGCGCTCCGGAGATTGCGGCCAAAGCTGATGCACCATGACGTAATCGGGATGCAGACTCAGCAGCATGTTCGGAAAGATCGAGTAGTAAAAGACTCGATGTTTCGTTTCCTCTCCCTCTTTGTCTGCGATTCCCAACGCGCAGGCGTTTCCGCTCATGGTCAGGCTCTTGCCTTTCGCTATCCGCATGAAACCACCGAGGAACGGGCCTTCGGTCAGATCGTTTTCCGCGGAATCATACGGTGAAATTTTCGAAAGCTCCGGATGCACTCCAAGGCAGTGATAACACTCTGAATAATTTTCAAAGATCAATTTCCAATTGCCTCGCACGTCGTATTCGACTCGCTTCGCTGACCGCAACGCTGGCAGGTTCCAGCGCGAGAATTTTCCGGCCAACGGCGCGAACCATTTCTCCAGCGAGGTGTAGCCGTCTCGCTCTGCCTGTCGCGCCGTAGAGCGGCGAAGACGGGTCAAGGCATCCGCCAGATTTACGAAAATGAATCCTTCCCACAGAGCCAAGTTTACGGGGTGCAACGAATAATCGGTTTTATTAAAGCCCGGCACATCACTCATATGCGGCACGCCGAGTAATCGTCCATCCAGTCCGTACGTCCACGCGTGATAGGGGCATTGAATGGCAGCCGCATTTCCATTTTGGTCTTCCAGAAGTCGCGATCCGCGGTGGCGGCAAACATTGTAAAACCCGCGAATTGTCGATCGTTGATCGCTTGCAAGAATCAAACTTTCTCCAGCTACTTCCGCGATAAAATAATTGCCGGCTTCGCCAAGCTGGCTTTGGTGCCCAACCAACACCCATTGCCTTGCGAATATTTTCTCCAGCTCTTCAGCAAAAATGTCGGGCGAGAGAAAATAGCGCTGTTGCAACGTCTTTGCTCCAGCGTGAAAAGTTTCACCCGTTTTGCGGAACAGTGTTGTTGTTTTTGTTTGTGTCGTAGGCACGCCGCAAACTCCCTTCGGCATGTGTTCGCGTCAACGCGGTTCTACCAAGCGCCCGATCGCAAATCGATGTAGCAACGGTCTCTGACCGCTGACCATCATTCTCTGACTAGCACGGCTCGGTGAAACTCGTACCAGTCGTCGAGATTGTTGAGGTTCACTGCGTCTTTCGGAGCAGAAGCATCGTCGGTCATGCTGCATGCGTTCAGAATGCCGCGCCGCGTTTCGTCGTCATGATTGTAACCGCGAACTGCGGCGTTGTGCTTTTCGATCGCGTCTCGATTCAGAGACTTCGCATTTTTCTTCACCCACGCCTCGAACTCGGGGTAGGTGGGCTTTTTTTGCTTGATGTAATTTCTCACCGATTGTTCTTCAAGTCCCAGCGCGGCGAGCGTCATCCCATCGAAACCTTTGCCAACGCCAGGATAACCGGAAGCAAGTTTACCCTTTTCCTCCAGGGAAACCTTCTGCCAAAGCCTCGGGAGATGCAGAACGCCAAGCGGACCGGCAACGCCGGAACTGATCAGTGGAACGTATGTGTCGCTCATAATGGTTTTGTTAATCCGGCGTGGGCGAATTGCAACTTCCGGCATCATCGGAACGCACAGCAACACTCCTGTGCAGCGCAGACGCGTTCTATTCGCTGCCGATATCCGGCTTGGGCAAGGGCGAGGAAATTTCGACCTGGGTTACTTTGCCGTCTGCCTCTCGAGATGCCTCGAGTTTCACCTCCTGTACCGGATCACTGCGCGTACTGAGAGATGTGATGGTGATTAGCTTGCCGTTAACGTCGATATTGTTTCGTGCGTGATTCAGATTCTTTGCCTCTGCTGCGGATTCCCATGCGTCCGCCAATTCTTCCGGTGTGATCGATGACGTGCCCGTCTGGACGATTCGCACTTCGTTACCTGCGATTTTCTTTGTCGGCGAGCCGGCGGCCTTGAACTGCGGAATGGCTGGCATCCAATCGGGTAGCGTCACCGGGCCCGGCGCCGCCAGTTGTTTCTCCAGTGCGACCTGCAATTTTTCCTGGTCGCGTTGTTCCTCCTGTTGCCGTCGCGCTGCCTCCTTTGTCGCTGCTTCGATTTCCGCGAGCTTCTTGTCGACGTCGAACGCCGGGACGTTTTGTGTCTGTGAACCGGTAGCTTTCTTTTGCATTTCCGCCACCTGCTTTAAGAACTCTTTCAGATCAGCGTTGTCGGATGGATTGTCCTGTGCGCGGACGGGCGCAGCGAACAAGAGGCAGACGACGAGCATGGAGATGGGCAACTGTTTTAAATACATGCGGCAAGGATAATCGGTCTGGTTCATTTCCTGCAATGCAAATCCCGTTGGCAGTTCAGAACCTGCTCAGGTTGCGAATAACCAAAGGATCGCGGCAACCGAAATCGCTGCGATTACCAAGAAGCTCCCATACACCAATGAATCCTGCAGGCGAGCGCGTTTCGCTGCCATTGCATAAGGCATCCGTGTAAAAGTGACCATCGTGTAAAGCGGCAGATAAACGCCGGGCAGCGCGGCTTCGAGCGCATGATCGACTTTCTTTTTTGCCCGAAAAGTTTTCGACGCCGTTTTGTCGCGCATCTCAATGAAGTTGCCAATCGCGAGATCGGCAAGCGCATCGGTGTTCTTTTTGCGCCGGGAAAAGTATTCCGTAAACGCGCGCTCGCGATTATCGGAAAATTTCTCCAGGCATTCGTCGAGCACGACGCAATCTTCGAATGCGGCGTTCATGCCCTGGCCGTAAAACGGAACAACCGCATGAGCGGCATCGCCGAGCAGGCAAACCTTATCTCGATAATACCAGGGCCCGCAGCGAATGGTGACGAGCGAACCGGTGGGGTTGTTCTTAAAATCTTCCAGCAGCGTGGGCATCAGCGGCACGGCATCGGGGAATTCTTCTTCAAAGAATCGGCTCACATCCTCGTCGGTCTTCGTTGTAGCGAAGCTGCGTGGTCCTTCGAATTCCCAAAATAACGTGCATGTGAACGAGCCATCGGGGTTCGGCAGCGCGATCATCATAAAACTTTTCCGTGGCCAGATGTGAAGCGCGTTCTTCTCCATGCGCCAGGAGCCATCTGGCCCGGGCGGAATGGTCAATTCTTTGTAGCCGTGGGCGAGATAACTTTCGTCGTACTCGAAACTATCGATATGCATCTGCATCGACTGCCGCACTGCGGAAAACGCGCCATCAACGCCGATCACGGTATCGCCTTGCGCGGTCATTTCGGCGACGGGGGCGTCGTCGCCACGTAGCTGCGGCGCCCTCGCCGCAGTTTCACTGACCAACCGCGCAGTCGCGGAGTTAAGATCGACATCGGTGCATTTGTGATTGAAATGCACGCGCACGTTCGGATAACGCTGCGCCGCTTCGATGACAGTTGTGTTGAGCGACGCCCGCCCGATCGAGTTGATGCATTTTTTCGGATCGACATCGTACGGCGTGAAATGCAGCGCCCCGGATTTATCGTGAATCATTCGGCCGCGCATCGGAATCGCCGATTGCAATGCTTCATCAGCGAGCCCGATCTGTTCCAGCGCATGAATACCGCGGGTCGAGATTGCCAGATTGATTGAACGCCCGCCCACGATATTGCCTTCGCGCGGATCAGCCCGCCGTTCGTAAAGATCTATCTCATATCCACGGCGTCCCAAATATGCAGCGAGCAAACCGCCAGCGAGGCCGCTGCCGACGAGAACAAATTTTGTCACCGACTAAGAATCTACGAATCAGGAAACCAGGAAAGCAGGAAAACAGAGGTTGAGACTTCGATTCAATCAGCTGGCCCACTCGGGTTTAGTTTGATAAATCGTATCCAAATGAAGTCCGTTTTGTTTGATTTTGTTATCGCTACAGCCGGTGTCTTGATGCTCGTTCAGCCCTTGCCAGCCGAGGAATCGCAGCCTGCCAGGCCAAAGCAATTTATCTATGTGCTGCATCTGGTGCCGCGATTGTATGCGGACGCGAATTGGACCGATGAAGATAAGAAGGTGCTGCAACGCCACTTTGTCCGGTTTCAAGAGGCGATTAAAGCTGGCAAGCTTATTCTCGCCGGACGCACTTCCGAGTCCGGCGATAAGACGTTCGGCGTCGCGATATTCGAGGTGCAAGATGAAGCTGCCGCGCGCAAGTTTATGGAGGAGGATCCAGCAGTCGCCGGCGGCTTGATGACCGCAGAGCTGCATCCGTTCGCGGTCGCGCTCGAGCACAAGAACCCCTGATTTGGGACTGCAAACGCGCGGCGGGGAACGCTGAGCTGACGATTTGGGCAGTTCGCGGTTCAACGAGTCACGGAGGATACGCTCGCTGTGTCCGGCTTCTCGTCACTCTCTTGTTGGTATTCCTGGAGCCAGGCACTCCATTTCATGTTCTCTTTCCACATCGTGATACCGGAGTGGCCGTAATGCTGTTCCGCTTCGTACTCGTGGTCTTCCTTGACGTGACACCAGAATAAGCGACCTGCCCTGCGCCATCCATCGACGATGATTCCGTCTTGGAAGCGCTGGTTCCGTGCGGTCACTACCAGGGCATTATTCTCGCTCGTTGTGTTAGGAAAAGCTTCACCCCAGTGGACCACGAGCGTCTTGAGCTTGAGCTCTTTCAACTCCGCGCCGATATCCTGCGCCCAGTGTCCGCACCAGCCCCGCTTTCGCATACCGATGTTGTACAGGAAAACAGTAAACTCCGGGTTAAGGACAACCCGATATTCTTTTTTGAGACTGCGCGCCTTCGTATGCGCCGTGGCCGATAGCGATTGCGCTTCCGCAGGATCGACGTCGGACGAGAGCCTGGTCAAAGCCTTGGCCAGGTCTTTGATCGATCTCTCATCGCTGGCTGTGGCCGCGTGAACGACAAGCAAAAACAAAAAGGCGAAAGTAACTGCCCGCATGGTGCGTCACTCTGTAGCGGCAATCTGCGATCACCGCAAGCCGTACCAGATTGTTGTAGAGGCTTTGGCCAAGCACTCGTTCACCGGGCGTTCGCCGCGGCGAACGCCCTACAATGAATTGAGTCTAGTCCTTGTGCCGAATCGAGCCAGCGCCGCTAATGTGTTTCTCAATCGATGGCGGGTTACCGGAGTACCGAACTTTTCCCGCACCAGTGATAGCCACTTTCAGTTTGTCGGCGACTGCGATCTCGGCATCCGCCGCGCCGGTAGTGGAGATCTCAGCAGCCTTAGTTTGCAAACCACTCGCTGCTAACTCGCTTGCGCCGGTCATATCCGCAAAGAATTCGTCAATTTTTCCGTCAAGTGAAACGCGCGCCGCGCCGCGCGACTCCAATGCGAATCTTGGACCGCTCAGCTGCTTCGCGGTAAGTTTCACGGCGCCACTAATCCTGGCTCCTGCCCGCGTTTGGCTTGAGATGACCACTTGGATTCCGTGGCTGGGCCGGATCTGCTCGCGCGTGCGCAAATGGAATGTGTCGCCGGAAATGTTGCTATTGATATAAGGAAGAAGGTTTTCATCAGTCGTAATACGGAGGCTGGGCGGTCCACTTTGCCATTCGATCGTGAAAGCGCCTCTCGCATCGATATTGGCGAACGCGCTGACTGGGCGTTCATCCGTTTTGATATGGCCGTTGCCTCGAATTCCCACCCAGTGGCATCCAGCGGCTGACACAACGCATGTCGCCAGAAAAGCAATCGTAATCTTCTTCATGAATATCATTTCTCTAGTTACGATGCTACGAGGGGTCGTTTCGGATTCAGGAAAGTTTCAAGGAACGGCGGTCTCAAGTCCGCTGTCGCTCGCGATCTGGAGATCGCCCCTGCTTGAGACTACGCGCAGACAAGATCGCCGCAATTCATTCCCCAATTTTTAGCTTCACTGCATCCGCCAAGACGTCATCGACGTAGAATTCCACTCGATAATCGCCTAGCGCCCAACCATCTTCGGGTCGCGCCAGCGTGAACGCGCCGCGTGCTCTAGGGCTCTCAGCGACAGCGGAAGCTTCGTCCACCTTATAATCCTGGGGGAAATCTTCGCCGATGTTCTCTGCAATCCAAACGGCCTTGATCTTTGCCCCTTTGCGTAACCGCTGTCCCTGCCAGCGCGCATGAATTTCGGATGTGTTCGATGAAAAAGTCATCGTCGGTTTGCCGAACCGCTCCTTTGCCAGGCTGACCGTAAGCTGCTTCGGGATGGCGTCGGATTTTATTTCGGGCCGCTCCGCGATTTTGGGCGATTCCGCCAGCTCCAGAGAAATGCGCTGCAGCAGATCGCCCTTGGCAGCGCGCATTGTCGTTACGTCCTTTACAATCCCAGTGCCCGGTGCGAACCAACGCTCGATTGTCATCAGGCTCGGTAATGTTTGCTCTCCGTGAATGTGGAAGGCATGAAATTCGCCCGCCGGCACGTTGATATCTTCCTCGCCGAGCACGTCGTAATGCTGACGCACTTTCAATTCGCCGGCCTGTCCGTTGAAATCCCAACTCGCGCCCTTCTTTAGCGCTTTGGCGATCAGCATCTGTGGCGGATTAAAGTTAACGAGTTCGCCGTCCAGATTGATCCGGGCCCAGCAAACAATTCCTTGCTCATTGATCGTGAGAAGATCCGTATTCGTGATGCCGCCTCCCCGATGCATTTCGAACTTGAGAAGATCTTTCCCATCAATGTTCTCGGTTCCATTGATGCGATACAAAACCGGCAAGCGGATCTTGCCATCGGCGTCTGTTTTTGCATGCTGAACGTCAAGACCTTTGCCGATTTCTTCTGTCATATTGTATCGCCAGCTGGTCCCATCAGCGGTTGGAAGCAATTCGCCACCAAACACCGCGGCAAGCGGCGCTGCCGTAAATATTAGGATCGAGAGTTTCATTTACGCTTGAGAATGCGAAAATTTGCGCAGCGGTTAACATGCTCTGCAGCCGGACACGCATTCTGACACGACATGGCAACTTTTGTTCAACCGCTGTGCACTTGCTTAACCTCCCGCTGCATCGTTCGACTGCTGCAATTCTCAATAGCTTTTGCAATTGCATGCTGGCTTTGCGCTCTTGCGACCGGAGCGCAGCCCTCGAATCAATCGCGCCACGTCGTTGTCGTGGTCTGGGACGGGATGCGTCCGGATTTCGTTACCGAACAAAATACGCCAACCCTTTGGAAGCTGGCGCGCGAGGGAGTCACGTTTCGTAATCACCATTCCGTCTATCCGAGTGCTACCATGGTAAACGGCACGGCGCTCGTAACCGGCATTTACCCTGGCAAGAACGGAATCATTGCGAACCATGCGTATCGTCCCGCGATCGATCCTCGCCACGCCGTCGATGTCGAGCTGCCGCCAGTGGTGAAGAAAGGGGATGAAGTCTCCGAAGGTAAATATATTTCTGTTCCAACCATTGCCGAACTCGTCCAGCGAGCAGGGGGGCGCAGCGTCATCGCAACTGCGAAAACTGTGGGACTCCTGCTCGACCGAAAGGCCGGTGTTGGGGCTGGAAAAGATTGCGTCACCCTGTTCGCAGACAATTCGCTCCCGGCGAGAATTGTCGGTTTGATCAGCGAAAAAAATGGTGCCTTCCCCTCTGCCCACTTGCAACGGGACTCATGGACAACGAAAGCGCTCACCGAAGTTCTCTGGAAAGATGGTGTGCCGGCCGTTTCAATTCTGTGGCTGGGCGAACCCGATTTAACGCAACATGAGTCGGCGCCGGGCGCGCCAGGGGCGCTCGCGGCGATAAAATCCGCCGATGAAAACCTCGCGGCTGTTCTTTCAGCATTGAATCAGCGAGATGCGCGAGCAACAACAGACGTCTTTGTCGTTTCCGATCATGGTTTCTCCACGATCGCGCGATCGATTGACTTGCGGAAGATTTTGAATGACGCCGGTTTCGCCGCGAAGACCGAATTCGAAAACGAACCGAAACCTGGAGACATCATGCTCGCCGGAAACGGCGGCAGTGTTCTGTTCTATGTCACGGGACACGATGCGACGGTCACCCGCCGCCTGGTTGAATTTTTGCAGCAATCGGATTTTGCCGGCGTGATTTTCACGAAAGAGTCTATGGAAGGAACGTTCGATCTCAGGCAAGCGACGATCCAGAATGATCACGCGCCTGACGTCGTGATGGCGTTCCGCTGGAACGATTCGAAAAATCAGTTCGGCATTCCGGGAATGATCGACGCCGATTGGCAACGAGCCGCAGGGAAGGGGACACATGCGACGCTTAGCCGATTCGACATGCACAATACGTTGATTGCAGCCGGGCCGGATTTTCGTCAGGGAGAAGTGGACGATTTACCAACAGGCAATGTCGATCTCGCTCCTACGATCTTGCGCATCCTTGGAATCACACCGCCGCAGCGGCTGGACGGAAGAATAGTTTCCGAAACTATGACGAACGCGAGTCCCGCGAAACCAAATGTGGAGACTAAAACGATCGAAGCCACGAGAGATTCCTCGGTCGGACGCTGGCGACAATCTCTCAAGGTCTCGCGTGTCGGCTCAACAACTTATCTCGACGAAGGCAACGGTGAATTTCAGAAAAGGTAGGACAACGCCATACCCTGTCCGCCGTGGTGACCTATTGTTACGGATTCGCGCCCTAAACAATTTGCAAGAAAGTGGGCTTCAGCGCCGGTAGCGATTTACGACCAAGTGATGAGGCGCAATTCGTGCGCCTGCATCAGGCACGGATGCGTGGGCACGACGCGAACGCTGAAGCCATAAGTGCCGCTTTCGGTCGCGGGAACTGATCCCTGGTAGATGTAAGTGCCGTCGCCATCGGCCTGGCTGCTTTGAGTCAGCACAGTCGCGGCAGGGTTGTGGAGGTCGCCGTTATCGAGTTCACCGTGATATGCTTCGACGCGCACGTGGCGCGGATCGACGGCGCCGAGGTGGACGCGTGCACTGATTTGCAATGACTCGCCGACCTGGATCGTGGGTCGATCTTTGTTCGCCACTTGTACGTCTGAGAGGTGTACCTGCGGCCAGTCCTTGCGCATCTGCGTTTTCCACTGGCTGAGTTGCACGGCGGCGCCGCAGCCATCGCGCGAAAAATTCTCGTACGCCTGAGCCGCAGGAATGTACAGTTGCTCGGTGTATTGCTTCACCATTCGCTGCGTGTTGAACACCGGCGTCACGCTGCGAATGGATTCTCGCATCAGTTGCAGCCAGGCGAGCGGAAGTTTGCCGTCCGGCTTCGCGTAATAAAGCGGAACGATTTGATTCTCCAGCAGCTGGTAGAGACTACTCGCGTCGACTTCGTTTTGAAATTCGGTGCTGCCGCTGTCGATATCCCTGCCAATGGCCCAGCCGTTGCTGTTGTTATAGCCTTCGCACCACCAGCCATCGAGCACACTAAGGTTAATCCCGCCATTCGGTGCACATTTCATTCCGCTCGTGCCGCTCGCTTCCAACGGACGCAGTGGATGATTCAACCAAAGATCGACGCCCTGCACGAGCCGGCGCGCGATGTAGCTGTCGTAGTCCTCAACGAACACGATCCGATTCTCGAGCCCGGCTTCGCGGCTAAATTTGTAGACTTCCTGGATGAGAGCTTTGCCTCCCTCATCGCGTGGATGGGATTTACCGGCAAAAATGAACTGGACAGGACGAGTGGTGTCACTCACCAGTCGCTTCAGCCGTTCTTTATCGCTGAACAAAAGAGTGCCTCGTTTATAAGTCGCAAAGCGACGCGCAAAACCGATTGTCAAAATCTCCGCGTCCAGAATGCGATTTACCTTGCGGATGGATTCGGGCGACTCGCCCAAGCGCTCACGGCGCTGTTGCTCGCGATCGCGAACAAAGTCGATTAGCCGGCGCTTAAGGTGTTGATGTGTCTCCCAAAGTTGCGCATCCGGAATGTCAATGACGCCACGCCAAAACTCCGGCTCTGTGAGGTGCTCTTCCCAATCGCCGACATGTTTGCGGTAAAGCGCCGCAAATTCCGGCGCCATCCACGTCTTTGTGTGCACACCATTTGTGATGTTGGTGATCGGAACTTCGTGGACCGGAACACCGGTCCAAACATCCTTCCAGAGCGATCGACTGACTTCACCGTGCAACTTACTAACGCCATTTGCATGGCGGCTAAGTCGCAACGCCAGAATGGTCATGCTGAAAGGATCGTTTGGATTCAGTCGCGTATGGCCAAATGAAAACAGCTCGTCGAACAGAACGTTGAGTTCCTTGGCCAATTTGCCGAAGTATTTTTGCATCATGTCGCGCGAGAACGAATCGTTCCCGGCAGGGACCGGAGTGTGCGTGGTGAAAACGTTGGCCGCAGCGACGAGCTGAAGGGCGGAATAAAAATCGAGCTTCTTTTCAACCACGTTCAGCCGAATACGTTCGAGAGCCAGGAACGCCGAATGTCCCTCGTTCATGTGAAACACAGCCGGCTGAATACCAAGCGCCGCGAGCGCTTTTACTCCGCCTATGCCAAGCACGATTTCCTGGCGCATCCGCATCTCAAGGTCGCCGCCGTAAAGCTCGGCGGTAATGAGTCGGTCTTCAGGGCTGTTTTCCGGGATATCAGTATCGAGCAGGTAAACGTTCACGCGTCCAACGCGCAATTCCCACAATCTGGCTAACACCTGTCGATCCAGGATCGGAACTGAGATCAGGACTTTCGTGTCGCCGTGGCGGACTTCGCGAATAGGCAGGTGATAAAAATTCTGGTTGAGGTTGATCGCTTGCTGAACTCCGTCCTTGTCGATCTGCTGCCGGAAATAGCCGTGCCGGTAAAGCAGACCGATTGCCACAAAATTCAGATCAAGGTCGCTCGCCGATTTGCAATGATCGCCCGCGAGGATGCCGAGGCCGCCGGAATAGTTTGGGATCGATTCGTGAAAGCCGAATTCCGCCGAAAAGTAGGCGATCGGATTCTTGATCGCGCCGCCGGCGCCGGTTTTTCCATACGTATCCTGACGACCAAGATATTTTTCGAATTCCTCGAACACCTGTTTCAGCTCGCGCGTAAAATTTTTGTCCTGGGCAAGTTCTTCCAATCGGGATTGCCGCGAAAGTTGCAGCATTCGGATCGGATTATGGTTAGTGCGGGCCCACAGCTCGTGATCAAGGTGCCGGAACAGGCGCCGCGCATCCGGCTCCCACGTCCACCAAAGATTGAAACTCATCTCTCGCAGTGGCTCCAATGCCGGCGGTAGAATCGGAGTTACGTTGTAAGTTTGAAAATTTGGCATGCGAGCAGGTTGATGAAAGAAGCGGAGACGTAATCAAACGCGAACGCTGTCGGGGTCAAGAAACGTTGTCGTAACTTATGCACGGCGCATCGGTGCGAGAACAAGTCCGAGAAAGAATCCGGCAATGAGCCCGCACAGATGCGCGGCCATGCTGACCTGCGGAGTCGAAAGATCGAACCCGATTTGGATCGCAACGATCAGTCCCACGTTTGCCAATCGTTGTTTCGCATGCGGCGCGTGCCGGTGCCGCAGCAGAAATCCGGCCCATGCGCCGACGATTCCCATGATCGACCCCGAGGCGCCGATCAGCTGAGCCGGTTGTACCAAACCTATTATAGTCAAAGCCACCACGCCGGCGCCGGAGGCGAGCCCTGAAATCAAGTAACAGACAACGAACCGCATCGTGCCGATGGATCGTTCGAGCGGTGGACCAAGAACATAAAGCGCGAAGACATTGAAAAGCAGGTGGATGAAACCTCCGTGCAAGAATAGCGCCGTGAGAAGGCGCCAGTATTCGCCCTCTGCCATAACGGAGTAGGCGTCGAGCGCACCGATCCGGTGTAGAACTTCGGGGTCGTTCCAATCGCCTGCCGAAATCTCGAGAAGAAATGCAACCGCGTTGAGCAGGATAAGAATGAGAACAGCAGGCGCCTTTCGGAGCTCAGCGAGGCCGGAGGCCTGTGGAGCTTTGTACTCGACCGGTCGAGCTGAGTAGTTCACTTGAGATTCCAAACGGCGAAGCAATTGCACTTGGTCGCGCAATTCGCTTGTGGGATGCAGAATTTGAAGAGCCGTCCCAAGTTTTCTAGCCGACCTGTAATTTCCCCTCGCGGCAAGCTCGGTCATCTGGCGTAAGCCAATTGCCGGAACGAGTAGGAGAACAAACCACGCGCTGCCACCGATATATCCGGCGGCGCTACGCCAAAACAGCCAGGTAATCCCGGTAATGGCGAGAACAGCAAGTGCGGCGATACGCGAGCCACGATACGGCGCGCCGGGACGCCATGCCCGGGCTAATACCAGCAACGATGAAATCACCGCCAGAAAAAGAAAAATGTGATTCAGATTCACAGGTATCAGCTTCTTAAAGTGAAATCATTGAGCGTTCGGCATTGAACGTTGGATGTTGGACGTTAACTTTCTGAAGCCGGCAAACGCCCAACTTTCAACGCTCAACTCCCAACGTCCAATTCCACATGATGCCCATCACTGTCACTGATTATCTGGATGTCATTTCATCCTGGTGTTTTTGGTCCGAGCCAACATGGGCTGAATTGAAAAGACGGTACGAAGGCCGGGTTCAATTTCACTGGAAAATCGCATTGATGGATCCTAGGGGTTTGCCTACGTCGCGCGAACAGGAGCAATGGTTCTATCGGCGCAGCGGAATGATGATGCGTTCGCCGTTCATGCTCGATACCGAATGGTACGACGCAAGTTTGCCTGAGTGGCTCGCGCCGAATTGCGTAGCCGAGGCGGCTAAGGACTTTGGTGTTGCTGACGATCGCGTTCGTGTTGCCGTCTCTCGCGCTGCGTTGCGCGAAGGCAGGAAAATCGGCGATTGGGATGTTGCCGCTCAAGTCGGTGCTGAAGCAGGCGGAATCGATCTTGGAAAATTGCTCGAGCGCGCGAGATCGACGGAAATCGAACAGCGCGTCCGCGCATCGACTGCTGAATTTCATATGCTTCAGGTCACACAACGCCCAACTTTTGTGATCGATACCGAGATCGGCGACCGCGCGATTTTTTCAGGGGTCGTAACCCTGGAGCCGCTGACAACTACACTCGATTCCATGCTGCACGACGTAGCTGCGTACGCGGCGCATAAGGCCCATTTTGGCGATCCACCTGCAAGATGATCGTTGGAACATCGCCACTTGATCGTCACGAGATTCGCCTTGCCAGTGCAGGATTGTTGCCTACAACTTCCCTCTGCTCGCGATTATTAATGCGGGCACTTCGTCGCGGTGAATCGCATCCGGGGCGAAGCAAGAGTGCCCCGGCGTATGCGAATGCTAATGCCGGGAATTGCGATAGATGGAAATACGGTGGCGCAGCGCACTCCCGCTTCACCGGTTAGGAGCTTTGATCTAATCTGCAACCACAAATTCGTGTAAACGGTCGGATTCGCGCCCGCGAAGTCCGGGTCATCATGGGGACGACCGGCGAGCAGCTCGGCGTCCTGAAACTCAGCGACGCCTTGCGCAGAGCTCAAGGTCTTGGGCTTGATTTGGTCGAAATCGCACCAACGGCCAATCCGCCGGTGTGCAAAATCATCGATTTTGGAAAGTTTCGATACGATATTTCCAAACACACCAAGGACAAAAAGTCGGCCAGCTCAAGGCTGAAGGAAATCAAGTTTCGTGTTAATATCGACGAGCACGATTACCTGACGAAAATCCGGCACGGTGAGGAATTTCTAGACCGCGGAAACAAGGTGCGGGTGCAGCTGCAATTTCGCGGCCGCGAAATGGCGCATCAGGAATTTGGAATGCAGCTCGTTCAGAAAGTGCGCGACGATCTATCCGGCATGTCGCAAGTAGAAATGGATCCGAAAATCACTGGACGCAATATCACCATGACCCTTGCGCCTCTGCCGGCAAACCGCCGCAAACGAAAATTCACTGCGGAGTCTAAAACGCCTGAGGAAATCGAGGAGGCCAGCGCACCAGCGGGCACCTAATTCGCAAAGGTAAAGTTCAGGGCCTCTTTTTACCCTGTGGTGACGCCTTAGGCTTGGGAGTTGACGGAGGAGGAGTTACTGACACGTTGGCAGCCTGTTTCTGGTCTAGTCGCTGCTTCCGCGCTTTTGCATCCTGATTATTGGGATCCAGCTTCAAAACTTTCTCGGTGTCTATCATCGAATTCGTTGCATCGTTCTTTAACTCATAAATATAGGCGCGGTAGTTGTAATACCGGACTTCATTCGGTTTGAGCTTGATGATTTCGGAGTAGTCGGCCAGCGCCTTATCATAGTCATTTATTTTCATTTCCACCGCCGCGCGTTGTTCGTAAATGCGCACATCTTGCGGAGTTAATTTGAGCGCTTCGCTATATTCGCTGATGGCATCCTGATAATTCTGTTGGCTGACGTCCGCGTATCCACGCCGTTGATAGACAGCCGAGAGTTCATCCGAGTACTTTTTGTCCATACCCGTGGCTTTGCGAAGTAGTTCAACGGCCTTGTCCCAGTCCTGGTTCTTCGCGGCCTCCGCGCCTTCCCGAGCGAGTTTGTTTGCTTCAACATTTTTCTTTGATTCAGCTCCGGACGCCTGTGAAACGCAGAGCGCCAAAGCAGTGATGAGAGTAAAGACGAATGATTTTTTCATGATTTCTGTTGGACGTTAACCTTCTTAGACAATTCGAAACTGAAGAGCTCAATAGTTGGCTGTAAGCTCAACAGTTTCAAGTCTGTTCCGGAGAATGCGCCTGTTCGATATGGATCTTTGACTCAGGTTCGGCTGCAGCCGGCTCACCCGGGCCAGGCTCATCTACGCGCATGATGCGCATGGCGTGGCCCGTGGTCTCATCAATTTCGATCAACGCTCCGTGCAGGCGCACATCCCCACCGGCAACGGGGAACGATGCTGGCAGATTTGATACGAATCGGTTCATGATCGGATCGATTGCGCGGCCCAGGATGGAGTTGATAGGTCCGCACATGCCGGCATCGCATATGAAAGCTGTGCCGCCGGGGAAGATTTGGTCGTCGGCTGTCTGAACGTGCGTGTGAGTCCCGATGACAGCGGAGACTTTTCCGTCGAGAAAGCGACCCATGGCAATTTTCTCACTTGTGGTTTCGCCGTGGACGTCGACGACGATGTTCACAGTCTCCTGGCGCATCTTCATCACCACTGTTTCGACAGCACGAAACGGGTTTTCCAAAATCGGCTGCATAAACGTGCGTGCCTGCACATTGATCACGCCGATCTTGCCCCTGGCGGTTTCCAGGACGATCGATCCGTTTCCCGGCGCGCCGTCGGGATAATTCACCGGACGCAATAACCGCGGTTCGGTGTCGATGAACGAAAGAATCTCTTTTTGGTCCCAAATGTGATCGCCTGTGGTGATCACCGAGACGCCGGCTCGCAAAAGGTCAATTGTAATTTTTCCTGTTATCCCTCGACCGCCTGCGGCGTTTTCGCCGTTGACAATGACGAAGTCCAAACCGTGCCTCGCCCTAAGCTGTGGCAGCTGGGCAATGACTGCAGTTCGGCCCGGCTCGCCAACAACATCACCAAGAAAAAGAACGGTTAGCATTTTGCGAGCATCGTATTAAAGCGGTTTGAAACGTCGATGTGAAAATTAATGACGAAATCCAAACAACAAATGACGAAGCTCGAAGGGTGACGTTTCGCCGTTCAAGCTTGGTCATTCTTTCGTTATTCGTCATCCGAGCTTCGTCATTTCTTGTCGTCTTTCTCTCGATTTTTCCCCCCGCCAGTCGCGCTGGGGATAATCTCGGCATTCTCGGCGCGAATCCGCGATGGAACGTGCTGGAGAAGTATCAGGGAACGATTACCCACGATGAATTCAGCCGGCTGATACAGGACGTTTATTGCACTCACGGATTCGCTCCTGATTTGATTCAAATAAACGAAAAAACAGCGCGGGTTCTCATGAACCGTGAGTCGCAGAAATTTTTCACGCTGCGGTTTGCGGAGAACGCCGACGTGCGCGAACGCGTGCCGCGCCTCTGGCGGCCGGCGAGATCATTGCCGCCAGCGAGAGCGGAGAAACCTCTTGCGGGTTTGAAGATCGCGCTCGATCCCGGCCACCTGGGCGGGAAATGGGCAAAGATGGAAGAGCGCTGGTTTCAGGTTGGGGCCAGCGAGCCAGTCCAGGAAGGCGATCTGACTTTGCACGTGGCGCGATTGTTGGCCCGGCGATTGCGTGAACGCGGCGCGAAAGTTTCGCTCATCCGGAATGCCGAAGAACCGACTACAACGAAACGTCCCGATGATTTTCGGGAGCTAGCAAGAAAAATTCTGATTAAAAACGGCGTGCCGCGCCCGCGCGAGGATGTTCTTGATGCAAACGATCCAGCCAAAGAGCAGACCATTCACTGGCAGAGTGAAATTTTGTTCTACCGCTACAGCGAAATTCGGCGCCGGGCTGCATTGGTAAATTTCAAATTGCATCCCGATCTTGTGCTTTGTTTGCATTTGAATGCAGAGGGCTGGGGGGACCCAACCAATCCGACCTTGACCGACACTAATCATCTTCATTTGCTTGTGAACGGCTCCTATTTGGCAGAGGAGCTCGAATTTGATGATGAACGCTTCGAAATGCTCCGTCGGCTTCTCAGCCGAGCTTACGCCGAGGAATTGTCGCTAGCCGATACAATTGCGACGGCAATGGCGCGCGAGACTGGGCTGCCATCTTATCAATATCCGACGACGAACAGCACCACCAAAGTCGGCGTTAGCGGCTACGTGTATGCGCGCAATTTGCTCGCCACGCGGCTTTATCGTTGCCCGGTGGTTTACTGCGAGCCCTACGTCATGAACAGCAACGACGTCTTCGCTCGTATTCAGGCTGGGGATTACGAAGGAACACGCAACGTCAACGGCGTGGAACGCAAAAGTATTTTTCACGAGTACGCCGACAGCGTTGTGGACGGGCTGGTCGAATATTATTCAAAAGCGCGACGTGGGGGCGATTGATCTCAATGGCCGGTCTTGTAGGGCGTTTCTGTAAATCCCGAACGCTTTCGGGACTGGCACAGACGCCCTACAATTCATCCACGGCTTCGCGAATATCGGCCATCGTTACACTTGTGGTCACCTTTGCCGCGCCGATGCTCGGAGTCACTACGAACCGGATTTTTCCGCCCTCGAATTTTTTGTCGAATTTCAGCGCATAGAAAATCTTCGAGCGCGGAAAACTTGGAGGCAGGCGCGTGGGCAACTCGAATCGGTGCAAAAGATCGACAACGGCATCTCGCTGTTCCTGCGGCAGTTCAGCCCTTTTAATGGAGATGGCGCAAGCGGCAACGATTCCAAGACTCAGCGCTTCTCCGTGAAGAAATTTCTTGTAGTCTCCGGCCTGCTCAATCGCGTGGCCGACTGTGTGACCAAAATTAAGAAGCGCCCGCTCACCAGTTTGCTCGCGCTCATCTTTCGCAACGATTCGCGATTTGATTTGAATGTTGCGCTTGATCAACTGCTGTAGGGCAGGCGCATCACCTGTCTTCCAGGATTGAAGAGTGCGAAACATGTTCG
>Ga0137403_10003973_pt1 | contig 17553 bp, 11 predicted proteins | sample CZOMad2_1_16fung_FD_122057 | JGI IMG/M metagenome (GOLD analysis project Ga0137403, IMG submission 122057) | Vadose zone soil fungal communities from Angelo Coast Range Reserve, California, USA - CZOMad2_1_16fungal (Hybrid Assembly) | ecosystem: Environmental > Terrestrial > Soil > Vadose zone...
TTCGCGGCCAGGGGTTTGATCTCGAGCGAGACAACGGTTACGACGTTCCAGCAGTGTGCCAGCGTGAATTCCTCGGGAGGCACGCTCGCGTTGGCTAGCGGGGGAGCAGGGAACGCCGGTGCCGTGACCTTGAGTGAGGGTTTTGCTCAAGCCTTCAAGGTGAGAAGCCTTAGTACCTGGGATGGGACCACGGGAACTCCGGGAGCAGCACCGGTTCAAGTGCCCCAGCGGGAAGCTGTCCCTGGCGTGGTTCAGCCAACAGCAATGGAGACTGGACTCTATTCTCCGGTGGCTATCGATCCCGTTGCGGGTTTGGCCGATTTCGGGACACGGCTCAAGGTCGTGTTCAATAACGTGCCGAGTGGAGCGCATGTCTACGTTCCAGTTATCTTGACCACCGGTTCCGGAACGGGGCTTACCAGTAATTTGGGCAATTCGGCCTCTGCCAGCCCGGTAACCGATCCCCTGTCTGCAGGTTATAACGGGCACCTGACGCTGCGCCTAATAACCAGCGAATCAGGCTCCTATACCGCGGCGACTGCCGGCAGCTTTGGCGCAGGTCTGTCGGAAGTTTCCATTACCGCTGGCTCGGGTCAGGCTGTCTGGGAAGTCGTGACGGAAGATCCGTCCTCGGCCGAGTCCGCAGTCGTTCCGGTCACGGTTGCTTATGTGGCCAATCCCGGCGCGGGCTCGCCTGCAATCGGACCGGTGGCGACGGCGACTGCCTCCTACGCGCCCATCAGCAATGACTTTGTCGCTGAACTCAACACCGTTCCGATTCCCCGGTTCGTGAATAACAGCACTGCGGCGGGTAATCTGTTCAGCATCGCCGCTTGCGCGACCACGACCACTATTTCGGCGAGCCCGCAGACGCTGGCCTTCAGCTATGTCGTCGGAGGAGCCTCGCCGGCCCCGCAAAATATTTCCGCGGCGAGCCTATCTCCGGCAAGCGGCGTGAGCTTTACCGCATCCACGGGCGCCGGCTGTGGCTGGCTTACGCTGCATCCCACCAGTGGAACCACGCCGGCCAATCTCACGGCGTCCGTCAATCCCGCCGGTCTCGCGCCAAATAACTACACCTGCGGCATCACCGTAACCGCGCCCGCCGCGTCCAATAGCCCGCAGGTGGTGCATGCGAGCCTTGCCGTTACGCAGGCGGCAACGCTTTCGGTAAGTCCGCCTTTGCTCTCTTTCGCCTACCGCGTGGGGAGCAACACGACCGCGCCGCAGTTCTTCTCCGTCGCCAGCGCCAATCCGAGTGGCGGGGTCAATTTCACCATTACACCTAATGCGGGTTGTGACTGGCTGGCGCTGAACACCACAGCCGGAACTACCCCCACGATGATCGCCGCATCATTGAATACGGCTCTTCTTGCGCCAGGCAGCTACCAGTGCGTCCTCACCGTCACGGCGCCCGGCGTCATCAACGGACCGCAGCTGGAGGAAGCCGTCCTGACGGTGAGCGATCGCCCCGCGCTCACGGCAAGTCCCCGCTCGTTGGTGTTCAACTATTTGAGTTCGGGGCAGCAGCCTCGGCCTCAAACCATCTTTCTTTTCGCGGGCGGCACAGCGGTGGGATTCTCAGCCACGCCCGCAACCACATCCGGAGGGAATTGGCTGGCCGCCGGACTCGCCAGCGGAGCGACGCCGTCCACGTTGAGTGTATCGGTCAAGCCTGCGGGACTGGCGCCTGGCGTGTATCAGGGAAGCATCACGATCAATTCGCCGGCGGCCAATCCGACTTCGCAGGTAGTGCCAGTCACCTTAAACGTGTCAAATCCGCTCGCGCCGCAGAACCTGGCGGCTGCGCCCGCACAATTCACCTTTTCATTTGTCGCGGGAGCGCATCAGACGCAGACGCGCCATTTGACGATTGCCTCGCCCGGCGCCTATCACGCGAACACGGACGCTGCATGGCTGAGCATCTCCCCGGCTGAAGGAACAACCAGTGCGAGCGCGCCGGCCGTGTTGTCCCTCCGCGCGGACCCCACAAGCCTCAGCCCGGGGACCTACACAGGGAGTGTTACGGTTTCGACCCCGGCAGTGGGCTCACTCCTGCGCGCCTTTGTGACCATGACGATCAGCGAAAGCTCGCAATCGATCGTACTATCGCAAACCGGGCTCTCGTTTCGCGCGGACGCCCATGGAGGAGCGGCGCCGCCACAGGCAATCTCCATACTCAATGGCGGCTCGGGCCCGCTGCGCTGGTCGTTGAATCCGACGACTCTGTCCGGCGGCAACTGGTTGAGTGTGTCAACCACCAGTGGCGTGACCGGCGACTCTCCCTCACTGGTGAATGTTCACGTGGCCGCAGCGGGCCTGCCGCCGGGTGACTATTTCGCCGATCTGCGCATCGATGCGCCGGATGCCGCAAATTCGCCTCAGTTGATCGGCGTGGTGTTGACCGTCTCCGCAGGCGCCGGCATAGCGCCGATCGTGGACCCCATTGGGTTGCTCTTTACGGGAGCACCGGGCGCTCCAGGCCCCGCTAGCCAGGCCGTGACCATCATCAATCGGACTGCGAGCCCGCTGAGCTTTGAGTCCAGCGCTTACTTCCCCGGGGGCGCGCCGTGGATTGCGGCACAACCGTCGTCGGGAACGCTCAACGCCGGCGAAACGCGCCAGATCACCATACAGGCGAACACCAGCGGGCTGCTGCAAGGAGTTGTTTATCAGAGCGAACTGAACTTCGGGTTCAGTGACCACTCGGCGCAAAAGATCAGCGTGCTTCTAGTGACCGCTCCCGGAGCACCGGCTGCCGCACAGCAAAACGCCGCAGTCATTTGCGCACCCGCGGGCCTGATTCCGTTCATCACGTCTTTGGGTGGAGAAGACGACCTTTCGATAGGCCGGCCGGCGGCTGTTCAGGTGCACGTGGTGGATAACTGCGGCAGAGCACCAGAAGGCGGGGGGTCTATGCAGTTGAATTTGAGCAACGGCGATCCGGCGCTAGAACTGACGCCGTTGCCCGGCAGCGTGTGGACTGGAACCGTCACGCTCAAGACCAGCTCCGCGGGACCCGTTGAGATTAGCGTTTACGGCGAAGTTGGCAACCAGAAGACGATGCTGAATGCCCTCCAGGTGAACGTTGGCCCAGACTCCGCGCAACCCGTCTTATCGCCCAATGGAGTATCAAGTGTGGCGAGCTACGCTCCGCAAGTAGCGATGGCGCCCGGCAGCCTCATCAATATCTACGGGCATCGGCTGACCGGCTCGAACGCCGAGTTTTCAGGATTTCCGCTGCCCATGGAGTTGGCGGGAACGCAAGTATTGATTCAGGGAAAAGCGCTGCCGCTGATTTCCGTAAGCGACAGCCGGATTATTGCACAGGTGCCGTACGACGTCACTGTTGATGCGGACGCGCAATTGGTCGTGCAAAGGGGCTGGACTCAGTCCGCGCCGGAGACGCTTGCGGTGGCCCCGGCGCAGCCTGCTGTCTTTACCGTAAATCAGCAAGGTTCGGGACAGGCGGTGGCCACGGTTGGAAACACCGCCAATCTGGCAGATTCAATGCACCCTGTGAAGGCGGGGGACGCGCTGGTGATCTACTGCGCGGGTCTGGGAGCCGTGAGTCCGCCTGTAGCAAACGGCGCGGCAGCTGCCGCGGCTCCTCTCAGCCAAACCGGAATCCCCACGGTGACCATCGGCCACAAACCAGCGCGCGTTTTGTTCTCCGGGCTGACTCCTGGCTTCGCCGGTTTGTACCAGGTCAACGTCAAGGTGCCGGCTGACGTTACGCCGGGTGATGAGGTGCCGGTCGTAATCGGCATCGCGGGCCAAACCAGCCCGGTAGTGACGATTAGCGTGCGGTAATCACGTTTCAATCTCCGTAATCGAAATTGGCGATTGACGTACGAGAGGATCATTCTCATGACTCAACTGACGCGTATTCTCTTTGTCGTGTCCTTGATTGCAAGCCTCGGCCCGACGACTATTTCTTCGCTCTTGGCATCCGAGCCCTCGACGCCGCAAGCGAATTGGAACAACCTCGGCAACCTGGCTCGAGGTGACGAAGTCAAGGTTGTTATAACCCATGGCAGTGCTCAACGCGGCGTGTTTCAGAGCGTAACCGGCGACGCCATGATCGTTCACTTCCCAACGGGAGACCAGACATTCGAACGGCAGAGTGTCACTCAGGTCCTGGTGAAGCGTGACGGGCATCGCGGCCGGCATATTCTTATCGGTTTGCTGGTGGGAGCAGGCGTAGGACTGGGCGCGGGCGCTGCTTCCGACAGGGCAGAACCCGACAAATGGATTCTCCCCAATTTTGGAAAGCAACTTTTCACACCAGCCGGAGCGATTGTGGGCACAACGATTGGAGCTTTACTTCCAAGCGGCGGATGGAAGAAGATCTACGAGGCTCGGTAACATACGGGGTCCATCACTTTGGATGAACGGCGAGAGCGCTAGCCAACGACCGGAGGATCTATCTAAGATTCTTCAGAACCTCGCCGACGGTGTCCAATATTTCGCGCGACAGCTCGTCATCCGATGCGGCTCGGGCCAGTGACATCGATCCGACGAGCGCACTCATCGTCAAGATCGTCTTCGATCGTGCCGCACGCTCAGATCGCAGCTCCGTCGCGGAACCGTTCTTTCCGCTGCTCATATCGAAGAGGGTCCGCCCCATCCTCGAAAAAAGTTATGCTATGGAAAATGCCGCGGAAGCGCTGCGCCATCTGATCGAAGACCGTCCGTTTGGAAGAGTGGTGCTGTCTGTATAGAGTCTCGGGACAAATCACCGATTGGCACGCTTGCAGCAGTCTTCCGCTGCGCGTTCAGTGCCGATAGGGTGTTGAAGCCAAAGCCAGAAGACTGAAATTACGATGGCCAAGACCGACTTCAAGTCCGTGGACGAGTACATCGCCTCGCAGCCCGAGGCCGCGCAGGGCATACTCAAGCGCGTGCGGAGTACCATCCGGAAGGCCGTGCCCGGAGCCGAGGAAGTGATCTCGTACCAGATCCCCACTTACAAACTGCGCGGTGGTCCCGTGATCTATTTCGCTGGGTGGAAGCAGCACTACTCGCTCTACCCCGCCACCGGTCATGTCGTCGCGGCGTTCAAGGACGAACTTGCACCGTACGAGGTCAGCAAGGGCACGATCCGCTTCCCGCTCTCCGAGCCCGTCCCTGTGAAGTTGATCGAAGGCATCGCGAAGGTCCGCGCACAGGAAGTCGCCGTGCGTGAGAGGGTGAAGACGGCTACGCCGAAGAAGCGCTAAGCCCGCGCTATGGCGCCAGTCCCGCCTCGCCGAGTCAATCGTGCATTACGGCCTGTGAGAAGTCCGAGAGCCGGCACGAACTAATGAAGTAGTCTGACACGCCCGACTAATCCCACAAGCTTCTGTGCAAGATTAAGTCTTGACCATTACAAATGCCGCGACGCCTCCGCGCTACTGATGCCGCAGCGCATCCGATGGCGCGATTGCCGAGGCGCGGTGGGCCGGCACGAACGTGGCAATCGCGGACACCAGCATCACAATCACGGCGACGGCCCCAAAAGTGGCGGGGTCGCTAGCTTGCACGCCGTAGAGTAGGGATCCCAGCAAGCGGGTGATGCCGAATGCACCCGCCAAACCCACGGCGACGCCGATCCACACCAGCTTCATGCCCTGCATCACGATCATCCGGATCACGTCGCGGCGCGCGGCGCCCAGCGCTACCCGGATGCCGATTTCCTGCACTCGCTGCTCCACCGAGTAGGACATCAGGCCGTAGATTCCGATGGCCGCCAGCAGCAGCGCGATCGAGGCGAAAATCGTGAGCAGCAGCATGTTGAAGTTCTGGCGCGACAGCGCGTCTGAAATCGCCTGCTCCATGGTGCGCACGCGCGACGCCGATATCAGGCCATCGACCGCGCTGAGTTCACGGTCGACCGCGGTCCGCAGAGCCAAGGGATCGGAGGCGGCACGAATGGCCCACGATAGCGGAATCACGCTGTTGGCAAGTTTGGTGAGACCCTCGGGCACCTGGCTCTGCGGGATGTACATGACGCCCGCGTCCGCCTCGCCGAGATTGTTTTCGCGAACGTTGCCGACGATGCCAACGACCTCGCGCGGCGGATCGTCAAATTGCGGTCCAAGTCCTTTCCCGATGAGGATCACCTGGCCAAGGGGATCCTGGTTCTTCCAATACTTCTTCGCCATCACCTGATTGATGACAACGACGCGGGCGGAATTGCCCGTGTCGGATTCTCTAAACACGCGGCCTCGCAGCAACGGAATCTGGAAGACGCGGAAGTAGTGCGGGGAGACCGAGCGCCAGTAATCGTCGCCTTCGTATTGCCCATTGGCGGGCGTGCGGCCCACGATGTTGAAGGGCAGGTCCACGCCGTTACCGCTCAGCGGCAGCACGATGGCCGATGCGGCCGCCTGCACGCCGGGGATCCCCTCAATCCGTTGGGACACCTGGCGGACGAAATTATCGACCTTCATGGTGGAGTCATATGAGGCCATCGATGTTTCCAAGGTCAATATGTTATGGGCATTGAAGCCCGGGTCGACCGCGTGCAGGCCAGCGAACGTGCGGATGAGCAGCGCCGCCGAGACCAGCAGCACCAGCGCCAGGGCAACTTCCGTGACTACGAGGATGGAGCGGGCGCGTTTGCGCAAGAGGCCGCCGCCGGAACGCCCGCCTTCCTTAAGCGTGGAGGCGAGGTCCGGATTGGAAATATGCAGCGCTGGGAAAAGGCCGAACAGGATGCCGGTCAACACCGCGACCCCCATCGTGAATGCGGCCACGCGCCAGTCGAGCACCGGGATGGCCCGCAGAGCGCCGCTTTGATCCGTAAGCCGCGGAATGTTGCCGGGCGCCACCAGCAGCAGGGCGCGCACGCCCCACGCGCCGAGCACGAATCCCAGGATGCCGCCCAAACCGGCTAGCAGCACGCTCTCGGTAAGAAGCTGGCGGACCATGCGCCAATAACTGGCGCCAATCGCCGCACGGATCGCCAGTTCTCGTTGCCGAACGGCGGCGCGCGCCAGCAGCAGGTTGGCGACGTTCGCGCACGCGATCAGCAGCACGAAACCCACCGCGCCAAAGAGCACCAGCAGAGCCAGGCGGACGTCTCGCACCATCGACTCTTTCAGCGGATCGACCGCCACGCTCTCAGCCGGGTCCATCCACTTGGGATTGGCTTGACGAAAACGCTCTCCGGCGACTTTCATCTGGGCGCGTGCCTGCCCGAGAGAGACGCCGGGCTTGAGACGTGCCGCTGCGAGCAGGTAGTGGCCCTGATTCGTGCTGGCGGGATCGGCCTGAAGCGGAAGCCAAAAGTCCGCTGGGGGATCGGATTCGAATCCTTTCTCCATCACTCCGATGATGGTGTAAGGCTGCTTGTTGAGGAGCGCGGTCCGCCCGATGAGTTGAGGGTCAGCGCCCAGGCGGTTGCGCCATAGACGATGGCTAAGCACGGCGACACGCGGGCCGTTCGGCAAATCCTCGGCCTCAATGAAAGTGCGGCCCAGGGCAGGTTGGGCGCCGAAAGCGAGGAAGAAATCACGCGAGACGTGCGTACCCTTGACCGGCTCGGCGCGGTCGCCCGCGCCAAGATTCATGCTTAGCGGCGAGAAATCGTAAAGAGCCATGGATTCGAAAACGTCGTTCTGGCGCCAGGCCATGTACTTGGGAATCGAGTTCGAAAACCCGCTGCCGTTGGGAAATTGCCGGCCGAGGCGAACCAGCCGGTCCGGCTGCGGATAGGGCAGCGGCTCGAGCATCACGCTATTCACTACCGTAAAAATGGCCGTGTTGGCCCCAATGCCGAGAGCCAGAGCGGCTACGGCGACGGCGGTGAAGCCTGGGTTCGTGCGCATAGTACGCCAGGCGTAGCGCAAGTCGGCGGTGAAAGTTCCCATGCCAGAAGAGAACGCAAAGCGCGGCGCGGAGGTTCCACGAAAGGGAGGGCGACCTGGTTCCGGTTCTATCGTTCTTCCGGTGTCCGTGGTCTCATCTCCCAAGCGCTGAAATCACGTAACCTTTTGGACCTTCGAGAGTATAAAGGACATGCTGCAAGATCTTCGGTTCTCCTGCCGCGAGTTGCGCAAGAAGCCCGGCCTCGCTTTCACTGCCATCATTTCCCTCACGCTGGGCATCGGTGCGACGACCGCCGTCTTCAGTGTCATCTATGGCCTGCTGGTAAACCCGTTCCCATACAAGGACGCCGACCGCATGATCCACCTGACGGTGGTCAACGAGGCCGGTGACGACCGGTGGGTCGGGGTCACCGGCCCGCAACTCAAGTTTCTCCGCCAGGCACGGTGCGTCGAAAGTGCTGCCGCGAGCTGGGGAACGTGGAATCTCACCACTACCGACGAAGATCTCCCGCAGGATGTCCCTTCGGTCCAACTGACAGCTAACGCCGGCACCCATTTCGGTGTCCCCGCCCTGCTAGGCCGTACCTTGATCCCCTCCGACGCTCCGGACGGCCTGGACCCGCAGCCGGTTGTCGTTCTCAGCTATCTGTTTTGGCAACGGCACTTCAATGCCGACCCCACCGTGATCGGGCGTAACCTTCAACTTGTCCACAAGAACTACACGATCGTCGGCGTCCTGCCGTCGCGCTTCACCTGGGAAGACGCTGACGTGTACCTCCCGCTAAAGATCACCAACGACGCGAGTATTGAATACGGCCCGCTCGTTAGACTAAAGCAAGGAGTCACTCACGCCGCCGCCAACGCCGAGTTGCAGCCCCTGCTAGAGCAGTTCGCCAAAGAAAGCCCCAGCCATTACCCCAAGAAGTTTCGCGTTCACGTGAAAAGCCTCAACCAGCAGTATGTTGAACACCTTGGCCATTCGCTCTTCCTGCTGTTCGGGGCGGTTGCGCTTCTCCTTCTTATCGGATGCGCCAACGTGTCCATCCTGTTGCTCGCCCGTGGCACAGCCCGCCAGCACGAACTTGCCGTTCGCAGCGCGGTCGGAGCGAGCCGCTGGCGTATTCAGCGCCAGCTTCTGACTGAGGCCCTGGCGTTGTCTGTTCTTGGCGCCCTCGGTGGCGTACTCTTGGCGTATCGTTTACTCCCAGTCCTCGTCCGCTGGCTGCCGGAATACTCCTTTCCGCACGAAGTGGTCATCAGTATCAATCTGCCGGTTCTGGGGTTCAGCATCGCCATCGCCCTCCTCACCGGTGTTTTATCCGGTCTCGCTCCCGCGTTCCAGTTCTCACGTCCTCAGGTGGCACAGCTCATGCAGTCCAGTTCACGGCGCACTACCGCTGGCGTGCGAGGCAAACGCACGCACGATGTGCTGGTAGCCGGCCAGATCGCCCTGACTTTGTTGCTTCTCACCTCCGCCGCCGCCGCTATGAACGGCTTTGTGCGGCTTGTCCGCACGAACCTGGGCTACGATCCGCACAAAACAATGTCGGTCGGCATCCCCGTCCACCAGAACACACACGTCAGTTGGCAGGACCGGTCAACCTACTTCGAGCAGCTCCTTGCCCGCGTTGCGGCGATGCCGGAAGTAGTCGCAGCGGGAATCTCTACGAACGCAACTCCACCCTCCAACGGTTCGGATCTCTCCTTCGAGATCTTTGGGCGTCCGGCCGACCAGCGGCAAGAGTTGCGCACGAACTTCGTCAGCCCTGAGTACTTCTCGGTTCTGCGTATACCGCTTTTGCAGGGCCGGCTGTGGGACCAGCCTGAAATCGTGCGCGGCGCGCGCCTGGCCGTCATCAATCAGACCATGGCACGGCAATATTGGCCTCACGGCGACGCGCTGGGGAAGCAACTACGGCTCCCCGATCTGAAGGGCGAACCTCCCTTCTCGCAGGCGGCCCCCGACAGCAATAGTTGGCTGCAGATCATCGGCGTTGTCGGTGACGCGCGTGACGACGGTCTGCGCAAGCCCGTCAAATCGGCGGTTTTTGTGCCGTTCACACTTCAAATGCGCATGTGGACTCAGATCCTGGTCCGGACTCATGCCGCGCCGCTCTCGGTCTTGAATCGCGTCCGCGCCGAAGTGAAAGCCGTCGATCCCGATCAGCAAGTGTTTGGCCAGACTCGTGACCTGGAGCAGTGGATTCAGCGCGAGGACGAATACGCCTATGGACGTCTCGTGGCCGTGCTGTTCAGCGGATTCTCCCTGCTTGCGCTTGCGCTCGCCGCGATCGGCCTTTTCAGCGTTGTCTCGTACAGCGTGGCTCAGCGAACGAATGAATTTGGCATTCGCATGGCGTTAGGCGCCACGCGCGGACAGGTGCTCCAGCTTGTGTTCACTGCTTCAGTGCGCAACGTCATCGGCGGACTTGTGTGCGGGCTGCTCTTGAGTCTCGTGTTAAGCGGGATTTTGTCTAAGTTGGCGGAAGGCAGCGCGCACAATCCACTGGTCTTTGCCGCAGTCACCCTGCTTTTGGTTCTGACGTCCTCCTTGGCAGCTTTCATTCCCGCGCGCCGTGCGTCTTCAGTCGATCCAATGGACGCTTTGCGATACGAATGAGGTGTAGCGCTTATCGATGATTGGATCTATGCATCGCGACGCCAGCACGCCAACCAACGCCAGAGCAGTCAGCAAGATCAGTTCGGGTGCGTAGTGCATCACGCAGTAAAAGATATTGATATCTACCGGGCACCCCGAGATCAGAGGACGCGGCCCTTGGCTGCTTCTGCGATTATCAGTCCGTTTGCAACCGGCCTCAAACTACCGTTGGTCAACAGAGAGGGTTCCAGATTTCAAAATCAGTGGCACTTCTGGAGAAAGCTTCGACCATGAGCTCGACGACGAAGTCAATAACCTGCATACTCGCTCGCGCGGTGGCGCGTTGATGTAGAATCCATTTGAGGAGAAGCATAATGGAAAACTGCAAGAACCCGGTGGCAACTCGCGCCGGTCGGCTTCGCTGCAGAACAAACATCTCATCTTCGAAATGTGGCCCTTCGGAACAAGCGGGTCGCTTCTTTCGCACTCGCTCCTTCCTAACAGAACTGCGTTAGTCCGTTTCCGACAGATCCGATGCAACGCCTCGATTCTATTCCGACACGCTCTGTGGAGCAAGATTTTCTCGCATCCTAGAGAGGAGAGGGTTTACCTTGACGGAGCAGGATCGGCCAAATCGAAAATCCAGCTTAAATCTTCTAGCGTTCCTAGCTCTTCTGATCTTCCTGGCAACTTCCTTTCGCGCCGGCTGGACGCGTAGCGAAACCGACTTTCCGAATTACTATACGGCTGCCTGGCTGGTTAGCAGGGGAGCGCCATTGCGCAACTATTACGACTGGACCTGGTTTCAGCGTCAGATGAATTACGCGGGTGTCGAATGCCAACTTGGGGGCTACATCCCGCAGACGCCGCTGACCATGGTGCCCATGATCGGCCTCGCTAGCTTCCCTCCCCAAACGGCCAAGCGGATCTGGCTCACGTTAAACGTCGGCTTTCTCGCTGCGACCGTCTATTTGCTCTCGCGCCTGACACGTTTCACAGTCGCTCAGATGAGCCTGCTTGCCTTTGGTGGGTACGGCTCGCTGCACGTCAATTTTCTCTTAGGGCAGTACTACATTTTTCTGTTGTTTGTTCTGACAATGGCGTTTTATGCCCTCGAACGGGAAAACGAGGGAGCCGGCGGCGTTCTGTTTGGGGCGGCCTTCGCCTTAAAGCTCTACGGTGGGCCGTTTTTTCTTTACCTCATCGTGAAGCGCCGCTGGAAGGCTGCGGCTTTCATGGCGGTTGCAGTGCTAGCCTTAGCCCTGCTAGCGATTGCAATATTCGGTTGGCGGGACGTCGAGTATTTCGCAACCCAGATCTTTCCGCGCGCTGTGCAAGGAGAAACGCTCGATCCTTACCACCCAGGCAACGGGACTCTGTCCACGCTGCTGCGCCGCACTCTAATCATCGAACCCGAACTCAATCCGCACCCCTTGTGGAACGCCCCCTGGCTGTTCTTTTTTCTGCAGCCGCTGGCAACGTTCGCGCTCCTGATATTTCCGTCGCTGGCCTTGCGGCAGTCGAAGGCCTCGAAACGCGATTTCGCTTGGTTTTTCGTGGCGATGCTATTAGCCTCACCCAACACGGCGTCTTACACCTACGTACTTTTACTCTTGCCGGTGGCGTTGATGTTGGATGAAGCGCGACCGGCCGACCAGGCGTTCCTGGTCGCCTACTACATTCTGCTTTGCGTTCCTATTCCCGATTCCTGGATTTGGCTTTTTCCCAAGGTATGGCTGCTGCTAGCCCTGTTCGTCTTCGGAGGCCGCAGCCACTGGCCCCGAATCGGTATTAAATCTGTCGTTGCTGCGGCAGTCTTGATAACCGCCATCGCCGCATTAGCCGCCGAACGACGATTTCTCAGCTATCAAGAGGAACCAGCCCGGCGCTGGGAGCGATTCGCCATCGAGCCTGGCGCGATCTATACGTCGCGGCCGGTCGTATTGCAATCCGGCGTTGTGTCTGAATCCATTGGCCACGGTCGCTACGTATTGCGCTGGCTGCACGACAGGCGGGTCAAAGTATTTTCCTTTGACGGGCAAGCGATTCACCCCATCGCACAATCGTCTAGGGGCCCTGTACAGTTTGAGCTCGTGGCGCATAGGGCTTCAACTCTGATGTCATTTGATCCGGCGACCGAACGACTCACGACACAGTCGCGGGCGAGCGTGGACGAAACAGAAGTGCCCGTACCTTCTCCGGACGGGCGATGGCTCGCGATCACTTCTGCTGCCGAGCCGAGGCAAATTTGGTTGCGCAGCAGTAACGGCAAACGAGAGGTGCGGCTCACCGGCGGGGATTGCACCAGCTTTGCTCCTGCCTGGGAACTCGATTCGAAGGCAATCCTTTTTGCGAGCGATTGCGGTCGCGGAATCGGCCTGCCTGCCTTGTACCGCGCGCCACTCGATAGGCTCATCGATAAATAGCCGCCAGTAGCTCTAGCCTAGGGGTGAGGTGCGGGCATCCCGTGACGAAGTCTGGTAGGCTGCTCATAGAGCCGGATTTGAATTCATGAGGTGGCAAGCATGAGCCTCCGGAAAAGAATTGCCATCATCGGCGCTGGACCGGCAGGGCTGACCGCCGCTTATCTGCTCACGAAACAAGGCATTGCTGTCACCGTGCTCGAATCCGACCCAGAGTACGTGGGCGGCCTGGCGCGCACCGTCCGGTATAAAGGGTTTCGTTTCGATATCGGCGGCCACCGCTTCTTCTCCAAGTCTAAAAGAGTCGAAGAGTTCTGGACGGAGATCCTGCCAGACGACATGCTCGAACGGCCGCGTTCTTCCCGAATCTTCCATAACGGTCGGTTCTATTCGTACCCCCTCAAGCCGTTTGAGGCGCTGGTGAAGCTTGGGTTGGTGGAATCCGGGCTCTGCGCCATGTCTTACGCCAAAGCGCGCCTGGCGCCCAAGCCTATACCCAAGTGCTTCGAAGACTGGGTGACGAACCAGTTCGGCGCCCGGCTATTCCGCATCTTCTTCAAGACCTACACCGAGAAAGTATGGGGCATGAGCTGCCGGGAAATCTCCGCCGACTGGGCGGCGCAGCGCATCAAAGGCCTCTCGCTTGGTGCAGCCATCCGCCACGGCCTTTTTGGCAGTCCCACGCCGACCGATCGCAAGCAAGTCACCAAGACGCTCATCAACTCATTCCGCTATCCGCGAAGGGGCGCAGGAATGATGTGGGAGGTTTGCGCCCGGAAAGTGTGTGAAATGGGTGGCCAGATGCTGATGGGCCAGAGTGTCGTGGGCTGTGGTCTAGATGCTGCGCGCGAGCGCTGGACTGTCAGATACCAGTCCCGCGACGGCGCGTCTGCCTCGCTTACGGCCGATTACGTCATTTCTTCGGCGCCAATACGTCAACTGGCGCAATCACTCGATCCGCGACTTTCGATAAAGGCCATCGCAGCCGGCGGTGCACTTAAATATCGCGATTTCCTGACAGTGGCTCTCATTCTGAAGGACAGGGACGTTTTCAGCGACAACTGGATCTACATTCACGATCCAAACGTCAAAGTAGGCCGGATTCAAAACTACAAGTCGTGGTCGCCGGAGATGGTGCCCGACCCGGCATACACTTGCTACGGGCTGGAATATTTCTGCTTCGAAGGCGATGGGCTCTGGAACATGAGCGACGCGGAATTGATCGAGCTGGCGAAGCACGAACTGGCTCAGATCGGGCTGGCGAAGTATGAAGACGTGACCGACGGTTGCGTGGTGCGTCAGCGCAAAGCCTACCCCGTGTATGACGACGATTACGAGCAGAACGTGGCCACCATCCGCGAGGAAATCGAACGGCGCTTCCCAAATCTGCACCTGGTGGGACGCAACGGGATGCACAAGTACAACAACCAGGACCACGCCATGATGACTGCCATGCTGACGGTCGCGAACATCTTGGCCGGAAAGCCGATCTACGACGTGTGGCGCGTGAACCTGGACGCGGAATATCACGAGGCGGGGGCGGCAGGCGACCAGACGGCCGGGAGCGGTCTGCGTGTGGTGCCCAGCCGGGTAGGTTCCTGAGGCGAGCGGATCATGAAACAATTCCGTTCTTCGTGATATCGGGGGCGTTATTCATCACAATGTCCTTCCCACCACGCTTTCTCCTCTTCTCCGAAACCGAGAAGAACGGGGAAATAATGAAGGTCTCTTCTACGCGTCCTGTTGGTCCCACGGCCGCAGATCGCCCGAACAGCCTAACGCATGTGGTTTAACCATTCGTGCAGCTCCAGCATGACGACATTATCGAGAGCTTGGACTTGCTCGCGACGAGTCGCGACGTCGGAGTGCTCTGATTCTGGATCGGTAATGGAAGCAACCAGCATGCGCTGTCGGGGGGATGTCACATCCGGTTTGCCTGGATATTCAAGTACATAGCCTCGACCAAAAACAGTGTGAATTGTCGGAGCCAAATGCCCCTTCAATTTCCTACGCAGCCGTTGAATATATGTCTACGGTTCTTGAGACAACGCCGTCGGCATAGCCCCAGATTATTCTGAGTAGGGAATCCCGGGAAAAGATTCGGCCCGGATTCTCCGCCAGCAGTTGCAAGACCTCCGCTTCCTTCGTGGTCAAGTGTAGTCGAGCCCCAGAAGTATCCGCTGGTGTTTCCGCAGTCCGTTGGTGTTTGCCAACAGTCGATGATGGGCCAGGCTCAACTTTCCTAACAGCTCTCCTGCCGGTCCGTTTTCGGTGTACGTCTGCCATGTAATATGTGACTGCTTGTCTGGCAAATATATTCCTCGATGTACGGGAAGTGCCGGTCGGGCACAACATCCCATGATTGATCGTGGCGGCACTTCTTTCATGGGTAAACTATTCACACCTCGCTCGGAATATTTCGCGCCTCAAGCAGGTAATAGGCAGAGTAAGACGAAAACGTTGTCTATCTTCTTTCCACTGGAGGTGGCTAATGATGCGTCGAAAAACGTCGTTCTTATCAGCCTTGGCCGGAAGCCTGGTTATCGCGCTCGCGCTGATTGCACAGCAGCAGCCGCTGGCCGAAGCGCCGGCGGGCTTCGATACGCCCACTGTCGTTGACAATCCCGGCTCCCAGAGCATCAGTAATGGGCTAGCCGAGCCGCCTGGTGATACCTTCGCTCTTGACCAGCAGCAGTTTGAGCGTAGACATGATCCCAAGAGCGGGCTCGGCCCTGTGTTCAACGCGACCTCCTGTGCCGAGTGCCACCAGAATGGAGTAACAGGAACAGCAAGTCAATTTACGGAGCTTCGTGCGGGTCATAAGGACGCAAATGGCAACTTCGTGAATCCCACGATTCTGATTAACGATGGCGCAAATACGATCTCAAGCCGTTCCATTGTCAACGATCGATCCATCTGCGCAAACGCACAAGAGCACCTTCCCCCGTCAGAGGACATCCGCACGCTCCGCGCGGTGCTCAATACGCTGGGCGACGGTTTTGTAGAAGCCATTGATGATGACACGCTACGTGATATCGCCGCGAAGCAGCCTCACCAAAGCGATGGGTTCATTCGTGGTGAGATCATTGAAGTTCCTGTTCTAGAAGCCCCGGGGCAAACGCGAATCGGCCGGTTTGGTTGGAAAGATCAGCAACCCACAGTGCTCTCTTTCGTCGCCGACGCTTACTTGAACGAAATGGGAGTTACGAATCGGCTGCGGCCAAAGGACACCACGTCGGTCTGTAAGGTTACCTCCGATCCGGAAGATGTTCCGGATAGCCTTGGCTTAGCCGATATTGATCACTTCGCTCAATTCGTCCGTGCGACCAAAGTTCCGCCCCGCAATGCCGTACTTGCTGCAACCGACGATGCTCAGGCGGGGCAGCGGCTGTTTAGAGCCATCGGCTGCAATGTCTGCCACGTTGAAACCATCCATACAGCTCACGTGGGAACGGCCATCAATGGCGGCACATTTGTCGTACCCGCGGCACTTGGGGACAAGATCATTCATCCGTTCGGCGACTTCTTACTGCATGATGTGGGAACCGGTGATGGTATTGTGCAGGCGGGTCCGCCAGATACAGCGAACAAGCTGCGTACGGCACCGCTCTGGGGTTTGCGAATCAAATCTCGTTTCATGCACGATCTTGCGTCATTGACCCTGGACGATGCAATTCGACGCCACAGCGGCGAGGCTGAAGGTGTCGTCACGCTCTTCAGCGGGATGCCCCCTAACTCACAGCAGCAGTTAATCACTTTTCTCAAGTCTCTTTAGCTCGTGTAACCCGGGGCTGTTTAATCGCACCTGGAGAGGAATGCACGCCGCAGGACTCGTAGCCGGCGGCTATGCAACCGTGTCGACCAAAGTGCAAGTATACGAAGGCTCCGGAGCGAACGTCGTCGCGAAAATTAGTACTGATTCTTAGAAGCGTATGGAGCGAGACAAAGATATGACGGCCGTAACGGTACATGAGGTGTTGGACTCGACACTGGAGGCTGTGGCTCACGTCGAAACAGTGGCCGTGGAGGTCGCCCGAAGAGTGGGCTTTCGTGGCGTCAGCTTGGATCACATCAGCCTTGCCACACACGAGACCACCATTAATGCGGTGGTCCACGGCAACCGGTACCGGACGGAAAAGAAAGTCGTAGTTGCGATCTCGATAACTCAAGACCGATTCAAGATCACGATCGCCGATGAAGGTGACGGCTTTGACCCCGAGACATTACCCGATCCGCTCGCGCCTGAGCGACTGTCCGGCGGCTCGGGCCGGGGAGTCTATCTTTCCCGGGCCTTCATGGATGAATATCACGTGCGATCCCGCGATGCAGGCGGTACCGAGGTTACGTTGGTCAAATATCTTCGCCCCAGGTAACAAATCCGTCCGCAAGGAATGAGCAACTTCTTGACGATGGCGTCGTAAAGCGGCGCCTCATGCCATTTGTCGGTCTCTCCCATGAACACTCGCAGCAGTTTGGCTGGTCCCTGTTTGCGTTCATGAGGAATCCTGGGCTGAGGTAGACCCATCCAGCGCTCGCCATCCCGTACCGCCTGGAGAGGGCCACCCGCGCGTGCACTATTTCCGTTGCACGGCCGACCGAGGCCTTTGCGGAATCAAGAATTGTGGCGGAGACCCGCGGGTCTTTGCTGAACGGACGAAAGTGCCGCAGGTCCCCGCAAAACACGCGTTGGCCCTGCGCTACAAAAACGGAGCCTTAA